>Ga0208974_1000150_pt1 | contig 30488 bp, 15 predicted proteins | sample GreLakmeER15MSRF_FD_187699 | JGI IMG/M metagenome (GOLD analysis project Ga0208974, IMG submission 187699) | Freshwater lentic microbial communities from great Laurentian Lakes, MI, USA - Great Lakes metaG ER15MSRF (SPAdes) | ecosystem: Environmental > Aquatic > Freshwater > Lake | place: Great... | reverse complement strand
TTACATATAATGAATTAGAACAAGAATTAAAAGCCTTACTAGCTAAAGGAGAAGAAGTATTTATTCCAATAAATAGAGGAGTTCAATTAAAAAATTTAATTGAAAATTTTGAGCCAGAGACAATACCTGAAATATCACAGATTAGTGTAGATCAAAATAATAAAATTATTGTTCTTATCAATGGTGAAAACTATACAAAAGAAGATTTAGAAGAATCTAGTAAAGATCCAAGAGCTGTAAGTAACAAAGTTTTATTTACTAAACTAATAAATGAAATAGATAGATTGCAAAAATTATTAGATGATCAGATTGCAGCTATTCCTGAATCAACTACACCTACAACTCCTACTACTACAGATACTAAAGCTGATATAGAAAGAAGAAGCAAAGAAGAATTATTTCCTATAGATTCTTTACATAAAGGTGAAGAGTCTGGGGATACTCTTAAAGTTATAGGTTATACTAATGAAGGTGTAAGATTTGAAATTCAAACTGAAGGAACAATTAAACCTACAAGAAATGTTATTTTTTCAGAATTAAAAAGATACATAAAAGAGGGTAAATTATCTTCAGATGTTTATGAAGAACTAGCAGCTTTAGAAGAGCCTACTACTAGTACTCAACCTGTAAGTACAACTTCTAAAAATTTACTTGAAGAAATACAAAATATAGTTACTGAAAAAACTTATGAAGCTTCAAGAATAGTAGGTAACTATATTGATAATGCTGTAAAAAATCTATTTGATAAAGGCATATTTCCCGTAAAAGATAGTACTAAAATATCTGATGAAGCTTATGAAAGTTTATTTGGAGTAGACGGTTATCTAACAGAACTAAAAAAATTACATGATAGTGGAGAAGTATATATAGCTTCCCAAGGATTAATAGTTTATGATAAAGAATTAGGTATTGCTGGAGAGATTGATTTACTTGTAGCTGATAGAAAAGGAAATATACATATTGTAGATATAAAAACTGGAGAAAAAAGTAAGTGGGATAACTTTAATAAAACTGAAAGTAAGTATTCTAAATTAGAAGAATATAGTTTACAACAAACTGCTTATGCTAATTTGTTAAACAGAATGATTGAAGTAAATCCTAAAGTAGCAATTTTACCTATACAAGTAATTAAAGATTTAGAAACTGGAAAAATAGAGTCTGGTCAAAAACCAACAAATAAAACTTTATTAAGTGAAAGTTCTAAATTTTTAATTATGTTAGATAAAAGTCTTGTTCAAGATAAAATCAACTCATTAATTCCTTTAATTAAAAGTCAGTTTAAATCAGATACTGCAGCAGATATCTTTGAGGATGAGGACATTGAAACCACAGATGATGATCAAACAAGCCCTATAAAAGATGCTATAGATAAAGAAGATGTCTCTACAGAAACTATATCTGAAAAAGAAAAAGGTACTGTAAAAGATTTACTTGATGAAATTTATAAATCTGGTAGTCAAAATATAAAGGTTATTAAAGGAAAAATTACTTTATTAAACAAGCAGGATGAGATATCTTCTGAATCATTAGATACATTAAATGATGCAATAAGAAAAAGAGAAACTGAACTTGAAGAAGAACCAGAAGAAGCTATAACATTAGATATGTTTAAAGAAGGTACTGAATTAATTGCTAAAAATGATGTATATATTGATAAGAAAACTCCATATGTTAAACAAGGTGAGTCAATAAAAATCATTTCTGTAAACAATGATGGTACAGTAAATTTTGTAAAATTAATTGGTAAGAGACCTACTAAACAAAAAGATTATAGTATGAAAGAATTAAATGCTAATTTTGAATTATCTAAGCTAATTTCAAAACCTGATATTCAAAAAGATAGTACCATGACAGATTTAGATAAAGATTATGTAAAACAAGGAGGAGATATAGTATCAAATTTCTTAAATAGTAAAGATGATCTTACTCGTGTAGAAAAAGATATAGAAACTAAATCTATTAAAAATTTAGATGATGAATTTTTTGATGAAGATAATTTAATTTGTGAGTAATGAATATAACCTGTGCACTTTCACCAAGTCAAATTGAAAAATTATATGCAAATGTTTATGGGCATTTATCAAAAAATAAATCTTTTGATCCAGAAACATATATGCGTAATCTTTTTAACAAGATTGCAGAAAAAACTAATACAGATAATGCTGCAAAATTTTTGCAATATGTGCCCGATATAATGTTTAAGGCAGCTGCACAAGTTGGTTTAGATAACTTACCTGATGCTATAAATATTAATAGAATAAAAGATTTAAATAAACTATTTAAAGATTCTGAAAGAGGTTTGTTAAATATCATAGATGTTTTTAAAAAAGATGACACACCTATATTAAGACAACTTGCTGAAGTAGAAAAAGAATTAGCTTTACAGCAAGAACAAATTGAAGGAGATGAGCCGCCTGTTAAAAATCCGGATAGGTTTGTAGCTTCAAAAACTTTTACTGGAACAGGTTCTCCTTTTGTTAAAATTAATCCTAATGATAAAAAAACATTAGAACCAACAACATTAAATAAGTCTAAAAAATCTTTTATAAATACTTTTGATAAATTAGAAAAAGCATTTCAAGTATCTGAGAATCCTGACTTATTTGAGTATCAAGAAGTACAAGTAAAAATAAAAGCTCAAATATTAAGTGAGTTTGTTAGAACTAATAACATAAACTTACTATACGCAGATACTCAAAATGAGTATAATAGATCTGTAGAAATAGTTACTGACAGTAAACAAAAAGAAGATGTTTTTCAAAATAATCAAAGAGTAATACTTGTTCTTGTAGATGAAGCTGGAGAAAATTTATATTTTGATCAAGATGGAAACATAACAACAAAAGAAAATGGTCAAATATTCTATCAGTTCCTAAGAGCAGCAAGAAAAACAAACAATGGATTTACTGTTAAAGACATTTATAATATAGAAGATCAAGTTAAAGATTCAAAAAATAAACAAAAAGAATTTGAAACATTATATAATATACAAGAGTCTTTAAAGAGTGATCCTAATGCTGTACAATTTTTACCGTTTATTGGAGTAACTAGTGGAGTTAATTCAGATTTATCATCTATTGTAATTGGTATAAAAGATTTAATTGAACAACCTACTGTTGATAAAAATGTAGTTAATACTTTAGACATAGCTGGTGAATTTGATGAACAAATAAGAAAAGGATTTGGATATATTGTATTAAATAACAATAAGTTTGAAATAACTAGACCTGAAATAACTGAAACAATTGCCAATGAAATTGCAGAGTTATTGATGAATCCTAATATTCCAGTTGATACTAAGATTAAAGTATTAGAAGGATATTCATCTAGAACATTAACCTCAAAAGTTAAAAAACATAAATATACTAATGATGGTATATTTATAATATATGCTAAAACAGGTTTAGACGGTATAAGACAAGATATCAAATTTACATCTGAGGCAATAAGTAAAATGTCTGATGATGAAATTTTAAACAATATTACAGCAATAAAAAATGCATATTTAAAAGGTTATAATGGTAAACCTACGTTTTTTACTTATGAAAAAGATTTTATAAATAAAACAAAACCTTTTTTAAGATATGATATAAATACAAAACAGATTAAAGTTGATAATAATTATGTTGATTTTATAACTCAATTTAATCAAGATGTAAGATTGATTAATGCCGATCCTGGTTTCTATAATAAACAGATTGTTTTTGGGGCTGCTGATGGACCTATATCACTTTTACAAGATAGTCAAACAGAAACTATTGATGAGAATTTAAATAGTATTCCTGGTACAGTAAATGAAATTAAAGAAATACATGCTGCACTAGTAGAAAGATTAAAAAAAGGAGAGAACATTACAGGTGATATAATTTTTCCAGAATATTCTAAAAGAAGATTTAGTTTTGTTGAAGGTAATGGTAAGATTGCAGATGGTTATAATACTGTAAAAAATAAAGATATAGTTATTATTAATGAAGAAAACTTTGGTTTAGAAATAGATGCTTTAAGAAATAGTAATGATTACTTAGGAGTTACAGCTGAATTAAAATATAGAGATACAGTTGATGAGTTTGATGATGTAATTGAAGTTTATATAGATGACAAGTATATTGGAAATATAAGAATATCTACTGACGAAGAATTTGAAGAACAAAAGAAAAAAGATTTGTCTGTAGAAAATCCATCTTTTCAAAGTCAAGAAATTAATAACAATGATTTAAATACTCCTCAAACATCTCTTGATCTAGATTTTAATAGATCAAATTATCCAGATGATAAACCAACAAAAGAATTAATTGATTCTGCAGAAAAGTGGTGGAAAACTTCTAAAACAGGTAAGATATTTAGAGAAAATAATATAGGATTTAGTTTTGCAATGAATTTAGTTAACTCTAATGTCTATGCAAAATTTGTTACTAGTGGATCTAACTTATTAAATCCGGATGATCCATTTATAGCATCAATTCTTATTAATCCTGCTAAAGGTACATTTGTAGATGTATACCATGAATCATGGCATGTATTCTCTCAGTTATTCTTAAGTAAAGCTGAAAAGTTTGAGCTATATAAAGAAGTAAAAAATTATAAAGATGCTTCTGGTAAACAACCATATATTAATATGAATTTCTTTGAAATAGAAGAAATGTTGGCTGAAGATTTTAGAAACTATGCTAAAGATCAAACAGTTAAAAAAGGTTCTCCTAAAAAAAATAGTTTGTTTAGAAGAATACTTAAATTTTTAAAAGCATTATTTGGAATAAAGAATCCTTCAGCTCATGAAGTTAGAATGGATATAATGAATATTCCAAGAGTAGCTGAACTTTATAATAACTTGTATATAGGTAAAATAAATAATTATGAACCTACAATAAATAACATCTATTTCTTTGAAATGGATAGAGGAGTGAGTAATGTAAACTATCCTAAATATGAAGCATTAAGTACAGGGGATTCTCAACAATTATCAAGATCAATAGATAATTTAATAGTTGAAGAAACTAAAGCTATTTATGATGAAAGAAAAGCTGCTGGTTTACCAAATCTAAAAGCTACTGCATTAGGTACACTCTTACTAGAAAAAAATAAAGCTTATTTATATACAAGAATTAAACAAAGACTTCAAGATAAATTAGACGAAGAAACAACAAAGTTAGGAACTATAAAAGGTGTTCCTTTACTTAGTACATTTAAAACAAAAGAAAATTTTAAAAAGAATGCTGTAGCTATAATGAACAATACTAAAGGTAGAGATAAGTATGTTCTTTTAAAAAGCCAGATAGATGATTATAATTTACTTGATGCAGACCTAAAAAATGGTGATAGAGTTAAAGGGGAAAAGTGGCATTCTATAAAAATAGTAGGAGATTTTTATACGCATAAAGAATTAAAAGATGTAGATATACTTGTTGTATCAAAATATGAAGATGCTGATGTACAATTAAAAAACTACATAGAAGGTGGTGCTAAGGCATATGATGAAATTATTCCTATAAATCCTACATTTATTGATCAAGTACTTACTCCTGAACAAGAAGTATTATCGGATAATATTAGAATATTACAAACAGCTATTCGTAACTGGGGTAATGATTCAAAAGGTGTTATTCAATATCATATGAATAATTCTGATTTTGAAATTCTTAAAAAATCTGTGGAAGTTGATATAGAAGAAAATATTGATTCAGATGACAATGTAAAAGATCCTAATAACCCTGCAGAAACTCACAGAGATTCATCTAATCTTGCTGATGAAAAAAATCTTAAAACTAAATTACAAGATCTTCTAGGTAGTGAAACTAAATTTATTTTAAAGTCATTAACTAAAGTGGATTTTGAAGGTAATCCTATAAAAGATAAGTTTGGTTTTAATGAAAGAGCTGATTTTAGAAAAGTCTTTACTCAAGTTGCAAAAACTATCGGAGGTGTTCAAGATAGAAATGAAGTATTTAAACTTTTAAGTGAAGAAGCAAATAAAAAAGATAAAGATGGAAATCTTATTTTCCCAGAGCTAAATGAACTTATAGAGTATAAATTACCTGATCCTAAAAATATTGGAAACAGATTTGAAGCTAAAGTAAGTTTAAGTTTCTGGCAAGATTTCTCTAGACCAAGAATTAAATATTGGAATCTATTAGGTGTGCCTATTATTAAAGAAATTGATATGGGGGGTAATATAGAAAAAACTCCTGTAGGCTATGATTTTATATTTACTCAATCTTCTATAGAAGTATCTAGTATTTTAAAAGGTTGGACTAATAGTTATTTAACTTCTCCAACTACTAAATACATTAAGAAAACAGAAGATAATAAACGTGAATTAAAACTTTCTAAAATTATACAAGACTTTTCAAATTCTAAAGGTGAGTTAGATTCAACCAAAGACTTTGAATTTGCTAATGCTATTGGAATTTATTTTGATGATGTTAGTGCTATAAAAGATGAATTAGGTGCAAAAAGAGTAGAGTTTGGTCTTCCATATTTCTTTAGAATACTTAAGACATTTGAAACTATTGAAAGTGATCCTAGTAAATATTCCCCTTTACAAGTAGAAGCAGTTGTTAAATTTAAACAAAATCCATTAAATGTTTTAAACAATGAAATTGCTGCTGGTATTGTAGATAAGTCATCTGTTAATCAAAAGACTCAAGTAAAAAGAATGATTGAGTTACAAGCTAAATATGGATATGATTCTGCTAATTTAGGTGTATTGTTACCTAATAACAATATTGCTTATGAAAATTCAGACATGAACGCAATGCTTGAAAAAACAAATGCATTGAACTCTGCTAAATCATTTGCAGATTTGATTAAGAATCATCCTCATATGAGGTATTTGGATCCAAAAATAAATACATTCACTAAAAGATTAACATTGCTTAATCAGTTATTTGATTTAAACAATCCACTGGCTGAAAGAAATGATAAAACATTAGAAACAATATATATTGCAGGATTTAAACCAGAAGGAGAAGTTGGACAAGCAACTACTGAATTAGATCCATTAGGAAGATTCTTATTAGGATTTAGTAATGTTCTTTTAGGTGGAGTGGATGAATTACCTAGGATGTCTGAAAAGAAATCTTCTTTTGCTATAAGATTAAAGGGAGGTCTTCAAGGAGGTGTTACTCCTACGGGTATAACAAAAGGAGATGATCTTTATTTATATGCAGATGTACCTATGTTTAGAGAAATAACTAAAGCTAGAGAGTATATATTTGAAAATCATATGCTTAACTATATTGCTGCTGAATTTGATAGACTTAAAAAGTTTAGAAACCCTGCCGAAAGACCAAACTTATTAAAGATATCAGGTTTTAATAGACCGGTTGGCATCTCTCAAAATGGAAATGAAGTTGTAGAAGGAGATATTTTTTCAGCATTTGATACTATTTTAAAAAACTCAACTAAAAAAGAGTTATATGCTTTAGCTGATGATCAATTAGAAATGGATATAGTTGATTACATTAGGCAAAATAGAGATTTGTATGATAAAATATTTAATGATGTAACTGAGTATTTTAATTTTCAAACTCAATCACATATAGATTTATACTATAATAAGATACCTTTTGTACCAAAATCTATACTTGAAAAAATGTTTAATAGAGAATTAAATGATGCTGAAATCATTGATCTAAGAAACAATACTAAAGTAATAAATAGATTGATGCAAGCTTATTTGTATAATGATTGGATACATAAGTTTGAAACATCTATTATACTTATGGGTGATTTTGCACAATGGAATCATTTTAAAGAAGATTGGTCTAAAAGAATTCCCGGAGTTCAGTCAGGTGGTTATAGTATTTTAAATGATAAAGACTGGCAAAACTATATGAAGACTGTTGAAATGACAGAAGATAAAACTTATGCAGGTAAATTATCTAAACAATTAGATAGAAAAGATTTAAATAATTATATTTTTTCTGAAAAAATTATCACAGGTGTAATTAAAGATGCTAAAAGAAAATCTATTTATTTAGATGATTTCAAAGAAGCTTGGAGAGAAGCATATGAATCATATCCAGCTCTTTCTAAAGAAGATATAGATGCTTATGTAGAAGAGGATGCCAATGCTTATATTGATATGGAAGAGTCTGATGGTATTGCTTTGATTACATTTGATGCATATAGAGCTTTATCTATATCTGGTAGAAAATGGTCAGTATCTCAAGAAGATTTATTTCAAAAAATTGCTAATGGTGATAAAGTTACTCCAGCACAAGTTTTTGAAGGCTTTCCAATAAGAAAATATCACTATTTTGGTTCATTAGAAAATGATTTTATTGCAACTACTGCAATGCATAAATTTTCTGTAATGCCGTTGATACCTAATGGTAATGCAAAAGAAGGTTCTGAATTGTATAAATTACATTTAAAAATGTTAAAAGATAATGTTCAGTATGTAACATTTGAATCAGGATCTAAAGGATCATATCTAACTGAGGACGGGGAAGTCAATAATTTATTTGCTACAGACAAAGACAAAGATCTTAATGAAGAAGCTATTATTACTGCAAATCCTATATATTTAAATTATTTAAAAGAAGTTACTGTAATAAATGATAAACTAAAAAATGTAATTCCTATTGCAACACAAACTCGTTTTATTATTTATGATAACTTATTTAATAATGGTAAACTTATTAATGAAAAAAATAAACCTTTAGTAGATAATTATAACACTAATGTAAAAGACTTAACTGAATTATATAAAAGAGAACTTTTAGATGAAATAGGTTTTGAGGAAGTAGATGGTAGCTATGTTGGTAACTTAAAAAGATTTGTTGAAGTTATAAGAGATGAATTAGGAAAAAGAAATGTTCCTAATCATATTCAAAAGCTTGTTGATACATCTCGTAAAGGTGATCATTTAAGATATGATTTATCTCTTATTCCAGAAGCAGAAAAAATAGAAAAACTTATACTTTCAATAATTCAAAATAGAATTGTTAGACAAAAAACTAAAGGTGAACCAATGGTTCAAGCACCTTCTACATTTACTAATGGTCTATGGGATAGTGCTTTTACAAAAGATGAAGCAGTTACTAAAAATAAAGAATTAGAAAAAAAATTCCTAGGTTCCAATACCTTACCATTCTATAGAAGAGGTGAGATTATTAATAAAAAAACAGGAGAAAGATCTCAAACATACTTAGCTAAAGTTGCAATACCGTTTAATGGAGATTTTGTAAATTTATTAAACTTAGAATGGCAAGGTTCTAAAATACAAACTATGGATAGATTAAATGAACTTATTAAAACAGATGAGTTCTTAAATCAACATAGAGAAGCAATTACATTAGTAGGTCCAAGAATTCCAAATGATGCTACAAATACTATTGAAGCATTTGAAGTCTGGCATTTTGTTGATGCTTCTGTTTTAAATACTGTTATAGTACCTACAGAACTTGTTGCAAAAGCTGGATCTGACTTTGACGGTGATAAGTTATTTCTTACAATGCCTCATATAGATAAAACAGGTAAAGTAGTAAACACTGGTCCTGCAAGTTATGAAGATTTTATTAAAGAATATGAAAGATTAAAAACTTTAGAGACCGATGGAAAACTTTCTAAAGATGATTTAAAACCTAAGAAGTATTTAGAGCAAGTTAAAAAGTATTATCAAAATAAATATATTACTTCTGCTGCTAATATAATGAAGATACCAGAAAATTTTGCGTATTTAATTAAACCAAATAAGACATATTTAGTACAAAAATATGTAGCTGATTTAGAAAAAGGTTCTAATCTTTATGATAGATATGATAATCCTTATAAAATTTCAAGTATTACAAACAAAAAAGGACAAAAAAGAATTAGTCCATCTACATTATTAACCGTTGCTTATAACTTATATAAGTTTGATGCTAACTTATCCTTGGAACCTGCTTTAGGTATTACAGCAAAAGTTAATAAGAATCATATAATGTATAAGACTCTATTGGCTCCAATGCCTTTAGTTTATAAAAAACAAATAAATCTAGGTAATGGACTTGTAGATGAGACAGTTGACGTTCCTATGCATTTGAGATTTAAACACAATAAACTTAACATTGATGGTAAAGAACATATATCATTATCGGGAGCTTTTAGTAATAAAGGACCTAGAATTACTGATGTTAATTCTCATAATCTTAATGGTATTCTAGATAGAGGTAAAGAGTCTTGGCCATTTACATTACAATTATTTCCTGAAGCAATTGGAGTAATTAATTACTTAATACAAGTTGGTGTATCAGAAGAGGAGGTATTTTACTTAATGAATCAGCCACTAGTTAAACAATATATTGAAAACATTAGAAAATATAACAATGCATTTTCTCCTGTTTTAACTCCAGGCATATATGCTAGATATGAAGCTAAACAGGATGCATTAAAAAACATTCCTTATGATGAACTAGTTAAAATTGGTTTTAGAACAAATGAACTTAAATTAAAAAGACATGTTGAATTTATGTCAGGACCAATAGAAGTAAATTATAAAAACAAAGAGGGTGTAGCTGTTAGTGATAAATTTTCTAATGTAGCTGATTTTAAAAAAAGTGATTTATATAAAAATGAATTACAAAAAATAATTTCTATTTATGATTTAAATCCTGATAGTAATGTAGTATTTAATAGAATTAATTTATCTAAAGATAAAATATATGGTTCATTAATAACTTCTGAAAATTATGTAGAATTTGCTGAAGCCGCTTCTAAATATATAGGTAATACTATTACTATAGATAAATTAAAAGAAGTAAAGGATTCTAATGATATGGAATCCTTAAAAGCACTTGCTATTTTTGCTAATTATATTGAACTAGAAAATCAAAAAAGTGGATTAGATAATTTTCAAATAATATCTTCTTATGATACTGATAAACTTTCTACAGTTCAACAGGTAAATAAAAGAAGACTTAACTTACTTGGATTAAAAAGTGATTCTAAAATCAATGATATATTTGTTGAACAAGTAATGGAGAAATCTATTATGAAAAACTTTAACAATACAGATCTTATAATATCTATTGCAGAAAGTGTCCTTCCTTTTAGACTTCACCCAGTAACTGCAGTATTTATTCAAAATGCAATGTCAAATTCTAAAGTTGTTAGAAGATTTGGTGAAGGTGTATCAGGAGAAGAAAAATTTACTAAGAATTTTAACAATGCTGTATTAAATAATTTATTTCAAAATAGACTTACTTATTTTTATAATGTAGAAGGTATAAAAGCAACTGTACCTGAAGTATTTCATACTACACCTGTAAAAATAAATAACTCTATAGAAAATGAAGTAAATATAACAGATGACTTTATAGAAGTTAATTTAGACTTACTTACTGAAATTTATGAAAATAGAGCTTATCTAGCTAAAAACTTTACAGTAGATAAAAATTATACAAATTTAGATTATCATACATTTATAGGTGGAAACTTAAATCCATTTAAAAATTTAGAACAGTTTGTAAAATTTGTAATGCATCGAGAATTCATTAGAAAAGATAAACCATTATCTAGTGTAAAAGATAATGTGATGTATAAAAATATATTAGAAGAATCTACATCTGAGAAAGCTGCTTATGAAAAGTTTCTTGCTGAGAGTGCATTATATGCAAGTTTTAATCCAGCTTATATTAGTGGTACTACTACCATGTCATACTATGACTTAGTGATGAGAACCATAATAGATAATAAGATATTGACTAATACTTTTCCAGTTTTAAATTTTATAACTCAAGCAACTCTTAAAAACTCAACGTTAAGATTATTTGATTTTTCTGATGGTTTGAGTGCTGATGGTGATATGGCTGATTCTTATAAAAATCAGTTAGATCAATTGGGTGATATTGATTTTTCTAAATATGCTGGTAATGAATATAAAGAATTAAATAAACATATATCAAATGTATTTAAATACTTTTCTGAGGTTGTATATTTTCAACATGGTGTAGGTAAAAATAGATTTGGATTTGCTAATATTCTTAATGCTGAAAAATTTACTGATTTAGTTAAACAACCTGTATTGAATTTTGAAAAAAATGTATTGAGTTCAGAAGATCCTTTTTCTAATTTAGAAGAGATTTTAAAGACATTGCTATCTATTAATGAATTTAAAAACTATACAGTAACTGTACCTGTTGATGATGTTCAAGAAGAATCAGAAGATGATACAAGTGAGATTGTATTTCCTAGAGTAATAAAACCTACTCAAGAACCTGCCAGTGTTGATAATACTAATAAACCTATATTAAATAGTCTTCCTAATAAGTCATCTAGCCCAACTATGACTTATGCAGGTATTGGTTCTAGACAAACTCCACAAGAGGTTCTTGATAAAATGACTGAAGTTGCTAAATATCTTGACGGTTTAGGATATACTTTACAAACAGGTTTTACATTTAAAAATAAAGAAACAAATTTAGATGAAGAAGGTGCGGATAAAGCTTTTTCAGATGGAAGTAAAAACAAAACTTTATTTGGTCCTTATAGTATAAGAAAAACTGTTAAAGGAATTGTATCTGCTGATAAGTATAATGAAGCAGTTACTGAAAAGTCTAGTGCTATAGTTAAAGAAGTACACCCTGCTCCAGATAGACTTACTCCAGGTGCTATAAAATTAATGGCAAGAAATACTAATCAAATTTTTGGTAAAAATCTTGACAATACAGTAGATTTTGTAATATTTTATGCTCCGGAAACAAATAATCCTTTAAGACCTAAAGGTGGTACAGGACAAGCTGTAGAAATGGCTAGAAGAAAAGGTATACCAACTATTAATATGGCTGATACTGATTGGAGAGAACAACTTAAAACTGCACTTGCTACTACTACTCAATCATCTACTCAATCTGTAGGTAATGTTCAAGTTGAATCTAATTATTATACTACAGCTTTATTGAAGGCAAATCCTGATAAAATATATGTGTTCGGTGATAATGTTACTCAAACAGGTAAAGGAGGTCAAGCAATAGTAAGAGATGAAGAAAATGCATTTGGTATACCAACAAAGAGTTCTCCAAATACTTATGAAAAAGCATATTTTAATGATAAAATGTATGAAGCAAACATTAGTTTAATTAATAGAGCTATAGAAAAAATTAAAGCTGATGGTAGAATAATTGTATTACCTAAAGATGGTTTAGGTACAGGACTTGCTAAAACAAAAGAAAAAGCTCCAGATACATATCAATATTTAAAACAAAGGCTTTTAGAAGAATTTGGATTTGACAATGATACAGGTAATTTATCTACTGAAACTACTCAATCATCTACTAGTGTTAAAGAAGGTGTGTCAGAACTATTTGAATCTAATTCTGAGTTAAATAATATAGGTACACCTGAACAATACTCTGCATATTTAGATTCTATATTTCCTGATAGTAAAGTAAAAGATATTGTTTATCATGTTAATAAAACTGGCAATATAACTCCAATAGATAATAAAGCCTTTTATTCTACAGATTTTGGTTCTTGGTTAATAGAATTAGAAGAAATGAAAGGTAAAAGAAATCCTATTATTTTAAATATTATTAATCCAACTATAGTAGATGAACAATATGAATTTTCAGATAAAGCTAAAAAGTTTAGAGAAAGTGGTTTAGGGGATAAATTTGTTACTCCTGATGAAGTAAAAAAAGAAAATACTGATTCTGTAATAGGAAGAGATAGTGGTCAAGGAGGTAATGAAAAAACATACATTACATATAAACCAGAACAAGTACATGCATTAGGTTCTAAACAAGACATAGCAGGATTTAAAAAGTTTGTATCTGATGAACTATCTACTAGTGTTAAACCAACTAATACTAATTTAAACTTATTTGGTTTAGAAGGATTTAATATTCCTGATACAGGAGACACATGTTAATTATAATTTGTATATTTAAATAAAGAAGTATAATGCCTTGTAGAATTAAGATAAAACAGTTTGCAGAAAAATTAGTAGAAGATCTTTCTAAAGATGGTCTTGGTAAAAGAATTGATATTGCTAAGAGATATGCTCAAAAAGTAAATGAAGATTTAACAGATTATATAAATCAATATAGACCTTCTAATGATAAAATTGAACAACTTAAAGTATTAGATTATCAAATACAAGGTGACTTTTTAAATCCAGTAATTACAATACCTAAATCTTTAATTGATCATTATTATGATTTAGAAGTTCAAAAAGAACTAACAGAATATAAACAAGCCGAAACTCAAGCCAGAGAAATTCAGAAAGAAGATGCAAGACGACTTGGTGTTACTGATAAAGAATATACAGATAATTATCTTTTTGATGAAGTAACTAATCAATTAAATTTTGATAGAGCACTCGAAGCTCAAAGAGATTTAGAAATTGCAGAAAAACTTGGTGAAAAATTTAAACAAGCTTTTGATATAAACTATTATATTGTAACTCCAGATGAAGCAATAATGTTATTGCAAAATAGTCCAACTCCTTATAAGTCAAATGTATCTGCATTTTTTTATGGTGATGCTGTTTATTTTATAAAAGGTAAATTTAATTCATCTAAAGTAATTCATGAATTTGCACACCCCTTAATTAAAGGTATTGCATATCAAAATAAAATACTTTTTGATAATTTATATGCTCAATTAGATTTATCTACTACTGGTAGACTTGCTAAACAAAGAGTTCGTGATGAATATCCTGAATTAGCAGAAGGTACTGACAGATTTAAAGAAGAATCTATAGTTACTGCTATGGAAATAGATGCTGAAAATAAAATCAATAATATAAAATCAGATGATGTAGCATTTAAAAATTTTATGGATAAATTAATTTATGCATTAAAACAAGTTATTAAAAAACTTATGGGTAGGGAAGTAAAATTAGCTAACCTTAATTCATCTACTACATTAAATGAACTTGTTGATATGATGATTAATAAAGACTTTGTTATTACTGATTTACAATATCAAAAATCTTTATTTGCTGAAATGAGTAAAGAAACAGATGATTTTATAAAAGCATTAGAAAAAACAAATGCTAAAGATTTTATTCAAATAATTGATGATACTCATAGTTTTATGAAATATCAATTAAATCTTCTAAAAAACTCTCCTAAAAGATTAAGAGAAGAATTAGAAGAAGAAGGTGGATTAAATGTTATTAAAAATATAAGAGATTATTTAGAACCATTTAAAACCACAGGTTTAAATTTGACAGAGGATGATCTTAATAATATTGTTACAGCATTAGAACAAAGAGAAGGTGACTTTAGAACAAGATCTTTAGCTTTTATAAATAGTGTAAATGAAATAGATGTTTTTACTAGAAAAGTAAATGAAGTATTAAATAATCTAAAAGAAAATAATAAACATCTAACTGTTGATGGAATTGCTAAAGTTAAATACTTTAAAAATGTTCTTAAAGGAGAACAAGATTTTATTAGAGGCACTATAAAGTTATTAAAGTTAGATAGTACAAATCCTTTAATTGCTAAATTATCTAGTATTAATACGCAATTAGAAAATACTATTGATCTTTCTGATGAATTAACTTTAGAGTTTGCCAAAGAATTTTTTATTGATAATACAGAATTATTAGCTGAAAATATCACAGGTGATTTTAAAACTGGAGTTCTTCAAATATTAAATAAAGAAAGTTTTTCAGAACAAGAAATACAAGAATTTTTTGAAGATATTTTTGATAAAATTGATAATCAAAAACTTAAAAATATTAGTGCCACACAGTTAAAACTATCTAGACAACCTAAAGCTATTAATCTCTTAATGGATAGAATTCAAGCTTACACTGTTAAAAGAATAACTGCTGATACTATAAGTGATTATGTAGAAGGTAAAACAGAAGATTTAGGTTTACTTACAGCAATGTTTACACCTACAGGTAATATGGATGATTTACTTGGTTCAGTTTTTAAATACGTAAGACAAAAATTATCACAAACAGAAAGTGAAAGCTATACTCAGTTAAATAAAATGGCTGATCAATTAAATCCTTTATTCATTGCAGCAGGTATTGATCCCACTAATACTACTGAGATGAAAGATTTTTTTCTTACAGTAGATAAAGTTCCAGATATTAACCCTGAAACAAATGAAGTTTCTGAATATGAAATTTATACTTTTATTGATAAGTTTAAAAATTGGAGATATGATCTAGCTGTATTGGAAAACAATCTTGTTATTGCTAGAAAAAAAGGTAATAAGGATGATATTAAAATTGCTATATCTGCATTAGCTGAATTTAATGAAAAGTATATGCATAGACCTTATAAACAAGTTGTTTATGATGTTAGAAAAATATGGAATACAGATAATGAAGTATACGATCCTTCAACAAAACAAACAATTACCGTATCTGCTAATGTATCTTTAGATGCTTATATAGAAAGGCAAAAGGCATTGGAGAAATTAAATGTTATAAAAAATAATTCAGCATGGACTGAGCTCGATGATGTTTTAGATTTTACACCATCTAAAGAAGCACAGATTGAATATGATGATTTATATTCTTTGACATTATCAACTGGTCAATATAAATCAGGTGAAGAACTTCAACGAGTATTAGTAAGAAGAAAATATAGACAAGAGTCTTCTAAATTTTATACATTTGAAACTGATTTTAATAAATATCAAAATGATTTAGATCATTTTGCTAAAGTAATTTTACCAGCAGAAGGTGTTACATTAGAAGAAAATCCAGAAGAATTTAAAAGAAGAATAGATCAATTTATTGCTAAAACTACACGTATATCTTATTCTGCTAAATATTTTGAAGATAAAGCAAACATTTTAAATAGAATAAAAGAATTGCAAATACGTAGCAATAACAATCCTACTGTAAAAAAACTTAATGAACTTTATGAAGAACGATTTAGACTTGTTAATCAAGTAACTGATAAAGATGGGCAACCAAATGGTTTAAATTTACGAGAAGCATCTTCTCAAAGACTTTTGGAAATAGAAGAAGAAATAATTCAGTTGCAAAAAACATTTGACAAAAAATCAGGATTAACACCAAAAGAATCAAAAAGACTATTTTATTTAGAAAATTATGTATTTAAGAAAAACAGTAAAATTGCAAGTACTCAAAAAGATATTGATGATTTTACTGACTTAACAAATAAAAAAAATGAATTTGGTTTATCTGTATTAGAATCTGCTGAGTTAAGAACAAAATATGCAGAACTAAATGAACTTAGAGATATAGTAGCTACAGATTATTATATTATTGCTATAAATAAAGCACTTGAAGGTATTGATATAGAGCCACTTACAGAAGAAACAATTGATGATTTTGTACGTGATAAACAGACAATAGCAGATTTATTTGAAAAAAACGATGTATTTAAAAATTGGTTTTTAAATAATCATGTAGTTAGAGATATATGGGATCAAGAATTAAATAATGGTCAAGGTGGTTATGATACTGGTTATTCAAGAATAAAAGTATGGAGTGTAGAAAGACCTAATGATAGTTCTTATTATAAGAAAACAAAAATCATTAGCCCAATTACTGGGAAAGAGATTACTGTAGATGGAGCCCCAATTTCTAAATATACTAAATCATTTATAAAAGATGATTATAAAACAATACCAACAGGTAAATCAACAAATTATATAGGAACTGTTATAGATAATAGAGGTAATTATTTACCTAGAGAAGATGCATCAGATACTAAATATTTAAATAAAGAATATTATGATTTGAAAGCAACTAACAATGCCAAATTTAAACTTCTTGAAAAATTAAAACAAAATTATCTTGATGTTCAAAAAGATACACCTTATTCCTCAAGACTTTATTTAGATTTAGCAAGATTTCGTCAAAGAACTACCTTAGAATACATAAGATCTGGTAAAGGAAAACAAGAAGCAAAAGATAAGTTAACTGTTGCTAAAACAGGATTAGAATATATTAAATCTATTTTTCAGAAAAAAGCAGATGATGCTGAAACATATGCTATGAATCTAGAAGAACATATGATGTATGTTCCTACTGATTTACAAGGTAGTGCAATATCTAGAATTCCTGTAAGAGGTGTATATAAGCTTGATTTAAAAGAAACTTCCACAGATGTATTAAGAGCCATGTGGGATTATATGTATTCACTTAATGAGCAAAGAGTCTTAATCAAAGAAGAACCTGTAATGAATGCTATATTAGATGTTTTATCTAATGAAGATAATTCAATTAAAAACTTAAATCAGGCAAGTAGTTCTTTATTAAAAGCTACAAATAAAATTAAAAATTTATCCAAAAATACAGATACTGATAGAAGAGTAACAGCATTATTAGATTTTATAAATAGAACATTTTATGGAAAAAAAGTTAGTGATTTTCAAGCTGATAATCCATGGATTACTAAATTAAGTTCTTCACTAATGGGTTTCAGTAGTTTTGCTTTTTATTCATTAAATCCTGTATCATCATTAAAAAACCGTGGTGGTATGCAATTTAATAAACTTATTGAGGTTGCTGGTGGTAAAAATATGAATATAAAAAGTATGGCTCAAGGTAAGTATAGAGCAGCAAAAGCAACATTTGAACTTGGCACTAAAGGTTATTATGCTAAAGGTGCAAAACCTTTAGATACACAAATTATTGATGCTTTTGATTTAACACCAGGTAAAGCAAGAACAGAGTTTGGTAAAGCTTCTACAAGATCATTTGTAACAGATTTTTTTGATAGAAATTGGTTATATTCTGATAGAAAGTTAATGGAGGTTAATTCTTCATTAGAATTAGGATTTGGTATGATGTATTATCAAATGGTAGATCAAGTAAAAGACAATGGTTCTGTAATTCAAATTCCTTATTCTGAAGCATTTGAACTTGATCAAAATAATATTTTAAAATTAAAAGAAGGAATCAATCCTGAATGGGGTGTAGACAAAGTAAATCATGTTGTATCTACAGGAGAAACATTAGAAAGTTTAGCCAAAAAATATCACATGTCTGTAGCTGAATTAATGGCTAAAAATAAAATTAAAAAAGAAAGAGCTCTTTCTGAAGGTGAAGAACTAATAATAAGTAGAAGTAAAAAATTAAATGATTTTAAATTCAAAGTTTATGATGCTAATCTAAGATTAAATGGTTTAACCAATCAACTGGATTCGCCTTTGGCTGAAAAGAATTTACTTTATAATACTTTCTTTTTCTCTAGAAGATTTATTACTGGTTTGTTTTTAAATAGATTTCAGTTTGATACGTCAAAAAATAATTTAGGAGGTGATGTTTATAATTGGAACACTAATGAATTAACAAGAGGTTTTTATGTTGATGCTTTATCTGCTATTAAAAAAATGTTACAAGATGCTGATTACTTAAAACATTACATGACAAATAGAGAAAAAGTTGCATTGAAAAAAATGTTAACTGAAACGGCTTATATAATATTATTGATGCTTACTGCTGCTATTATATTTGGATATGATGATGATGATTCAGATAGATTTGCAAAAATGAAACAAAGAGAAAAAGATTATGGTTTATCAGGATGGATTGCTAATCATGCATTATATCAAGTATTAATGATTCAAAAAGAGAATCAGTTATTTAATCCTGTATTTGGATCCCAAGATTGGTTGGATTTTACTAAATCAAGCACAATAGTTTTACAACCTACTATAGGTAATATGCTAAAGTTAACAAAAGATTTATTTTATTTGGTAACAGGTAATGAATCAGCATATTATAAGCAGGATGTTGGTCCGTATGCATGGCAAGAAAAAGAATCTGCAAAAATTTTAAATCATTTCTTGTCATCATTAGGATTTACAGGTAAAAATTATTCAGCAATTTGGGCAATTAAAAAGAAAGAACAATTTGAAAATTTAAGATAACATGGCAAAGACAACAACAACAATAAGAGCATACGTTAAATCAAAAATATCCCGTCCAGGGATACATTCTAAAACTAAAAGTTCTAAATGTAAAAAATCTAAGAACTATAAAAAACGTTATAGAGCTCAAGGAAAATGAAATGGTGGTTATTATCATTTGAATTTGTATTTCCTCATAATCAATTTTTAATTGGTTGGACAATTGATTATCCTGATAATGATATTGAATACTATACTGTTTCTATATACTTAGGATTAATTAATTTACATTTTGATTGGATTACTTAAAAAAAAAGGGATAGCCGAAGCTACCCCTTATTTAAATAATTAATTAGTTTTTATTAGAAGAAATCAGGAACTGAATCTTCATCTTCTTCACTATTACTTGTGAAGTCAAGATCAAAATTATCTTCTTGAGCAAAAGCATTATCTAAGTTTTCTTCTACTATTACTGCTTGTTTAGTAGTTTCATTAAGATCAACTATATCAAGTTTAACTTCTACTATAGGAACTTCAAATGTATTACCAATAGGATCAGTGTATTCAAGTATCTCTTCTGCATTGAACTGTTCATAATCTTCAGGAGTTGGTTCTAAAGATATAACTTCTTGAGCTTCATTAGTATCTGTAATATCTAGAATGATTTCTTCAGACTGGTGCAAAACAGTATCTATTTCAACCTCTTCTTGCACCACTTGATTATCAGACACTTCCGATTGTTCTAAATCAAATATTTGTTGAGGTGCTAACACAGATTCATCTCCTGTAACTTCAGCAATTTGAACCAACAAGTTTGTTTGATTCTCTGGTTCTCCATAATTGTCATCTAATGGGTCAACTGGTGCACTTAAATTAATAACTGGTGCAGTTACCGCTTGAGGTGGTGCACTGAAGTCACAGATGGTACCTATGAAGAAATGCAAGATTCTTTGATCTTCCATCCAAGTCTTAGGATGTGATGACTGTAATGCATTAGTTACATAGTTATAAAAAGCCCATAGACTATCAGTATTATTAAATACTTGCTGGGGTCTTTTCATCTGATCTCTGATCATGCTAGCTTGCTCTGTAGTAAGTATTTCATACTCAGCAAACAATACGCCAAGTAATTGAGATTGTTTTCTTCTATTTAATGTTACTACTTCCATAGCAGCTTTATCAGAACATAACTGATTATAATACATATGCGCATTGCTAATATAATCATCAATGGTTGATTTTACTTCTGTATCTGCAGTACCTGTATGTTTTCTAACCCAGCTACCAACTTCTCCAGAAATCATAACAGAACCTGTATTATTAATATAAGCTCCTACAACACATTTAAACTTTACTTGTTTATTATAACTGTTTGTCCATGCAAACATCATTGATAACTCAGGATCATTATTAAAATTTAATTTATAAATTCCCTGAGCAATTTGCCCATCAGCAGTACATCTGTACTCCTCATCTACAATACCAAACCCTGCATTAGTAAGGGATTGGAATGCATAATCAATAATAAATTGGTGGCTAATTACAGTATAACTAGCAGCATGATTAGGTAATGGCACACTAATTAAGTGTGCTTTACCTGTGTTTTCTATTTTTCTTGGCATAATTAAAATAAACTTAATTGGTTTATAATTGGTTCTAAAGATTCAATTTCCTTTCTAACCTTTTCAATATAATAATCATAATTAATATCATACTCTTCAAATGATTTTTCTTCATAATTAATCATAGTTGACTGTAGCCATTTACCAGCTTCCACCTGGATTTCACGCTTGTCATTATAATTAGTTTTAATGATTTTAGAGCCTTTGTTAGAGATGTAATATCTAATGGTTTCTTGTAGTTTTGTTTCACTATATTCTCCATTATCTATTTTTCTTTCAGTAAATTTCCAAGCACCTTTTATTTTAACACCACCACAAAAATCAAAAATGTTTAAATTGTCCTTTATAAACTTTTCAGGTTTAATACCATCTACAAAATATGCATGTAGTGCTTTAGGGATAATTAAAAAGCTTTTGTTTTTATGTAATGCTAAGTTATTATACTCAAATCTACCTTTACATTTAGACTTTCCATCTTCAGTAACAGCAATGTAATTGTTTACATCACCTAAAACTAACTTAGAATACTTATCATGTTCAAGTTGTAAGTTGGTAATTTGTTCCCAACGGGCACATATTTCCATATACTTCTCTATATGTTCTCTTGGTATCATTGTTTCTAGACCATCTGTATTTTGCATTAGAGGAATTGCTCCGGGTATACCTTCACAAATCATCTCATACAGCATAGTAAGACTTAACTGACCATTAATAGTAATTCTCATAGTAAACTGAGGATCATATAAGAAACTATTCTCATCATTGCTAAGACCATAAGTAGAATTTAGAACAATTTTGTATACATAGTTCTTTGGATCTTTCTTAGGTATCTTTTTTCTTTCTTCAAAGAACCATTCATATTGATTACAGAATGCTTCTTTAGGTAAATGAGCAGGTGCCCATTTATTTCTAATTGCTAGATTCGGATAAAAACTAGTAACATCCGATGTCATAATTATAGTATCTTCAGTACAATTATACACTCTGCTTTCTCTAGCACCATGTATACCACCTAAACCATAATCGGTTTTTATTCCTTTATATTGTGCAGAATATTTAAATCCACCTTTTGTTTGACCTGGATACAATATTACATCTTGAAACTTTTTTAGAAGGTTTTGAAATGTAGCTGTCTCAAAGTTAATATATGGTAGAATAATATCTTTAAATATAATTTGTTCTCTACTAGTTCTTAATTGTTTAAGTTCCCATTGCTTTATACCAGTAGCATTACTTAAGAAATGTAAAAATAAATCTTTAGCAATTCTAGGTTCAGATGCTGAAAATAAATCAATGTTATATTCTTCTGAAAGTGATCTTCTTAAATTAATTTGTTCTTTACTAAGATGCATAATCTGTTTAGTAGACTTAACATCATTAATACAGTATTTAATAATCTCTTCTATTTCAGATTCTACTACATGAAAACTGTGATGAATTGGCATATCCATAATACTTTTCCAATCCATGGTATACTGAATCCATTTAAGACTAGATCTCTTTGCTGCATTGTCCCAGTGATTAAGCTTAAATACATCAATCTGTCTAATACTTAAATTCTTAGGACTAAATTTAGCAAATTCACCGTTATTACTATTTTGAATAGTGTCTTGTGCTTTTTCATAAATAAATTTTGCAATAGTTTCACCATCTTGTTCCAGTAATTGATCTTTATCCCGTAGGATATATTCAGTTATTTGACTGTCAAAAGCAAGACCATTAAAACTTACATGCCATTCATTAAGAGTTATATTTCTCTCTAAGAAAGTAACAAGTTCTAATATATCATTTCTAGATTCGTGACAGACAAATATTTCTGTGTGTTCAGACTTTACATCTTCAAAGACACCAATAAAACAATTGGAAAGTGTCTCGTAATCCATTACCCAATGTGTTCTCATAGGCTATAAGTTCAGTTAAGCTGTTCCCCCTTTTAGTTAATAAAAAGGGTAAGAAAAATCCTACCCCTTTCTTACATTCTAAATTTATACTTCTTTAAGCATAAATGCTTCAAAATCAAATGTTTTAGCATTAACAGCAAAAAGATGTATAATATCTTTAACTGCTAACATATCTTCAATATAAAATTCTTGAAAGACGTCTAACTTGTGTCTTTCTTGTTTCATACCTTTTACACCAGTAACTGCTTGACCATACTCATCTAATTTAGGAAGCATGTGTAAAGTAGTTTTTTTGATTTTTGAAATCACCACAAATACTTTTGTACTTGGATCAAATATACATTCAACATAAGGACAATTTTCTGTAACAGGTATCATTCTAAATGTTTGTTGGTCTTGCCAACTTGCTTGTAAAAGCATCATTGAATTATTCATTTTTTAAGTTTTAATTTAATATAAATTAATCTAGAATTTTAAAATTTTCCAAATTTACTATTTCTGATAATAATGTTTCTTTTTCTAAATCTGGTTTATTACATAATTCTACTACTTCTCGCAAGATACTTTCATCTATATCTAAGCATTTAGAATAATCTGAATAAAAACCTTCAGGAAAAAGATAACTTTTCATATAAACATAATTACTAGAATTAACGTCAAAAAAGTTTAGAATTTTTTCTTTGACTCTTAATGACATTTTACTATACTTACCACTTATAAAAAATAACCAATCGTTTTTTATATCAGAAAAGTCAAAGGTATATATTATTTTATCATGTGTTTTAATATAATTAATCAGTCTATTATGCTTAAGTAAAATTGTTTTTTCAAATCTTATAAATTCATCATCACTCCTACAATCATACACACAGATTAATTTTGCATCTTCAGGTTTTATTGTGTTCCATGAGAAATATGTTTCTTCAGGAACTGCACAACTACCTCGTTTAATATTCAAAAGTGGATACAAAAACACTTTTGATTTTTGAAAATACTTTCTGTACACGTTTTTAACTGGCATAATAGTTATAATTTTACATTACCTAATGCTAAATCATATGGAAGGTCATATTTTTTGTTTTCATAATGCCAATCTGCAACATGTAAAACATGTTTAAAATCACTTTTCCACTGATTTAGTGTTTGATCAGATACTTGAAAAGGATAAACTAAATTGTATTTGTCAATTACAATAAAGGTTACTTGAAGTTTCCAAGTATGTCTATCCGGCTTACCTTTTATAAATTTATCCCATACTAGAATAGTATACATAACTGCTTGCATCCAATATTTGTAATACTCTACTGCATTAGGAAAATCTTGTATAGACTTACCAGTTGTTTTGAGGTCATTGATAAAAATTATCTTTGCCTCATTATCAACTACAACATTGTCAAGTATTCCGTGAAAACCAAAAGCAAATGTCTCATGTTCAACCTTAATGTGCAACTCATTATAGATATCAATGTGTGTGTCTTCCTTAGATTTGTCTAGTTGTAATAGTGTTCTCACATCACTATTATTCTTTAGTACTTGAACCTGTTCTTTGCAGCCATGCAAAGTTGGTTCATCTACTATTGATTTATTTAGACTGTTTTTAAGGAATTCAAAATACTCTTTGTGTTCTTCAGTAAGGATCTTGTCAAGTCTTTGTTGATCAGTTTTAAGATTTTGATAAAGATTTGCTGTAAGTAGATTTGTAAGTATATCTTGTGAGTAGTCTTGTAAAGTTAATGAATTATTTGAATATCCATTATGTAACTTAAAAATAATATCAATTATTTTTCTTGGATTATCACTTGGGAGTTTTCCCGGTAGTGATATAAAGTAATCATCATACTTTTCGGGTTCAAATAAAAGGCAGTGTAGGACCCTACCACCTACAAGGTGTGGGTCCGTACTGTCTTCTCTCTGGTTGAGCACATAATGATTATAGAATAGACCTGGTGAATAAAGTAATTTATTCAACCCACTATAACTAAAATAAAATTTGTTCTTGTAAAACCTTTCTAGTTCTTCAGAACCATTCAAATGCATCATCTTGTTTTGGATTTATATTTGTAGTGATAATTTCAGGGCTCTTTGTAAACTCTTCTAATGCTATTAAGTCTGACTTGAGTTCAATTCTCTCAATCATAGCAAATGCTTCTTCTATGCCTTCATCTATTAGTTCTTCTTCCTGTGCACTATCACTGCATAGCTCTTCAATCTCTGGAGAGTTAAGCTCTATAAGATTTCCATGTATTTCAGACATATCTGAATCATTCTCTGGTATGAAATCTTGGACAAGCTCATGAACATAGTTAGTATCTAGTAACTTTGCATAATCTTCATTAAGAGTAATTGATTTAACATCAAAATAGTTATTACCACCATCTTCAGCTATTTTTTTACCATAATACTTCATTATAACATTAATTTTATCTAAATCAATTAAATTTTTATTAATAAGTGATTTCATAATATCGTCAACATCAGTATACATATAATTTTTATTCTTATCCAGATAACTAAGTAAAGACTTAAAATTAACATGACTTTTAGTACGAGTGTGCTGCATAGAATTACTATGTTTTTCAAACAGCATCTCAAGATAAAGTAAACTATCATTATAATTACAGTTAGCCATAATTTCCATTGCAAGAACATGGTTATCCTCATCTGAACTTTTAAACATATCACTGATCTGTAGGAACATAGTTTCATCTATAGTAGCTGCATCATCTCCATTGATATGTTTAAGTAATTTACTTTCATCATAAATATCTATATTTAGAATTCCTGGAAATAGATCTGTATGTTCGTCATCAACAGTATAATAAACATTAGATGATCTTAGTATATTTCCTGTAAGTTTATCAAGTATATCTAAACTACTATTTCTCAATCTAGATGCAGAATTATACTGAACAATTACAACAGGTTCTGTGTAAAACTCTAGAGCTTGTCTTAAGTTTTCTCTATAGTGATCATCCATTATGCCTTCGGAATTATCAACTATATCTCTTAAAAGCTGAGTATCTAAATCATAATACCAATGACTATTTACTAACTTGTCTTTAGTATTCTTACCACAAAAGACATGTGTAGCTTCATCAATGTTTCTAACAGTTTTAATACCATGTTGTAGTGATAAGTCTTTTAACTTTACTCTTGGTATATTAACTCCTGGTAGAAAATAAAGTTTATCTCCCTTTGTAGGAATATACTCTTTATTGTTTACATTCATTACTTGATCTGAGTCTCTTTCAGCACAATATAAAGGTTCAATCTTTATTATTAGCTCAGTTTGAGTTACTTCTACATCATGAATAAACAGATATGTTTTCATTTTTTAAAGTTTAAAAAGGGGGAATAGTTCATCCCCCTTATGTGATTAATTTTTATAATACTGATAAATGATAGGGAAAATCTCTATCTTTTAATTATTTTACAGCCATCTTCACCACTTGTTGATTCATCATCAATTGAGAGAACTTAACTTTATTACCGTTGACAATCTCCTTGACCATATAGTATCTAAGGTCATCTGTAAATGCATCACAGTCAGTAGTAAGTTTAGCTATCCTGTCAATAATTGGTTTACCAATTGCTCCTTTATCTGCAAGAGTAATAGAATAATTGATAATTCTTGTTGCAATTACACTAGAAATATCCGCACGGAACTCATCATCTCTACCAACAGCATGAGTAAGAGTATTCATTACATATTGCTCATCTTTAGTTAAGATATCTGCAGGACTAATGATCTTGTCTAGTTTGTTATTAATAAACATAGTAAACATAGAACTAAAATCTGGACCAACAGAACCTTCACCAATCATTTGAATAAGAGGCAACTCAGCTTCAAACTTATCAATAGAACTAATAGCATTAAAGAAAGTAGTAATAGCTCTTGGATTAACTCTTTGAGTTACCAATTCTGGATTCATCAACATAAAGTTAATACATCTACCATCTATTCTTGATTTCTCAGCCCACTTAGCCCATACATCAGAATCATATTTCAACTCAACTGATATAAATCTAGTCTTCTGAGCTACGTCTAAGCTAGTAACATTATAGTCACCATTGTCTGGATTAGTAGTCAAAATAACATGCCAGTTCTTTGGTAATTTCCAAGAAACATATTCTTGTCTATCAAGAATTTCCATAGTGGCTTGCATAAATCTTGCATCAGCTCTTGTATAGTCATCTAAGATTAAGAAACCACCTTCTCCTTTACCCTGAATCCATTCAGGAGCAGCATGTGACATTCTCTTATCTACAACTTTATAACCTTTTGCACTTGCTGCAGATATCTGAGATTCATTAATCCAAGTAGTTTTACCTTCGGTATTTGCAATTTGAAATTCTTTTACAGGAAAACCTACTAAGTCACCTAATTCTTCTAGCTGAGATAAATTCAGCTTAACAACTTCCATATTGAGTTCTTTACCCAACTGCATAATTGCTGAAGTCTTACCTAGACCAGCATCACCTTCTATATTAACAGCAACTGGTACTTTACCATCAGCTTGAATATGTTGGTTATTAACAACCATGTGTTTAATAAAATTCTTTAACTCGTCAACATTTAATTGTACTTGATTCATACTTCTTTTTTTTATAGTTCTAATTTAATTACTTTACCTGGTAAACTTTCATTCATACTTGATCTTTCTGACAAAACCCATAAAGTATTACCTTTAGGTTTTACATCTGTATCACATTCACCATCAGTAAAATATACTAAGCTAGTATATTTCTTTTGGTTTTCGTTAAAATATTCTAAGACAGGATCAAACTCAGTACCACCTCTTCCTGTTACATTCATTTCTAATTTACCTTTGTAAGGTTCAATTGATTTTATTGTTGTATCACATTGTACTACAGTAATATCTACACCACATTTATAAATATGAAATATTTCACTCATAAATTCTTGTAATTCAGTATCACTTACAGATCCTGAAGTATCAATAGCTAACAACATGTGCTGTCTCATTTTTACTTTTAAACCAGGATTAGCCTCAAATCTGCGGTTCTCTTTTCTTCTAATTTTCTTAGTAAATACTTTAGTACTTACACCAGTAAATCTTCTGATATAACCCCGCCAATTAAATTTAGGCTTGACAACTTCTTCTACAATAATTAATCCTTCTATTTCTCCAGGAACAGTACCTCTTTTCTTAATAGTTTGTTCTTGAGCATCAGTAAGAACTTTTTGCAGTTGTCTTTCAATTAACTGTTTCTCAGCTTCACTTAGATTTTCAAATTCCTCCCATGTACTATGATCAGGAATATTACCAGATTCAATGTTATCTAGTAATTCATCCATAGGATCATTTCCACAAGTACCATTTTTATTCTTTTCATCTTGAAGTTCCTTAAGCTTGTCATAGTAATATCTACAACCAGCTTTTCTATCAAGATTTAAATCTTCATAGTTGTCTATATCAATACCACCTTCAGGAAGATATTCCTTATCTATGTATTGATTAATCTCCATGTCCATTGCCACATTAGCAAGTCTTTTATCAGAAAACTTAAAGAATGTAGTCAAGTGACCAAATGCAATATGAAGCAACTCATGCTTCAATAATCCAAGTCTATGAGGATCACTAAGACTTTCCCAAAATTCAGGATTAATAGCAAGTTGATAATTAATACCATTCTTACTTACACCAGCTGTTGGTACCATTTTACCCCATAACTTATTAAGCATAATAAGAAAGAACCCGTAGTAGGGCTCTTTCAACATTAGCTCTTTACCAATTTTACTAAGACTCTGTTGTTTGTCCATCATCTTTAAATTTAATGTTTATCTCAAATTTATCTGTAGGGTAGCCAATAGATTCTAACATCCGTGACATATCCCTAATAAAGAATTCCATAAATAGCTCAACCGAAGCTTTAGAACCTTTGTGTTTTGTAATCAGACTTAGTGTTTTAGGACTACTTAGTGGAGTTTCTGGTTTAATATCCAATAACTTAGTTGCTATCTTTTTGCAATTAGTCATCCAGTTCTCCATTGTATGTCCACCAAACTTATAGAGAACTAATAGTTCTCCTACATACTTTTTAAAATCAACATTCTTTAAAGTCTCAAATGCTATAATATGATTATCTGCATCTTCAGACTTTAACATCATAATCAGATTCTTTGTCTCTTCTTTGTCAAAAATCATTTTACTCATTAGTCTTCAATTTTTAAAGTTTTTATTGCCCACTCTTGTGGTTTACCACTTACAATCATATCAACCCATTCTTTTGCAGTAGGGATATAGTTGTTGCAATCCTCTTTGACATGTTGTTCTCCCACATATCTTACATATACATCTTTACCGTCAGAGTTAGTAATAGTCATACCAAATCTTTTTTCACATTCAAATATACCCTCACTGTGGTGTCTGAACATTCTATGCATACTGTGTCCAATCCAAGCTTTAGTTTCATCAAACCATTTATGGATTTCTAAATAATCTACAGGAGATCCTCCAAACTTTTTAGCTGAGGATTTTGCATGTTGCCAAGGATGTGCCATTATTCTTCTGTTTTACTTAATAAATCTCCATCATGAAAGAAATCTTCATGATTAGTGACTCTTACATGATTATTAATAATGTACTTTCCTGAAGGAATACAAATACATAAATCTCCCCAACCACCTTCATTATTCCACCAGTCTTCTATATCATTAAGAATAGTTTCATCTACAAAATTTTCAATTAAAGAAAAGGCTTCTGAATCTAACTGTGCTAAATTTGAATCATTTTCCCAATCATTTACTCTATCACATACTTCTTCTGGAGTTTCACACTTTTCTGTTGTATAACCAATCCATTCTATGGCACCGGAGTCTCCTCCACCATCATATTTTACTTTAACACCTGTAACACCAAGATCAGCCAACTTAAATAAGAGGCTTGTTAATTCTACTTCTGTCATAATTACTTTGTTTTATAAAATCTTCCTAAAATATTTCCATTTAGGAATTCATCTTTCTCAAGCACCTCATATTGAAACTGGTGCTTTACTTCTTGATATGTCAGCTCCATCTGAGTAGAACAAATCACAAGAATTTCTCTTTTTATTGTTACTCCAGCTTTGTGAGCATCTTTAAGAATCTTATTACTACTGTAATATCTCATAAAGTCTGGTTTTAACTCTCTCTTGTACTTCTTAAGTCTCTTGTCCGTGG
>Ga0208974_1000148_pt1 | contig 30669 bp, 41 predicted proteins | sample GreLakmeER15MSRF_FD_187699 | JGI IMG/M metagenome (GOLD analysis project Ga0208974, IMG submission 187699) | Freshwater lentic microbial communities from great Laurentian Lakes, MI, USA - Great Lakes metaG ER15MSRF (SPAdes) | ecosystem: Environmental > Aquatic > Freshwater > Lake | place: Great... | reverse complement strand
CTTCGGTTTGCCGACACTGGGACTAGCTCGGTGATAGTAGTACCACCGAGAACCTTCGTCGCATGTCCAAACTTCTTTTCCGTGCGTGCCATCTAAATCACCCCTTCAGCTAAAAATACAGGTAGGAGAGGAATTCATCCCCTCCTGATGATGTGGTATTTACCCATTGAGACGTCGCTCCGTCATACAAAAGAGTCTGTCCATTTATCGGAGACGAAACTGTTACGTCGCTAAGATCATTAATGCCGTGAGCGTGTGCAATCCCTGAGTATGCTGCGTTGCCTTCAGTTGGAGTCAGGTACCCTGGATGTGGGTCCGACAGACCGGCGTGCGTAGACACTGCGGATGCTGCAGTTCCAGCTGGGTCGTAGGTACCGGAATGGTTGTGAGCAGCCACTGCGGCCGCTGCGGTTCCTGCAAGCTCGAGACCTGTGGTTGGGTGAACGTGGTCTTCATGCGAGGCGCTGGCTGCTGTGCCTGCGGCTGCCGCCCCTAGTGCTGCTGGGCTGGCTGATCCAAGGGAAACAGATGATGCTGGAGTGGTCCATACTAGGCCATTCCCCTGGTTAGAGTCTGCGGTGAGGACCTGACCGTTTGTGCCTACGCCGAAGCGTGAAACGGTGTTGTCGGCAGTCCCGATGACCAGGTCTCCCTTGGCATCGACGATAGATACTGGGATGTCATTACTTGGTGTCTGCCATTCAAGGCCAGTGGCTGTGGCTGAGTTAGCCGTAAGGATCTGGCCGTTAGATCCTACCCCAAGACGGGTGACAGTGTTGTCTGCGGTGGCTGTAAGGAGGTCGCCCTTGAAGTCGACGAGCGCCTGTGGGATACCGTTTGCGCTCTGTTCGAGCTGCGTAACACGGGTGCGGAGGCTGAATCCTTCGTCTGGATCTAGCCAGACAAGGGTAGGCTCAACTGGACCTATGTCTCCGTTGAACTCTTCGTAGTACTCGTCCGGGATCTCGAACACGGTGTTTGCCGGACCCTCAATGAGGAGTCCGTTCCAGCGAAGCGAGATGGGGCGTCCAAAGCGTAGTCTAGCCATAGGCCTCCATTAAATTCCCCTCACTTATATCCATTCTTGTCAAGAGATAACCTCATCTATCCCAGGAAGTAGTTTGGAGACATGGGTGGAGAGGGCATCTGCCGCACGTTCCACCTCGATGTCGAAGACGTTAGAGATGATCTCGTAGGACTCCCTGCCGATCACCCCGTCTAGGGCCTCCAGAGAGCGCTCTGCCCCGGCATAGTGAATGTGTAGTAGCTCGTGGGCGATCACTCGACGCTTCTCTAGGTTGTCTAGGCCCCAGAACTCGGCTGATATCCTCATGGTAGCGGTCCATAGGTTTTGGCTTACCTCTATGTCGGCCCAGCTATCCTCCTCGCACGGGTGCTTTGATACCTCTACCTTCCAGTGCCCAAGCCCTAGTACTGATGCGCACCGATTTACGTATTCCTGTAGCTCTGAGATCGACCTCATCTGTACTCCTCCTTCAGTCTCTTAAGTGGATCTTCTTCCAGGTTCTTCCTTAGGGACGCGGTTGGTGGTGTTGCCCCCATAGGCACGCTCGTAGCTGGGTTGACTGGGGCGTATGACACTTCTGCTGGGGTTGTCCCGTCGCTTCCGGCAATCGACGAGTAGATAGAATCCGTTACCGTAGCCCCAAGCGTACTGCCTGCGAAACCACCAGCAAAGGACCCTAGTGGGCCTCCAATTGTGCCTGCTGCGCCACCCAGGATACCCCCGCCGACCGATCCAACGAAGTTCACAAGGGCTCGTAGCATATCACCACGATTTGCTGCCGTCCACCCGAAGTTAGCTGCAGCGCCTAGCGCTGGGTTGATGAGGCCCGCCGCCTCGATGGCTGCCGATGGCCCGGCGACTGAGGCTATCTCCTCCTGTGTCTTTGCTCCCGAGCTCAGGATGTTTACTCCCGTCCCACCGATGGCCCCCGCCAGGCCGAAAAGTCCTCCAAGCCTGCCGTTTGTGCGTATTCTCTGCATGAGCGCCTTCTCGCTTGGGGTAAGTGTCAGGCGCCGTGTCCCAGTTGGCCGGAACGAAACCTCTTCAAGACGTCCAGTTTCTGGTGATCGCTCCCCCTGCAGGCTCGGGATTCTCCCCGCCTCCCTGGCGGCCTCAAGCTGTGGGTCGACTAGGGGTTTCTGAGCCTCCTCTGCCACTAGCTGCGTCTCCGCAACCTCAGCGATTCTCTGCCTAATCCCAAAGTTCGGGTCCCCAATCCTAAACGTATACTCTGGACGGATTCCTGGCTTGTAGGTAAACGGCCCGATCTTGTCTCCCTTGATTGCCTCACGGACATCCACAGTATTTCGGTCTAAGTCGATCTCTACTCCAGCAGAGTCCATCTTGGCGAGTGCTCGCCTTACAAAATTCACCTGGATCCCAGCGTCAAGCGCTTTTCTCATGTTCGTATTGCGCATCTTTCGATTGCTTTCTACGTTTGGAGGGAAGAGTGTGGACATAAGGCCTCCGTACTGTCCGTCTTTCTTCGCCTTTAAGATCCAAGACCGGCCCTCTTCTACTGGGACAACGTCGAATAGGTCTGATCCGCCGTTCCTGCGCAGCTCTTCTGACGCTTCTTCCGCAGTCGGGGCAAACTCTGATGACCCTCTAGGGCTCCATTCGCTGTCGATGTCAGTAATTTTACCCGTCTTATCGAAGGACTTTACCTTCACAAGCCATATGTCGCCAGTTTTTGCGTCGTATGCAAACTTAAGGTCGTTGTTCCTGGCGAACTGGGTGTAGGGGTATATGTCGCTACCAGCACGGTTTGCCATGTTCTTAATCTCAATATCGCTTACCATCCTCATTCCGTCGCCCCTTACGTTAGGCTTAAGGATCTCCCCTGTTTCCAGGTTTACGAAGGCGTCGTTCATTAGGATAGATTTGGTTTCTGAGAAACTTCTGCCGATAACAGACTGCATCTCGTCTCCAAACAGGGCAGTGTTCATCACCTTTATAACCGAGTCACCGTCTAGGTCGGCGGCAACGTGTGCCGTGTAGTAGTCGTATGCCTTGGCAATACCAATAGCCCGGTCTTGAGGGGTAAGCTTCCTAGAAAGGCCTGATGACTTAGAAAGCTTGGTTACGCCTTCTATCTTTGCCGCAGTCCCCCTGGCAGACAAGCCCTCCTCTCGGATTATGTCTATTACTTCGTACCCGTTTTTGTAAACGTACTTTACCCACTCTCCGTCTGTTCCGGAGAAGTTCGCTGGCTTCGCAGCGTTCTTTACGTCTTCAATGTTTAGGTTGTGGATGAGGAGCTCCTGGGCAAGAACTCGCTTCTTACCTGCTGGTATTCTCCTCTCGATGGCTTCTTTAATTGAGTTAAGAGTTGCCCTGGCAACTGCATCCTGAGGCTTTGCTGTGGCAGCTTCGTCAACGGAAACGTCGGCTCTAGCGAGGGCGTCTTCTCGTGAGATCTCCTTGTAGAGCTCGTAAGCAAAAGCGTCCATGTCGTCAACGCGCTGGTTCCCTGTTGGAGGTAGCTTTGGGAGGAACATGTCAGCTCCGTCTCGGCCGCTTGATCGCAATGGGGTCTGTGCCGGGAGCTTTGTGAGCCTGGTCTTGGCGAACTCCTCGTCGAGCCCCAGCCCGGCAAAGTACGGGATAATCCTCTTTCGGTAAACAGACTCTACCTCTGCATCGGCTAACCCCTCTGCATCCAAGACTCCGACCATGGGCTTGATGATGCTCAGGATCTCCTTGGTGCCATCAAGATTTAGATTTGCTTCTCGCATTGCGCTGGTAATTTTTTCGCTCTTAAGCCTTGGGGAGTACCAGTTGCTCTTATTCGAAAGGTAGCGAAGCGTGAACATCATGTCGCCAACGATTTTCTTAAACTGCTTCGTCTCCTCTGGGGATGGCTGATCGAACTCCACAGTGTCTGGGTTTCGGAGTGCGCGGAACGGGTTCTCCTTTGTGACGTTTGGAATTCGTGACGCCGGAGAGTTGTCCATCTCTGCGTAGATGTTGCCAGCATCGTACCGTGCCTTTGGGCGAACTTTAACGTCGAAGATCTTTTGTGACTTATCTTCGACTTCTGGGGTCAGGTCCCTCCGGACCGTTTCCATTTCTTGTCCGCCAGTTTCTCGCAACTTGCCCATCGCCTCAATCTCTTCCGGCTGTGGTCTGGTTGCGTCTGAAGCTCTTACGCCGGCAATTTGTTCGTCTTCCATAGTTCGCATCGTTCGGTAAGCGGCCTCTTCCTCGCCTGGGGTAAGCCTTCGTACCTGCTCTTCGTTCTTCTCAACCTCGCTGTATATTGGTCCAAAGTCCCCGTATGCATCTCCGTAAATGTACCCGTCGGCCATAGTTCCCTGATCTGGGTACATGCCACGGTCTGCAATAATGTGGGTTAGAATCGCGTCCTTGGCAGGGCCAAATTGAGATGGTCGGATATTGTCATCTACAACTGGCTTGCTTTCCATCCCTTCGGCAAGGTTCGCCGGGACGTAGGCCAGCCTGAACTCCGATCCCCACGTCTTGCGTAGAGGTATCGTGTGCATCACCGCTTGGTTGACAACCGGGTCTACGTCGAACTTGATTCCGTCGTAGTCTCCGGCCTTCACTCCGCCTGGGTACCTGATCTCTTCCCCGACTCGGAACGGTTGGCTTACCGAGCCTCCAGTCTTGATGGAAAGGTCTTTTGCGGCACCGTCGCTTGCGTCGAATATTACGAATACGTCGTCAAGGTAGTGGATCTTGTTGTCGCTTGTAACCACGGTACCCTGCCCACGAGCGTCGGCGGTACCCATTCGCACCATCACCAGCTGTCGTGACGCGAGCTCCCCCCTGATCTTATCTGCCATGTCATAGACTACAGCGCTGTCGCGTGTGTACGGCATGCTTCGGTTAAGTCGAATAGTCGGGTTGTTGTCTACGCTAGTTGCGTCTTTAGCAATTCGAAGCGATGGGTCCGCCGCTATGGCCATCCCTCTAATTCGCCCAGGGATGTCGACCTGCTCTCCCAGTTCAGCCACCATGAATGCCCGCATTGCCTTGGTTGCCTTAATCTCGTTGATGATATTACGGTTCTTCCCTGGGGTTGCGTCGGAGGTTACGTGGAAGGACACGCCAGCCGACGTGTCGGCGGTAGGGTGCTTGTCGTTCTGGAATGCTTCCTGCAAGTCCAGCCCCCGCTCGTCTACGTCTTGCCAGCGTGGGTCGATGATCCCGGCAACATCTAGAGCATATCGTCTGGTCCCTCGTGAGGCTTCGCTTCGGTACCGTGCGATCTGGTTCGCCGTCAGCTCTACGCCATTCACCGTTGTCATCTCGTGGATGTCTGCGGCCGTTACGTCGGTAATGCCAAGAAGCTCAAGATCTGCTGGGGTTAGAAGAGCTCGGTTCTTCTCTGTCGCCTTGCTCTGGATATACGTCTCCGCCCCGGCCGGGTTGAACTCTGCCCTTGTCCCGTCTACCAGCTCGGTCGCCGTTGCCTCGATTTCACGGGCAAGGTACCCTACGATCTGGGCATGATCCGGATGTAGGAGTGCGCGAAGCCTGCTCTGCCCGTAGAGATCCTCTACCGAATTGAGGGAGCTCCGAAGCCTTTCAGCGGCCAATGCAGCATTCATGCCCTCAGCCTCAATTGGGTCCTTGCTAAACCTTAGATTGTCGAATGTAAGGGTTTGCTCATCAACGCCACCAGCTTCTCCAAGGATTGAATAGAACTCCCTTCGGAGCGCCTTCATATCCGGCGTGTCCTCTGTTGGCTTCACGTAGTTCAGCATCAGCGGGAGCAGCGATGCTCGCACCGCCTGGCGCCCACGGTTCTGGTGCTGCGGATCGGTTACCGAATCAAACGCCTTGAATTTTTCGCTTGTCAGTCGGCCAGTTCCACGGTCCACTGCTCGCACGTAGAGATCGTACACCCGGTCGTACAGGGTGTGCGGCTCAGACTGGAACTCGCGTACCGCCTTCTTGATCTTCCTGTCGATGGTGGTGTCCGGGATATCGCCCCGCTCACCTCGCGCCCGCTTGGCGACGCTGCCCCACGTTCGTGGGCTGGTAGGTTCTACGGGGGTAGCCGCCGTTGTCATTTTTTCGGGGGCTAGCTGCGGTTCTGGCTGCTTGGCTATCCAGGAATCATAGGCTGGGATCTGCCCAGGAAGTGGTGTGTTCCCGTCGTTGATGAATCCGTTAGCGTCTAGTCCCTCTGCCCTGGCTTCTGGGGTGGCAAGGATTTCCTGGGGCACCAGTGCCCTTCCAGATGGCTTGGAAATGGCCCTAGGAGCCACGCTGGCAGGAGTTTCCCCTGGAGGTGGTGTCTGGGCCCCACCCTGGGCCATATCGGGGCTTGTAGCGCGCTTGGCAAGGATCTTCTCTAGGGATCGTGCCTGGGACGGCCTGCCTGGCTTAGTTGCAAACTTGTCGTTAAGTCTTTTGCCGGCTGACTTCTTTGCCAGGTCGTCAATAAGATCTGGGTTTTCTGTTGCCCACTGCTCCCATAGAAGGTCATACTCAATGACCGCCTGCTCCATTGACTTTCCGTTGATTGGGTCCTTGCTCTTGAATGGCCGAACCAGGATATCGTACCTAGCTCGTGGCTTCATCGTCATGGCCTTGGCGTATTCCGCCTCGCCAATCTGATCGATGTATCCCTTGATCTCCATGTTGTACTTCTCTTCGATTGTCATGCCGTCTGAGAGTACTGCGTTTAGGGCAGAGAACCTGGAATCACCTACAGACGATACCTCGTAGATACCTGACGTTGGCTGAGGAGTTGGCGCCCCAGCTGAAGGAGCGATCTTGGCGATGGCCTCAGGGTCTACTCCAGTTAGTGCCCCAGCTGCCGGAGCGGAGGGGGCGACAGCAGCTGGGGTCTGATCGGGCGCGGGAGCAGCTGGTGTTGGAGTCTGGGGCTTCGAGGGCGCCTTCCCCTCGAGCTGAACGTCAATCTGTTCGTTCACCTCGCGGAGCTTCGCTAGCAGGTCTTTCTGATCCATCGTCCCCTTGCACCCTCTAAGAGGGTCTAGACTCTCTATTTATAACCTTTAGAACCGAGATCTAAGAGGGTATATTTATTACCCTCTAATTATATCCACCCATGTCAAGCGCAGGGCACATTAAGGTTTCTTATTCTTAAGTTTCCTTATCAGATGGGTGTGTCAGCTCCGGGCAGGCCGGGTAATCCCCCGCCGTACGGGGGTCACTATAAAGCCATAGGGGGACCCCCTTTGGCAAAATAGTGACTCCCTCGTAAAAGACGCGTAGCCCCTCGGCTATCTGACAGTACGAACGCGAGACCCCCTATCTTGCTGTGTGTTTGTGGGGGAGCAAGTGACTCCCTCGTATATGCGGGTTGATCCCGCAGGAAGGAAGGTGTCCGATGGAAGGACGAATGAACAGGGCTCTCATTCAGGGAACCCATAACCACCCGCTCGCAGCGGGCAATGTGCGCGCAGGCTCGTTTGAGTCTATGCGCACGCGATACAACCCCAACACTGGAGAGCCACAGTTGGTGTTCCAGATTGAGGAGCGCAAGGCAGATGGATCAGTAAAGAACTACTGGACAGCCATCGCAACTGGTGACCTCATTGCCAAGGTGCAGGAACTCCAGTGGCAGGAGGTAGAGGTGCTCGCAGATGAGGTCACCTACAACCGACAGACGGGCAAGACCTATGTCTTCCCATCTGAAGTCACCCCAGTAGCCAAGTAGGTAGGGGGGGGAGGGGAGCAATCCCTTCCCCCAACCCCCTAAGGGTATACTGTAGTACCTAACGAATGCGTTAGACTTGGATACGAACGCATTTGTAGTTGGATGGTTGGTAATGATAAGGGGTGGGATGGGTATCAAGGGTGGAGGTTGGGTATTACCCCGTGCTCACGGGTGCTCCCTTCTGGGGGTATCTTGACTCCCCCGTAGACAGCATAGCAGATAAGGAGTTGACAATGGACTGTAAGGTATGTGGTTGTGCAGCTTGTTACTATAACGACTGCTGTGACCATAAGAATCCAGCACCTATTACCGAGGATGTAGGATACCTAGACCTGTTCAATGAGTTCCTCAATGAATCAGAACTACCAAGTTATGAGAAGATTGTAACAAAGAAGAAGGAGATCAAGCGTGAGATGTGAAGCAATGGCCTATGACCATACCCTATGTCTCTATCCTTTTAGTAGAGTAGTATCAGGTAATAAGAAACTATGTGCGTTACATAAGGAAGCGTTCTTCAGGGGTGAACAGATCAACTGGGCGCCTAAGCGCCTATTAGACTGGGATCTTAACCGGCGGCTGCAGATTGCAGTCGAGTATGAAGCGTTAAGATACCTTAATATGGAGGTTGATAATGTGTGAGGACTTTGGAACTAGCAGCTTTCTAATGGGTGCTATCACAGGTATGGTAGCAGCCTGGGTCGTGGTAATCTATCTAGCCATAGTTAAGAAGGAGGACAACCAATGAGCGGTGAACTATTCTTAATCGAGGCAGCTTGGGATGTATTGACTACAGCAGTAGGGGTATTCATTGCCCTTATAGCATACAATGTAGTAGATTATATTAAGAATGGAGGCAGGTAATGGGGTATGACATATATACCAGCCAGCCAGACCCCGTACTAGCAGAGCGATTCGCTCGCAAGTACGGGTACAACTACCTATTTGAGCAGGACAAGGCGCTTACAGTAGATGAGTTGTATACCAGGGGTAAGTCTATTGATTATGCTTCTAAGTACATAGGTGAACCGGCAGTATACTTCAGGTCTAACATCTGGGGTATGCAGGAAGTACGCACTTATTTCGTAGATCTATTCAATGCTATGCCAGAAGATCAGCGCAACATAATAGGTGAGAAGTATCTAGCATTCATTGATGCGATCAGCTGGAATGAAGGCAGGCATGTCAAGACACAAGATATCTTGACTATACTGCAGTTGATCCAGTACTATGGTCAAGATATAGCACAGACAGCATTAGTAGAAGAGTTCATTGAGTATATGGAGATTGCCTCAACGCTGGATGGTTTCCTAGTCTGGTAATATCAACAGTCTGGAGGGTAAGAGGCAGCCCTCCAGACTTCCCAACCACAGAGGGCATGTAGTACCAAGCGAATGCTTTGCCCACGGGTTGGTTTCTTGTTGGTGGGGGCACTAATGACTCCCTCGTATGTAAAGAGAATAGGAGAGATCATGGAAGACAATGTAGAACTAAAGATCAATGCAGCGTTTGGAAATTGGGAAGATGCTAGGCTACACATGTCAGCATTTAGAACGATCATAGAAACAAGCTATCACATCATCAACAACCCTATCAAGATACTTGATGCGTACCCAGAGTACTTCAAAGAGATCGTCGATGAACTGGTTGAGAGAGGTGAGGACCGTGAATATGTCAAGAAAGAGATGGCTGAGGCAGTTGCTAAACTGTTCTCAATCAACCAGCGCTTGGCATTCATGGTAGGTACTGAGTTGGCTGATGTTATGGGAGCAGAGCCAATTGATGATAGGTTGATGAATGACCCAATCGAAAGGACTAAAGAAGGAGGTAAAACACCTGAAGAAATGCTTCAAGAAGCCATCAGGATTGTAAGAAACTCATCCAAGTCAAACGATGATGAGAGGGGAAACTAATGACAGAATCAAAATGTGATGGTGTTAACCATCGAGCAGAGGTTGATGTAGTTACATTCATTGAGCAGCCGGATCAGATATTCCGTACACTTATTATGGGTGATGTGGAAACTATCAGGTCTAAGGTGCAAGAGATGGAGAGGGACAAGAGTCCCCACGCATCAGTGTATATAGACTATTGTTGTGATGCATGTAAGGAGGTATCAAATGGATAGCGAGCAGCTACTAGAAGAACTGCGTAATGCACGCAGCGAAGCAAGCAATGCTTCAGATTATGCACAGTCAGTAGTGCGTGAGGCAGGGTATGCAGAATCAGCAGCAGATGATGCATACAATGCTATTGATAGCATCATTGATAACATTGTAGAATTTAACTCTATCAATGTGCAGCAACACAAGTCCATCATAAACCTAAGCTTTAAATTGGCTAAGGTTAGCGCATACCTGCATGTCCTTCTCAAGGATGGTGTAAATGGTGATGGTATCAGCGAGAAGAATGAGAATTCTCTTAGGGATATTGGTAAAATCTTAGACAGGTTGTTTAAGTTTGACTATGATACCCAAACAATTCTTGGACTTAGCGATGAGTATTATGTAGGGTACGATTATGGCACTGGTTCATACTCGATCTCTGCGATAGTTAAGGAGGAAACAAACAATGGCTAACGCAAAGAAGACATTCAAGAATGGTACACCTAAGGCCAAGGACTTGAAGGACTATGAGTCAATCATTAGCTTTGATCTTAATAGCATAGACAACTTCCAGAAAGTGTTGTCATCTGCAGTGCCAGAGATTGGCAGGCAGATGGCTAAGAACAATGGTTGGAGTGCAGAGACACACATGAAAGTGTTGAACATTGCAACCAGCCTTAGCTCAGCGCTTGATGAAGTTGGTGTGAACTCATACCATAAGCAGGCTCGTGAGTTTGCAGAGTACAATGAGTACGAAAGCAACTCATGGAATGCAACAGACAAGTGCGGCAATGAAACCCGCAACGATTTCCAGGACTTGTACGAGAACGCAGAGTATGAGATTATCATCAGGGCTACGGCCAAGTTGAAGGATCGCAACGAACTCAGCAAGCGCGGCGTCAAGTAATCAACGGGCGGTCTGGGGGAGTGGGCATTGAACCACTCCCCCTCATGCCCAGCAGCGGGGTGTAGCTCAATGGTTAGAGCACTCAGCTTATATCTGAGCGGTTCATGGTTCGAGTCCATGCACCCCGACCAATAGGAGGACTAACATGTGCGAAAAGTATAACGGATGGTCTAACTATGAGACATGGAATGCTATGCTATGGATCAACAATGTAGACGGTGTAGCGGATGCATTGTCCGACCAGCTAGAGCAGCAGATAGAACAGTTCGTTGACGAAGGGACATGGGATGAGTCTGGATACCTATCGTATGCAGAACAATTCATCTCAGATTATTTTACAGATACATTTGTATATCAAGATAGCAATGACTGGCACGAAGTAAATTACGGGCCAGTCGCAGATGCCGTCACAACATACCTAAACCAGGTAGACTGGCGTGAGATTGCTAAGTCAATCTATGATGACAACGAGAAAGAATGGAGGTCTAATCGTGAGTGATTGGAGAGAGATCAATGCACATGAGTACGAAGATGGGTATGGGTATCGAGTATTCCATGACGATTCGTATGATGCGTCAGACTATGAGCGTGGCTTCAAGATCTACGCTACATCAGGCTCTAGCAGGTACATACCGGTTGATGTAACTATCAGCTCAGCAAATGAAGATGAGGAAAAACTGGCGCATCAGATGCTGGCAGCAGCCAAGTCCTATGTACCTCTCTATCTTCTGGCTCACGGTGATGTAAGTGTTAGCACTAATCCATTCCATGATCCGTATGATAGCGGTCAGTGTGGATTCGCAGTGCTTGAACAAGACTCACCAATAGAAGGTGATGCAGCATACATGGAACTGGTGCTTGAGCAGATGGTAAACGAGTACAACCATCTGCTGCGTGGCAATGTAATTGCATGGACTATAACCAAGCGTACAGTATGCGAGTCATGCAAGAACTCGTCCGTTGATGTCATAGACGGCTGCGGAGGATACATTGGCTTCGACTTCAAGGAGTTGGACTCATTAGTCGACGAGGTTATTGATACAATCAATAAGCATAGGGAGGCAGAACATGCTAGCAAATCAACCAGAAGCTCAGACGATTAAGATAGACTTCGATAAGTTCCTAGTCTATGTAGACCGCAGGGTACAAGAAATATCAGGCGTAAGTATCCACGATGTGGAAGACTTTGCATTCTATGACTACTACCCAGGTGAAGAGGCTAAGCAGATCGAGTATGCGCAAGCAGTCAGGGACTGCGCTATTGCATGCCTAGAGAATGCTGCCGGATTTAGCATGCCTAAAGTAAAGACATGCGTTGAATGTGGTAGAGAGTTTGATCTATACATGAGAGCCGATGCAGAAGAGTGGGAGTTTGGCCACGACTGCGAGGTCTAGTACTACACCCCAATGCTGGATTCCTTCCCCAGCATTGGGGTATTTTTTTGAAACAGACTGCGCGTATCGGCTTTCTACCTGGCGAACGCACTAGTTGATGAAGTCTCTCTCCTTTTTACCTGGCGAACGCGTCTTCTTCTTGGTCGATGGGCGAGGGGGTGGCTCCGGAATCCGTATGTCTTTGGCAGACTTATACCCCATCTCAGCTAGGCCCTCACGGATTGCTTCCCACGCGTCCCTCCATCCTTCATCGTACCCTTCATCGTACCCTTCCTGCAACATGTCGGATATCTGTTCGTAGAGATGCGAACAAACTTCCGTGTCGCACGAGCAACCAAGAACTATCTTCTTCAGAGACATGCTACCCCCTAAAGCTTGCTGTGTTCTTCACAAAGTCCAGATCACATACGCCCGTAGATCCGTTGCGGTGCTTAGCAATCTTGCAGCTAACCACCTCAGTAGCTGCGAGGAAGTCAGGGTCTGACTTTCGCCACAGCATCAGCACAAGGTCGGCGTCCTGTTCGATTGCACCGGAGTCACGCAAGTCGGACAGCCTGGGCTCTCCGCTCTCACGATACTCAGACATTCGGCTCAGCTGAGAGAGCGCTATGACAGGTACGTCCATCTCTCGTGCCAGTGCCTTAAGACCACGGCTTATCTCTGACACCTCGTTAACCCTGTTGCCGTCCTTGTTGGTCTTGTCTGCGCTCATGAGCTGTAGGTAATCTACGATGATCAAGTCCACGCCCTGGTCTGCGATCAGCTTCCTGCACTTGCTTCGAACCACAGATGGCGATGCAGTGGGAGAGTCGTCAACGTATATACCCATCTTTGAAACCCTCTGTGCCGCCTGGTCCAGCTCAACCAGCTGCATCATGTCTAGTCCTCCGTGCCTAATTGCCTGTATTGGTATGCCACTAGCAGCGGATAGAAGCCGGGCACCAACCTGCTCAGCGCTCATCTCAATAGAAAAGATAGCTACCTTCCTACCAACCGTAGCTGCGTTGTATGCCATGGTCGTAGCAAGAGCCGTCTTGCCTACGCTAGGCCGAGCCGCGAGGATAACTAGGTCGGACTTCTGCCAACCTCCGGTTACTGCGTCTATCTGAGAGATGCCGCTCGGAACGCCGATGCGAACACCTGAAGTAGCTATGGAGTTTATCCTGCCCTGGGTGATTCGCATTAGGTCGCCAGCGTCTGACCACCTGGCACCACGTCGTCGGCTTCCAACCTGGAATAGGATGCGCTCAGCTTCGTCAAGTGCAATGGTGGCATCTTCCTGTGATGACTGAGCTACCTCTACTATCCTGGACCCTGCCTTAGATAGGCTTCTAAGCATTGCCATACGCTCTACGATCTCGAAGTAGCTGGAAGCGTTGATGGATGTAGGGGTGTTGGTGGTAAGGTCGTTAAGGTACGTGAGTCCGCCGATGTCATCGACGTGTCCACCTATTGCGAGCTGGTCGCTAACCGTCACCACGTCTACGGCCTGATTAGTCACATGCACTTGCTTGATCGCGTCGGCAACCAAACAGTTACGGCGATCCCAGAACATCGAAGGGTCTAGCTCTATGTCGTTGAGTACATCCTGATCTATGAGGATAGACCCCAACAGCGAACGCTCGGCGTCTGTATTACTTGGCATCGTTGTCGTCTTCTTCATTTCCCCTCTCCTTCTCTCTCTCCCACTCGTAGCACGGCTTTATCTTTCCACCCTCTATCCTGTTCCGGTATCGACCGCAGTATGGGCACTCGCCCGCCTGGTCTCCGTCGTCAGGACCCGTAGATAACCCCGAGGATATCAACGCTATCATCGTCCACCTCCAGCTTCGGTGCTTCCCCGCACCTGTATGAGAATATACTACCATGGATCGGGTCGCTTGGGTTCCCGCTCTCAACGCACCCCCATATGTTGCAGTCGATGCACCCAAATGAGGAAGCGTGCCTGTCGTCCCTGATAACTATGTAGTCGTGGCCAAGTGAGTCACATACAAGCATGGCCTTCAGCTCCAGCTTGCCGATCATAGTCTTAGCCCTGAAGTAATCCCACCTATCTGCCATTACGTTGACCCCACCAGTCCACTGTCACGTTGATCCGGCCTTTGTGCAGGGGGGCAAGCTCTTTGAATGCGGCAGGAGAAAGGTCGATGAGTCCAAACCCATTCTTGCAGGCCCGGCAGAAGTCACGAACCCACACCATGACACAGTCATCCGTCTTCTTGCGGCACACAGTTACAACGTAGGGTGTGTCCTTCCATCGCCACGTACCTACAGCCGCGTAGAATACCTTCTCACCAGAAAGGTAAGGAGAGCATGTCCTAAGGTATCCGTCATGGCACCGGCCACCATCGCCGTACCACGTCGCATCGTCGGAGCCAAAGAAAACACCTATTGCGAATAGCACTTCAATCATTGGTGTCCTCACTTGATCTTCCGTTTATTACTGAGTTAGTCTTACATATATTACAAGTTCTGTAATCTCTATGCTCGTGCTTGGTTACGGGATCTGTCCTCTCCATGCCGAGTAAAGACTCATACTCTATACCAAACTGCCTACAGTATTCCCTAAGCCCAAGGCCAAGACTCTTAGCGTCTGCCTTGAAGATATCAACCGCGCTTAAAGCGTATCTCTTTTTCACGCCACTTGTTCGCAAGGTCGAGGCCTATCTGCCTCGCTGAGTCCGGACCCAGAAGCTCCGTACCCTTCCCTACTACCTCCGACTGGGAGCTCTTGAAGTTGTACACTACCTGAGCTACCCACCCTGACTGACCGTAAAGCATAATAAGTTTCGCCACATTCTTGCCACCTATAGTTATAGCCAAGGTTTCTATTTCCTGCATCACGCTCCATACTCCCTCACGATCTCAGTAATCGTGTCATCATCCTCGCTTCTCGACACTTCAGACCACTTGTTCTGACCAAGCGCGATGAGTATCGCAGCGTAGTTCATGGTGTCTATTAGTGCATCGTGAACCTCTGGAGTATACCACTCTCCCTCGATTGATACCCGGCCGTTGTTCACCGAGCCATTCATGGAGTTGGCAATCCGGTTCACCTTGTCCATGGCCATCCTGGAGAACACGCCGTGTGGACCAAGGTTCTCTACGTTGCCCGGACCATACGACTTCTGCCTGCTGACCATGATATCCCATGCTTCCTCGTACAGATCTGAGAAGTATTCCCCAAAGGAGTCTGGCACCTTACTCACTTCTTGCCTCCTATCACGTAGATCAGCAGGCCTAGCCCGACAGCAACAGTAGGGCGATCAACACCGACGCAGAGACCAGCTGCGAGAGCAGTAAGAAATCTACCACTGTTATTGGATACGACCTTCTTAGTGGCCTCAACAACCCGTTGAGTCCTTGTAGTTTCTTGTCTTTCATCAGGCGTTGTCGCCATTAGCGGCCTCCTTTGCCAGTGCATCAGCAGCTCGAGCCGCCAGTATGTGGGCATCCGGAACCTCCAGCTCCTTCAGCCTGGTGTGCAAGAGCTCAAACACCTTGGCCCATGACACAGCCAAGTCGAAGCTAGTCAGTCTTTTCTTCGGTCTTTGCATCTTCTCCTCCAATCAAATCGAGGAAGTCCTGCTCCTCGATGATAACAACTACTCGCCGCCTAGCTCCTGATCCGGGGGCATCCCCGACCACGAGCAGTGGCACCTGGTCTGCCTTCCTCGGTACCGCCGAGAGCCAGCGCCAGAACTTCTCGCTAAACATCTGGCCGCACTTGGCCTGGATGTTAAACTTCCCTGCCGATACGTCCTCAGGCCCGCCATACTGGCCGACCCTCTTCCCTCCAAACTTATGGGCCACCTCCCGCTCGAAGGAATTACCCCTCGAGCGGTTGAGCCGACCCCTTCTCGATGCGTCACTCACCTAGGTCCTCCAGGAAGACAGGCATCCCACGCCCGATGTAGGCACCGGCGATGTTGTACTCGAAGTACTCCAGCGACTGGTCCCAAGCATCCTTAGATAGCTCTTTTCGCTCCTCGTCACTAGTGTTTACTCTGTTGTTTATTTCCTTGATGATATCGTCTGCGATGATGTCGAGCATGGACTTCTTACTGTAGATGTATATGTACACCAGCCCACCTTCTGTGAACTGTTGACCGATACCAACGATGGCGTCGTCAAAGCCATCAGCTTTCCACGCCTCGATGTCTTCGAGGAACGTCATCGACAGCTCTCGCCTACCCATTCTTCTTACCTCGTAGTGCACCGTATCGAAGAGGCGAGATGTCAGACACCAGCATGGTGAAGTACATCTTGCCGTTATACTCACGGTCTTCGTTGAGCTTGCCCACTACGTGGACGTTAGGGCGAGGGTCCTTCTCCTGTGAGATGGCCCACTCGTAAACCTTGCCAACATGCTCTTGAGCTTCCTTATCGAAGAAGCGTAGTGTGACGTAGGCATAGCGATCAGGTGCTGCATTAGCGCGGTCGCTATCTGCCCACTCCTCATACGCTGCCGTCTGCATCGTGCCGTACACCTCAAGGTAATCGTTACCGTTCTTAGAAGTCTTGTTTACTGGCGACTTCTTATCGCTTAGCCAGATGTCTAGTCTTGCCATTAGAACTCCATCCCATCAAAACTGTCCCCGGACTTCTTCGGTGCCGGAGTGTTGACCGCTCCCTTGACGATCTCCTTGGCCTTCTCCCATGTCTCCTCGTCCGTCTTCGCGTCGGCCTCTGGGTCGTCGCCTGTCGGGATGAGGAAGCCTGTGAGCAGAGCATACTTCAAGGCCCCAGTAGCTGCCTTGTAAGCAGCCTTGTCCCCTGAGTCAGCTCCTGTTCCAACAGACTGGAAGTTAAGGGTCTCGCCCGTATCCCCGTCTGTGAGAGTCCATGTGTAGAGCAGAGTAATCGTGGACTGCTTACCGCTAGGCGTGAGCCCCATGTTCACGATGCCAACCTGCGATGGGGTCATCGAGATGTTTAGCTTCACCAGCTCAGCTCGAACCTTGTCCGCAACGGCGCTAGCCTGTACGAACTTGTACCCCTGGGCAGCGTTCGTACCGCCCTTCTCAACGTAGCCAACGGCCTGCATGACCTTGGCAATCTTGCTAGCTAGAGAGATCTTTTCTACTGCCATACTACCCCCTGCACTTTGTTAGCCACTGGCAACCTGCACATGGCCACTTCTTCTTGGGATCTTCCCGCTCACCGAGGGGAAGACGCCAGGGTATACGACCCTGACTTAGGAACTTGTTGCCAACCTCCAGAACGCGGAGTGCCTTGGCATACCATTCCTCGCCAACAGTATACTCCGCAATGCGGAAGTCGTCCTTGCTGACATACACAACCCTAGCAGATACGTCCGCGCCTGTCGAGTTCTGCCGGCACAGCGCATACGATGCAGCCTGGATTGCGTGCTCAGGCTTTGGACCTTTAAGATAGGAGAAGCCGCGAGAGTTCATCGACTTGAGCTCAAGGACCTCTTCGTTAGTCTCCCCCTTCCACCGAACTAGGATGTCGATGTTGCCGGAGAAGTTCATCTCTTGCCACTCGATTGGAACCTCGAACTCGATGGAATCAAAAAGCCCCGACGCTTCCAGCTTCTTGTACAGGACGTCAGCAATGACGTGACCCTGCTCAAAGATTCTGTAGAGACGAGGCTCGAATGGATTGCTAGGCTCTACCCCGTTCGCAGAGTAGTACTGCGCACGCAGGCAGCCGCCTAGGGTGCTGCCTCTAAATGGTGTGGCCGACGGCCGCTCTGTCCTGGTATTCTTTAGCCCCAGGTCGAAGGCTCCGGATACTGTATTCATATTCCCCTCCAAATAAAAGACCCACAGTGGGTCGGTCCACTGTGGATCTTAGAGCATGAGCCCTAGGCTGTCAACCTTTACGCACAATAAGGCACCGCTTGTAAGGTGCATCTCCCTTTGATGAGGCAATGTCCTTGAAGTCCGCCTCGCTTATGATGGCGGCAAACTTCTCTTTGCCCTTGCCTGACTGGGTCGGGTCGGATAGCTGCCACCCCACTGCCTCGTGGTAAGCGACGCAAACCATGTGACCCCAGGTCATCTTCTTTGACTTGAGCTTTTTGGCAAACGCATTCACCGCCATTGCTGTCTCAGGGTACCCTGCCGGGGCCTGGACATTGACGATGATCGCATGCCCCTTCTTCGCTGCGTTGACCACATCCACCCAGTCGGATGGATACCTGGCATCGCAGTCCAGTTTCTTGGAGTACTTAGCAAGCTGGCTTAGGTTGGTTCCCCCATCTGATAAGCCGTCCTTGTCAACCCGCCCGCTTTCGTTGGCCGCCTCTATTCCCTCAAGGGCAGAGAAGTCTTTCTCATACTTGTGTACCCACGAAGCTGCGGCGGCTACGGAAGACGGTCCGCAGTCATCTAGAATGCCGCCCTTCTCTATGTGTGGTAACTGGCTCTTTACTTGTAGCTTCATACTAACCCCTGTCTATAATCTTTCTTGCGATTTCCAACCAGTTGTTTTCAAAGGTAAGACCCCTGTCGTCGACGTAAGCTGCGGCACCAGGCTTACCCTCGCCCACATATATGTCGTCGTAAGGGATTCCCCAGTCCCCTAGCATGCGCTCCATCTCATCGAGACGAGTTTGCCTGTCAGGCCACTGTTCCCATGCCCTTGCTGAGTGGATGAGTATCTTGTACCCAGACTCTTGTAGCATGCTGAGCGCGTCAACGACACCGTTAGCAGGGACTATGGTGCCGAAGACGCGCACAGCTATCGTGTCATCGAAGTCGACAGCTATCGTTCTGCTGAACTCTAGGTCGAGCTCGTTCTCGGTCATCTGTGTAGGATGTGCACCATTGGCTTGAGCTTGGCGTACACATCACGCAGCACGAGGACGTCGGCCTCGCAGTGCTCTATGATCTTGGCGTACTTAGCCTTGTCTCCATGGTCAGCATCGTCCCACGTGCGAGGATCGAGAGGGGTCTTCTTGTTCTGGACACCGAAGTACTTCGAGACGTTGTCAAGTGACTTACGCCCTATTGAGATAGAAGATCCCGACGCCTTGTACATTAGGTCCAAGTGCATTCGTGGCTCGTACGGTCGCATGCCGTGGTACAGCAAGCGAGCGTTCAATACCGGTACGTCAAACAACTTGGAGTTCCATCCGACTATCACGTCAAAAGTGTCTAGGTACTCACAGTAAGCCTTGACTAGGACGCTGTCGTCCTGCCAGTCCTTACCTGGGTGAGTGTCGTGGCTGTAAGTAACCACGTTCCCGAACGAGTCAGCAACAGAGGCACACAGTACGCGGCGCCAGTTGCTGAACGTGGACTCGATGTCAAAGAACGCAATGTTAATCCCAACGAACTCGGGAGTCTTGGTCTTCGACTTCTTAGCTGGGAGGTGGTCCTCTATGATTTCCTCAACGTATCGCTTGTGGAACTTCTGGACCTGGTCCTTGCTCATGTTTAGCATTTCGCCTATCCGGGAGAAGGAAAGTCCCTGTTCCTTCATCGAGCCTACGCGCTCTACTAAGTTTGCTTTCGCCATTACTTACCTCCGTTGCTCGAGAGTACCTCTATGACCCTCGATATAGCGGTTATGATAGACCCAATCACTGAGCCTATGATACCTACCCGCCACTTTAGCTCAAGCTCACCCGTCTGTCTAGCCTTCCGCACAGCCTTGTTCCCGGCCTGGTCTATTTCAACGATCCGAAGGCGCTCGTCGATAACGTCGAGCCTGGAGAGCAGGATCTCGAACTGGCTCTTCGTCATCGGCCCCTCTTGGTTGGCTTCATTGGGTTAAAAGGTGGCAGCCCAGGATTGGCGTTAGCGTACGATGACGCCTTGTTAGCCAGGTAATTAAGGTGGTCTGCTGCACCTCCCCTGCCTGGCTGTACGTTAGGCTTCTGCTCGGAGTTGACATAGTTAAAGTGGTCCATGGCACCACCCCTTCCAGGCTGTATGTTGTACGGGTCGTTGAGGCCGCCAAGATTATTAGGCCCACCTGGTCCCCACCACGATTGATTAAATCCTCCTGGGTCCTGTAAGACTGGCCCTGGTCCCGGGCCTGGGCCTGGGCCTGGTCCTGGTCCCGGGCCTGGGCGTGGTCCACCTACTGGCGGATCGACCTTCTTCTTTGTGCTATCCTGAGGAACCCTCGTGTCTCTTCGCTCGGCGTACTTGGTCATAGGCATGTCGAAGCTGATGCCAGGACCCTTGAACTTAGAGGGCTTGACGAAGTCGAAAGAGGTTTCCTCGTGCCCATCCATGTGGGCAAGGTACTGCATCCCCCCGATGTTGTATGTCGTAGCTATAGAGTCGGCCCCATTAACGTCTACGTTCTTCCTGCGGACGATGAGTCTAACAGTCTCTCCAAGTCGTGGCCCTCCGGTTGCGCCGATGGGTGGAACAGTTCCGGAGCGCATCGTAACGGACAGTATTTTCGTATCCTCTACTGTCCCTCTGTCATTGAGTATCCCCTGTGCGTAGTTTGTTGCAGCCGCTGTGTTAATGAACCCAGGCTGAGCTTCGACATGGGGCAGAGCATAAGCCAATGTCCGGTCGCTCTTAACCACACCCTTTGTCCTGGCCCCAGACGGTGCGTCTGAGCTGGCACCCACAAGGAAGTCTGTGGTAGGGAGAACACGAACTGAGTTGGCTAGCACGCTGCGCTTGTTAATGAAGTTGTATGACTTGATCTGTCCCGGGTACACATAGGTGTGAGCGGGGCTGGCACTTACGTTGTGGTTGAATGTCAGCTGCCCCTCGGTACCCCCAGGAACACCGTAGTAGTTGAAGACAACCTTGTTTGGGTTGACACCGATTGTGCCACCCCTAGAGCTGGTTTCCAGGTCCGACACCTCACGGAAGAACTCAACAGGGTCCTGGCCAAACGTTATGTAAGGGTGGAGGGTGGTGCTAGACCCTGAATTCACGTGGTTAACCGATGCCTGCCAAGCTATCAGAGCTTTTGGCAATGTGCCAACAGAGTCAGGGTAGTCTGCGGTCCGGTCGATGACCTTTGGGTAGATGTCAGCAACGATGTCATTGATGTTCTTGCGCTTGATCCCAGAGGTAGTCGCCGCAGTTGTGTAGTCTGACTTGTCACCCCACATACGAATCTGGAACACTCCTGGTGCAGTCTTAAGGATAGACGCCGGGGCGCCAGCTGCTGTTGCATTGCTCAGCAAGGCCCCTGTAGTCGCATCTACGTTGGTATAGTATGTGTTGTTGGTGTTGTCTGCATTCTCGTACCGGACAAAGTTAGCTACAACGAATGGATGCACGGCGAACTTATACGGAACCCCCTTGTAGATCACTGGTGAAGTTCTACCAATTGCAGCTCCGCCAGGCGCTGTGCCGCTTGAGGTACCGTTCCCAACGTATGGCAGGTCTACCCGGAATGTGAGTACCACATCTCCAGCTGTCGGGGCTCCGCTTAGAAAGACCTGATTGTATGGTGCGGCATTTGGGAACCCACCTATCACGAGAGCACATGCCCCACCCGGGTCTGAGTAAAGTATAAACCCGACAGCGGTTAGGGCCGGGGCACCGCCAACGATATGCCCAGCACCCTTGCTTAAAGTAACCTTGTTGGTGTTGGAGGTACGTCGAACGATGTAAAGGTTCCCCGCCACGCTGACGGTGCCAGTAGCATCGTCCTGTGTAACCGTGATCTGGTTCTTTGTACCCACGGATGGGGACCCTGCTGGGTTGCTGTAGGCGTTTATCTGCCCTGCTTCGGGGTCTCCTGCCCCTGCGGTTGGCACTAGGTCGGGCTCTTCCTTGTAGGTCTCGTCGTATTCCTGCGCTACCTGCACCACCGAGTCGGCCATGTCAATGGCCAGTGCCCCTGCGGGAGGGCCATCAAGGGGGGTGTAGTACCTAGATAGTACGGTCATGTAGTCCACCCCGGAGATGACTACCTCCTGGTCGCTGGCATCGTAGTCGGATATGAACCCACCAGAGATGGTCTCGTACACGCCGGAATCATTCTGCCTTTGGATAGTGTACTGCTGTTCGAGCGGTACGATAAGCGGAAGGGCAGGGTGATCCACGGGCAGGGTGAAGAAAGCTGAGCCAGTATCGTTGGCGTACAGCTGGACACCGATATCCCTGGCGTCCTGTAGGACCGCAACAAGGTTTCCCTTTGCGAAGTCTAAGCCAGTGGAGTCGTGGATTAGTACCTGGAACTTACGGCTCAAAGTATAGCCTCGTTAATTGTGACGGTGCACACTACTCCAGCCCCACTCGTAACCGTAACTGTTGAAGTTCCTGGTGGAACGGCAAAGAACTCGTACTCTGTTAGGTAGTTGGTTTGCGTCGACACGCAAGTCTTGAAGTCAACAGAGAAGTTAGACCCAAACCCTCCAGCCTTGGTGAATGCAACGCTGTCTGTGCCGAGCTCTACTCGGAGTGGGCTCACGGTAGAGGTGCTGCTCCACGCGACAGTAGGCCAGGCAATAGTCTTCCCGTCGTTGACGACTGAGATGGTTCCGGACCCTGTCCTTGTGAATACTCGTGGTGATGCAAAGTATTTGTATGGGTCCTCTGCCATGAGAACGACCCGTACCCGCACGGCGTATCCACGGTCAGCGTCCCCTGCGGAAGCTCCTGCCTCGGTCACGAATCTAGGTAGGGACATTGGTCGAACCTTCATGTACAAGCTGTAAGATCCAGAGGTCTTAGGCTGGCTGAAAGACAGCTTCCTAAACCCATCCTCAGCGAAAGCCTGGCCGGTTGCAAAGGACGGCCGTGGCTGTAGTGCGTAGTTCAGCTCCGTGATCTTGTCCCAGAAGTCCCCGTAGGTACTGCCATACACGCCCACTATCATAGAGATCTGTCGTGCCCCAAGGTATGCGTCGTAGCTGTCGATGCCGTCCACCTGTGGATTATCCTCAGAGAAAGCAGCTACGTTAACATCGGAGAAGTCTACGCTTTCAATGTTGTACCCTGAAACAGGTGAAGACCCAACCGCGTTGGGGTCTCGTACTCCGTTTAGGTCCAAGGCGGACTGCCCCGGACGCTCGATTGTTACTGCCTGTGATAGATCCATTTAGGCCCCCGGTGTCTTGCGAACTCGGCGTACCGCTCGAGAGATCCTCTCCCATCGTCGATCTGCCGCGCTGTATAGCTGGGCAAGCTGGATGCTGTTTGTGTCTGATGCCCCAGACGCTACGGCCCACTGCTGGTATCGTACGCGGTCAGATATCAGCATGAACATTGCTTCCTTCTGGACCCAGGCACGCACGGCGTTAATAGCATCGTCGTCGAGCTCGATAGAGGACGAGTCATTCGCGGGCTGGGTATAGTGCTTGTATCCAAACACCCGCAGTGTACAGTTGTTAGGCAGGACGAAATACTGTGGCATGTGCAGCTTTCCATCAATGAAGTCCCATCCACCATTAGCTTCGGTAGTAATCGAGTAAGGGACCGTGAGGAGTAGCTTGCCGCCAGAATTATAAGCGTCCACGCGGTAAACGCTGTCCAGCGTGAGTGTGTCAATAGTAAAGAAAGCTCCGACAACCGGAGCAGAATAGGATGCGGTTTCATAAATCTCCTGTGGCCGGATCCTGGATAGTTCTTGCGTACCCCATTTGATCATGTCGCTGAGCTCGTCATTAGACCACGTGGGGGTAGCGCCAGAATCCCTGAGATCCCGACGTACAATTGTTCTTAGTGCACTTAGTGTAATTGCCATGTGGCCTCCTGTCGCTTTGGGGGAGAGGCCGAAGCCCCTCCCCCGTAGCTAGCTAACTCTTAGAGCGTCGTTGCGGTCGACTCAATGCGGAGGTAACGTGGCTGGCCAGTCGAGGTGTTTGAACCATCGAACTCTCCAGTCGTTCCCTCACCACGGAGGATCGCGCCGAAGCGCATCTTGAAGCCAAGCGTTGCAACCTGGGCGATTGGATCGCTGTGGTCGCCGCCCGGAGCCACGAAGTAGCTCTGAAGCGTCTGGCTGTCGCCAACGATGTAGGCATCTGGCCCAAAGAGGAACGTCGAGTAGACGTTCGCCGAGCCGCCGCCTGCGCCGGTGAAGACCTTTGCGTTCGGTGAAACCATGAAGCGGACACCAGCGTACGCGCCGATCTCTCCGTTGAGGAGGTCGAGCGACTTGGTGTACTTCGTGGCCTCAAGGAAGCCGTTTGCGCTGGTATCCGTCAAGAGGTCGAACTCGACCGCAGGATGGAGAATAGCGCGGTAGAAGCCGTCGGCAAACGTAGGAACGTTTAGAGCCTTCAGCCGTGCAACAGCCTTCTTGATCCCTAGACCAGTAAGGTTGTCGTTAGAACCGGTACCAACGTTGTTACGTGCACTTGCGTCACCGGCGTAAATTACGCTGGTGCCTTGTGCTATTACGTCACGGATGATTGTGTCCATCGACTCGGTTGCCGCTCGAGCAAGTCGCTCGGAAGCAATCGAGATCAGATCGTGCGGGCTGTCGAGCTGCGCAAGGTCTGAAATCTTGAGAACCTTACCGTACTGCTTAGGAATGAACGACTCGGTCGTAACCGTGAGGTCATACTCAGCAGGGGCGCCTGCCTCGGTAAGGGTGTCCGCCACGCCAAGCGGCGTGAGGTCTGGGTAGCGCGCATAGCGAATCTCGTTGCTGCCCTTCTGGAAACGCCCTGCCGTGTAGTTACCCGGCATTGCATGGACCAAACGGTCGCGCAGGTTCTCCTGAGCCTGCTGAGCTACGAGCTCCGTAATGAGCGCAGAATAAGCGTTTGAGCTGTTCGTATCGAGCAGCGCACGCGTCTGCGTAGCCATTAGATTACTCCTTCTTTAGTCGCTCCAAGGATTGCCGAGGGACGCTATGTCCCTAACAATCTCATCGGAGCTTCTCTTCCCTGCCTTAGCCGTAGTGGCCTTGGCAGGCTTGTTGGGATCCACGAACGTTTCCTCAGACTTCCCCACACCCTTGCGAACCATATCTTCAAAGGCCCGTGCCCGATCTTCATCTGTAAGATCTTTGCTTGATTCGGCCCAGGTTGTGTAGTTTGGGAACTCCTTAGACAAACGCTCACGCTTCTCGGAAGCCCGAGTAGCGTTAAGTTCTTGCTCCAGTGCGGCGATTTTCCGCTGAGCTTTTTCAAACTCAGAAAGGCTGGCCTCCTCCATCTGAAGCTTCCACTGCACGACCTTGTCGTGCTCTGCCTTAATCTCATCCAACTGCTTTTTAACAGTCGTCAGAGCTTGGTCCTTGCCAGCAAGGCGCTTCTTCCAAGTGGTGATGTCGTTCTCATCCTGAGTGGCAGCCACCTCCTGCGACTCGGTCTGTTCGTTCAACACGACTTCTCCGTCAGTCACCTGTTACCTCCATATTTTTCGAAGTCAATCTCTCCCGTTGCACGCTGGGAGATTGGCTCCGGATTGTTTCCACCCGAAATCTGGGTGACGATCTGGTCCGCAGCGCCAGCAAGGTTTTCACCTGTGGCGAGAGGACCGAACCTAACAAGCGATCCAAGGATGTCTCGACCGACGAAATCGCCGATCCCATAATCCTTGTCTGCGCCCGCCAGGCTTCTGGCAACGGTTCTCAGGTATGCCGGAGGGACAGCTGTGATGTCCCACGGTACGCCCGGGAATAGCTGAGTGACCATGAAGGCCACCTCATCCATATTTTCCAGATTGTTCCTGAGCGTATAGTCAGTCTCAATCTGATGCTCTACGTAATCTCGTACGTGTATGTACGACTGGTACCCTGCTCCAGGTGCGTACGTTCCGAACGGCTTCTTAAATAGGAACTCAATCATTTCTGGTAGGATCTTCTTAAACATGTAGCTGTATGGGTAGAACCCTAGGAATGGATGGTTGATGCTCCTCTCGAACAAGCTTCGCTCCGGGTTGAAGTATGTAGTCCTGTTCGCCTGCTTGAGTGCCTTCTCGTATACGTATCGGTATGCCTTGAAAAGCTCCTCCTCCACTCCATGCTTTGTCATGAGCGTGTAGTTGGCTGAGTCGAGTGCTTCAAGAAGCTTGACGTCATCTGATATTGCCTGTCGGGATAGTCGTCGGATTTCTGCAGTAAGATCCTGCGCAGTACCGCTCCCGACTGCGGCCTTGGCGTCTCTTACTATGCGCTGAAGGGTAGACGACACGGTAGCTATGTCTCCTCCGTATCCTCCTCCTAGTGCAAGTGCCTCTGCGATTCTCGACCCTTCGTACGTGATCTCACCGCCAACAGCGAATGCTGTGTCTTGGATCATGATCTCGGCGGAAAGGCGCCTGAGGTCTGCATCGTTCCTAATCTCTTGAACCTTCCTTAAGGACTGGTCCAGCTTGTCGTATGCCTCGTTGAACTTAGTTGTCCTAAGTGCAGACACTGTTCCGGAACGTCGGATCTCGTCATCTGCAAGCCCAAGCTGTGCCTTGAGCTGCGCGAACTCCTCGTCTACCATCGACATGTCGTAGTTGGAATCGCTCATTCTCTGGTATGCAACGTCTAGGTTATCTCCAGCTTGCTTAGGCCTGGTTAGGTACTCACGTCGAACAAGGCTTGGCGCAACCTCATCTCCAGCTGAACTCTTACCCCCGAAGATAGAGTACCTAACATCAGCGTACACCTGGCCGGTACGATCTGGAATAGCATTGAACCCGATACCAGCAGGGCGTGCGGCGTCGATGTCAGACAGAACTCTTTCTTGGTTGAATAGTCGTCGTCGGTAGTCTGCGTATCGAACAAATAGTGTCCGTGAGTCAGATGTACCGTATAGGGAAACTAGTGAGTTGTACAGAGACGGGTCGTTTTTCTGAAGCTCCTGCGCAAACTGCTTGGAGGCAATGTCCATTGCAAGTGCGTCCTTAGCAGCATCTTTCCTTTCGACAAGAATGTCTCCTGCTTCTGCCTTGAACACTCTTCCGGCACCAGCTTTGGAAGAAGATAGTTTCCTCTTTACAGCATCGATGATCCCGGTGGCCTCTCCCACCTGCCAGTTCCCAGTTAGGGCACGCTCGAGGGCCCTTTCACGGAAGACAGTCAGGAAGTTAACGTTGTCTATTAAAGCATGTGTTTGAGGGGCAACGTTGGCTAGGTCTCGGATCTCTCCAGCCGTAGCCCGCAATACCTGGCCGTCCTTGGTGATTGCTGATATTACTTCTCGGTCAACACCCCGTGCCTGGTTAAGAGTAGACGACTCAAAGAACTCTTGTACCCAGTACAGGGGGTTGTTCTTGAATCGGAATTGAGGATACAGTCTGTCGGTTATATTTGCGATAGATGGAAGCCACCTCTTCGCAGCTCCGCTTGCGTACTGGCTGTATCCTACAACTCTAGAGTCACCCTGGAATGAGTACATCATTGCGTCAACTGCCTTGAACTCTCCGCCACCGGACGCTGTAGATGCCTTCCACGAATCTTTAAATCGGTCGTACCCGCCGAATCCTTCCTGTAGGTTGAAGGCTTTTTCGAAAAGCAAGTCCATTGTTTCCCTGTTGAGACCTCGTGCGCTTACTCCCTGGGCTATGGCTTCCTTGACAATCTCGTCCATTACCCTATCTACATGAGCTGAGCTCACCCCGCCTCGAGCAAGATAGCTCGCCATTCGGTTTTTGATATTGCTAGTAACGGCAGAGTTCCCTATTGGTGAGAAGACGCTGCCGATGATGTGCTGAAGCCTACTTGCAGTGTATCTAGTGCTGTACTGAACGTCCTTCAGGTAAGGGCTGGTCATATCAATAAACGGTCGAACCTGGCTTTGCATAATAAGCGCCTTGGTTTGGCCGTCAATGTTAGGGTTCTCAATAATCTTCAAGACCCTGTGATAGTTTTGCTTTGGAGCACGAGCAATTGTGTAGCGCGTATCGTTCATTACGCCGAGTATGGATGGGTCCATGCCCTGAGAAGCTACGATCCTAGCTAGGTCTTGCATGTCCTCTGGCCCTAGTGGGTTGATGGCAAATCCATTTTCTATAGCATCGTTCACAAACCTAAAGATTCTCTCAGGGTTTTCAGCGTACGAGAACGTAGAGCCTAGCTCTTCGGACATGTCAAGAGTTGCCCTTGACCACGCCTTCTTAACGTCAAGTAGGTTCTCTGCCTTCTTCATCTCTTCTAGGAGGTCGTTAAGGGCGTCTACCGAGTAGCTGTCTCCCCTGGCCTTCGCGTCTGGCATCAGCTCATTCTTGATCTTCGAGCGGATTGCGGCAACGTCAGAGGCACTACCGATGTACTCTTTAACCAGAGGCTGACCAGCTGCGTACCTGGCTTCTGCTGTCGGAAGGAATGAGTCCCGACCGCCACCTTCTATCTTCTGTATTGCCTCGTACACGCTCTTCATTGTCCTGGCAGAGCTTAGGAACAGCATCCCTTTTCTTCGAACTACCTGGATCCTACCTACGTTATTGGCTGCCTTCCGAATCTGTCGGAACCCTTCCTCACCGTATTTGGATATTAGGGAATCTGAAACCTTAGGGTCCATTACCTTTGCCGTCACTGGTGCTATGGCTTCGTTAATCTGTGAGGCCCACTTGTTTGCCGATTCGAACCCTGCCATATCGATAAGAAGGAAGTCTCGTGCAACCATTCGTCGGGTGTCGGCTTCTGTTGCGCCCCTCGTTACAAGTCCCCCCCTGCGGACTAGCTCTCCTTGGTCATCAAAGTATTTACCGAAGATTTTTTCGAAAGCCTCATCTGATGCGGATTGACGGACCGGTGTCCATGTGTCCCCGGCAGCGGCTGACATCGATCTGGTCCTTGCAAGGTACTCTGTCTTGAGGGCCTGCTTGTTAGTAATTCTAGGTACCAGCTTATAGACCTGTCGGTCGATCTCTGCAATAACTTGTCGTGACATTTCGTCTGGGCCCAGGTCTAGAAGTAGGTCGTGAACCCTTCGCTCTACGCCACCCTCCTGCCTTGAGATCTGCTTTAGCGCTGTGATAACGTACTCGCTCTCAACCATTTCTGTAAGAGCCTGAGTTGACACGTCGCTAGCACGTCCAGTGTTGGCAAGGTTGGCCCTGTCGTTAACGTTGGAAATAATCCTTATGCGGTCCTTGAGCTTAATTACTCCGTCAACATTGTCTGATATTCCTAGAACCGCGACCGTACCACCCTGCTCCCTGGCCATGACGATCATCTGACCTGCGATGTTGTCGATGTCCTTGTCGGCAACCTGGCCAAGATTTAGCTCTTTCACCGAGGACATGAAGGTGTTCACGGTAGAATCCGCAATGACCTTTGCCTTGGCCGACTCAGGTCTGGCGATGAGCCTTCCGATTGCCATCACTGGGAAGTTTGATGCCCCACGGCCCATGAACTCGTGAACCAATGGACGCAGCTCTGGTGCTACAGTAGATGCGTGGATGTCCATGATTTCGTTTGCTCGGTATCCGCCTAGGGCTCTCATGATAGTATTCGTTGAGGCTGGGACAAGAGCACCAGCTACAGCCCTCAGGCCTTGCTTGCTTCGATTGCTAACCCCAACCATTCCACGGTACATACCGATTCCGAATCCATTGTTGATGGCGTTTACAACGTTATTAGCTGATTCCGCATCCTCGATTGTTTTAGTCAGGGCTACCACTTCGCTGCTTGCTGGGTTTGCGCCCTTTGAAATTAGCTCGTCGATCTTAGTCCTTGAGGTTCTGATAAGCTCTTCGTTCTGTGAACCTACCCGCAGTCGCTCAGTAAGATTCATACCGTAACCATCGGCCGGCATGCCAGTCTTCTTATCTATTCCCTTCTCAAGCCTAAGAAGAATTTTGTCTGCGGTGCCAAGGTCGTCCATTTTCCCAGCTGTCTCGAATGCCTTCTCTGCGCCTCGTACTGCAGATCGTCCCGCCTTGTATGCAGCAACAGCGCCGACCACTCCCCCGATTGGTCCAGCTACTGCGGTTCCCCCAAGAAGTCCAGCTGCGGCGCTAAGGGGCTTGAGTGCGCTTATCTTGCCCAGGGCTAGAGGGGTAAAGTTGAGCGGGTCAAGGAGTATCTGGAATGCTAGGTTTGCTTCCTTGCTGTTGGAGAAAGCGCGCTGCGAGTTAACCATGTAATCCGCAACTTCGTCTGCGTTTCTACCTGATGCAATCATGTTTCGTATGTCGTCTGGTAGCCCTCCCTGGTCCAGCATCCTAAGCCTTGCAGCTGCCTGCTGCACAGCCCAGCTCGGTACGTTAAGAAGGTCAAGTCCTTTTCCTATTGCCCACCCAATCGGTGAGTCTGCAACCATTTTAAAGGCAGGCTCAACAATTGGTAGCTTGGTGGCGAACTGTGCACCACGGCTAACTACCTCTGTTACTGCTCCACCAAACTCCTTTGCCATCTTTTCAGCAGGGTTCAGGTTCATGTCCTGAGGCTTGCCGCCAATGTCAAGGGTTACGCCAAGGTCTTTACCCTTTAGCTTTTCTTCCTGCTCGGAAGGAGCGCCTGGATCTCTATAGATAAATGGCATTAGTTCTGGACTCTCGCTCGTTGACCATAGCCAGTCCCTGAGATGCCCTGTGTCGCGGTGGCTGTCCCGGTAACCGCAGCCGCTGTAGGCTTAACGGTTACTGTCCTAGGGGTTACAGTCTTGATCGTTGCCGCCGTAAGCTTTCCACCCGCGCCGATTGGCTTGATCTCAGGAAGCTCTCGCTGCCTAATAGGATCAGGCTTCTTCTGGGCCATCTCTGGCTTGTTGCGGAATGCGCTTGCCAGG
>Ga0208974_1000144_pt1 | contig 31013 bp, 24 predicted proteins | sample GreLakmeER15MSRF_FD_187699 | JGI IMG/M metagenome (GOLD analysis project Ga0208974, IMG submission 187699) | Freshwater lentic microbial communities from great Laurentian Lakes, MI, USA - Great Lakes metaG ER15MSRF (SPAdes) | ecosystem: Environmental > Aquatic > Freshwater > Lake | place: Great... | reverse complement strand
CGAAGGCGCCGGTCGCGCCGCCGGCGGCGGCCGCGAACAGCGTGAGCGCGTTGACGAACGCCGGCGTCGCGGCCGAGTGCGCGTACGACTGCGGCGTGCCGGTCGCCGTGCCGTTGACATATAAGGTCACGACGGACGCCGGCGAGGCCGCGGAGCCGCTGAACGTCGCCGCGACGTGCGTCCAGGCGTTGAGCGGGAGCGCCGTGCCGGTCGTCACCGTGACGTAGTTGCCCTGCGACTGCTGCAGCAGGAGCACGGCGTAGTTCGTCGTGGCTTCCATGCCGACGGCGAGGACGGAGCTGCCGGTGACGGTCGCGGCGCCGAAGCCGCCCTCCAGGCCGAGCGCGAACTGGCGGTTGGCGCTCGCGGTGCCGTAAGGCTTGATCCAGGCGGCGACGGCGAACCCGGCGGGGCCCGTCGGCGACGGGAGGTCGGCCGTCGGCGGCGCGAAAGGGCGCGCGCCGGTCGTCGCGGTCGCCGCGGGCGCCGTCGCGACCGGGTAGGTCACCGTGTTGACGGCGGCGCCGCCGGGCGCGTTCACTCCGACGAGGCTCGTGCCGACGCGGCCGCTCGGGTTGTACTGGACCGCCGCGCCGAGCGAGGCCGCGCTCGGCGTCGCGCCGACGCTCGCGCCGACGAAGGGCGCGCCGAACACGTTGCAGCCGGAGAGATCGTTGAGGTGGTTGGCGTAGGGGAAAGAGGCGATCGTGCCGTCGGGGAAGGTCTCGCCGGCCGTGACGGCGCCGGCGAGCTGAGCGTCGCCGACGACGTGCAGCGGGGCGCTCGGCGCGGTCGTGCCGACGCCGATCGCGCCGCTCGCGTACAGCGTGCCCTGCACGTGCAGCTTGCTCAGCGCCGTGCCGGTGCCGATGCCGACGTTGCCGGCGCCGGCGCCGGTCGGCGGGCCGACGACGAGCGAGTTGTGGTAAGCGCCCGTCCGAATCTCAAGGGCGTTGCTCGCTCCCGAGTGGACGACGGTCAGGGCCGGGCGCGTCGCGGCGGTCTGCAGGATGCTCACTCCGGACGTCGCGACGAGCCGGGCGGCGGCCGTGACGATGTTTGACTGCTGATCGGTGTAGATGTAGGACATAGCAGCGGCGACGACGGCTGCGGCGCCGGGCGCACTTCTACAAGAGAGCTCGGTTTTTGTCGGGTCGCGAGCGACGCGCGCGGCCCTGATTATGTCGCGTGAGTATAGAGATTCGCTCGTTCGCTTGATCGCCGCGCCGATCTCCCGCACAGCACCATGGAGCTAAAAAACGCCCTTTTGTTGATGTATATAATATTAATAGCCCCATATTTTGAACCTTTTTTTAGCTGCGACCTGCAGCGAATGTTCACAAAGAGCATCCTGGCCAAACACGTTTTAGCTTTCGTGAGCGTGTTCTTCCTTATCACTTTGGTAGACGAAGAGAAGGAGATTCGGTCTCTGGGCGAGATGTTCAAGACGACCGGCGTGGTCTACGCGCTCTACATACTGAGCACAAAGGCGAAGGCTTACTTCGTTTTGCCGATGTTAATCGTACTGTTTCTAGATCAAATAGCGAAGGTTCAGGTCGGCATTGTGGACAAACGTGAAGAAGAAAAATTAGCTCGCGAGGGCGACATCGCGATGCGGGCGAAGCTCATCAAGGTCCGCGAGGCGATGACGTGGGTCATCGTAGCTCTCATCTTCGCGGGCATGGCGAGCTACTACGTGCGCGCGCGCTCGGAGTTTGGCGACCGGTTCAGCACTACCGCCTTCTTTGCCGGTACCAACCGGTGCGCGCACGGGCCGAAGTGGTTCTCGTGAGCCCGCTAAGCGGTCACCGCGCCCGCCGGCGCCGCCGGCCGCTCCAGCACCGCGACGATGTCGTCGTAGCGCCGCTTCTTCTCGCGCAGGTCGTGCCAGGCGAACGAGAGCCCGTGCTCGGCCGAGATGCGCGCGAGGTTCTCGCGCACGAACGCCGCGTTGTCCTCGGCGATGTCCTCTATGACGTACAGGCCGCCCGGCGCGAGGCTCGGCACGAAGAGCTCGGCGCTCGCGACCTGGTGCTTCGGGTCGTGCGAGGCGTCGTCAAGAATGACGTCGTAGCCCTGCACTCCCGGCACGCCGAGCTCGGCCGCGGCGGCGGCGACGTCGGCGATCGCGGCGGGCACGGTCGCGTCGGTCTTTACCAGGCGGATGCGCGGGTGATCGGCGCCGAAGCGCACGTGCGCGAGCGTGATGTCGGCGCCGACGACGGCGGCGGAAGCGAAGTACTCGGCCCAGACGGCGACGGAAGCGCCCGAGTAAACGCCGAGCTCCAGGACGGCGCGCGCCGAATCGCGGCGCGACGCGAACAGCGCCTCGTAAAGCTCTGCATACGAATGAGTGGTGTTCTTGTCGGTCCCGGCGACGTTGTTGACTCTCTCGTACGCGGTCAAGAGCTCCGTGAGGCTCCGGCGCGCTGCCGGCGCGGCGACGTCGGAAGCGGGCGACGACATGGCTCCGAGCGTATACGAGTGGAGCCGGCCGACTCCTTTATATCCTTTTTCGCTACGTGCGGTCCACGTACTTCGCCGGCGGGTACCGCTTCTCGTAGTGCTCTACGTTGACGCTGCCGTAGATCTCTTCGTAGGTCGGGGAGTTCGCGAACAGGAACTCCTGTTCCGGCGCGAAGTAATCGGGGCCGATCGTGGTAGGCAGGGTCAGCAGGTAGTCGCCGCGCCCCCCACCAAAAATTGCCTCCGAAATGAGGTCGTTTCCCGCCGCGGTAGTTCACGCCGACGGTCTGCACGCCGGCGGCGAGGCGCTCGCTGCACTCGCGGTGTCGCCCGACGAGGTGGTACAGCAGCGCGTAGCGCCAGTCGGCGACGGGCAGCTCCTTCGCGGTGCCGCACTGGGTCACGCCCTTGCTGTGCAGGTACAGCACGTGGTCGCCGGGAGCGACGTGGCGATGCATATCGGTGAGCGTCAGGCGCTCGTAGGTCGTGTCGCCGGGCGCGGTCTTGACGACGCGGAACTTGGCGCCCGAGCGCAGGACGCGCGCGGCGACGGCGGGGATCACGGCGGCGTCGCCGCAGACGTAGACGTACGCGGCGGCGAGCTCGCGGTACAGGCCGGACATGTGGACGGCGGCGATGATCTCGCCGACGATGCGCTCGGCGTTGTTCACGGCGCACACGTGCAGGAAGAGCTTGACCGACGCGGCCGGCGGCGGGGCCGACATGGCGCTGTGCGGCGCTGTGCATTCGCATGGCGCGGGCGCTTTAAGTAATCGCGAAATTATCATCGGTGACTGTAAGAAAGCGACGATCATGCCACGCGTCGCGCGCCGCGGCGGGAACTCAGAGACTCCGGAGGGCGCGCGGTTCAGCGGCAGCTACCGCACGGTTCTTAAGAAGCTCACCGAGAGCACGGCGGACTTCGTGACAAAGGTCGGCACGCTCCTGGCTTCCAGCAAGAGCGATGGCGAGACCATGCAAATGCTTTACTACAAGCGCGCGCTGGCCGCCGGGCAGTCCGTGCAGGATCTGCACGCGAGCCTTGCGAAGTACGTGGAGATGGGCAAGCGCCTCGGCATCATGGCGGAGCTCCCGGCGGAGTTCCGCGCGGCTCACGCGGCGGTGCACGCGGCGCTGAGCGAAGTCTCGCGATCGCCGAAGATCAGCAAGCTGCCCAAGCTCGCCGCGCAGGTCGCTGCGCTCGTCGCGGCGGCGGCTGCGGCCGCTGGGCCGGCCGCGGTCGCGGCGGTGCCGGCGGCACCGGCTGCGGTCGTCGGCGGCAAGCGGCGCGCGGCGGCCCGCAAGGTTTTGGGCGGCGCCGGCGATTGCGCTCGCGACACGAGCGGTCCGGTGGACGCGGCCGGATTCGCCGAGATCCGCGCGGACCTTGAGCGCGCCGGCGCGGCTCTCGGCGGGCCCGCGGGCGACGGCGCGATGGACGACGCGGCGCTCGCGGCGGAGCTGAGCGCGCTGGACGCGCCGGCGGTCCAGCCGGAGGTCCAGCCGGCGGTCGCGCCGGTCGCGCCAGAGACTGCGGCGGTCGCAACCGGCGCTGTGGGCGGGGCCGCGCGCGGTCGCGGGCGGGCGCGTAAGGCTCCGGCGAAGGCTCGCGCGTGATGCGGGTCGCGCGCGGGAGCCGCGTCGTTTTTACTTCGCTCCGCGGCTCCCGCGTAGCTTAGCGGGTCGCGATTCTCTCAGGTCAGGGTAGGAGCGCGCTGTGAGGTTGTGTCGTTGCGATGGCGGCGGCGGGCGCGAGCGGGCTGTATGTGAACCCGAACACGGGCGCGGCGCAGGCCGGTTTGGCGCCGTTCCGGAACGCGCTGATTAACGGGGACATGCGGATCAACCAGCGGGGGACGAGCACGAATCTTGCGAGCTTGACGGCGGTCGCGACGGCGAGTCCGGGGAGCTGGGCTGCGGATCGGTGGAACGTGTTTCGGTCGTCTCTTGTTGCAGGAGGAGTTATTGGGCAGGGTACGAACTTGACGACAAGCGACCTGCCGTTTAACGACGCGGGCATCAAGACGTTCGCGAGGGTCGGGAGGTTGAGCGGGAACGCCACGACAAATGTAGTGATTTTAGATTATAATATGGAATCGCAGGATTGTTACCGTTTTGTTGGCAAAACAGTTACGTTATCGTTTTATTACCGCACTGGTTCCAATTTTTCAGGCACTTCTATAATAGGTCGCATTTATACTGGAACTGGTACGGATCAAGCATTGATAAATGGGTTAACCGGTGTTATTACTGCAGGCACATCTACAAATAACCCAAACACGTCCTGGCAAAGGGTATCATTAAAGTGCACACTCGGAACAAATATTAATCAAATCGCGCTATTATTTGAATATACTCCAACAGGCACCGCCCTCGCCGCCGACTACTTTGACATCACCGGAGTCCAGCTAGAGCTCGGCAGCGTCGCGACGCCGTTTGAGGTGCGGCCGTATCCGGTGGAGTTGCAGTTGTGCCAAAGGTATTATGTAAGGTGGGTTGCGACTTTACAATATTCTCATTTTCCGCTATTTGGATATGTTAGTACTACTAATACTTCTTTTAATGGAACTATTATTACTCAAACAAATTTAAGAATAGCACCAAGTATTTCTTCTCAATTTAGCAGTAGCGGAGCATTTACAGTATTATCCGGAAATTCTATGAGTGTTTCATCTATGTCAATTGATACTGTTTCAAATAATGTACAATGTTTTCGGATTAATATTATTGGTAGTGCTGGTACTACAGGTCAAAGCGGTGTACTACGAGCAGAAAATAGCATAGGAGCATATATTGCAATAGATGTAGAATTGTAAAATAAAACTGCTAAAAATAACGCAGTTCTTTAAAGTATCCTATCATACCAGTGCGCATCTCGCTCCGAACCTGCAGATCCCTGAATGCTCTCTCCCGACTCCGTCAAGTCCTCCCTCCTCGTCGTCTGACGCCCTGCTCTTCGGCACAGCGCTCGTGACCTCATTGAGTCTCTGCGGACGACGTCGTGCGCCGCGCGGCACATCCTGAATCTGGAGACCGTCGTCTCGCTCGTCGCCGGGTTCGCGACGATGTCGCAGGGGATATAAAGCCAGCTCGCGTAGGAGTTTTAGCGACCTGGCTCGCACCCTCGTTTTTGTCACGTTCCGCGTAGCGCACAGCGCGCGCCGAATACTGTGCGCGTATAGTAGACGCTCGCGATGCCAGGCAGCCCGCCTGCGCCGCCCCTGCAGCCGCCGCTGCCGATTGCTTCGGCCGTTGCGCCGGTCGGCCGGCAGCGGCAGCAAACGCCGCCGCCTGCGTACGGCGCGGCCGTCGGCGTTCCCGCGCCGACCGCGACGGCCGTCGCCGCTCCGGTCGCCGCGCCCGCCGCGGGCGTCGCGCGCGCGGACCTCCGGAACTCGCCGTTCTCCGCCGTCATGCGCTGGGCGCCGGACGCGCTGAACCCGCGCGGCGTCGGGCCCGAGGACGTCGTCGCGTACTTCGCGATGCTCCAGACCGTGTACGGCGCCGTGACCAACAGCGTGCTGCTCCCCGAAGGACTGCAGGCTCTCTGGGCCGCCGCCGTCTACCTGAAGCGCTTCGGCCGGGTGACCTACAAGGCCGACCTCGTCTCGTACACGGCGAACGGCATCTGCAGCTCCGTGCAGCCCGACGGGCCTTCGGCGTCGCCGGCGATGTTCGTCAAGTTCCAGGTCAAGAGCACGGCTGACGACTTGCGGCTTGACGCGATCGGAGCGATCGTCATGTCCAAGATCCTTGAGCACGAGGCGACCGTCGCCGGCGCGCCGCCGTTCGCAATGCACAGCGCGATCATGGCGTACGCCGACGGGTTTTTGGGGGTCCTGGAGACCTACCCGCAAAAGCCCGGGTTCGCCGCGCCGCAAATGTTTCAATACAACCTGGCCCAGCAGCTCGTGGAAGGCCGGCTGCTTCCGGTTCTCGGATTTTTCCCGTCAGACGTGCCTCGCGAGCTGCAGGCGGCGGTTCAGGCGGCCGAAACGCGCGCGGCGGCGCTTGGCGCCGCGCCCGGCTCCGATCTGCGGTCAGGCGGTGCCGACCTGGACTTCGCGAAGGGCTACCCGATGCCGTATCTGTCTTTGCTAAAAACAGAAAACCCTAACGCGCTGCTGGCGCCCGCCGTCGCGTTTGACGCGATTGACGGCGTGAGCCTGCGCACGCTGATCAGTAGGATCACTCCGACGTCCGACTTTTCGGCGGTTGCCGACCGCCTTTCGTTCGTGACCAGGATCATGCGCGTGCTCGGTCAGTACGGCTGGGTGCACAACGACTTACATCTTGAGAATATCTTGTACGATCGGGCGACGGGTAACTTCGTCCTTATAGACTACGGGCGCACGATGATGGACCCGCGCAGCCTGCCGGCGGAGATCCGCGAGAGCGCGGACCGCGAGATGCTCAAGCTGGATATGCTGCTGCACGCGAAGCACCTGCGCGACGTCGCCGACAAGGACAGCGGCACCGGGATCGCGGCGGCGCAGGCCGGCCGCTACACGCGGTTCGCCGACAGCGCCTTCGCGACGACGAAGATACCGCTGATAGCGCCTCAGGTGCTGAGCGTCTTCGGCAGCGCGAACCCGAACTTCGCGAAATCGCTCTTCATGTATGATCTCGCGACGATGGTGCTCGGCATCATGAAGCGCGCGACGGTGCCGAACGCGCCTGCGGCGAAGGTCGCCGAGGACTTCGCGCGGACCTTCTCGGACACGGGCATCGCCGAGATGGAGGGCACGCGCCTGCTGATCCTGGACCTGGACTCGCTCATCGCGGTACTGGAGTCGCCGGTCTCCGCCGGCATCCCCGAGCACATGAACCTGATGCTGCTCGGGATCCTGTGGACGAGCATGGTGCTGACGGCGTTCCGCGACGACGCGGTGACCCGCGGCGTCGGCGCGCCGCTCGTTTACACGGTGGGGAGCAACGGCAACCTGAACACGATGATCACCGATTTCATGGAGCTCTCGGCGATCGGGCTCGTATTTATCGGCGGCTTCCAGTTCCAAACGCCGTGCGTGGACGAGCGCATCATGGAGATGTTCCCGAAGATAGAGGGCTACATCCAGGCGTACTTTGACACGGGCTTCCTGGTGCCGCCCGCGGCGCCGAGCGGCGCGGCGATTCCCGGCGGCGCCGGCGCCGGCGCGGCGTCGGCGATGCGCTCGGTCGCTCGCAGCGCCGCGGTGCGCTCGCGGTTCGCTCCGACGATGCGCTCGCGCTTCGCGCCGGGCGCAGCGCGGTCCGCGCGGATGCGCCCGATCGCGTGGGACGATCCGAAGCGCCCCGGCGATCCGCTGGATCCGTCGGTGATCGCCGAGAAGCGGCGCGCGACGCCGACCGCGTGGGCGCGCAAGGCTCTCGCCGAGTACGTCTCGCCTCTGCGCGGACTTCCGGCGGTGTTCAGCATCGGCGCCGACGGCACCGTCGCTCCAGCGAAGATCGCCGGCGGCCGGAAGAAGCGCGGAGGCGCCGCAGCGGGCGGCGCGGATCCCGGCGAGCTCATGCGGCGCGTGCGCGCGTTGCTGCAGGCGCTGCCGGATCCGAACGCGGCGAAGACCGCGCGGCTGATCGCAGAGCTGGAGAACACTCGGCCGTTCGTGCTGGGCGCGGAGGGCGCTCGGCGGACCGCGCGGTCGTGAGCCGCGCCGCGCGCGATTCTGGCGCGTCCTTTTTGGAAACCTAGCGGGACTCCGCCGGGCTACGATGAAAAACTAAAGCGAGCGCTCGGCGCTCGGCGCGGGTAGTATATAAAGCATGCGCGCGATGCGATTGGAGCATTGCGGGACAGAAGCGGACCCGCGCAGTTGCCGTCGTCGCCGCGTTGCCGCGTTGCCGCGATGGACCAGGAGATTGACCTCGCGAAGCTGAAGGAGACTTACCGGGCCGACCCGCTGACGTACCACATCTGGTCGGTCGCGGCGGACTGCAAGGTGCGCAGTCGGGCTTTCTGGCAGCACTTCGTGCGCATGAAGCGGCGGCACAACTGGATCAGCGTGCCGCTGCTGGTCCTGAGCAGCGGCACGGGCGTGAGCTCGGTCGCGCAGATCGGCGGCGGCAACGGAGCGGGCGCCGCGCAGGCGCTGAGCGTGCTCGTGACGGTGCTCGGCGTCAGCGTGGCGATCCTGACGGCGCTGCAGCGGTACCTGCGGTACAGCGAGCGCGCCGAGGAAGCGAGGTACATGGCGCGCAGCTTCGCGCGGATCGCGCGGACGATCCAGTACAACATGACGCTCGTGGAGAGCCGCGCGATCTCGTTCAAGCCCGAGGCTTTCGTCAAGTTCGTGGACGGCATCCACAAGGACATGGACACGCTGCTCGGGGAGACGAAGGATCTGCCGAAGGAGCTGCTGAGCCGCCGCGAGAAGCTGTTGGGCTGGCTGGGGGTAAAGGGAGCGCGGCGCGGGCGCGACCGAGCGCCGTCGCCGCCGCGCGTTTGCATTGAGAAGGCGTGCGGCGCGGAGAGCGACGCGGAGCGCGAGCGCGACTACGAGCGAGGCGCCGCTGCGCGCGAGTTTGACGACTGGGTCCGCACGCCGCCGGGCATGTCGGCGATGGTCGCCGAGCGAGAGCCGGCGCGAACGCCGGCGCGGCTCGCGGACGGTGCGTCTCCGTCGGCGGACGCGCGGTACCAGCCGGTCACGCTGGATCGGATTAAGGAAGAGCTGAGCCGGCGGGCGGCGCGGGAGAGAGTTCGGACGCCGCGATCGGTTTCGGATGCGGATACGGTGGCAGGATCGCCGAGGCTGCGGCGGTCGGGGTCGTCTGAGGATTAGACGTAGCGCTTCTCCTTATTTTTGCCCACGAGTATGAAGCGGCCGCCGCGCGGTCCGGTTCGCACTTTGTAGCGGCGTCCGTTGAACGCGACCTGCGCGATGACGCGGACGGCTCTTAAAATACATGCTAAAGTAATATTGTAAAGTCATAAACTTATTTATATATTATGATGATATCATATAAACTGAAAATCTATTCCACTTTCCACTATCTATAAGTGTACCAGTTCCTACGGAAAATACACTTATATATTCATTTACACCTGCATATATAATACCTGTACACGTTATATGAGAAGATGTAATACTTCCAATATAAGAGTTTGCGATAAATATTGTTCCATTTTTTCGTATATTGCCACCACCGGTACCATCTACACGTACTGTTGCCGAACAATAATAATAACCAGGAATAGATACAGTATATCTACCATTACTACTATTCCATCCAGTATTTATAGTATTTATATCTACTGTATCCCACGCATTAATTTCAAGTGTTGAAGATGTATAAAATACAGCTGCTGCATTTCTACTAACCTGAAAAATAGGGTTTCCTGTTTTTATTGGTCCTTCAATATGTAATTTTGTTAAAGGGGTTGTAGTTCCAATCCCTACATTTCCATTCGCCAGCACCGTAATCGCACCGCTTGCACCAGATGTGGTTAAGTTAACTGCATTGGACGTCCCAGCGATTCCCGTCGTCCCGATGCCAACATTGCCGCTGCTCAATCCAACGTACAACCCTGGCGGCATCTTCGCGCGCCGCTTTCTTCTCCGGCGCTGTCTTCTATCCTAAAGCGGCATTATATTACCCGCGCGGCGAGCGCACAGCGCCACCAAAACGGTGGGCCGCGCTCCAGCCAGCTACTATCCCCGCTCCGCCTTCCTGACCGCCCGCTTCCAGTCCCGCCAAGCCGCCGCAGCGCGGCGCACGCGGTCGCGGTGCGCGAGATCCGGTTCGGCGGCCTTCAGCGCCGCGAGGTGCTCGCGCAGGAACGCGGCGTACTCCTTCGGGCCCAGCGCGGCGCCGGCGAAAAACAGCGGGTTCGTGTACGTGCAGCTCCAGACGGCCGATGAAACGTCGTCAGTAACGCAGATCGGGTGGCTCGTCGGCATCTTCGCGGCGACCCGGCGCAGCGATCGGCGGTCCCGTCAAATTTCCGATTGCCGAGCGCTCGGCGCCTACGCGTTAAGCGAACAACCCCTGCCGCTCCATCTCGGCGACGATCGCGACGATGACGTTGACCGAGACGGCGTTGCCGACGTAGTGCACGACCTCCGAGCGGCTCACGGGCGCGCGCACCGCCGAGTCCGTCGTCGGGAACCGGTACGCCGCCGGAAAGCCCTGCGCGCGCTTGAGCTCGCGCGCGCTCAGGTGGCGCGCCTTCTTGTAGCGCTCGTCGTAGATCGGCGGCGGCGAGCCGGTCGTGATCGTGCCGCACACGCCGTCGGTGCTGAAGAGCTTGCGGTTCGTGAAGTTGCTCAGCTGCGCGCGCAGCACGAAGCCAGCGCGCGTGACCTTCGGAGCCGCGAACAGGTCGCCGGGAGCGAAGATATCGCAGTCCAGGTCCGCCGGCGGCGGCCCGGGATCCAAGATATCGCGCAGCAGCACCGGGCGCCGCTCGGCGTTGCGCGCGGCCTTCGCGAGCAGCGGGGCGAAGTCAAACGGCGCCGCCGCGGCGGCGGCCGCGGCATTTCCGACGCGCCGCCCGACGATGTACACGCGCTTGCGGTGCTGCGGGAGCCCGAAGTGCTGCGAGTCCAGCACGGCGTAAGAGATCGCGTACCCGAGTCCCGAGAGCGTGTCGCTTACCTTCTTGAACGCCGCGCCCTTCTGCGAGGTCAGTAGGCCCGCGACGTTCTCCAGCAGGAACGCGCGCGGCTGGCACTCGCCGATGAAGCGCGCGAGGTCGTTGAACAGGCGGCCGCGCTGGTCGCGCATGCCCTTGCGGAGTCCGAGCGAGCTGTACGACTGGCACGGGAAGCCGCCGCAGACGAGGTCCAGGCGGCCGCGGTAAGGCGCGCCGGAGAGCTCGCGGATATCCGTCGCGACCGTTGTCGCGGCGACGACCGTCGCTTCTTCGCCGCGCAGCAGGTTCGCCGCGTACACTCGGCGCGCGCCCTCGTCAATCTCGCAGGTCACCGCGCAGCGCGCGCGGGCGCCCGTGAGAGCGCGCCGGATGCCGAGGTGGAAGCCGCCGATGCCCGAGAAGAGATCGGCGAAGACGACCGGGCGCTGTGCGGGCTCGGCGGCGGCGGGCATTCGGGCGCTTACGTTACACTACGCTACCAAAATGGTAGCCGCCGAGTGCGGAGCTAGGTGATGCAGAGAGAAGCGCGGCGCGATAACTTACCGCATGATCTCGTACAGGATCGTGCGCTTGAGGTAGTTGTGCGCGACGACGCGCCGAGTCCTCGCGGGATCGGCCGCGTCTTCGGCGAGCGCGCGCTGGAGGCCGGCGAGGTCCTTGCGGATGACGACGACCTCCTCGGGGTCGCGCTCCTTGATCCAGACGACCTGCGTGTCGGCCGACGCCCACGACTTCGCGCGCGACGCGCTGCCGTAGTTCAGCAGGTTGCTCACGTCGCGCGCCGAGTTGTCGTTGTACGACACGTTGAGGCTCGCGAGCGCGCGCGAGATCCTGAGCAGCGCCGAGAGATCCTGCGCCCGCGCCGGCCACTCGTCGGAGCCGGGGCGGAGCGCCGCCGGCACGCCGATCGCTTCCAGGAAGGCCGCGCGCGTCGCGTAAACGGTCATCGTCGTCGCCGCGAACGTCGCCGGGCCGCGCGCCGCCGCCGGCGAGACTTCGCCGACGCGCGCGAGCGAGGGACCGCGAGGCATCGCCGGCGCCGCGGGATTCGCCGCCGCCGCCGCGCCTGCGGGCGCGCCGTCAGGTTCGGGCAAACCCGCGACAACGTTTGGGTGAACGGTGGATTCGCGCTTCTTCAGAACCTTGCCCTTCGCGACCTTGAGCAGGCGGCTGCGGTAGGCCGCGTAAGTGCGGTAGTCGCACCCGGAGGCGAGCCAGTCGTTGTAGGACCGGATCGGCTCCGGGTCGCAGAAAAGGAATGGCGCTCGCGGCCCGCGCTTCTTGCCGTGGCCGAGAAGGCGGCCCGCGAGGCCCTGGAGGATCGTCGTGTGGTCGCTCGCGGACTCGTAGCAGACGCCGATGTGATCGTCGGGGAACGTCTTGGAGGCGCGCCAGAAGCCCTTGATGAAGATCACGTGGTGGCGGTCGGGGCGACGCTTGAGCAGCTCGTCCACGTCGCCGAGGCGAGACGCCGAGTTGTGGTTGGACACGGCGAACCCGGCGGCGCGGAAGGCGGCGGCGCTGAACTTGCGCACGATCTCGCCCGGGCCCGCGACGACGCCGACGGTGCTCGCTGCCGCCGCGGCGGAGTTGATGGCGCTCGCGATGCTCGCGGCCGCCGTCGGCGCGCGCCGGTCAATCTGGCGCACGATGTGGTACTTCGGGTCGTCGTCTCCCCAGCGCTCCTGCACGAACGCGATGAGCTCGTCCTGCTGCACCGACGCGGCGTCGCGCACGCGGTCTTCGGCGAGGAGATCGGCGAACGAGAGGTAGCCGTCGCCTTCAGTCGCGATGACCGTGCGAGACGCGACGTTTCCCCAGCCGGTCGCGTCCATCAGCATGTGGACCGGCGTGGCCGAGATGCACAGGATGCGTACGTTGCGCTCGCGCAGCGCGCCGTAGTCCAGCACGCCGATTTTCCTCAGCGCGTCCGAGAGCGTCTGCGAGCTCTCGCTGGCGAGGTGGCACTCATCCAGGATGATGAGCGCGTCGCGCAGTCCGCCGCCGGCGCCGTCGGGGCCGCCGGGAGCGGCGCGGCGCGCGAACATCGCGGGAATGCCGTTGCGGTGCGTGACGCACTCGGCGAGCGACGGCAGCATGCGCGACTTCGTCTGGCGCGTCCAGTCGGTGTCGGACATGCCCGTGAACACGTACACTTGCTCGGGATCCACGGGGCGCGCGGCGAGCGCTTCGGGAACGCCGCGGCCGTTCGGGAGCCCGGCGAGCGCGTAGGTGAGGTACAGGATCACGCCGGTCTTGCCCCACTGCGGCGAGGCGACGAAGGTCACGAGCGAGACGTCTTCGGCGAAGGCCGCGAGGATCTCGTTGGCCTTCGCGATTTGCGAAAGGTAAGCGGGCGGCGGCCGGCCGCGCGCGTCGGCGACGGCGCAGGCGACCTCGTACTCGGCGCACAGCAGCTCGCGGTAGGCCTCGGTGCGCAGGCGGGCTTCTTCGGCGGCCGCGTCGGCGACGGGCGCTTCGGTAACGAGCGACATCTCGTTGGCTCCGGCGGAATAAATAGGGAACGTCGGCTTACTGATCGCTGGGCGCGCGGTTCATTTTTGGTGCTGGCCGGCCGCTTACTCGTACACGCCGAGCTTCGCGTCGCCGATGCTGCTCGCATACAGCCAGAGCCCGTCGCCGCGGCTCTCTGCGGTGCGCCGCAGAGCGTAGTACATAAGCGCTAGCCGGTCGTACGTCACGTACACGGCGCCGCGCGCGAGAGCTATATCGGCCTTCAGTGCGTCGCGCAGGGCGTTCACGGCGATCGCGTCGCGTATGAGCGGCTCCATCTTGACCCGCTGGGCATCGCTAACAGTAGAGTATTCGTCAAACAGGTCGCGAAACCACTCCTTTTTAGCCGATACGGCAAAGCTCGGGCCGAACGCGTCAACGCCTTTTATCGGCGGCACTTTAGAGTGCGCTTCGTCGGGAGTCAATGCGTTCTTCGCTGAGAGAATAGGCACGACCCTCCCGTTGGGGAGCCGGGCGCTGCTGTCGCTCACTAGCGCACCAGACGCGCTCTTGAACGGCTGCGCGATCTCGCGAAAGGTGATGCGCTTCCAAATGCGCGGCGATGCCCGCTGAATTGATCGTGTCCACCGGCGCATATACACTCCCCAGTTCTCTATATCCATCGTCTGAAACGGGCCGGTCAGGAACTCAACGACCGAAGACGATGAGGCGACCGACACTGAGAAAGCCGGAACGCCTCTTATTTGGAACGTGTAGGGCTCGGCGAGGGCCGGATCGTAGTCGGCCAGAAGAAGCATTACAAAGGCGCAGAGCGCTTGGCTGCGCGCAATGCGAGTTATGCGCTCTGCGTTATCCGGGTTCCGTTGAACCGCCGGGTCGTTTATAGAGCTCACGATTCCGTCCAGCATGATCTCGGTGGTAGCGTTCAAGCGCCAGCGAGACACTTGCTCGTGCAAGCGGCGATCCGAGCGCAGCGTGGCGAGGCCGTCGTCTTGAAAGTTAAGGCCGAAGGCGGCGTTGAGGGTCGCGAAGGCGTTATAGGTGAACTTCGTGGAGGCCATGCGTCTCTCAGTAAGACCGATTAGCGACTCTTTGAGTCCAGGGAATTGCGCGAGCGCGGTCGCGGCCTCACCGGACAGGATGCGCGGAACCGCGATGCGCAGCGTCATCAGGTTGCGGCTGTGGATATCGTGGATCGCATCTACGCTCTCGTGAACGGCGATGGCGGAGGGAACGAGCTCGGCGGCCAGGATACGAGGCGGAGCCGGCGCGCTGGGCGCGCCACCGCGACTGCGCGAGTACCGAGCGGGCGGCCCGGACGCCGCCCTCGGGCTTTCGCTGCGAGCCCGCTTGTATTCGCGAAGGCGCTCGTACGGAGCCGGAAGCTTTAGCGCAGCCAGCAAAGCGCGGGCTTTGGGAACAGTCGGGTCGGCGGCGTAGTCCCAGAGCTCGGGGATATCGTCGGCATCCTCGGAAGCGAAGAGGGTCTCAAAGAGCATCGTCAAGTGCCCTATGTACTCTCTCGGGTTTTATATGCTCGCTGCGGCGCGCCGCGCGTGTCGTTCGTTATTAGGCGGTGCGCCGATTCGGCTTAAGCCTCATACGCGCGGTGTCCTTATATCCCCTGCGGCGCCGCTCACTCGTACACGCCGAGCTTCGCGTCCTTAAAGCCGCGCACGTGTATCAAGAGCCCGGCTCCGCGGCTCTCCGGTGTCCGTCGCAGTGCGTAGTACATGAGGGCTAGCCGTTCGGTAGTTAAGTACACCGCACCGCGCGCGAGCGCGATATCGGCGTTCACGGTGTCCCGCACCGTATTGACGGCGATCACATCGTCTATAACCGGATCCAACTCGGCGCGCATATCAACTTTTGTCTCGGGAAAAAAGCCGTAACTGTATATGGTAAACAGGTAGCGGTACCAACCCCTATTAAAAGACACTTGCAGTGTCCGATAGAACCACGGAGCGCCGTCCATCTTTGGGCCGTTTTGCATGCGGATTATTTCTTCATCGCTTAACTCGTCGTAGCTGCCGTAGTCGTCGTCGTGGTCGTAATCGCTGACGTGAGGCCACATTGAGTTTTCTGGAGCGCAAAAAGGCACGACAATCCCGTTCGGCAGCTGTACGTCGTCGGTGCGAACGTCGGCACCCGATGCGCTTCGCAGAGGCGGAGCGATCTCGCGGAAGCCTACGCGTTTCCAAAGGTGCGGCGCGGCATCGTATACGGCGCTCGTCCAGCGCTGCATATACTCGGGGAACTTCAAGAGATCTATCCTGTTAAACGGGCCTGCTAGCATCTCAATAGACGGAAGCTCGGCCGATTCGGCGACGGGAACCGGCGCGAGCGCGGGATCGTAATCAACCAAGAGCAGCATCAGGAAGGCGCAAAGCGCTTGGCTGCGCACAATGCGAAGCACGTACTCTGTTTGCGGTGTCCTTATCAGCATCGGGTCGTTCGGAGACGTCACGATGCCGTCCAACATAATCTCGGTCGTTTCGCTGGAGCGCCAGCGCGTCACTTGCTCGTGCAGGCGGCGATCGGAGCGCAAACTGGAGAGGCCGCACTCTTTAAAGGTCAGGACGAATGCTGCGTTGAGTGTCTCTGAAGCGAAGTGGGCAAAGTGCTCGCGACTCTCAAACAAGTGCGACTCGGCGAACGTTGTTTCGCACAGTCCTGGGAATTTCGCGAAAATTGGCGGGTTCTTTTTGTCCGCTGATAAGATGTGAAGATTTACTTCCGGAATAGAGTGGTATTGGGTCAAGTGAGCCTTATAGATAAGGTTTACCCGTTCGTGGATGCCGATCGCCGAGGGAGCGAGCTCGGCTGCGATACAGGACACCGGCTTTACCGGGGCTGCGCGGTGCGCCGCTGGCCTCGGCCTAGGCCTTTCGCTGCGAGACAGCTTGGACTTGCGAAGGCTTTCGTAAGGAGCCTGTATCTTCAGCGAGGCTAGCAAGGCGCGCGCGTTAGAGATCGTCGGGTCTTCAGCATATATCCAGAAAGTGGAATAAGGGAGCTCGTAGAAGCCGCGGGAATATTGGTAGCTATGAAGGTCTTCAAAGAGCATGGTCGGTATCCTTTCGCGATTGCTATATGCCGCGCGGGTTTTCGGCGCGGCGGCTACAACGCGCTGCGCAGCGATTCGGCTTAAGCCTCATACGCGCGGTGTCCTTATATCCCCTGCGGCGCAGCGGCGCGCCGGCGCCGGCGCCGCGCGAATCCGCGCATGGCTTAAAGGCGTCGCGCGCGGTGGCTGTATACTCCGAGCTCGGCGCCATGCTAATCCCCGACGTTTTCGCGCGATTCCCGGCCGCGGCGCCGCGGCGCGGCGTGCTTCACGTCGGCGCGCACATCTGCCAGGAAGCGGAGCTGTACGACAGCCTCGGCATGAACGCGCGCGACCCTGCGAAGGTCCTGTGGATTGAGGCGAACGCCGACATCGCCGAGTTCGCGGCGAAAGAAGGAGGATTCCCGAACATCGTTTGCGCGGCAGTGAGCGACGCCGACGACGCGGTGGTAACGTTCTTCATTACAAACGCCGACGGGCAATCGTCTTCCATCCTGCCTCTCGCGGAACATCGGCGCGAGCACCCGGACATCTACGAGGTCGCGGTGAGGCGCGTGCGAACGGTCACGCTGGACACGCTCTTTGAGAAGCTCGGCATTCCTCACGATCGCTACGACGTAGCGAATCTGGACATACAGGGCGCGGAGCTCATGGCGCTGCGCGGCGCCGAGAAAGTCCTGGCTGGGTTGCGCGCGATCTACACGGAGGTCAACACGAAGGAGCTGTACACCGGCTGCGCGCTGCTGCCGGAGATGGACGAGTTCCTGGGCGCGCGCGGGTTTGTTCGGGTCGCTCTGGAGCTCACCCAAAACTCGTGGGGAGATGCGTTATATGTCCGCAAAGAATTCGCCTGACTAGTGTAGACAACGACCGCGATGGCCGACAGGATCTGGGTGATCGTGAACACGTGCTACCGGTACTTCCCGGCGACCGTCCCGTCTCTTTTGGAGAGCCTCGCAAGCGTCGGCGGCGTACCTGCCGGGCGCGTCATCATCGTCGTCGGCGAGACAGAGTCCGGCGCGCAGCCGCTTGACTGCCGAGGTCTCGCGGAGAGTGGGGCAAACGTTGTTTACGGACCTTGGGCAAACCTGGACAACAACGCGCTGATCTGGGCGAGCGGGGCGGACTGCGCGGGAAGCGCTGCGCTGCCGGACGACGGCTGGCTGTTTTACCTGCACGACACATGCGCGGTTACTGACGGCTTCTGGGCGAAAGTCGTCGCGAAGGCGGCCGAGCTGGAGAACATGACGCCGAGGCCTCTCGCGGCAAAACTTCACAGGCCGTACAGTATGAACATAGGATTGTACGCGGTCGCCGGGCTGCGCCGCGCGGCCGTGTGCGACGATCTCGCGCGGCGCGTGAACCTGGATCGGTCCGATGCGGCGCGCATGAGGATAAAAACGAACATGTGGGAGCTAGAGGACCACGTATTTCGCCTACTGGAGCGCGAGTACGCCGGGGCGCTCTGGATTTATCCAAATTCTCGCGAGGTAATCGCGCGCGGCGAGACGCCGTATGGGACGGGGACCGCGAGGATCTACGAGCTGTATAGCGATCCGGGCGTCGTCAAGATCAAGGCAAACTACGGCGAGGGCGATCCGTTGCACGTGAAGCTCTAGGGCGCGGTCGGAGCCGGCGGGGCGCGCGCGCGGCGCAGGCAGGCGACGATGTCCTCGCGGATCGCGTCCAGGCGGAACTCGCGCGGCAGCTCCGCGTCCGGCAGGATGAGCGGCTCGGCGTGCATCGCGGCGTACATGGCAGGGTCGTTGTCAAGCTCGGCGACGCGAGCGACGAGCGCGCGCATGTCGTCGTCGGTCGGCTCGTCGGGAAGCTGGAGGAAGGCGCGCGGGTTCAGCCAGGTTTGGGCCTTCCGGGCGCCCCAGTATATGGGGATCGTGCCGCCGAGCCATGCGTTGGCGAGCTTCTCGGTCATATATTCGGGTATCGCGCGATTCTCAAAGCAGATCATGAACCGAAACTGCGAGAGGAAAATCATGTACTGGGAGAATTCGCGCGGCGCTGTGAACCCGCAGTTGTTAAGAGCCGCGCCGCAGCTGTTGATGGTCTTGTAAGCGTTGAGCATCTGGGCGAACCTGTTCCTAACGGATGCGCCTCCGTTGCTCACTACGAAGGCGCAGAAGAGGCGCGGCGTCGTCGCCGGCGGCAGCGTGCGCGGCGTGCGGTAGCGCGGCCAGAAATCGTGAACGTGCGACGCGATCGCGAAGAGCGGCAGCGCGACGGTGCGCACAGCGGGGGCGCTGTTCGTCTCGCGCATAATTAAGCTTATGTCGTAGTTCGTCAGCGGCTCGTTGTGGTGGCCCTCGCCGCTGTAAGAAACATGCGCGACCGCGTACGGGTTCTCGCCGGGAGCGACATCGCGCGATGGCTCGTGGCCCTGGAACACGCTAATGATGCGCCACTGGGCTGGGCGCTCCGGCGTTGCCTCTTCTGGGCTCGGCGCGGTGATCGGAGCGAGAAGCTCGGAGAAAAAGGTCGTGAAATCGGTGCGATCAGACGCGTGCGGCGCGTTTTGGTTGTAAAAATTCCCCCAGAACCTGTGATAGGTTATGGGCTCTTTGGCTGGGGGCGGCGAGGTCATTTTTATCGGTGCGGCGCGGTGCCTTTATATCGTGTGCGGCCGGCGCGGCGCTCGCGCGATATAAGCGCACCGCGCGCGATCCTTTATATGCGCTGCGTGTAGAGATACTACACCATGTCCGCGAGCCGCAGCAAGACGCGAAGCCGCGAGGCCGCGGTCGCGCCGCTGGAGCTCGTCGGCCGCGGGACGACTTCGTGCGTCGTGCGCACGGGGCCGAACAGGCTCGTGAAGATCGTGAGCGATCCGTCGCAAGTGGAGTCGGCCGATGTCCGCGCGGCGCTTCTGCGGCTGGACCCTACGCAGCGGAGGCTCGCCGGACCGCTATCGGTCGTCGTGCGCGCGCCGACGGAGGCCGAGCGCGAGGCTCTGCGGCGCTGCGTGCGCGAGCGGCCGATGAAAAACGAGAAGATGGATCCCGAGGCGCCGCTCGCTGCTTTCGTTGAACTCATTGACGCCGGCGATAGCATCGGCGCTCTTAAGGAGCGCATCGCGCAATTGGAGAAACGCGGTATGCTTACTGAGGCTCGCCGCGCTCGGCTAACGGTGGCGCAGGCAGCGGCCATACTCATTGACACGATTGCGGCGCTGGAAATGCTTCACAATGCTAAGACACACGAAGTGAAAAATGAGCCACGCGGATGGTCGCACGGGGACCTTCACATATACAACGTCGCAGTGCAGTTCGCAGCAGACGAGCCTCCGAAAGCGCGACTCATTGATTTCGGACAAACTGGGCGTGCGTTTGAGCCGAAGACTAACATATACACCGATCTATCTGAGGATATGAAGGGCTTCGTCGGCGTCGCGAGCACAGTGCTTGGTCTCGTGGACCGCGAGGCCGAGCCGGCGCGTTACAAGTGCCTGAGTGACCTACTTACGGCTCTTCGCAGAGGGATGAAAGGTCACCTGGTTACCGATGGGCTGCGTAAGTGCGCGGCGGGCCCGGCGGCGGCACCGGCGCATGCTGAAGCTCCAGCCGGGACTTCGCGGTCGCCCGGGTCGCCGTCGGCGCGGCTCGGCGCGCGCCGACGCATGGATTTCGGTCAGGAGATGGAAGAGACTCCTGCGGCGCATGCGACGCCGGCGAGCGCTGCGCGCGGTCGGCGGGGGCGATCGCGAGAAGGCGAAGACGGCGCGGGGCCGTCAAAACGCGCTCTCGTGTTCGGGTCCAAGTGAGCCCGCACAAACTCGTAGCGGATCCGAACGGTATATCACCGAATTTAACGGGAGCCCGCCGCCGGCGACCGCGGCGGGGCCTTCGCGGTCACTGGATAGCTCCTCGCAGAAGCGCCGACGTCGGCTGTCGTGGGGCGCAGAAGACACGTTTGAACGCAGTGACCCGCTTTTTAGCTAGCGGCGCGGCGGCTCCACGACCAACCCGGCGTTTTGTTGAGCGCGAGCACGCGCTCTTCGGCGAGTAGGCCCTTTTTGTAGGCAGTGCGCTGGGTGCCGCACCACTTTGCGGCGCGGCGCTGATCCAGCTGTTTGGCGATACTGCTTGGGTCGCACCCGAGATGCTGCGCGATGTCCTGCCAGATCTGACGCCGCTGATCCCAATCAGTAAGACCGACCCACGACCAGCCCGGCGTATTTTGGAGAGCGAGCACGCGCTCTTCGGCGAGCAGGCCCTTATTGTAGGCAGTGCGCTGGTTGCTGCACCACTCGGCGGAATGGCGCTCATTCTCTTTCTCGGAGGTCTTGCTCGGGTCGCGCCCGAGCTGCTGCGCAATGCCATGCCAGATCTGACGCCGCTGCTCCCAATCAAGAAGGCAAACCCACGACCAGCCCGGCGTGTTTTGCAGAGCGAACACGCGCTCTGCTGCAAGCTTGCCCTTTTTGTAAGCCTTGCGCTGTTTGCTGCCCCAATAGGCGGCGCGGCGCTGATCCAGCTGTTTGGAGGTCATGCTCGGGTCGCACCCAAGATGCTGCGCGATATCCTGCCAGATCTGACGCTGCTTCTCCCAATCAATAAAGATGCTCCACGACCAGCCCGGCGTGTTTTGGAGCGCGAGCACGCGCTCTTTGGTGAGCTTACCCTTTTTATAGGCAATGCGCTGAGTGTTATGCCAAGAGGCGGCGCGGCGCTCATTCTCTTCCTCGGCGTTTTGGTTTGGGTCGCACCCGAGCTTCTGCGCTATGTCCTGCCAGATCTGACGCTGCTGCTCCCAATCGGTACGAACGACCTTGACCATAACCCCCCACGACCAACCAGACGTGTGATTGAGAGCCAGCACACGCTCTTCGGGGAGCTCCCCCTTTTTGTAAGCGCAGCGCTGGTGACTGCACCATTGGGCGGCAAAGCGCTCGGCCTCTTCCTCGGCGTTGTTTTTCGGAATGCGCCCGAGCCGCTCGCGAATCTCGCTCCACACGCGCCGCCGCCGCTCCCAGAGCTCGGAGAGCGTGACGCACCGCACCTCCGCGTACGCCTGAAGCTCCTCCGCACGCACGCGCGACTCGCGCTGAACAGCCGGATCGCCAAGGCGATCGTAGCTTGCCGACATCGTGCGCAGCTTCTTGTAGAACATCGGGTCTTCCTGGCGCATTATCGTTAGCGCGTTCAACACGCACGACCACTCGGTGCACCACATGAACATATGGTTCTTTTTGGAGGGGTTGTCCGGATCCAGGCGACCTCCGCGCTGCAGACGCTGGACCGTCCGAATGTCAGAAGCGCGGTCGCCGACGTTCGCGATAAACTCGGAGTCACAGCGCGGCAAGTCCACGGCCTCGTCCAGGATGCGGATGCTTGCGATGACGAACAGGTCGTACTCCGGCGAGTTCGCCTGGAAGTCGCGCAGGATCTCGCCGCGGCGCCGCGCGCCGACGGTGTGGTCCATCGTCTCGCACCAGAGACGGATGCCGTGGAATTCATCGCAGACGCGGCGCATCATATGCGCGAACGCCGCGCATTCCTCCGTGTTGCGCAGGTAAGCGATACAGCGGCGCGAGCCGGTTTGGAGCATGCCCGCGCACAGGAACAGAGCTTTCCCGGTTACGTCGTCGGCCGGGAACCCATCGGAGATGTCCACGTCCGCTGCCATGCGCTTGCGGCCATCGTCGTCGGCAGCAAGGTCTTCTTCGGCCTCTCCGGCGTTGCTCGCTGCAACGTCGCTCGCGTCGTCGGCGCGGTTGGGCGTGGCCGCTTCGCTGTCGGTCGGCGTCGGCGTAGCGCGCTTCAGAAGAGGCAGCACGACCTCGTAGTCGCACAGGTAGCCGTTGCGGATGCCATCGGCCATCGTGTAGCGGTAGATCTCCTTCGCATCCAGCACGTAGCGCAGCTGTTCGGGGACCGTCGCCGACATCAGCAGCGACGTCTGGTACTCGTTGACGACGCGGCACTGCGCCCGCGTGAGGTTGTGCATCTCGTCCACGAGAAGGAACGCATCCTCGTCAATGAGGTACTCGCCGAATTCCTCCGTCAGCAGGCCGAAGAAGCTCTCAAAGGTCGCGAAGATGACCGTCGGCTCGCGCGTTTTCAGCAGGCGACCGATGTAGCCCGCGTCGGTCGTGCCGCCTGCGTCGCTGTCCACGAGCAGCGCGCGGAACTGCGGGGCAGACGAGCACGAGGCCGTCGCGTTGAAGAACGGCATCAGGCGGTCCTTCAGGTTCGCGACCGACACGCGCAGCGGCGCGATGCACACGTACAGCTCAGGCCTGCGACGGTTCTTGATGCCGGCGAACAGGTTGCCGGCGATGAGCGTCTTGCCGAGGCCGCACCCGATGTGCAGGATCATCTTGTGCGGCTCGGCGTCCTGCGAAAGGCGCTCGGTCAGCGCGCGCAAAACGTCGCTCTGGTAGTCGCGCGGGTCGCGAAATACCTCCAGGCTCTGCGAGGCCGACGGCGCCACCGCGCGCGCGGCGTCAAACGTCAGGTGCTCGTGCGTGTACCAGTTCGGGTGTTTCAGGAGGTCATCGCGTAGGCGGGCCTCCAGAGGCGACGTCGTATAGAGGTAACCTGGCGCGCGCGTTAACCACATGTTGCGGTAGAAGCCGGTGAGATCGTTCTGCGACACTTTGCGCGTGGCGTAGTTCTTCGCCTGCCCGACATGATACGTCGGGGCCTTTGACGGGTCTGGCGCCGGGCGCTTGGCGAGGAAGTCCACTCCGTCGTCCACGTAAGGAGACGTGATGCCACCTGCGGTGCGCTGGTCGCGCAAGTGCGCGTTGCGCATCATGCGCCTCCCGTTGTATTCGTGAAAGATGCCGGCGGCGAAGAGATCCTCCTCGGGAATCACCGAGGAGTGCCAGACGAAGTCGCCGTACTTGGCTCGGTGGTACTCCGCGGAGTAATACTCAAAGGCGAGGCCATCGTTGCGAGCGGCCGGTGCAGCCGCAGCTGAAGCTGCTACGGCGGATGTTTTGCGCGGCATATTTGACGCTGACTTGTTGTTGTCATTCTATATACGCGCGTTGTCCTTATATCCTTTTTGCCCACGGAAATCGGTCATTTACACGATGACTTGACGGCGATAGGATTTCATAGTAACGACCGATTGCGCACAAACCACGCGGATCGCCGCGGCAGCCGTCGCTATAATCCCGTAGCCGCTCCGAGCGATTACTTGGAGAATTTGACGGTCGCCGCCCCGACTCTCCCCGGTCGTGTTCATCTCAAAAATGTTCGGCACCGCGACCGTCCACGAGTACGTCGGCGCAGTCTACGCGCCGCGGTCCATCGTCACGATCGCTATCTTCTCAAAGCCGGACGGCGCCGACGGCAAACTCGCACGGCACTGGTATATCTGCAACAACTTCATCTCCGACGACAATGAGCAATCCAAGACTCTCGTCGTCCTGGAGGAAGCGCGAGTCCCTGTGATTATCCAGCAGCTCTACGCTCTGATCAAAGCGAGCGGCTCGCGCGTCGTAAGAAACCACGCCGACGGTAGCATGTCGCTGCTGATGCCGAACATCGCCGCGAGCGCAAGCGACGACGCGCCCGACGCGACGACGGCGTATGTATCGTCGTATGAAGGGATAGGCGTGTTCGTCGCGGGTCTGAAAGTCACGTCCTACGACGCTCTGCAGCAGAAGCTGACGGCGTTCGGCCGGTTGTTCCGGCTCTTCGGTCTGCCGCAGAACCGCAGCGTGATCAACGCGCTGATCGTCGCGCAGCGCTGGCGCGAACTGGCGAGAGAAAAAGCAAAGAGTCGCTCGCTGTAAGCGGCGCGGGCGCTCTGGAAGAGGAGAAGGCTAGGATTTTGGCGGTGCCCCGCTCGCTACTTAAAGCCTCCGCGGCGCCTTGTAGTATCCGCCGCGCGCGCTTCGCACAATGCCGCCCGTTAACATCGCGCTTTATATCGTCTTCCATCAAAAGCTCTTTCGCGAGCTTCTGCGCGACTTGCCTGTCGCCGATCGGGAGTCGGTCGTGCTATGGGGAGTAAACGAGCACATCCCGAAAGAACTCCCGGACACAAATGGGGACCCTGACTTCATCGGCTACAACGTCGCTCTGGAGCACACGCTGAAAACCTACGATCCTTACTGGCAGGCTGCCGCGTATTGTCAAACCTCCTGCATTTTCACGGTCTACCAAGAAAAATTACATGAGTTCACTGACTACATCGGAATGGCCCAGTACGACATGAAAATGCGGCCCGACACGATCTCGCACATCCGCGAGAAAGCCGCACGGCACCCGGAAGTCAAGTTCATATTCTACGAGTTGTCGCAACCGCTTCATCAGGCTCTGCATATCGGCCACGAGGCGTATGACGGAGTCCTAGAGGACTACAATCGGTATTTTGGTACGGCGCTGACCTGGAAGCAAATCTTAAGCCACCCGCGCGTCTCCGCGTTTTGCCCGCTGCTCCACACGTTCGTGATGCCCCGAGAAATGTACGTTCGCATGGTATCGTGGTCCTATGCGTACTTCTGCAGAATCCGCGAGACCGGCTCGTACCCGACAAAGGCAAGCCAGGCCGAATTCAGCGAGAGAGTCTTTGGACTTTTTCTGGCTTTGGAGATGTTTGACCAGAACGTGGTCGCCGAAAAGCTGCACCTTGACCATATCTGGCCGCTGTATCACGATAAGGTCCCGTTCGCAGGCTACAAAGAGCTCGCTAAGCCTCAATGATCCGCCCCGCCTAACTCATCTTCCTCATAAGACGAATACGGTTTGCGCGCGAAGCACACCATTCCCTGCGTGAGCCTGACGATGTCGTCGGTGCGCAAGACTTCCTTTTGGACAAGCTCTTCCGCAATCCGGTGGAGGTAGAAAAGCTGTTCGCTCAAAAGATCGCGCGCGCGTGCGTACAGCCGCTTGACGATGAAGCGGATCTCGGCGCCGATCTCACCGTCCGGGCCGCCGTCGGCGCCGTTCCACGCGACGCGGCCGAGCTTCTCGTTGAAGCCGTACGCCGTCACCATCTGGTGCGCGACGCGGTACACCTCTTGCAGGTCTCCGCTCGCGCCCGTCGTCACGTTCATCGTGCCGAACACGAGCTCCTCGGCGATGCGGCCGCCGTACGCAACCATGATTTTTGCTTCAAGGTAATCGCGCGTCAAGAGCGACATGTCAAGGCGATCCTCGGCCGTTTCAAAGTACGTCGCCCCGCTAGTTTTTCCGCGCGGCACGATGCTGACCTTTCGGCACAGGTCGTAGTCCCCGACGAGAACGCTCATGAGCGCATGGCCTGCTTCATGGAACGCTAAGAGCCGCTTCTTCTCGTCGGTGATCAAAACCGTCGTGCGCGCCTCGCCCAGCACGACGCGCTCAAACGCCGCTTCTAGGTGCTCGGTCGTGATCGTCGCGCTGTTGGCGCGCGCCGCATATATCGCCGCCTCGTTACAGAGGTTCTCCAGCTCGGCTCCGCTGAAGCCGACGGTCACGCGCGCGTACGAAGCGAGCGATACGTCCGGCGCGATCGGCCGCGTGCGCGTGTGGACCGCGAGGATCTCGGCGCGGCCGACGAAATCGGGAAGCTCCACGGCGACGCGGCGGTCAAAGCGGCCCGGGCGCAGAAGCGCGGGGTCCAAGATGTCCGCGCGGTTCGTCGCGGCGATGACAATGACGCCCGCGTTCGGCGAGAAGCCGTCCATCGCCGTCAACAGCTGATTGATTGTCTGGTCGCGCTCGTCGTTGCTCGCCGCGCCCGGCACGTTGCCGCCGCGCGCGCGGCCGACGGCGTCCAGCTCGTCAATGAACACGATGCACGGCGCGGCCTCTTTGGCTTTACTAAACAGCTCGCGCACTCGGCTCGCGCCGAGCCCCGCGAACATTTCTATGAAATCGGAACCGCTGCACGCGAAGAACGGCACTCCCGCTTCGCCGGCGATCGCGCGCGCGAGCAGCGTCTTACCGCAGCCGGGCGGACCGTACAGCAGCACGCCGCGCGGGATCTTGGCGCCGACGGCAGAGTATCGCTCTGGGTTCTTGAGAAAGTCAACAATCTCAACGAGATCTGCCTTAGCTTCCGTGGCGCCGGCGACCTGCGCGAACGTCACGCCCGTTTCCGTCTCTCCGCTGACGCTGCCGTCGCCGCCGATGTTCTTAACGAAAGGGTTCCGGCCGAAGCCGCCGGCCGCGCCGGAGCCGCCGATGAGCCGAAAGACGATCGCCGCGATCGCGTACATCGCCACGATCTCCGCCAGGAACACGCCCACGCTCGCCGCGTTCTTGGCTAGGCTCTGAAACAACGACTCTTCGGCGACGCTGACTGAAACGTTCGCGTCGGAGAGGAAGCGGATCAGGTCGGCGTCGGGCGGGAGCGAAACGGCCGCCTCGGATCCGTCGGCGCGCACGGCCAAAAGCGATGTCGCGGGCTCGTCGCTAGGCGGCGGAAGCACGACGTGAATGACATCGCCGAGCCGGACCGAGGCGAGGAACTCGGCGAACTCCTGGCGCGATCGCGCGGGCTTCGGCGCGGGCGCGTCGCTGAGCGGCGGCGCATCGCGCGCGGCGAAGCCTGACGGCAAAGCGACGCCGGAAGGCAAGGCGAAGCCGATCGGCACGGCGACGCCGAACGGCGCGCTTCCCGGCGCCGGCGCGACGAACACTATTTCCGCGGCGCGCTGCGGAGGAGCGACATAACCGACCGCGCGCGGCACCAAAACCCGCCGAGGAGCGCGAGCTCCTTTGCGGGCGAACTGATGCGATGCGCGAATGCGGACCAGCATTGCTACCTTACATTTACCGATGAGATTTGATTATACATTTGCAACGAGCGCAGTGACCGCTGCGCGATCGGCCGCGTCGTTCCAGCGGCTCGCGTAATCGGCGCGGCCCGTGTGCGCAGCGACGTGCACCCACTTCACGCCGCCGCTGCGGCGCGCGATAGCCTCGTCCAGAGCCTGCAGCAGGTCGGCGTTCGCTACTTCGGCGCCGTCGGACTTGCGCCATCCTCGGCGCTTCCACGCGGCCATCCACTTCGTCACCGAATCTATGAGCAACTTAGAGTCGCTGTAGATCGTCAGAGGCAACCGCCGCTTCGGGTCGCGCACCTCGGCGCTTTGCAGCGCGGCGATGGCGGCCGTGTACTCGGCGCGATTGTTCGTCTGAACCTGGCCGGCGAGGCGCGCGGCGACGTCGTAGGCCGGCGCGTCCGGCCACACGACGGCGTAAGCGGCGCGCGCGCCGGCCTGGCCGTTCGCCGAGCAGGCGCCGTCGGTGAAGCACACGAGCTCGGTCGGCGCCGTCGCGGGAAACGAGGGCGGCGCGGAAGGCTCAGCGGAATAGCCGAACGCCGCGAAGATGCCTCCCGAAGCAGACGGCGGCGCAGGCGCCGATCCGCCCTGCGCGACGCGGCGCTCGCTCGGGCTCTTCAGCGGCCGGAAAGCCTGCTGCAGCGGCGGCGGCTGCGTCTGCGTCTCGGCCGACGACGACGAAGCCGCCGAAATCACCGTCGCCGTCGCGCCGATCTGCGCCATGAGAGGAGAGCCCATCGTCTGCACGAAGGCGAGCGCTTCGGTCTCGGTCGGGAACTTCTTGAACCGCGCGTTCTGGACGCCGCGCACCATCGCGCAGCACTCGGCCCATGTGCGGAAGACGCCGGGCGCGCGGCCGATCGCGACGGCGTAGAAAGCGTTGGGCTGCGACATCGCTGCGGCGGTTGCTGAGCGAAGCCTCTTACACTCCGTCCGATCATTTTTCGCTTCGCTCGGCCGTACTCGGCTACGCGGTCAAAAATAAGGCGCTGGCGGGCTCCGCTCGGCGCTTACGGCATCGGCGTCGGCGGCCTCGCCGACGGCGCGGCGTACTGCTCCTCCTGCACCGCCACGATGTACTGCTGAAAGGCGACCGCGTTGACGCCGAGGGTCTCGCCGGCTTCGGTCGGCGCCGCGCGCACGAGTCGCTCGTGCTCGGCGTCGCGGTTCATGAGGTCGCGGCCCTCGCAGAAGCACGCCGTCAGGTGCGCGTCGGTCTTGTTCTCGGGCCGATCGCACTCGCGGTGCGCGAACGACGCGAGCTTTCGGCGCAAATCGGCGCGCGACAGGAAGTAGCTCAGGTGCACGCCGGCGTTCGGCAGCACGCGCAGCGGGCCGAGCGCGAAGATCAGCACGTCCGCGTTCGGCGCCGTAGGCGGCGGCCCTGTGCGCATGTCGCTCAGAGTGAGCCCGGCGCCGACGAGCGCGCCCAGCGCGGCCCGGCCGATCGCGTACGGGTGCAACCATGGGTATTTCTTCTTCCAGTTATAGTTGTAATAATACATGACGCACTCCAGGTGAACCGGGCCGCACGCAACCGGCGGCGACTCGCGGTCGGCGAAAGCCTCCGGCGGCGGCGGGCAGCCGTAGATCTCCGAGAGCGCCGCAAGCGCTCCGGCGGTCGGGATCTCGTCCACGTCGGCGACGACGAAAACTGTCGCTGGATCGGGGAACGTCTCCAAGAGGAACTGCGTCGGCCAGTTGCGCTGAGTCTTCTCTCGGAACCACGAAGCGTGCGAGCCGGGCGCCATGTAAGGCTCCGGCGCAGCGGCGGTCTCAAGCGCCGCCGGCGTCAGGACCGCAGAGAAGAGGTTTGAGCCGCCGCTGATCGCCTGCGCCGTCGGCGCAGGCGGAGAGTCGGGATCGGCTGCGGCCGCGCCGGTTGCGTCGGCGGCGCCGGCGCCCGACGGGAACGCCGGGAACTCGGGAATCGTCAGGACATACACAGGCCGATGCTTGCGCGCTCGCTCTATGACCTCCGCAAAGTCCGGCTGCGTGTGGTAGTAGCCGCCGCCGGGCAGCTTGACGGCGCCCGAGTGCGCGCGGCGCGCCTCCACGATGACGAACGCGTCAACGTGCGGCGTCAGGTACGCGAGGCGCAGCGCGAGCACGGACTCCCCGTTGAAGAGGATGACGTCCACGCGCGGCGCGCGCTGCGGCGCGGGCGGCGCGACCGGAGCGGCGGCGGGCTCGTCGGAAGACATCGCGGCGCCGGCAGGTTTCTAAGCGGATAACGCGCGAAGGCTTTATATGCCTGCGGGCTGCGCGCTGCGCTTACTCGTCGGCGCGGATCGCCGACACGGGCCACCAGCCGACGCCGCCCTCGTCGTACTGGAGCTCAACTACCACGTCGTCGCCCTCGCCGGAGATGGACAGGATGACGGCGCCGGTCACTTCGCGGTCCTCAATGCGGTGGACGTGCTGGCCGATGGTGAACGAGTGAGACATGGTCGCTTTCTTACGATCGGCCGATATTTTTTGCGCTGCGGATTAGACGCGCCGGCGCGGGCAGCTAAACCGGACACGGCGGCGCCCTGCTCATCTCGGCGCCGATCTCCGCGCTGTCTATGACGTCCGATACGGTCTGGTAGACCGCGTCGGTCAGCGGAATGCCTAATCCGGCGAGATCCTGAATCGCACCGGTGTCAATGATCAACATCAGGTTGCTGTTACCTATCATCTGCGTGCAGTGGATGACCCGAAAGATGTCTTCGTATACTTCACGCAGGTATACCTCTCGCGTGCTCGCGTTGGCCCCGCGACAGAAATCCGTGATAATCGGATAGACCCCGTTCGTTTGAAGCGTGTGCTTTCCGTAAGTAACGGTCTCCTCGGCGGTGTGCGTCAGCATCACGTTGCTGAGGTGCATGTTATTGTGAACCGTGCCGTTCGTCTCAAAAGCGTGAAGCAGGGCGAAGCACACCTGCTTTGCCGTAGACTTCAGCACGGCGAAGTTGGCGCGATCCCACCAGAAATGCATCATGCTACCGAGCGGGAAGTACGGCATCGCGATGAACCCGTGCGGCTGCGCGAGCGCGCTCAAGTGCCGGATGCATCCAGCGGAGTCGTACGTAAACATGCAGTCGTACTTGGGGAAGTTAGGTAGGCCGGCCAGCGCTTCTACGATCGCGTAGTCCGTTTGAATCTCTGCCGGTTTGCCGTACTTGATCACGATCTCGTCTGTTCGCTTCTCCAAGATGCTGCGGAGAGCCGGGTGATCTACGGCCATGGCCTGAAGCGTAGGATCGTCCGGGGTTGCTCGGAACTTATGGGTTTGTTTGCGGCTGGTTGCGGTTTTAGACGGCGGGCTCATCCGAATCATCGTCTGCCTCGTCGCGGCGTCCAGGGCGCGCCACCGCGCGTAATAAGGCTCGGCGACGCTCTCCGTGCCCGGCAGCGGACGGTTGGAGTCCGGCGCGCGCGCCCATGGCTTGTTGTAACCGAAGTGGAACACCGCCGCGCCCGAAGCAGCCTCCGCGGTCTCCGGGTGCGCGATCGGCAGATGATTGAGATAGTTGAAGCGCGACGGCAGCTTGACGATGCGACCCGGGCCGAAGCCATGGTTCATCGCGTCCTGCTCTGGAAAAGGATGGTCGTAGTTCCAGTTAAGCACTTCTTGGTACGTCTCGGTATCTGGACGAGCAAGAAAGAGCCCGGAGTTG
>Ga0208974_1000140_pt1 | contig 31372 bp, 49 predicted proteins | sample GreLakmeER15MSRF_FD_187699 | JGI IMG/M metagenome (GOLD analysis project Ga0208974, IMG submission 187699) | Freshwater lentic microbial communities from great Laurentian Lakes, MI, USA - Great Lakes metaG ER15MSRF (SPAdes) | ecosystem: Environmental > Aquatic > Freshwater > Lake | place: Great... | reverse complement strand
GACGTGGCGAACTTAGCCACAGCTCCCACAATCGGATCTATCTTGCTGGCTAACTCGGTTAGCTATCGGGTGGCGTCGATTGATACTTCTATCGGTAGTTACGTGCTCGGTTTGCGAGAGATTTAACCGTGGCCACTCGAAATCCTAAAATCTCCATTTACGCAATCGCCGGGCACGAGGCGCAATTCATGCAGCGCTTTGTAACTGCATTTTTACCATACTGCGATGAGCTGGTAATTTGCATGGCCCAGGGCGCTCGGCCTGACGATGGCACGCGGGCGATTGCCGAAAAGTCAGGCGCTAAGATAGTTGAATATAAAAACGCACCGGCAGGGGCGAGCTGGCCCCACGTCGACAACTTTGCCGCCGCCCGCAATACCGCATTGGATGCCTGTACTGGCGACTATGCGGTATGGGTGGATTGCGATGACTTGCCACATAAAGACCTTAAAAACGCTCTTAAAAGGGGCGTGGAAGCGTTTGAGCAGAATCCCAAGCTCGGCATCTATGCAGGCGTCTATGACGTTATAAACGCCAAATTAAGGCCAGTACGTGAGCGCATGGTGCGGCGTATAGATGGCGTATGGTCTGGCAGGTGGAACTATGCCGTACATGAGGCGCTGTTGCCTAATGCTGGGCTGGAATCTGTGGGCGAGCAGACGGTATGGGTGGAGCATCACCCCGGTGGTTACAAGGCGGGTAGCGCCGATCGGAATCTGCGCATTCTTCAGGGTCAGTTAAGCGAGGCAGGCAAGTATGCGTACTACTACCAGCAGGAACTTTTCCTAGGTAATCGCAGGACAGAATCAGAACCGTGGTCACACGTTGCGGCCATCTGGCCGGGGCAAGAGGCCACGCTGGCTTACGAGGCTGCCTGCAATCAAGCGACAGCTACGCAAGATCGCACGGTCAGAATTGGTTTATACCAAAAGGCACATCAGATGAACCCTGGGCGCAGGGAAGCGATTTACTATTTAGCCAGGGAAGAGGCCAGCGTGGGTGCCTGGTTGCAGGCTTATCACTTGCTAAAATCGGCAATGGTTCAGCCCGATCCGGGCGTAAAGATCTGGAACGCCCAGCGCACCGTGTACGACTTTGAGTGCATTGATCTATACCTCGCGGCCTGCAAAGCCGTGGGCGATACGGCCGAGGCAGAAAAGATTGAGAACATGTGGCGGGCGCAGAAGCCCGTAAAGATTACCGTTTGCCACGCCACCCGAGGCCGCCCACAGGAAGCGATCAACGCCCGCATCTTGTGGATGAAAAAGGCGGCAGATCCAGCGTCAGTCGAGTGGATCTACTCAGTCGACGATGACGACCCAAAAGCGGACATGCTGAAAAATTGGGGAATCGTTAAAGGTAAGGGCGGATGTATTGCTGCTTGGAACAGGGCGGCCGAAGTAGCCCGTGGTGAAATTATCATTCAAGGCTCCGACGATTGGGACCCTCCGCTACATTGGGACAAGATAATCAGCGACAGGATTGGCGATACCAGCAAGCCCAAGGTACTGGCGATTTCCGACGGCCACCGCAAAGACGATCTGTTGTGCATGGCAATCCTCACAAAAGCACGACTGCAAGATCAAGGCGCAATGTTTGCCGCCGAATATGACGCTTGCTCCGGCATATTCTCGGATAACGAATTTTCTAAAAGAGCCGCATACGACGGTGTGATCATTCCCGCTAAGGATATCGTATTCACTCACAATAATCCGCTCTTCACCGGCGCGGCGCAGGATGCGGAATTTAAACGCCACAACGCCAAGGAGAACTACGAGCTTGGCGAAAAGATATTCAAGGAGCGGAATCCGTGATTCACACCCACAACGCACTGCGTTTGGGCGACAACCTGGTGCAGTTAAACTTTCTACGTAGGCTATGCCTGCAAAATCCAGATATTGAGATCACGCACTATCACAATCCAGAGCTGTGCAAGTTTGAGGAGATTGATGCCTTGCGGAGCGACATGTCTTTACGGCTACGCATTCGACCAATCAGCGAGGCGCCAGCCGATAGTATTGATTCTTGGCGTAATGCAGGCGGATATTGGGAGCGTCATCCCGACAAATTAAACTTCGCCAAATTTCATCTATGTTGGTTCGAGGAACTGGCCAGCAGGATGTGCGTAAAGAATCCGATCCGGAAAGTCGATGACCTCCTTTTTGACTATCCAGCCCTAGATTCCTTTATTCCGATGGCGCCAGACTGCGATATTGTCGTGATAAATTCGCCAGGGCTGTCTGGTCAATTTACAAACTTTAACCCCGACGATTTTCGCAACCTAGTATCTAAACTAGTTAGCAAGGGCCATCGGGTAATCAGCACAGTCGATACTGGATTATGCCCGGCATTTGATGGCAAGAATGTGACTTGGATAGGGGCGACGGCTGCAAAGGCTAAAGCCGTCATCGGAACATCCACCGGGCCGAGCTGGCCGTGCCTAAACGTTCACAACAAAAACGCCTTCCACTTGCTGTGTGCAGATACCGAGACAGTCATATTTACCGAACGCGGCCAGATGGCTAGGAGCGCATTTCACGCCCTGCACATTCTTGAAGAAGAAGGCTTACTGTGAAGAAGGAGCTGACTCAGGCGATGGATTTATTGGCGGCCGATCCGGCCGTCAGGTTTATAGGCTACGGGGTAAAGATAGGCGGCCGGGCGGCAGGCACGCTCAATAATGTTTCGGATTCACAACTGATTGAAACGCCTGTCGCTGAAAATCTGATGGTAGGACTAGCCACGGGCCTGAGTTTAGCCGGGCTGAAGCCCGTCGTCTTTATTGAGCGGATGGATTTTATTCTCAACGCACTGGACGCCATCGTGAATCACCTGGGCGCAGCCCAGCATATTAGCTGCAATCAATTCAAGCCTGCCGCCATCTTGCGGGTAGTCATAGGCAATAAAAGCAAACCGCTCTACACGGGGCCAACCCATACGCAGGACTTCACCGAAGCTCTTAGGAAGATGATCGATTTCCCAATCGTCGAACTAAAGAAGGAGAGCGTAGTGAGCGAATATCAAAACGCATTGCAAAGGCTGATCGCTGGGACATCCACCATGCTGGTCGAGCGAAAGGATGAATGGTGAAACAGAACAAGTACAGTGATCTTAAAATCTTTTCGTTCCCGGATAAGATCGCCAGCTTTCGCGACGATATTATCACCGCACCCATATACGTGCGGATTAAGCCGACGAATATCTGTAACCACGCCTGCCGTTTCTGCGTCTATTCTGACGGCACAACTCGGCCAAAGGATCGGCCTGACTTGCACCTGCAGGCTGGCATGCACACCAGCATGAACGAGAGGGACGTGATGCCACGAGATAAGGCACTAGAACTAATAGAGGATCTTTCAAACATAGGAACAAAGGCCGTCACCTTCAGCGGTGGCGGAGAGCCTTTGCTGCATAAAGACATTGTCGAGATTATGACTAAGACAGTTTCGTCTGGGTTGGATCTATCCATTATTACCAACGGCCAACTACTTGCGGGGGAAAGGGCAGAAGTATTGGGCAAGGCAAAGTGGGTGAGGATTTCCATGGACTACACAAGCGCAGAGCAGATGGCATCTAGCCGTAATGTGCCTGACAGATCGTTTGATTCCGTGATGCAGAATATAAAAAACTTTTCCAACACGAAAACAGAGAGCTGCGACCTTGGGATTAACTTTATTATTACCCGCTACAATTACGAGGGACTAGTTCCGTTCGCTAAACAGCTCAAGGATTCAGGCGTAAGTAATGTCCGCTTCTCGCCCGTTTACGTGCAGAACTTTAAAGAATATCACAACACGATTGCAACCAGGGTGCGGGAGCAACTGGCCGAATGCCAATCCTTTTGTGATTCAGATTTTACCATCAACACGACCTATGATCTGGATAGCCCAAGTAAGTCGCCCGTTCGGCCATTCCATCGCTGTCTTTACGCTCAGGCCGTTTGCGTGGTAGGCGCGGATCTTAATATCTACGCATGCCACAATACCGCATACAGCAATCACGGCCGCATCGCCTCCATGAAGGATCAATCATTTAGCCAAGCATGGTTCGGAGAAGAGGCGAGAGCATGGCATAAAAACTTTAACCCTGGCGTCAGTTGCCTGCATGAATGCGCAAATCACGGCAAGGTGGCACTATTTGAAAAGCTGGCCACCGATAGTCACGATGCCTTTGTATGAACAAGCAGGATCTGATTGATTTTGAACTGCGCATTAAGGCGCTATTTGAGCAGGGCAAGCTGCCATATCTGATTCACCTATGCGGTGGAAACGAGGATCAGCTCATCGAGATATTCAAAGACATCAAGCCAGGCGATTGGATCTTCTCAAGCCACAGATCCCACTATCACTATCTGCTCTCTGGCGGAGATCCTGACGTGCTTGAGCAGATGATTAGAGATGGTCGCTCCATGTTTGTCTTTGACCGTAAGCTCAATTTCTATACGTCAAGCGTGTTGGCTGGCACTTGCGGGATAGCGGCCGGAGTGGCGCACACATTAAAAGAGCAGGGAAGCTCGGCAAAGGTGTGGTGCTTCTTGGGCGATGGAGCTGAGGACGAGGGCCATTTTTATGAGGCCGTGAACTATGTGGCTGGGGCAGATCTACCCTGCACCTTTATTGTCGAGGATAACGATCGATCCGTGGATACGCCAAAGGCAGCCAGGGGAAAGGCCACGATGACTTGGCCTGATTGCGTCAAGCGATACCACTACACCCCAACCTTTCCGCATGGTGGCGCTGGATGTAAAACCATGGTCACATTTGATCCGTCCATTCGCCCGATCTGGTGACAAGAGGAGTTTAGAATATGCCCGCCGTCACCATGCTCGATCGTCTAATTGAAGCTGCGTTTCAAGAGCTTCTATCTGCAACCGTTACCGGGGTGACCTATCACTTGTCCCACGATAAGACGGAGAACATGCTGCCCTCGATCGTCATTAAAGCGACGTTAGGAACCGAAGAGCCCGTTCAGGGGTCTGGCGTGTTCAGCGTTCCAGTTGAAATCGTTGTCGATGATTCTTATGACGACACAACCGTGGACGCTCACACTCAAAAATGTTCCAAGATCTTGCAGGCGTTCTATGATTCCAGCCCGCTGGCAAATCGTCTAAATGCCACTACGGCCATCGGATCTGCTCGCTGTTTCAATGCAAAGGTGGAGTCAAGCGAAGCAGAGGCTGACGATGAGGAGCGTACAATGCGTCGCACCTACAGGCTGGCAGTTATCGCATATCCCAATTCGATCGCGAGTTGACACAAAATTTAAGGCAATATGGCAGCCACAACAATCGGAACTTCTGGCCTTCAGTTTGGCATCACTGCTGAAACGGGTGGCCTCGTACAATCTTTCACAGAAACCCGGAATGTCGAACGTGCGGAAGTTAGAAACCAAAGCGGCGAAGTAGTCGGTGCTGCCATGTACAACCCTACCGATACCTTTGCCTTTTCTACCACCATCACAGGCTCCTACGCCACTACGGCCGGAGCAGTCATCACAACCTTGGCAAACGCTGCCAGCACTGGCGGAAAAATTATTGTGGATAGCGTGACTGTAAACCGCGCCTCTGACGGGTTCGTCACGGTGGACGTTTCCGCGACTCGCTTCCCCAACATGAGCTAAAGCCCGAAAGGGCGGGCTAATGAAATCCTAAAAAATGATAGATAGCTTTTGGGGTACAACAAATATCAAAGTGGCTGCGGCCGCCTCGGCCTTTGGCGCTAAGTTAAGGCAATCTGATCCCGTTACTTGCATCGTAAAAGAGGATGGCCATCGTCAGTTTACCTTTTGGTTTTCCGTATCGGGCGGCGAAGAAGCAAAGGCCGAAATGGAACGCACTTGGGCAGACATGAAATCCGACGAAGAATCTGCAATTCGCTATGTGCGGGCAGCACTTGAAAACAGGGAAACTCTCCTAGGCTTAATGAAGCGAGCCGAGCCGATTATATCAATTCAGCGTGGCGGGCAGACGCTCCTAGTCAGCGAGCGTGCCAGCCCAGAGTTGAAACGAGCGATATTAAAAAAACTATGAGTGAAGATAATTTATTACAGGAACTGGATCAGGCATTCATATCGCCAAACAAACTTTTCAAAGATCAGCCGCTGGCGCCATACACTGAGGGCAGTAGGCTTTTGATGATCCAGATCCGCAACGAAAACGATAGCCCGATTTTCTTTGTTTATGCCTTCATTTACCTGCACATCTTGTTGGCGAAAGATAGAAAAGCCGCCATCAAACTGGCTTGGAACCAAGACGCATTCAGAGAAAAACTAATGGAATGGTCGGAGAATCTTGGCGAGGAGGATCGAGATACGGCAAGCCTGCTAGTCGCCAGCATTTTAAACGAATCGAATAAGGCCAAGGTGAACGTCATTCCATCCGGCGTACCACAGCCACCGGGAAACGGGTAACGCCAGGCGGAACCGCTTGCAGCGTGTTCGTCCTGGCTAAAGAAACTGGTTGGCCATTGATGACAATCTTATGGGAAATCCCTCTGGAAATTCTGCATCAAGCGGAGCACGTCTTTATGTATATGAACGGGGCAAAATTACGCAGGCCATATTCAATCGTGGGCACGGATCTTCGTGACATGGAGAAAGCGTTAGGACTATGAGTGCAAAACTTGTATTAGATAATAGAAAATTGCTTAAAGCTCTTAATGGATGGAAAAAACTGACAGCAGAAGAGCAGGCAAGGGAATTGCGAAAATCCGGCAGAGCTTTGGCTGTTAGATTGGCCAACGCAACTCAACCGTATGGACTAAATGCAAAGGCAAGAAAGAAGGGAGAAAATGCAGTTCTTGCCGATATTGCTTTAATTACAAAGCCTTTAAGCAGGCACTGGATGAACGAGGCAATTCGCATGAAACAATTTGATCCGGCATCTTTTAAGCGTCGTTTTACTAATAAGGAAGGAAAGGTTTGGCTAGAAGAAGAAGATGTTGAGCTAAATTCATCAACCATAAAACGATTTCATCAAAGCATGAGAAACAAGGGTGACGGAAGAACGCGAAGGGCGGGTGAGGCAGATCGCAACGTAGGGCGCCATACAGCAGCAAATCGCGGTTTTATTTTGAAAGTGCAACAGCAAAAATATATTAATGAAACAAAACGAAAAGTAGGAATTGCAAAAGCCGGCTGGGCCGAATGCGCAGCACAACTTGGCGGATTTGATGGCGTGAAAGGTGTGGGTAAAATTCAAGACTGGATTACAAAACTTATATCAAAATATGGAAGCGGATCAGTAATCCTTACAAATAAATATGTTCAGCTAACAAATAGCATCCCCTGGATAGGGCGAGCTTTAGGCCGTTCAGCTTTGCGCAAGACTCTTGACATCCAGCGAGGGACATTAGCCAAAAGCGTGATTGAAATCGTGAAACATAATTCTAAAAAAGCAGGGTTCGCGTAATGGACGCCGTTGCCACAGCCAAGCTAGCGCTAGACGCATCGGGCTTTGATCGCGGCCTTATGTCGGCTCAGGCGTCGGTAAGAAAATTTGCAAAACAGGCAGGCGGGCTAGTGGCCGGTGCTTTTGCGTTCGACAAGATTATTGCAGGCTTTTCCAGCGCTATTGAGAAGGGCGATCAGTTGCAGGATATTGCAGAAAAATTCGGCGTATCTGCCAGCAAATTGCAGCTGCTTGGGAATGCCGCATCTGTTTATGGCAGCGGCATCGATCAAGTATCTGCTGGGCTGAACAAACTATCATTGGCCCAGCAGAAGGCTTTGGCGGGGGATACTGGGCTCGGTAAGACTTTTGAGGAAGTTGGCGTCAGCATTGAAGATTTGAAAACAATGAAGCCGGAGGATGTTTTGTTGAAAATATCCGACAGCTTTGCAAGTGGCGCAAATGAGGGCCGCCAGTTCATTATCGTAAATGAACTTCTTGGCAAGGCGCAAACCGATCTAATTAAAGTATTAAACCAAGGATCGACGGCAATTATTGATCAGGGCAACGCTATCGGCGTGTGGTCGGACGATACAATCTCACAGCTTTCAGAAGCATCGGATTCTCTGAAAACATTTCAAAATACCTTTGTAATAATCTTTGGAGAGTTGGCAGCTTTTATCAATCCAGTCATCGAGTCATTCAAGCAATTTGGTGAAGAGATTGGCATGGTTGGCTATGCCTTAAAAACAGCATTTACTGGCGATATCAAAGGCGCCTATCAGATAGGCAAAGAAATAAGAAAACTGCATAAAGAATCGTTGCAACCTAAAGCAAAAGAAGCCAAATCAGCATCGGCTCCTTTAATGGAAAGCGCAGACGCCGTTGCTTCAGCCGCTGATGAAAAAAAGAAATTGGACAAACAATTATACGACGAGGAAATCTACGATATTCAGGAAGCTGCAAGACTTGAAGCCGACCGGGATAAAACGATTTTCGATCGCATGATGCGAGATGCCGAATATGCCAGGGACGAAAAGAAGCGGATCCTAGAACTTGAAAAAGACACGGCCCTTAAAAACAAGGAGCTGATTATGCGTGGGATGGAATCGTCTGGAACGATTCTGGATAAAGTCAGGGCATCTGCCGAACGCATGGGAATGGGCGGAATTGTTCGCCAGATCGATGCCCAGCGCATGCAGCAACAACGACAGACCGACGTAAGCCTGCTTTCTGGCGTTGGCGCTCAACCTGGTCAAATGGGATTTCGGCCAAACGAGCAGATTCAAGCATTGACGCAAACGGAGGGCGATTTACAGAGGCAGCAAAATACTGAACTTATTAAAAGTTTCACGGATATGCAGTCACTGGTCGCCCAGATTGTTCAGAAAATTGACGATAAACTTGGCGTGCCAGTATTGAAATCAGCCTACTAATATGAGCGCAGTTATCCTATCAACCACTCTAAACGCAGCCGGAAAAGTGTTGCGAAAGGCTACACGTTCCAACACGGTCGACGGCCTTGTTACCCTTATTGAAGAATACACGATCCGCCTTGCAGATATTGGGGCACTGGATCCAGAGGTCGGCACAAAACACAGCGTATTTTCGTCCGCTGCCGCAAAGTATCCAAGAATGCTAGTTGAAACCACAGCCGTCGATCCGCTTGACGGGGATCTCGCAAATCTAAAAGTCACATACGTCGGCTTGGATTTTGCCACCGGCCTGCCCCCCGCTTATGTCACAACTGTTGGGCAGCCTGGCGTTGGGATATTTGGCGCGGACACTGCAATTCTTGTAAAGTATCTAACGGACGCCAGCCTGTTCGACACACTGAAAGGCGGGAACATCAGCCTTAATCTTGGCACAACAAACCTTACACTTCCAACAAAGCGGCTAATGCCGACGCAAATTAACGGCACTACGATGCCGCCAAATCCAAGGCAACGCGAATATCGCCGAGCAAAAACAATTTTTGAGGCACAGGATGCGGCCGTGCTGGCTTATCAGGCGCAATACAATCAAAACTCAAGCGATGTAATCGGCCCGCGAATACTAAGTTATGCGCCGAGTGTGGAGTGGATTTATGCTGGCTACGTTCAGACTGGAATTAGCCTTCAGCGGCGTGGGCTTTTCAATCAGATTGAGGAGCAATTTACAGAATACTTCCGAGGATCAGATATCTTTTATCAAACCGATGGAACAGTCAATCTGACTAGGGTTAATTCGTTCTCGAATCTTAACTACACGTTCTAATCGCATGGCTGAAAATCCTCCAAACGCAGTTCTTTCTTCACGCTCCCAACCTCTCCGCGTAATACGACCCACCCCAGACGGCGTGGCGATTACAACCGATTATCTGAACACAATAATAAACCGCATCGAAGATCTGGTATTGATCGCAAAGTCACAAAAGCCAATCCCAGGGAACAATGTTCAAATCAACTTTACGTCACAGGGCGCCGTTATTAACGCGGTCACCCAATGATTCGTCCAGCCTTATCCAAACTAGCGGAAGGAACCAAGCTTACAGTCGATCTTATTAACGATATTATCAACCGCACGGAATATGCCGCCGATCTGTTGCGACAATATAAGCTAATCGCTGGGAGCGGAATGTACGTGGAGCCCCATTATGACGGAACCAGGGTGAGCTATTTACAGCCCGTAGGTGGTGGGGCTACGCGGCCGCAACCGATTAGCCCTGCGTACAGGATTGTTGGATACGCAACTGTGGGGGGAATAGCTAGGGGGTTCCTTTACGACGGATCAATTTTTACAGATATTATTTATCCCGGAGCAAGTCAGACATACGCCTATGGCATCGATGGCTCAAACATTGTGGGATATATAGATATCGGCGGAATAACCAAAGGCTTCTTATATGACGGCTCAACCTTTACAGACATAATCTACCCAAGTTCGTCCAGCACCCAAGCCTATGGTATCGATGGCTCAAACATTGTGGGATATATAGATATCGGCGGAATAACCAAAGGCTTCTTATATGACGGCTCAAACTTTATAGACATAATCTACCCAAGTTCGTCCAGCACCCAAGTCTTTGGTATCGATGGTTTTAACATTGTCGGATATACCCTTGTTGGCTTTACAGAAAAAGGCTTCCTATACAACGGCTCTACATTTACAGAGATAATTTATCCCGGCGCATCTGCGACCTATGCCTTTGGAATCGACGGCTCAAATATTGTTGGCACGGCAGTTATCTCCGGACTACAGCGTGCCTTTGTTTATAACGGCTCAACATTTACAGACATTGTTTATCCGGGTGCTGCCCCTGGCGGAACTGTAGCTTTTGGGATCGACGGCTCAAATATCGTGGGGTATGCAGTTGTCGGCGGATTAAATCGCGGCTTTATTTACAACGGCTCAACATTTACGGATATTATTTATCCCGGCGCAACTAGCACCATAGCCTTTGGAATCGGCTAAAATTGACACCCACTAATCCTAAATGGCCTCTACGCTAGATCTATACATCGACACATCCTCTGGCCAGCTTATTGAAGGCGGGAGCGTTGTGGGCGGCGCATTGCCAACGCTTACAAGAAACGATACTTACACTTTGCGCCTCCGCCTTTTGCAAAAACAGGCAAACGGTTCTTACGATGATATTACCACAACCGGCTCAAGTCTTAAAGTGGGGATAGGCACAATCGAGCAAGAACCCTCGGCTGGATCATTTAAGCTATCAATTAACGGGACGACGTCATCTGCTATTGCCTTTAATGCGACAGCAATTTCCGTATACAATGCAATTTCTAATAATGTAAGTACGGTTGCTCTGTACGGTACGGGTGATTACGGATCATATTTACTTACCGCAACTCAGCCTAATACGGCCATGTCATTTGGATCGGACTCATTTACATTATTCCCAACCAGTTCTGTACTCGTTAGCACCCGCAGAAACCCAGCGGCATCTGTGCAGGCGCAACAAGTGGTCAAGCTTGTTCGCAATCCAATCGTTTATTCCGATACTTTTACAACAACTCCAACAGCAGGACAGATCGCTCTTACAAAGCTATCTGATGGATCTACCACGCAGAACGAAACGTATGAGCTGACCGTTGGGGATCTTGTTCGGGGCGGATCTTTCGCCTTGGTTTTTGGGGCGAACGCTACAACTGGAATTCCTCTCTTTACCTCAGCAGTTTCAGTTCAGACAGCAATCTCGTCTGGCATTAGCACTGTCACGGCAAACTGCTCCGTGCAGGATAATGGAAAACAGGGATACATTATATCATTCACGGGCAGACTCGGCCTGACAAATATCGTTACAGCACTTTCATTAGACGCTACCGGAATACAGTTTACCCCGCTAAAACAAACAACTCTGACAATCAATACCGCTGAAGTTGAGGATGCTTTTGCTGATACTTCCGAAAATTCAATTACTCCGACTATTGAAATTGAACTTACCGAGGATGGCACCCCAAAGACAATATATCAGGGGTCGATTACATTAAGAAAAGATCTTATTACCGCAGGTAGCTCAGTCCCAGGAAATCAGGCGAGTTATTATACTAAGAGCGAAAGCGATGCTAATTTTGTTTCCAAATCCAGCCCACAATCTGGTCTCAATGTCGTTTCAGGCTTAATAAATGTTGGCTTATTTGCTTCGTCCACAACCTACGGCGTGCTGCCTCAATCCACAGAAACCATCAACGTAACAACATCATTAAACTTTGGAAGTGTTCCAAATAATTCCTCAACTTCTATTACGATATCGGTTCCTGGGGCATCGCTGAACGACATAGTGTTGCTTGGCCTTCCTGCTGAACTCACTGAGGGTCTTGCATTTTTAGGACATGTAGTGGCAACAGATCAAATACATGTCGATGCAATCAACGCAACCAACTCTAGTAAGACACAAAACGCTGCCACATTTCGCATTACCGTCATTGGCTACTAGCCTTTGACACACGCCATCCAGAAGTATGGCCGCAGGCGTTTATAATCTTACTATTGAACAAGGCGTGGATCTTGCCTTGGAAGTGGCCGTAAAGGACGGCACTGGCGCAACGTATTCGCTTGCTGGCGCAACCGCAGCCGCGCAGATCCGCGATACCTACAACGGCAACCTACTTGCCACGTTTGCGACCGTTACTGCCACTGGCACGACTGGCAGCCTTACCTTGGCATTAAACGCAGCGACGGCATCGGCTCTTCCTATCAGCGGCGGCAAATGGGATTTATTACTAACTACAAGTGCAGCCACTAAAATCCGCTTGTTGCAAGGTTCCGTGACGATTGCGGGCGAGGTGACCGAATAATGCCTATCACAGCCACAGTTTGCGGGCCTGCCAGCATTAGCGTTGCCATTGGTACGCCTATTGTGACGGGTGGAACTGGAGCGGGTGGCGTGACCACTGGCACGGCCGTGGCGCTGGCAATCGCCTTGGGATGACAAGGAGCACAAGAAAATGAAACAGATCTGGCCTAATTATTCTTATTCGCCCACCACTAACGTCTTGACGCTTACCGGGCTGAACATCGATCGCGATCAGCTACTGCTAGTGACGGCCGCCGATCGCGGGCGGATCATGTACAACTTTGCGGATAGCTCAGTGACTGCTTCTGCCTTTACGTCCGGCGCAAATACTGCACTCACCCTGGTTGCAACGACTGCCGGGCTAACGACCACCGCCGCCCTCGTCATCTATTACGACGATCAGGTGGCGAGTAATTCAGTAACCGTCAGCTCACTCCCCGCCATCTCTGGCACGGTGACGGTAAATTCTTCAGCTAATTTTGATGTGAGGGTGACTCAAGGGGGCGATCCAGTTGATGGAAACAATGCATTCCCAGTATATGGCACGGTGACGGCGAATGTTTTTGGTAAAGAGTCTTTTGGAAATACATTTGTTCCAATTCAGATTGGTGCAAGTGGAGAGAATTTTGGAAACGGAAATCGTATTGGTGTTTCTTTAATAAATGATGCTGGAACAGAATATGGCACTACTGGAACTCCACTAAACATTTCTGGCACAGTCACCATTGGCTCTGCCATTCCCGCTGGCACAAACCGAATCGGCGTGGTGACGATTGGAGCAGGGACGGTCACCATCGGAGCAGGAACTGCACAGATTGGCTCAGTCACCGCATCTATCTCTGGCACAGTTCCAGTAAGCGGAACATTCTTTCAAGCCACTCAACCAGTATCACTAACTACGCTCCCAGCATTAGTCGCTGGCACAGCCCAAATCGGCTCTGTCACGGCCTCTATCTCTAACAGCGTAGTCACATTCTACCCACTCCAAGGCACGACTGTAACTAATAGCAATTTTACAAGCACCACGGCCTCCACCACACTTGTCTCGGCAGTGGCGGGCAGGGAAGTGCTGACGGTATTTTCAGAGGGGCCTGGCAATCTATTCATTTCTAGCGGTGCTACCTGCACCACTATCAGTTATCAGGTTCGCTTATCTGCGGGAGACTATTGGGAGTGCCCGCAGGGACAGTTATCGCTTTTACACACAGCCGTGTTTTCTGCTTCTGGTAGCACGGCACGCGTTTGCCAAGTTAGCTAGGAGTAGGCGATGCCTTTGTATTCGGCAGTGGCTCCGTTGCCAGTAAATCAAAAGACCCGCAGGATGTTTAATCCAAGCAAAGTAGCGAATCTGGTCGGATGGTGGGATGCGTCAGATTGGGATACTATTTTTGATTCAACAACTGGTGGCAATTATGTAACCACAAATGGTTCTGAAGTGAAAAGACTCGAAGACAAAAGTGGTAATGGCAGGCACTTTATTGAGGCGACATCAGCACCGACACTTTCAATAGGACAAAAAAACAACCTTAACTCATTAAATTTTGCAACTGGTAAATACTTAACTGCCGCAATATCTGGAATAACATTTACAGCACAAACTGTTTTCATCGTTTTCCAGTTTAATAATCCGAGGATTGCATTTGGAAGGGTATTTACGCAACAAGCGACTGGATCGTCCGATTTTAATGGAACATCGCATTATATTCCAATTCTTCTAAATTCTAGCGTTAATGGGATTGTGTCATACGCTGGTGATGGAGCTAGAAGCAATGTTTCAGCAAGCATTCCAAATTGGTATATAGCCAGAGCAAGGCATAGCGGATCAAGCCTAACCGTGAAATTGAATGCAATAGAGGGATCAGCATTTTCGCATACATTAAATCGGACATTTAATAATTTTAGGCTTGGGGCAACAATATTAAGCACTCTTGGTGTGGACGCCTCGCTTCTTAATTCGTTTATTTCTGAATGTATTGTTTATTCGAGATCATTGACAGATTTAGAATCCGATCAAGTAACCAGTTATCTAAACTCCAAATACGCAATCTACTAAAATGCCCCTCCTCCTCCTCGCCCTCTTCTTCTGCTCCTGCTCGCCAAAGAAGCACACAGAGAACAACGCCCTCCCAGATTACGGGGAGATGGGGGCTGCTACCGACGCAGGCCAGGTGAAATGAATGACTGCGCCGGATTCAGCCGAATGGCGTGAGCTAGAAAGTTCTTTGCGATATCTCGAAAGTGAAGGATTTATAGAACGCTGGCGCGATAAGGACGGCGTAGAATGGGTTAGGATTGCGGAAGGAGCAGAGGGACTATGAGTACCGACCAAGTCGCTGAACTTTCAGAGCGGTTAAGCTTAGTCCGTGAATCAATCGCAAGGATCGAGACCCGCCAGTCGGTGATTCTGGATCTGCTAGAACGCTCGCAAGCCAGCCTAGGCGAGTATCACGGCCGCCTAACCAACATGGAGCGCGACGCCCACACGATAAAGACGAAGCTGTGGCTAGTAGCGTTAGTATCCGGGGCAGTAGTAAGCACGGTCTGGGAGTTGATCAAGCGTCGATTCAGCCTTTGACACCCCGCCAAGGGCATGGAACAACTAATCCCCCAACTACTTAAAATCGATTGGCTTGGCGCCCTTGGCGCACTTACCGCACTACTGGCAGCCGTTGCCGCCGTGGCCGCGTTTATCCCAGGTGAAGAACCTGAGCGCACGCTCGGTCGCATAGTGGATTTTCTGTCTAAGTTTAGTCGCAAATAACCACCCATGATCGCCGGCATACTAACGGCGTTGGGCGGGATAATCGGGATCGTGCTCTGGTTCTTAAAACGCAAATCACCGCTTCAGCGCAACTTTGAGGCGATAGAACTAGAACGCCGTAAAAGACTGAGAGACATCGATGCGTGGTGGACTAAACGCCCTCCTACTAGTTCTTAGTCTGGCTCTCTGCTCCTGTGCGACAACCTCGCAAACGCAGGACGGCCCGCCGCCTAGCCCGGACAGCATCAGCTATTTCATCTACGAGTGGGACAAGGCCGAGCGAACAAACAAGCCCTGCCCACAGGCTTACCGAGATCTGTTTGCGAAATCGCTCAAAGCGCTATCTGATAGCCTGGCAGAAACTGAAAGAGAGCGAGCGAGGCAGTGACCAGCCTCGCGGAAGCTAGTTCCCGTACCTTGCGGGCGATTGATTCCCTAGACGCCAGTTTCCAAAAACAGGTCAGGGGATGGGTGAACGAAATGGTCACAAGCCGTATCGAGCCTCTGATCTACTGCGGCCGTCGCACCATGGAGGAGCAGGCCGCGCTTTATGCAAAAGGCAGAACGGCTGGCGGCCGAATTGTGACTAAGGCCAAGCCAGGCGAAAGCTATCACAACTACGGCCTCGCGTTTGATTGGGTGCCGTTAAAGCAGTCAGGCAAAAACGCGGATCTGTGGTTTGCGGATTGGGACAACGAGACAGCTTTCCGCCTAGGCGAGCACGTCGGCGTGAGCTTTGAGCTGGCCGCAATCTCTTTCGAAACTGGTCACCTACAGTCGGCTAAATACAACAGCTGGCGTGACATTCCACGCAACTCCGTGGAACAAGTAATGGTCAAGGACATCCCCAAAAAGACAAAGGCCAAAAGCCTAGTCAGTAACAGGCCGTGGAGTTCACGGTGACGCCCGAACACGAGAAGCATCTGGCGGGGATCCTGCGCGATTTAACCAAGGATCTAGACGCTAAATATCGCCGGGGCCAAGACGAGCACGGTGGTGCTTTGTGGCGCAGGCCAGTCTGGAAGGATGCCTGGGAGGAAGTGCTCGATCTATGCACTTACGTGCACACCCTTAAAATGCAGCTCTCCGTGATAGCCGAGATCGCGCTGATCGGGGCGAGCGATGAGAGCGTGGTGGCCGCACAATCGCGTGAGAGTTGCCGTCAGATCTTGGCCGTGCTGGAAGGATTCCCGTCGGCCGCCGATAAGAAATGAAAGTCATCCGCAAGTGGAAGCGCTGGCTGGCGGTTAGCTGTAGCCACGGACACCTGGCGAACGCGGCCGCCTGCCGTGCCGCATTAGAAATGAAGCGAAGGTGGCAGCCAGATATGACGCTGCACTTGGGGGATTTCGTGGATCTGTCCGGGCTAATGGGCAGCGCTAGGAAAGATCCGGATTCGCCCGAGCGCAGTTCGTCGATTCGTGAGGATTTTGATGCAGGAGTTAATTTCGTTCGAGAACTGGCGCCACGCTACATTTTTGAGGGAAACCATGAGCACCGCCTAACGGCTCTACAATACTCGCCTAGCGCAATCGTCGCTCACTGTTGCACCTCGGCCAAGTCGGAGATTTACAATATGTGCAAGGATCTCAAGGCGCAGTATGTGCCTTACGACATTGAGAAAGGCTGGCGCATTCTAGGAGGCACAGCATTTGGCCACGGCTATATGTTTTCGGAATCCAGCGCGGTGCGTGATCATGTGGAGATGGTTCAAAAGCCTATCGTGATGGGACATCTGCACAGGATAGATCGAACTGCGGGCCGTAGTTTTGGCGCACCCGTAGGCTGGTCGATCGGTTGCCTAGCCGATATTCCCAGCATGCACTACGCCCGGCGCCAGCGGTCGGTTACCAGGTGGCAGCATGGGATAGCCTGGGGCGAGTACGTAGAAGGCGGGCAGGGATGCACGGTCAACGTGCTCTCGCCAGTAGGAGGCGTGTGGCGTTACCCAGTGTAAAGTCAGATTGGGCGACTGTACTAACGGAGTATGTCGCTGGGTATCGTCAGGAGGTAGTGCCACCCGGCTGGCTGACTAAAAAACAGATAGCCGAGCTGTGGGGCAAGTCGGCAAATTACGCCAACAAACTTTTAGCCTGCTTGGTTAAAGACGGCAGAGCCGAAAGAAAAAGTTATGTGATCCGATTGCCTCACGTTGATTCAAGCGGGAAAAAGTTTCTAGGCCATTGCCGCAAGGTACCGCACTACAGGCTGATCACAGGCAAATCGCCTAAATCTTAGCGTTTATTTTCTTTGGCCAGCTCTTTAACGAGCAGGGTGGTGATAAACGCGGATAAACTTAATCCGCCCTTCTTGGCTAGTCGCTCGCCGTTGCGTTTTACTTTGGGGTCAATTGTAAGGTTGGTTTTTACCTTTTTCATAGGTAGGATTGTATGCGTAATAAATACGCATTCAAGTATGAAAAGAAAAGTTAATGCCCAAAAGAAAAGTGTTGCTAATACGCCGTGTGTGCGTAGCAAAGGCGTATGCCACGACGTCCACTCAGCGGGTTTAAAGCAGAAAAGACAAACATAGTTCTGCCCGTTGCGGTAAAAAAAGCATCTCAAAAACTGGCCGCTGCCCGTCGTATTTCGCTTTCTCAGCTCATCACTCAACTGCTTGCCAAAGCATCGGGAGAGCAAAGCTAGATACACTATGAGCTCGGGGCGTCTCCACGATACTGCCATGAAACTCCGTCAGGAGAACCAAGCTCTTTCCCTTCGCCAACTAGGCGCTGCTTACGGGTTCGGATACGTGCGAATCAAGCAAATGCAGGCATTGCCTGGATTCCCGCTGATCGCGGGTAAGGTAATTCCCTCTGACTTTGATCAATGGAGGCTGCTGCAGACTGGCCTAAGTTCACTGCATCGCGCAAGTCGTCCACACAGTGCCGTTGATACAACTCGTGCACTAAAGTCGACGAGTGATTCACGAGCCTCATGGCGACAGATTGAGAACAGCCTGAAAGCCGCAGTCTCGTCACTCGGGTTACCCGAAGGGAATGGAAGCAGTGACGTTTAAGACCGCATATATCCAGAAGGCGACGCCAGCAAAGCGAGGCTCGCGTGCGTGGCACTTCGCAAGTGATCTCGCGTCCCTCGGCCTTCATCTTGGCGAGCATGGGTTCGATGGCGGCCGGAATGGGGATGCTGAAGGATTTGCCAGTGCCACCCTTGGGGCAGGGGAAGGTAAGGATGCGATTCTTCAGATCTACGCAGTCGAGGGGTATCTGCGTCTCACGCAGACGGCAGCCAGTAGCCAGAGCAATCTCAAAGCTGATTCGCATCCATTCGGGCACACCTTCCACAGCCAGAGCCTTCCGGGTGATTTTAATCTCATTGTCCGAAAAGACGGGTTTAACTCGGCTGATCGGCCCCCTCTTAATTCGGTAATCCAGAAGGGCGACAGAATCCATCCTGCCCAGCAGTCTGCCCTGGCGATGAATCCATTTAAGAATCTTCAGATCTTGGCAGGCTTGGTTCCGTCCAGCCTTACCGCCGGACGTGCGTGGAAGGCTTTGGCGCCACTTCAAATAAATTTCACAATCAGATGCAGAAAACGCTTGCAGGGTTATTTTCTTTTCGATAATAAATCGCGCAAGATGACGCCAGCAATTCCTGTAATACACTTTTGTCAGAGGAGAAACAGGGTGATTTTCAATCAAATCGTCAACCCAATCGTGGCCGCAATCTTTTCGCTTTTCATTAACGCCAAGTCGAGCGGCCTCGGCCGTTGCCTTAGCGCGATGCAGCGTATTGTCGATTCGATAGCGGGTGCTTTTACTACGCCATTTTCCAGTCGGGTCTTTAAAACGAATAAAGAACCAAGGGCTGCCGCGTTTCTGATAAGAATACGCCATGGTGATAACGGTAACATTCGGTCAGTTTAACGCAACAAATTACTATGAAGCTCCCAATCATAATCAATCAAATCGAATCAGGTAATTGTACCGTGGGTTCAAATCCCACCCCGTCCGATCCTTATCACTATAACGACTTATGCCGAAACGGTAACACGGCGGTAATAACTGAGCCTAAAAAGGCTCACTACCAACAACTTAATTTAAATTCGCGGGGCGGGTACGATTTGACCCCCGACGCGTTCGTTTATCACCCTAACCCCGCCGTGTGCCGCATGTGGCACGCCCAGCACGAGGCCAGCAAATGATTTCTTGGGAAGTCATGCGGGATCTTGCCCAGGTGTCGGCCTTAATCCTCGGCTGGCTACTGGCGATCGGTTGCGGAATCACCGGCCTGACTATTGGCGCAGTGATCTTTTTCTGGGTCGTAGATTTTATCCGCAAGGAGTTGCTGTGAGCGTGCGTGACCTAGAACAAGAGGGCGTATTGCCCATCAGTGCTGCCCAGTCCTACGGATCGGCCCAGCTATCGCAGACGACTGCTCTGATTGATCTACAGACCAAGCATCGCGATCTCCGCAATCGCCTAGACCGCATAGAGGAGATTTTAGAATGCCTTCTGAAAAAAAGCGGGGTGCAATCGTGAGCGCATTGGCCAAAAAATTCGTCGTGCTTTGGACTGTGGCTGGCGGCCCGGAGCTAGTGGCCGAGCACACATTCCACCCCACCCGCAAATGGCGTTTCGACTTTGCCTGCAAATCCGCCCGCTGTGCGATCGAGCTGGACGGCGGTGCGTTCCTACCGTTTGGCGGCCGTCACGGGCGTGGGATGGGGATGGTCAAAGATTGCGAAAAGTACCGAGCTGCCGCCGACCTGGGCTGGCGCATCTGGCGTTTCACAACCAAGTGCCTGACGGCTGAAGCAGTAGCGATGACTGCCAAGTCATTCCGCCTTTCGATGAAGGAGAAAACAAAATGAGCGAACCAAAGGAACCAATTAAATTTAACAACGAAAAGCCTGACTACGAAACCGAGGCTTACGAGCGAGAGGAGCGTGACTTCGATTATGAGGAACAGCGTTTCGCGGATTACTACGGCAACAACCGCCGGGGCTGATTATGACCGACCTAACGAAATTTCGCCTAATCGAAAACATCGAAGTCATGGCCTGCCGCAACTCAGCCGAGCGAGTTGTGAAGGCCGTGAACCGTGGCGATCTGGCGCAAGCCAAGGACTTGGCCCGCAAACATGAGATCGCGTGGCACTTGGCCGACCGCGAGTTCCAAGACCTTAACCAACCGCACCGAAATAACGATTTTTGTGACGATGAGTAGTCGTTGCAAATCCAAGAAACAAAAACAAAGAAACCAAGAAAGGAAATCCTAGTATGCCAATCGTAGCATCAAGAGGGGGCACATATACGCCAGCCCCGGAAGGGAATCACGACGCAGTGTTCTGCGACGTTGAGGATCTCGGCGTAGTGGAAACGCAGTATGGAAAGAAGCACCAGATCAGGTTGGTCTGGCAGATCGCTGAGAAGATGGAGGACGGGCGGCCGTTCACCATCGGCCGGCGTTACGGACTGAGCCTGCATGAGAAGGCAGCTCTGTTCAAAGATCTGAAATCCTACGCCAAAAAGGCGCCACCGCAGAATCTGGATCTGGAAACCCTAATCGGTAAGCCGTGCCAGATCCTCGTGACACATGCGGAGCGTGATGGATCAACCTACGCGAATGTGCAGGCGGTACTGCCTGCCGGAGCGAACAAAGTGAAAGTCGACAAAGACTTCGTCCGGAAATGCAATCGTCCGGGCGCACCGAAACCAGCCGTCGTCGAGTTAGATGCCGACGGAACACCCGTGCCGTTCTGAGCGCTTGGCCGGGGTGGGCAATCCCCACCTCGGCCAGAAAGAATACCAAAATGGAAATCCTAACTTTAGTAGTTCAAATCGTATTCCCCACAACCGCAGTCGTGCTGGCTCTTATGACCATGCGCTTGCTGAAGGACTGGCAGTAATGGCTGCGCTTATTGCCACGGCAAAGACGGAGTCGTCGCACTATTACCTGGCGTCGGGCGAGTCGTGCCACGGTGATCTGCGATCCGCCCGAAAGGTAGGGGCGTATCCGTCCGTGACCACAATCCTCGGAGCGGCTGGCCCCAGCAAGCAGGGGCTGATGAATTGGAAGGAGGAGCAGGCGATTCTATCCGCTCTGTCGCTACCACGGAATGATGGCGAGGCCGACAGCGATTTTGCCAAGCGGGTGGTACTAGACAGCAGGAAAGAAGTTGAGGCGGCCGCTATTAGAGGCACGCAGATTCATTCCCTGGCTGAAATCATAATCAACGGCGAGGAACCCGGTGAGCTTGTGAAAGGATACGAGCCTCACTTTGCATCGCTTAAGGAATGGCATAAAGACGTCACAAAAGTACACGCCAGTGAATCGGTGATGGTTAATCAAGCAGAAGGATACGCAGGCCGGGTGGATCTAATTTGCGACATCAATGGCGAGATCGAGGTGGTGGACTTTAAGACACGCAAATTTAAGAACGGCAAGGCGGCAGGCTATGAGACTGATCTGCTTCAGCTCAGCGCCTATGCGTACGCTTTCACGGACGAGCACATGGCCTGTCGCAACGTGTTGATCGATCCAGTGACGGGGCAGTTGGCAGAAGTCAAATACACGGCAGAGCAGGTCTGCTTTGCGTTCGAGGCGTTCACGTCCATCTGCAAGGTATGGCGCTGGCTGAAGAAGTACGACCCGCGGGAGGTGCGCTGTGATTGAGATCCTGCCCGAACAATCCACCCAAGAGCAGTTACTGAACCGCGTGCGATCGCTGGCCCGTGAACTGGCGGAGGCGAAGGCCGCGCTGGCGGCTGCTGAAGGACGCGAGAACGATCTGATCGATCGGATAAGGGCAGGGCTATGAGGACGCTGCTATCAATTCTGGCCCTGCTTGGCTTTACAACGACGAAACTAAGTAACGCACTAATCGATTTGCGCCCGATCGCCAAAAAGATCGACGTGAAGAAAATTAAAGTGCGGATCACTGGCTACTGGCCAGGTGAGGACGAGTGGAGCAGTCGCTATCAATCCAGCACCGGAACTAGGCTGCGGGCTGGCCGTCACTGCGCAGTCGATCCCGACATCATTCCGCTGTGGTCAAAGATTCGCGTGATGGGCGGAAAGCGTGAGTGGGTGGCCGTGGATACGGGCACTGCCGTTAAGAGCAAGAAGGCGAGCGGTGGAAAGTTGCCCGTGGTGGACGTCTTTGCTGCGAGCGAAAAGCAGTTTAACGCGATGCGTTTGCCGAAGGTGGCGATGGTGGAGGTGATTAAGTGAGTACGAAAGCCGCTACGTTTGCGTCTAAGCGCATTCGCGCTGCCGGCCTTGGCGATACTCGGCCGACGTTCCGCCGCCTGGGCGTGATTGCTGGCATGCTGCGCCGGGATCTGACGCTGCCTAGCTGTGCCAGGTTGGGCGTTAAGCTCGAATGTAGCTACAAGACCATTCAGCGGGACATCGATCTGCTGCGCGACTTCTTTGGCTATCCGCTGGAATACGATCGCAACAAGTACGTCTACAAACTGGCGGGGCCGCTGCCGAAGGCGGTGCTGTGAGCTTGCAGGATATTCTAGCGATGTTCTCCGCCCGCGTCATCGGCACTTACACGCCGGAGCAGTACGCAGAACAAGTGATCATCGCCCGAAATAATCGGATGCGGTGGGGAATGGGGCAGTGGTGATGCTACAAGCAAATTTATTTAATGTTGAGGAAGAAACAACAACTTCTTCAACAACTGGAGATCTTTACGCAACTCAAATTACAGGTGATTTAGGCGAGCTGGAATTTGATAAATTTTGCACACAAAATAATATATCATATTACAAATCATCATCAGGAGCTGCGCCTATAGATCGAATAATTATAACCGATTCTGACAAAACTATAAAAATACATGTTAAAGCTTCTGTAGAAATGCTGCATAGCTCTCGCAATCTTCCATATTGGCAATTTAATACTCAGGAATCACCTAAAACTGCTGATTATTACTTTTGTGTTGGTTTAGCCAAACACACTCGTGAAAAAGAATTTATATTATGGGTTCCGCATGAAATCGGTAAGCATAAACGTTTTCAATGCTCTACAAAAAATATGTGGAAATATTCTGAATTTCTCAAAATTCCTAATGAAATAATAGATGCAACAAACATCCTACAATTTGAATGAGCGTCAAGCGTTTAACATGGCAGCGGGAAATTCTGGAGCGTGCAATGAGAGATCTAATTGCCGGACGATTATCTTCAGCACGCACTAGGCTCGATCTTGGAATTAAAATGGCGGCTGAAATGTTAAATAAAGCCGAAGCATTTAAAGCAAAAGCCATTGAGGCAAAAAAAGCAAAGGAGAGCAAATGAAGGATCTAGGCAAAATTACTTTTGGCAAAGCACGCCCTGCACCGAAGCAGGTTCTAGTCGACGTAAGCTATGACGCCAAAACAGCGAAGGCGTTGCACTCATTTGGGCTGAGGCAGCTAAAGAAAGATGAAGAGGCAGTGATTCAGTACGTGATCGTCAAGGCGCTGGGGGCGTTTGCTAAAAAATGATAGCACCGCTGCCGCCCGCTATCGAAGCCATCCATCGCAACGGAGCCGCTGAAGGCGAACGCAATACTCAGCTATTTAAGCTGGCCTGCCAATGGCGTGACCAAGGGCTGACCGAGTTCGACGCAACGACTAACGCAGAGGAGTGGGCCTACAAGGTAGGGTTATCGCAGAACGAGGCCGTGAGCGCAGTCAGATCCGCATTTAGCAAACCAGCTAGGGAGGCGTGGAAGCCGAAGGCCAAGTATGCTTATCAGAACGGGGCGATCGTGCGTGAGGATCTACCAGTTCCGCCCATGCCCATTAGCGTGGAGAGCGGGCCGGTCGATAAATTCCTGACTACCTGTTTCGACGTGGGCGATCAGATCAATATCTGTCGATCAATTAAGGACGGAGATCGAGAGCGGCCGGACGGCGCAGGCGAAACGCGAAGCCGGGAGGAATGGCTAGAGCTGTTTAAAGGCGACGGATTGAAGGAGTGGCAAGGTGATGCAGTGGGCGTCTATGTGTCGATCAACGCTAACAACGGAAAGAATCGGAAAGCCGAGTCGATCGTAAAGTACCGCCACTGCCTGATCGAGTTCGATGAAAGCACGATGGCTGAACAGTGGGCGATTATTAAGCGCAGTGGCCTGCCTACGTCGTCTATCATAAAGAGCGGATCACGAAGCCTGCACGCTTGGGTTGAAATTAGGGCAGCCAATGCCAAGGAGTTCGCTGAACGAGTGGACTTTATCTATAAACATCTAGAACACTCAAAACCCGATCCTGCCAACAAGGACGCAGGGCGGTTGTCGCGGTTGCCCGGTGCGATGCGTACTGCCACAGGCTTACAGCAGGAATTAGTCGAGTGTGGCGCACCTACGCTGACCTACATGGAGTGGATGGAGCGCACGATTTACGGTGATATTCCTGAGCCATATAGCTGGGAGCAGTTGGTCAATTTCAAGGAAGATGCCGACATAACGCAACTGCTAGGCAAGCGGTGGATTTGCCGTGGCGGATCGGCTTTGTGGGTGGGTAGCAGTGGCCTTGGTAAGAGCGTGCTGTGCTTACAGGCCGCAATCACCTGGGCGGCCGGCCGTGATCTTTTCGGCATAAGCCCACACGGTAAGCCGTTGAAGTCGCTAATCGTGCAGGCAGAGAACGATGAGGGTGACGTAGCAGAGGCCTTACAGGGCATCTTAAAGGCACTGGATCTGACCGCAGAGGAGTTGGAACGTGTGAAGCAGAACATTGTGATCGTGCGTGACTGCACGTCCACGGGTGAGCGGTTTGTCGATAGGATGCGTCGCCTAGCTGAAAAACATAAGCCTGACCTAGCCTGGGTAGATCCGTTGCTGGCGTTTATCGGTGGCGACTTATCCAGCCAAGAGACGGCCGGTGGCTTTTTGCGTAATTTGCTTAACCCACTCGCCCTATCTGGCGGATTTGCTTGGATGCTTATGCACCATACGCCAAAGCCAACACGGGACGGCAGCGGTTACCAAGGGCACGACAAGGCATATAGCGGATTTGGATCAAGCGAGCTTACGAATTGGGCAAGAGCCGTTTTAATGCTGTCGCCTTGCGGCCAGGATGAGCAAGGAACGTACACATATAAGCTAGAAGTGACCAAGCGCGGGAAGCGGTCTGGCTTGCGTCCTGGCGTGACTGCGAGCGATTTTATAGCCAGCAAGACGCAGCCGTTAGTTCATCTAAAGCATGCCGACAAGGGGATGGCTTGGATTGAAGTGGGGGCGCCAGAAAAGTCAGTGGGCAGAAAGGCCATGTCGATCAATTGGGGCAAACTACCCGAAGGGGCTAAATACAGCCAAGTGGTCGCATTTGTACAACAGGCCACCGGGTTGCAGGAACGGCAAGCGAAGGCCCGTGTGAAGCAGGCTAAAGAGGACGGTTTGATCGAAGAAACTGTGGCTGGTTTATTCAGCAAAAAGGTGACAAATGAGCCGTTTTAACGTTAGTGCAGTAACCCTTATTGCACTAGTGCAGTATTGCGGAGCATGTAGGTGCAGTAATAAAGGCCCTTTAGGGCCTATTATTGCACTAATGCATTACACCATTTCCATTACTGCACTAACTACTGCACTAGCGGGGTTAATCTAATATGATAGATCAAGAAGCAATCGAACGAATCCCAGCGGTTATTCCACATCCAGCAAGTATGATGGATAGCTTGCAAGACTTAGTCTTTGAGTCATGCGATGATCTAAAGATTACGGTTACCACCTCAACGGTTGCGACTATCACAAAAGTCATAGAGCACCTTATGGATAAGTCTGCCGATCACCCGGCTATGGCCAACCGAACGGACACGCTGGGGCATGCGGTTTTAAACATATCTCTTAACCGCTCACCTGAATCTATGACGGCCGTGGCCAAGCGGTACGGCATCACTAAACAGGCGATAAGTAAGAAAGTCACAGAAGTCTATGACCGGCTAGGTATCCGAGCACGATCGCAGAAGAGCGAGAAGGCCCGCGAATCCTACCGCAAACGAGCATACCGCGTCCACGCCAAGCGGCGGCGTGAAGCGCCTAAATTCAACAGTGCCGCACTAAAGAAAGGCATGAACAAATGAAGCTACTATCAGTCATAAACAAACTTAACGAAACGCGAGACAAGGCGATTGAATTGGTAGGCAGGACGATCTCACTGGCATCTGACGCTGGCGAGATCATCGCCGTGGCACGCACTGAAGGTAAAGACGTGCAGGCGATATGTGAGGAGGCAGGCATAACCGAAGAGGTGGGTAAGCGATATGAAAAAGTCGCAGCCACTCAGAAACGACTGAGCAGTGGCGATGCAGATCCCAGCCTTATGCGTCAGACTTATCTGCGTATCGGCATCTTGCCCGACCCCATCACGATGAGCGAGCCCAGCGAACCCAAGCACTTCTTGTTTCCAATAATGAAAGCAAGGCAGTGGCTTGCGTCCAGAGGCGCAAAATTTATCGCTCAGGATAAGGCGCTGAAGGAGCAATTCCTAGCGGAGGCCGAGCCGATCGTTAAGGCGTACAACGACCTGCGGGGGGCGGCCTAGGTAGGCCGGCTTGCGTAAGTGCCTAAGGAATCTTTTTGCTATTGGCGGGCAAACGAGGTGCTTGCAACTGCCACCTCTTTTTTGAGTGGTTTAAAAAAACATAGTTAGACCCTATGGGACGCCGACCAAACACCGCAATCCTTGCTCAAGCCGCTGCCACCGGCGTCGGTTTGCGTCAGGCCCGTCGCCAGCTTGAGAAAGGGCAGGCGGTTGCGGCCGCCAAGCCGATGAAGCCGATCGCCGGGATAGGATTAGACGGCGAGATCGATCGACTGGAATCGCTGGCCGCTACTTTGGGCGAGGCAGCCAAGGAGGCGAGCGGGCCGGAGCGGTCGTCACTGATAGGCGATTACACTCGCGTCGTGGAGGCACTGCGAAAAATGAAGGGCGACCGGCCCGACATCAACGAGGCGGAGGGCAAAATGGTACCGATCGACGAGGCAGACAAGATACTGGCACGCCGGACTAACGCACTAATCCCGCTACTGCTTGGCATGCCCAAACGCCTAGCCCCGATCTGCGCCCATAGGCCAGCCGCCGAGATCCAGAAAGAGGTGGAGAACGAGGTGGGGCAAGTAATGCGACAAGTGCAGGCGGCACTGTGAAGGCGGCCGAACAGCTACTTAAACGCGAACGCGACCGCTGGAACTTTGAGCCACCGCCGTCCGTCATTCAGTGGGCGGAAAAGAACATCCAGCTAGATAGCAGGATTACGGCTCGCCCAGGTCTTTACTCAACCAAGTACACACCCTACGTCGCGGGCGTACTAGAAGCACTGGCCGATCCGGGCGTGCATACCGTTAGCCTTTGCTGGGGATCGCAGACAGGCAAGACACTGACGCTGGCCATCTGGCTGGCGTATAGAATCGCCAACGACCCAGCGCCAGCACTGCTCGTAATGCCGAACGCGGATCTGGCTAGAAGTTACAGCGAAACGCGGCTGACTCCGATCTTTGAGAAGTGCAAGCCGGTGCGGGCGCTTTTTCCATTCGATAGCGACGATTTTAAAATTTTAGAGATGCAGTTTACCAGCATGACTCTCAGCCTGGTCGGATCGAATAGCCCAGCGAACATCAGCTCACGTCCGATCTGCATTGCGGTATTGGACGAGCTGGACAAGTTCGCGCCACCAACCGAACGCGAGGCGGCCGCTTACAATCTGGCGCTAGAACGCACAAAGGCTTTTCCAAACCGCAAGCACGTCCTGACTAGCACGCCGACGTTAAGCACGGGCGATATATGGCAGAACTATCAGGCAGGAACGCAGGAAACTTTCCACGTCCCTTGCCATGCTTGCGGTGAAATGCAGGCGATGGAGTTTGGGCAAGTGCGTTGGGCAGATAGCGCACGCAATCCTGACGGCAAATGGGACTTACAGAAAGTAGGGGAGACGGCCGCATACCATTGCACAAAGTGCAACGAGCCGTGGACTGAAGGCCATAGGCGATCAGCCGTTGAGCAGGGCAAGTGGGTGGCAGCAAATCCAAACGCAGAACGCGGAAGGCGAAGCATGCGACTGCCTAGCTGGTATTCGCCAACCGTCACTTTTGCCGACTGCGCCAAACAGTTCCTAACTCAAAAGCATTATCTGCACGGCTTGCAAGGATTCGTGAACGGATGGAGTGCGATGCCGTGGGAAGACCAATTTGACGACGATAAAACAATCGACATTCCCGCCGGCGCATTTGCGAAAAAGCAAGATTGGGAAACGGAACATATTAAACTGGCGGCCATAGACAGACAGATCGACGAGTATTGGTTCGTGGTAAGAGCATTCGCCAGGGACGGAACAAGCAGGCTAATTGATGAAGGCCGGGCACGAACGATCGAGGACGTGGCGCAACACCTGCACACGTTAGGCGTTCAACCCAAGCACACCGCGATGGATAGCGGATATGAGACGCACGATTCGTACAGAATCTGTGCCCGCTATAAGTACACGGCATTAAAGGGCGAAGAGCGTCCTGCCTACTGGATCGAAACGCCACGCGGGCGGATGAAGTCGGTACACTCGGCCGAGCAACCCACTGACGCAGGCTGCATGCTTCTGCTTCTCAGTTCGCCAGCCTGTCAGGATTTGCTGGCATGGTTGCGACGAGGGCAGGGGCCACGCTGGGAAATTGCCCATGACGTAAGCCCGGACTATCGCGAGCACATGAGCAGCCACAAAAAGGTGCATCGGATTAACCGCAAGACAGGGCGCGATCACTACGAATGGATACGGATCAAAAGCAGGCAGGATCACTTGTACGACTGCGAAACATACTTGGCTGGCTTTGCCGTGTATGGAAAAGTGATTAGGCCAACCGCTTCACTGGACGAGGAATCGTTGACACCCGTGGCGTCGTGATGGCTATTTCCCGCAGACTCACGCGGGCAGTTGCGACGAACTACCTGGCTCAAGCCTCTGGAGTTACCGCAAGCGCCCTGACTAACCTTGCCACTGACCGCAACGCGGCAATGACGGGCGCAGCATCAGGCCGTGCACTGGTTGGATCTTCAGCGGGCGGTCAATCGGCCAGCTTTCAAATCGATCTTAAACCCACCGAACGGGTTGAGCTATTTCAGGCCGCAATCGATTACCTAAACGGCGTGCAGGTCACACGCACCAGCGCCTCATTTTCTTACATTCTGGATAGCTGATTATGGCACAGAAACTTTCACTCGTGGCTCGGATGGGCGCAGGCATTAAAGCGTTTGGAGCTGGATTCGGTGCAGGCATCAGCACGTTTCAACCCTACGAAGGCGCAGGCTTTTCCCGTAAGCGCCCCGTCATCTATGGCGCCCATGCCCGCGATTCACGACTAGATCTAAACGAAGCGACACGAGTTGAGCTGCTAAAGCTCGCCCGGCACATGTACCGTAACGTCGGGCTGATTAAAGGGGCGGTGGATTCGATCGCCACCTATTCGATTGGCCCAGGACTCCGGCCGCAGTATCGCGGTGCAAATCAAGATTTTGGCAGATTGTGTGAGGAATACTGGCGCGATGTGGTAGTGCCATCGCCTGAAGTTACTGGGCGCATGACTTGGACAGACATGCTGCTTGCACTATCGCGATCGATCGACGTGGATGGTGATGTATTCGTCATCATGACGGAAAAGGGTAAGCTGCAAATTGTCGAAGGTCATCGCGTTTGCGAGGGCGATGACTACGGAACTTCTGACGGAGTGTTCCTCGGCAAGCTCGGCGAGCCTACTGGATACTTAGTTCAGACTGGCGAGCTGTACCGAAAACTGGGGGCAGATACCGTCATTCATCTAATGGAACTGGAGCGGCCAGATCAAATCCGTGGCGGATCTTCACTAGCCCGCGCATTGAACCACGTCCGTGATTTGAAAATGCTTGGCGAGTTTGAGAAGGACGCATTGAAATTGCAGGGATCGATTGCCGCCGTGATCACCACCGACCAAGGCGACGAGCTGGCAGGACAGGGTGGATTCTTTGGAACCGTGCAGGCTCAAGATACTGGCGAACCAACAATCGCCCGCGAGGAGATCACCAGCTCGGCAACCATCCCACGCCTTTCACCTGGCGAAAAGATTGAGATGATCGGGCCGAATAGACCGCACGCTGGCTTTGAGCCTTTCGCCAAGTTTCTGATTCGTGACGTGGCCATGGGCCTCGGCTTGCCCGTTGAGTTTGTTTACGACCCAGCCAGCGTCGGCGGGGCTGGGATGCGGTTTATTGTGGCAAAGGCACAGCGCAGATTTGAACAACGGCAACGCCTGCTCATCGATAGATTCTGCAATCGTGCATGGCGCTTTTTTATTGGGGGCGCTATTGCAAACGGGGATCTGCCAGCCGCTGAAGATTACGCCAAGGTTACGTGGCAAACACCGAAGTCACTAACCGTGGACGCAGGGCGTGAGGCAATGCAGGCCCGCGAGGACTACAAGGCGGGCCTATCCAGCTTGCAGGATTACTTTGGCGAACTTGGCCAAGACTGGGAAGAGCAGGTCAGACAGATTGCTAAAGAGCGTGAATTTGTCGCATCGATTGGAACCGTTGCGCCACAGACTGACGTGGCGGCCCCGGTGGAAGTAGTCAAAGAAGCACCCGCAATCGATGAACCCGCGCCAGTTAATCCAGAAAAAGATCCGAACGCTGGGCCAGATGCGGAGCTAAGCGCAAGGGTTGAGCTAGATTTGCCAACACAAAACGCAGGCGAGACTGATGATAAGTTTATGGCTCGCTGCATGGGCAACCCAACAATGGTATCCGAGTTTCCAGAAAACGATCAAAGAGCAGCCGTTTGTGCTAGGCAGATGAAACTATCCGCTAAGCCACAAACAGAATCTTTCACCATGCGGGACGATCCCGACTACAAGCTCAGCGACAAAGAACTAGACATGGTCGCAAACGCAATCGGGCTTAAAAAAAAAGAAAAAATAGAATTAGCTAAACCCACGGCCGGCATGATTGCCGAA
>Ga0208974_1000138_pt1 | contig 31580 bp, 46 predicted proteins | sample GreLakmeER15MSRF_FD_187699 | JGI IMG/M metagenome (GOLD analysis project Ga0208974, IMG submission 187699) | Freshwater lentic microbial communities from great Laurentian Lakes, MI, USA - Great Lakes metaG ER15MSRF (SPAdes) | ecosystem: Environmental > Aquatic > Freshwater > Lake | place: Great... | reverse complement strand
CACTTGGAATTGTTGCAAATGATCCAACTAATTGCGCTCCTGCACCAGAAGCAGTAAGTGTTGTTCCGACTCCAATCACCAAATTGCGATTCATTTCATAATATCCAAGGATACTTGAAGAATCGGAGGGGTTAAAATAATACACCGCACCAGAACTAAATCCTTGTGGGCCTTGAATACCCGTTGCCCCCGTTGCTCCAATACCCGTTGCACCAGTAGCCCCCGATCCTGCTGGGCCAGTCGCGCCCGTCGATCCGTTACTTCCTGCTACACCTGTAGCCCCAGTCGATCCCGTTGCTCCATCTGTTCCGTTGGTTCCTGCAACGCCAGTAGCTCCAGTTGAGCCTGTTGCTCCATTGCTTCCAGCGGTTCCTGTAGCTCCTGTAGAACCAGTGGCCCCATTACTACCAGTAATCCCAGTGGCTCCTGTGGAACCAGTAGCACCGTTCGATCCGATTAACCCTGTTGCGCCTGTCGCGCCGCTTGCTCCAATCCCTGTTGCACCCGTGCTACCAGATGCGCCAGTGGCTCCCGTTGGGCCACCAGATGGGCCTGTAGCTCCAGTTGATCCGATAGCGGATGCTCCTGATCCAACAAAGTCTAGTTTACCAGTGAAGGGATTGAATGTAAGGGCCATGTTTTATGGGTAGGCTACAGTTACACCAGTCAGATTCGCGTCACTAGTTGTCGGAGGCTGAACGGCGTAAGTGAGGGTTAGTGTTGCTACAACATCTCCAGCGTTAAGATACTGGACTGTTGCAATATTATTTGTAGAACCATAGTACGAAATGTCAATCTGATCGTAGGCAGGAATATCAAATCCTGCGATCTGTTTTAGGGAATCGTAGACATTAAAGTTCTGCTGATCTGGTGTTAGATCAACAAAGCAGGGTTGTGATAGTGCTGGAGTAGCCATAAGATTGTTATCGTTAACGATAATTAGGTAACAGGAAGCGCAGCAGCAACAGCTTCGTTAAGAACAAAGAGTTGTTGGTCTTCCGTTGTTTGCACAAAGCAGTTTTCAGATACAATAGTAACTTCACCGATTGTAGCAAAAGCTAGATAGAATTGATAGAGCCTAGAGGCATCACTGGCTGCATCAAAGCAACCGAAAGAAATTGGAGTAATACCAGCAGCAGCAGACACCGTAATCAGAAGTGGGTAGAATTTATTGTGGTAAGGTAAGGATGTAAAGCAAGCCATAATTTAGAAAAGGTTATGGGCAGGGAGGGTTAAAGACCTCCCTACCCAATAATGGGGAATGGGTTAGTAGTAGATACCAACAACGTAGGCGTTCACATAAAGTGCGCCAACACGTCCGGCAGTATCTGCACCAGAAACAACGTCAACACCAGCGTTTGCGTAGGTGAATGCAGTTGTGCTAGTAACGGTGATTTCCGCTTGAACGTCATTGAACGTAGTGTCGGTCATGCTGGCAATCGTGATCGTGTCGCCCGTGGAGAAACCATGAACAGCACCAGTTACGATTGTAGCAACGCCCGAAGTACGGGAACGAGTTGCAGTAGCTTGTCCAGCACCAACAGTTGATTTCAACAAACGGAGTTTGCTAGAACCAGTGATAACGTAAGGGTTAGCGGCAATCGCAAGTGGATTGTAGCGTCCTTGATTATCAAGAGCGTCAGTGACGGTGAGTGAAGCTGTGATGTTTTCGCCAGTGGTTCCGTTGTCAACGATCACAATTGGATCGGTGGCAGTGGTTCCGCGAGCATAAGCAGTCTCCAATACGATGCTTGTTGGAAAGAACTTAGTATCTTGGTCATTAAGAACAAGAAGATCAGCGTCTCCAGTAGCGAGAAGGTTAACGGCAATCGGGCCAAAAAGGTTAACCCGATCATAAGCGAGTGGTCGTGAATTAGACATATTATTTTATTTAAGGTTGTGGGGAGAGGCTTTCGCCCCTCCCCTGTTTAACTTAGGAAGGCACAACAATGTCACCTACACCAGCGCAGCTATAGCAATCCTGATTATTCTCAGGAACGATATAGGTCTGCACTTCGCAGCAGGAACCGTAGAGGTTCTTGCTCTTAGGCATACGATGCAAGAAGCTGTGCATGATGGTTGGGTCTTTAACCTGTGCGGCAAGACGGAACTGGGCTTGATAGAAGCCCGTTTTGCGCCAGCGGTTGCACTCCCAATCTGGGTTCTTCCATTCCCAATCACCAGCGTAGTTCTGGGTCATTTGTTGGGCTTGGCCGTATCCACTATTGGAAGGCATCGTCCATTTCACCATGGCTTTGTTAACCATAGCAACCGAGATACCGAAATCGGCATTGCGATAAGCGCGGTTAGGAATGTAAGCGCAACCTTGCTCAAGAACAGTCTTGATGTAGCGAGGAACGCGAACGAGGCGAGGCCATGTTGCAGGATCAGCTTCGTTGAAAGCTGGAAGCGAGGCGTTGAATGCCGAGTCAGCGTTGAAACGAGCGGAGTTGATGTCGTAACCAAAGGCGTAGTCGCCGATGATACGATTGATGCCGAGTTTCAAACGAGTAAGACGCTCGTCGAAATCGGTGTTTGCATCCCAGTAACCGTTGTTACGCTTGGCTTGGAAGTAAAGCGCACGGCCAACTTGTGGGTCAGGGATAACGATGTCGAGCAAAGGCTGACCAGTCGCGTCTTGGAGATCAAGGCGGAAAGCGTCATCTTCGTCTTGGAGGTCAACGAGTGCATCGTCGAGCATATCAAGCGAGAGATAAGCGATCTTACCAAGGTCAGCAGTGGCGATCTTAACGCGAAGAGCGCAGAGGTCGTAACCAGCTTCGTTGTTGATGGTATGCTCAGGAACGAACCATGCGCCGTCATCGACGAGGCCGCAATAGGTTCCGTCATCCGTAGTGATGCCCATCCATTTGTGTCCAGAACCACCGATGTAGTTGGAACGAAGGAACTCTTCGTGAACGTTCTTGGTGATACGAGCATTCGACTCTTCAAACTGAAGGATTTCTTCAGCAGGGAACAAGCGGTAGAGCAAGCTCTCAACGCAAATCCAGTCAGTGGTCATTTCCTTACGGAGCAATTCAAAAGTGTAGGACTCAGTGCCGGGGCGTTGAATCACTTCTGGTTTGCTATCGCAAGAATCAGTCTCGCAGTAGGTGTCAGTGATCTGACGGAAAGGTGTGCAAGGATCGTGGAATCCACGTCCGAAACGGAATGCTTTCTGTTCAGTTGTATGGTTAAGAGGCCATGCTTGCTCCTCGAAACGGGTGAAATATGCAGAGTTCGTTACGAGTTTCTTAACATAGAGGTCGTTGAAATATTCGCGGCCCTCGCGGAAGAAACTGTCAATCTCAGCACAACTATTGAAGTAGAGTTGATCGCTCATTGATTTTATTTTATTTAGTTTGGTTTGGTTTTGCACCGCAAACTAAACCATGAGGAATAGCAAGCGAGTGCTTGGTTTCCTCTGCTGGAACCGACCCAGAGATTTTTCTGTCCAGAAATCGTTTTTAATGCGAGGTCGATAACTCGCCAACCAGAGTGCGGTTGAATCCCTAATATTATCGTAAACGATAATTTCGGCTATCTCTTACACGCACAATAATGATCTTAATTAATGTGTCAAGAGATTATTTTAAAAAAAGTTGGGGGAGGTAGCGCAATCTACCTCCCCCTTATGACAACCAGAATTAGGAATGTGGGCTATGCTGTCAACCGATTTTGCGGCGAGAACCTCGCGATCTTCGCTGCCAGTCCCTCTGTCATGCTCATTCTTGGCTTCTGGGAATCCGATGTACTAGGAGATGAAGTCATGCGGGATGATCCTTTTAACTGGGCAATGTAATCATCCTTTTCTTTCACCATCTCTTGGTAGGCTTTTAACTGAGCTTGAATCTTCTGATATGCCCGGCCTTGATGAATCAAGCGGTTCATATCTTCTACAGATGCTTGCTCACTGCTCTGCTGTGTTGCTGAAAGTGCAATAGCCTCATCGCGGCTCATATCATACTTGATACCTTTTTCTTTCATGTAATCAGCAATAGCGTCTGGCACTGATGTAGCATTGTCGATCTCTTGTTGGGTATTCTTGTAGCTTTCGCGCCACTGGTTCAGATACTTGTTCCGACCCTCTTGCTCTTTTTGTTTAGTGGTGTGAATGATGTTCTGCTTGGTTTCTTCAAAGTTGACAAGAGCGGCGTGATGCCCTTGAGTTGCTTTGATGAAGCTGTTGACTTGTTCTGCGAACTGGTACTGCTTGAATTGCGAGAGCGAGTTCGTGATTTCTTCAAACGCCTGATCTCGATCTGTTTCTGCTGCTCTACGATCTTCTTCGGATGTCGCATTGAAGATGGAGGCGTTTGCATTAACCGCACGGGAGAATGTTGAAAGAAGTGTTGGATCATTCGATAGCAACTGCCTCGCAGTATCATAAGTGCTCTTGATGGGTTCAAGATAAGTCTTTTTGAAGTCTGGGTTGCTCGTAATATCATGGAAGTCCAACTTACTACGTAAGTCTTTGATCTGTTCTGAGAGTTGTTGTTCAACCTCATTCTTCTCTTGGCTCGCTTTGTTAAGCTGTTCTTGGTAGTGGTTGGTTTCTTTTGTTGATGTTGATTCGGCAACCAATCGCTCAAGTTCTTGGATTTTGGTTTCAAACTTTGGAACCTCGTCTCGCTTGTACTTTTCAAGTTCTTCTTTGAGCTTGCGGTTCTCTTCGATTTGCCTTTCAACGAAACCTTTTTTCTTACCCGTTCTATCGGATGTGATTTCAGCTTCGGTGACTCCTGTCGGTTCTTCTGGTGGTTCTTCTTCATTGTGTCTTTGCATTCCCAGCATTGGATCACCCATGTTTGTTCCACTAGGTTTTCCATCGTCGGTTTGTTGTTTGCTGAACTTCTTTAGGAAGTCAGATGTATTACCTTTGATCGGAACTTGGGGTTTATCCTGTAGTTCCTTGATTACTGCTGCTGTGTCGTTTGTGTCTGCCATAAATTAGTTTTCGTCGAGGTCTGGGTCAATCGTACTGTCTTTTGTCTCTTTATTTCTTGAAGAAGATTTTGTTTTTTTAAATTCTCCTTGTTCCTCTGTTCCAATAGCATCAATAGTTTTGATTGCATGGATTAGCGTGGTTACTCCGTCTGGTGGGTTTACGTTTAGCAGTAGGTATGCTTGTAGTTTGTTCCAATCTTCGTGTGCTGTAATGGCAGCGCATAGTGATTTTACTTTTTCTGTGGTCATTGTTGCATTGGTGTTATGTTAGTCTCCATCTCAACTTCCTCAACTTCGGTAGCTTCTGGCTGGCCGGGAGTCTCTGGTTGTTCTGGAGTCTCGCCCTGCATAGCTGCCATCTTCGCTTTTTCCTTTTGGATTTCTTGGCGAGCTTTGGCTTTCTGTAGGGCAAGTTGAGTAATACCTTGTTCCTTGCGCTGCTCTGTACGTTGAGCGTGGCTGATGGAAGACTTGCCAATCGCAATGTCGGCAAGTTGTTGTTTGGTATCGATGTCGATACCAGATTTGGCAGCGAGGTATTGAAGTTTGATGTCTTCTTCGGAATTTGGCTGACCTTGCTTCTGAGCTTCGGCTTGAGCCATTTCTTGGTACACAGACTGAATTTGATCTGCCATCCCTTGAGCTTCTTGCATTCCCTGCATGAATTGCTTGAGGAAATCCTTTTTAGACTCATCCTTACTGATGTACTCAACGTGAGCCATGATGTGACCACCTTTGAATTTAACCGAACGCATTGCCAATGATAGATCAGCAATGTCTGGTTGACCTTCTTGGATAGATTGTGCGTTCATCTGCAATTGCATCATCATATCCTGCAAGTGACCAACAGCGTGTTCGATATGAGGATCAGTTGGCAATACAGGGAAGTTCTGCGGATTGACAAACGCATCAGTCATTCCTGCATTTTCAAATCCAATCACACGATTAACGTCAGTAATCTTAGGTATCTTTGTATTACGATACCTAGATACGTTGTCACGTCCAGATAGGGCAGCAATAGCGTCCTTAACGGCGTTCTCTTGCCCTTCGTTGGCTGGTGTGATAGCTGTGATCTGGAGTAGCTTCTCAGCGGTGATTAGCTTGAATGACGGGCTACCAGCACCATTGATTAGGTTAGAGCGGATGCTAGTGATATTCTTCCAAGCAGCGGCTTCTTTAGGTGTTCCCAGTTCTTCTAGGATTTCGTAGAACTTCTTAACGTATTCATATCCATCATCGCTAGACTTAGCGTTTACAAACCTCTTGTAGAGTTGTTTGAAGTACAATGTTTGACACTCATTGAAACGACGAATCTGTGTTCCAGAGAGTTTGGCTGATTCAGCAGCATCGAGTTCTGCTTCTCCTTTGGTGCGTTGTTTGCCACCGCCAGTAGGTGCATTGATACGATACTGACCCATGCCCCTATACATATCTCCCATGAAGAATTGCATGAAACTCATACTTTCTGCTACTGGGAGTTGGAATCGGTTCTGAATGAACTTAGCCCCATCTGGCAATACGCTGATTGGCAACCATTCCATTTGTTTCAGCATTTTAGTTGCATCTGGCCCTTGTCCTTCGATCATCAACATGGAGTTAAGACGAACAGCATCAACAAGGCTATTCATTGTGAAGTCATACTGACGGCAAGCAACGAAAGCGGATTCGGCTTGGCTCTTAATGTCTTGGAATAGACCAGAACCAACTGAATCAGTTAGCATATACATGATCTCATCCCATGAGTTAAACAATCCAACTTTAAGCATCATAAAGCCATGTTGGGTTCTGATGTCATCTTCGCTGATCTTTCCTGCTCCTTTTACATTAGAGTTAATGTAGTCACAGATTGGTTGGTAATCTTGAAGAACAATAGCCTTACTGATCTTACCATCAAACTCTCTCCAGAATACTTCGTAGAGATCAATCTTTTGGTTAACCGAAAGTGACCAGTTGAATCCTGATTCGCTGATGGTGCGGAAGAAGTCTTCACGGGTCTTCCTGTGGTTATTGAATGAACGGTGGAAACGGATAGCGTCAATAGCTGCATCTACATTCCAGCCCATCGCTTCAGCAGCGGCGCGGTTTTCGATCTTCTTGTACAACTCATAAGGAGTCAGGCGGACACGGCGCACAAACTCTTCAAGGTTACAGAAGTCGATACGAATATCATCTGGGAAAAGGAGATCAGATAAGAAAACGTGTTCTGGCATCCATCCTAGCGGACTATCCCACATTCCAATACCTTTTCCGTACAAGAGCATTTCTTCTAGGTCTTGCTCTGTATTATAAAGGTAGCCGGGCCACTCGCGGATTGCTTGGTCGAATGCCGTTGCAATGTTCTCAGAGTTGACAAGGCGTTCCTTTTCATTACCAAACTTGCTTTTGATTGTGCAGCAAGCCTGACGCTCAGTAATTACATCGTAGTAACTGGACTTTTGGTTATCAACGATAAATCCAAGTTGTCCATAGTTAACATCTGATTGCCAAGGTAATCGCTTTTCGGCAAGCCTGCTGTACCCTGTCGGGGGAAACATTTTGTATGCCTTGTAAATACGAATGCGTTTATTCTCGCGCCCGATGTTTGCTTGCCTCAAGTGGTTGGCGATATTCCAAGCGTGATTGGCGTTGGAGATTCGTGTTGCTGGCGGCTTGCCATCTTGATCTAGAGTTGCTAAACTGAAGTTATCATTGCCGATGCTTAAAGACATATATTAAATAAGTTGAAGTTCTTCCCACCTTAGTGAGTTTCTTGAATTTTTTTGTAGGTTTAGTTTTGCTGGTAATACCTGTAGATTTGAAGGTATATGCAATCCACCTTTTGATATTGGGATTATGTGATCTACATGAAACTGCAAACCAAATCTTTTTTCAAGTCTTATTCTTTGCAAGTATATGGTTTCTATAATCAGATTCTGCTCTGAAGTTAAATCAGGCGTGTTGTTTTTTTCGGCTGCCCTACGCTTTGAGTTTCCTTTTGCTATAATCAATTTATACTTGTCTGGATTTTCTTTTATCCAATTTTTTAAATTTTCTTTATACTTTGTTGGATTTTTTTTCCTCCATAACCTTGAACTTTCTTTCCCTTTTTCTCTATAGCGATCAATATTCTTTAATCGAGAAACTCTCAATTGTTCACGTATTGCAATCCTGTTTTTAGCATATCTATCTTTTACGTATTCTCTGTGAGAATTTTCGTTTTTGCTGTAGTATTTAGAATTCCTTTCAGATTCGCGTTTTTTCTTTTCCTCAAACTTTTCTTTTGAAAGCCAATACTCGCCATCCTTGCAAGAAGATGCATATTTCCAAAACACTTTCCCATCTTCGCGGACATCTCCTCGTTTATGTTTTGTGATAGTTTCCATTTTATCGGTTACGATAATGAGTTTAATGCGTTCCTTCTTCTATTACATGAACTGCATCCCCTTGCTTTATGTTCAAATTTAGTTCCAAGAACCTTGTCAGCTACTCTCGCTACAGTATGAATTGCTTGGGCTATATTATCTCCCAATCCATCAGCGTACCAGCAACGATCACTTGGTTGGCGTTGGCAGATTTGATCCTCTACAATTTGCTCAATGTTTTCTGGAATGGTAACTCCATTAGAACGGCAATCTTTTTGGATGTTTGAAATCAGACTGCTCCATGTGCTTCCATACACAATCGCTGGGAAGGTGAGTTTATCACGCTTGATCTCGTATTTGTAGTACCACCCACCGACTGGAGCTAGGTTTCTATTTTTGAGTTTCATCTTGCCTTTTGTTTGAAAATATATTTTATTATTGATATGTCAAGAATTTTTTCTGGAAACACAGGCATCCAAAAGTACGGTATCAAATTCCCTGAAAACATGGACGAGCTTGGTGTAGAGCTATACTGCTACGCTATTAGTAAGGGTGAATACGGAAAGGATTACTGCAATAAGCACAATATAAATCTTTCAGATTTTAAATTACTCACTCCATACGAACATTTCTTGAAGGCAGTAAAACTCCAATGGCCTACTGAAGTTTCTATTGTCAACAGAGGCTATACAAATACTCAGTTGTTGAGAACTCTGGAAGAACTCTGCAATAATGATGATATCTGTTTGGCTGGCGCGGCCTCGATGGGAAAGTCGTTTCCAGTTGGACTTTGGGTCTACCTTGACTGGTGTTCTGCACCGCATTGCACTTCATCTTGGGTTGCCACAACTACTCTTGGTGCGTCCGAAGATCGTATCTGGGGTATCATTTCTAAGTTGTGGAAATCCGCTGCTGTCCAGTTTGGTAAGCTAATCGACTATCGCCACATGATTGTTTGGGGCGGTGGGTCGAACGATGAGGATAAGGACTATCGCAACGCTATCAAAGCTCTGGCATTCCAGTCAGGTAATGAGGGTCAGAAGGCTATTGATACTACCCGTGGACGTAAGAATGATCGGATTAGATTGGCCCTTGATGAGTTGCCCGAAATGGAACTAGGCGCGATTACTGCCCGTGTTAACTTATCAGCTAACAATGATGTAGTCTTTATCGGTATTGGAAACCCATCTGCTGGTGACAATCCTCATACCCGCTGGGCTATGCCTAAGGGTGCTTCTAACTTCGATACTGTCAGTCCAGAGATGGATAAGTGGGAGACGGAGACTGGTGTTTGTTTGTTCTACAATGGCATGAGGTCGCCAAACTTCGCTGCTCCAGAGCATGAACCATCCCCGTTCCCGTTCTTGATGGATCGTAAGAAACAACAAGTCATGCTCAAGCAGTGTTATGGTGATGAGAATGCAATTGATTATGTTCGTAACGCTATTGGTTGGTGGCCCAAATCTGGATTTGCACAGACCATTCTAACCGCTGATCTGATTCGTAACGCTGATACCGACGAAGAACCACTCTGGGATTCAGAAGGATTCCATAAGATTGCTGGCTTTGATACGGCCTTTACAGTGGGTGGAGATAGGTGTGTGCTTACTGTAGCTAAACTGGGTTACATTCGCGGGACTCGCAATCGTGTTATGTGGTTGGAGAAACAGAAAGTCATTCAGCTATCTGCCCGTGAAGCTGCTGAGTTTGAAGTTGGTCTGGCTAAGGAAGTAGTTGAGCTATGCCGGGCTGCTGGAGTTCAGCCTACCAAATTTGGTATGGACGTGTCTGGTGATGGTGGTCGAGTTGCACAAGCTATCATCCGCGAGTGGTTGAGATATGATGCTAGTGGCCACTCTATCGCCCTCATTTCTTCTATGGGTAAACCTACTGAGCGTATGGCAGCAGAGGTTGATAAACGCCCGTGTAAGGATGTTTATGATAGACTTGTCTCGGAATATTGGTACTCAGCCTATCATGGCTTTAAGAGTCGAGTGATCTATGGTGTTGGCGCAGCGTCTGAGTTGGCGCGAGAACTTTGTATCCGTAGGTACACAATTAAATCTAAGAAGATTTCCGTAGAGACTAAGGATGACTTCAAAGGCCGCACTGGATACTCGCCCGATTTGGCGGATAGCTTTCTTTACTGCCTCGAAATGTCTCGTAGGTTTGGATTGGTTTTTATCGGAAACGATAAAGCGGTTCCGACTAACCGATTCTGGGCTAGAGAAGAAAAGCCAGTCGAATCTACTATGGATGATGACTACTCTACCGATGACTGGGGAGAGGATTAATCCAGAATACCTTGAAGCTCTAGCGTGTTCGCTACTTCCTCTGGTATTACAATACGAACGAACTTGCGTCCATCGTGGAACCCTAGTGTTTCAATGGTTCTAATGTCTGATTTCTTTACCCAGCATTGATTGAATTGCTGTTGGAAAAGAATCTTAACTTGGTTTTCATCTACATGGTATCCCTCGCAGATGATCATTGAAACGAATGTATTATTTGAACTCATATATTAAATATCCTAATTCTCTTGCCCACGCAGGATTATCGTGGATTCTGGTGTGGCAATTTCTGCATACCGCCATAAAAGTTTGTTGTGAAGATAAGTTTTTTCCTCTTTTACTTTTGTGATGTATATCCGTTGCTTGCGCTCCACAGACTTCGCAATTTCCTTGAACTTTTTCAAAGTATTCCTTTCTTGCTTCAGAGTATTCTTTGTTAAGAACCTTACGCTTATCTGAAACAGGCTTTAATCTTGCCCCCGTTTTTTTGAAACCTTTTTTTCTACTAAGCATTGATAGTAGTTTGTTAGCTCTTGAAGTCCGATGGAGGCCAACTCCAATGAGTCGTACTCTGGTCTGAGGCTGTCTGGGAAAGGCTTTCCTCGTTCGTGCATAGGGCCGGGGTTGCTTGCAGCGTAGGGACTGACTCGGACGTAGTACTTGCCGTTTTCGATTTCGAGGAAGGTGTGCATAGTTCGATCACTTTATCTACTTGTTCTTTCTTCAGAATGCTCTTGGAGTTTACTTCAATCTGGTTGATTAACGATCCAGTTACGCCGATCTTGTCACCTAGTTCCCTGACTGTCATTCCTAGTCGCTTGCGGGTTTCCCGAAGCTGATTCGCAAAGGTCTTGCGTCCAATAGAACGAATGTAGCGAGACTGCTCGTATGCAGTCATGCAAGATTCATAGGCTTCGTATAGTGGATGCTTCATTTCAATTAAAAGTAAACCAATCCTATTGACAAGTCAACACTTTTTTGATAGTCTATTTGCTTATGGATAACACTAACGAAAACAACGCAGTAAATAAAGATGCAGAACGTATGCTTGCCGCAATCAAACAAACAGTTCTAGTTACAAATATGTCTCTAGCTACTGCACTAAATACTGGTTTCATTGCACAATATGAATCTGAAGAGGGCATATGCAACATGGCACTCAAACCCAACAATACTGCTGTTGTTGCAATCACCGCTGCAAGTGGACTAACAATTTACCAGTCTAACTTTTTTATAAGTGATAATGATGAAATTGGAGAACACCGCTACATCTACAAATTTGAGAATGAAGATAACGCTGATGAAATCTGGGACAAGATCAATGACCAGATGTATCAATGGTCGAGGAATGAAATTAAGTCTGTTAGTCTAGAGTGACTATCGTTACCGATAAAAATATTGTAAAAAACATTTGACACTATCACTAGATGTAGTAGTGTCTTTCTTGTGCGAGCAATCGTGCCTTCGGGGTGAGAGCCGAAGAAAGGTCAGGAATTAAATTAACAAATAAAATATATGATCCCTTGTGGTGGTAAACCACTCTCATGCGTCAGTTGCCGCTTCCTGTCGCCATCACAAGGGGTCGCCTTTTTAACATGATTATTAAAAGCAAAGCATTCACGTTAGTTGATACACGAAGTTTGGATAACATTAAATTATCTGTATGCGGAATTGGATTATTAGCTCATATTTCAAGATGGACGGATGATAATCTTAATACAGCAGAGATATTAGATGAAATCTATGATATGTGCCATCATGATAAATGTGCAGCAGTAGGATACATAGAGCTTTTAAAAGAAAATATTATCCACAATTTCTTCCAAGAGGACGAAATGGATTCAATCAAATCACTTGCTAAAAGATGAAACCAAGAAAACTAGGGAGAATCGTACTTAGAGAAGAGTTTTTTTGCATCACTCAATGCATGGAAGAAGCAATGATTTTAAATCAGATGTGTTATTGGTCTGAGCGAATTGAAGACATAGATAAATTCTTAGAAGAAGAATACACAATGCTAGTAGATCACGTTCCAGTACTATCTCATGGATGGATTTATAAATCAGCTTCACAATTAGTTGAAGAAATGTTCGGAGCTATCAGCGAAAAAACGATGAATAGGGTTCTTGATAGATTAGTAAAAAAGAATTTTCTTCATAGAAGAGTTAATCCAAATCCACGGTATAGGTTTGATAAAACTTATCACTATAGAGTCAATTTTGTAGAAATAATTTCTCAATTAAACGCTAAGAATATGCCTTTAAGTGGATATTCAATAATTGAAGAATGTGTAGAAAGAATAAACAAAGGTGTCGCTCCGATCCGTCAAAATGACGCTTCGGTTGATCATTCTGACGGAGCAATACCAGAGACTATAACAAAGATTACATACAAAGAAGAAAACCCTATAATCCCTTTAGATAAAAAAACTGATTTATTCCCGACTGAGAAAATTGCCAAAGGCAAAAATGTTTCCCCCCGTTGCGAAGCCCCCCCAGAAAATAATTTTCCAGCGGAATTGGATTCACCAGATTTTCGTGAAGTATGGGAAGAATATCTTGAGTTCAGAAAACAGAACAAATGGAAGACAGTCGAAATCTGGAGAGCAAAACTTTTGAAGAAGCTAGTCTCTTGGGGAAAGGAAGACGCAATAGCATCCCTAAATGCATCTATGGAGAGTGGGTATCAGGGAGTATTCCAACCTAAAGAAAAACAAACGCAAAGTTACAATCCCTACAAGCAATCCTTCTAATGAAAAAAATACCACTAATGAAAGTAGTCCCAATGGCAACCAAAAGCGAGGCAGCAGCGTTAGCTTTAATTGCAATAGACAGAAACATCCTCGCGCAACAAACGTGGGATGTGGATTATTTCGCTCTGCCGCCCCACAGGAAGGTTTTTACAGCACTCCAAGGGGTTCACCAGCGAACAGGGGCTTGCTGCCCGTTTTCTGCCATTGCTGAGTTAGAAGCTACAGGCGAAATCGAAGCGGCGGGAGGAGAGAACGAAGTCCATGAGATTCTTTCTACCATGAAGATCGCTTCTGGAAAGGTTTGTCAGGATATGGCGGACGATTACCGCAAGCAGCTAGTCAGAAACAAAGGATACCGCGATGTCATCAAGGTTATCGAGGAAGAAGAACCGAATATCCGAGTAGGAAAGTCCGATTTGAAGAAATTATCGGAAACGATAATGAGATGTTCGGAGGATCGGAGTGTAAAAGTAAAGCCAGTCAAAGATATTATCTTGGAAATCATCGACGAGATGGAAGGAAAGTCCAAAGAAGAGTGTTTTACCACAGGAATGATCCGATTAGACAGAACATTGAGGGGCGGACTGCATCATGGAGAGCTTTTGACGGTAGCTTCAGAGACTGGTGGAGGAAAATCCATCTTCCTCGTCCAAGCAGCAGTAGCAAATCTACTCAACAACAAGTCAGTTATCTTCTTTTCATTAGAAATGAACGCCAAAGACATCCTAACTCGTATGGCTTGCAACATGGCTGGCTATCCGATCCGCGAAAGAGCAGAATATCTCAACGCAAACAAGGTAGAACTAGACGCAATCACCAATGCACTCACCAAATTGCATGGTATGCCACTCCAAATCATAGATGCAATAAGTGATATTAACGATATTGAGGCCAATATTAACCGATATGTGGGAGAAAATCGCGCAGATGTAGTTATCGTAGACTACCTCCAGATCGTATCCATTGAAGGTGTAGATAACCGCGAGAATGCTATCTCTGAGATAACAAGAAGGTTAAAGGTATCCGCATCTGTTAACAAACTTGTAATGCTAACAGCCTCCCAGTTAAATGATGAAGGAAGGTTACGAGAGAGCCGGGCGATTGGGATGCACAGTAATCAGATTATTTACGTTGAGCATCTGAAAACTAAAAGCCAAGTGACCGTGAAGAAGAACAGGCGCGGCCCGAAAGATTTCAGAATAGATATTATCATGCACGGGGAGACTTCACGCATCGAGGAGGTATTCTAATGTCAACAGATAAAGCATACGGGAAGGCATCCAGATTCATGGATGCTGCACTTACTATCTGGGAGTCACAAGACAAAGAAAGATATTGTATAGCGGAGAACTACTGGAACGAAGGGATGAAAATCTACAACGAATACTTTATTCAGAGAAAAGTATTGACAGAGTTACAAGATATTGATAGTTTGCTTCCATGAATTACGAAACAAGAACAATCAAAGTATCAGTCGCTCCGAAAGGAGAACCGATATTCCACAATGGAGTAACAAGCATAGAAATTGTAGACGAAGCTGCTGGTGAGTTTCTTGAAGTAACTCAGTGCAACGATAGCAATGAAGGTAAGATTTCAATTGAAAAATCTGAATGGCCTACATTGCGAGCAGCAATCGACCAAATGATAAATGAGTGCCGTGACTACAAGTGACACACCGAATATGAAAACATACAAAATAAATTACAACTCTCCATCCAATATATTTAAAGGAGAAGTGTTTACTGATGCTGAATCTTCGCCACAAGCGATGGATACGTTTTTAGCATGGCTAAGAGAGCAATCAGTTTGGGTACACCTTTGGGATATTCAAATTTCAATCAAAGAAATTGGAGATGGTAAATGGATATGAATACACCAGATACAGATGCAAATACATGGTCAGATTCTTCTGAGGGAATTTTATGTAAAGTTGTCTCCGCTGAGTTCGCTAAAAGACTAGAACGCGAGCGCGACGAGGCGCGGTTTTTACTCAAACAAGCGCAATCTTCGTTAGACGCAATACATTTAGAGGTAGGTGGATGGATTAAAACAATGAAGGAGAACACGGATTAAAATGAGAATAGACTATGATAAAGATCAGTTAGCATACGCATTGGCAAATGCTTTGAAAGAGCGCGACGAGGCGCGGGAGAAATACGCAACCGAGGCAACCGAACATATGCTGGCAGTTAATAAACTTTGCAACGAGCGTGACGAGGCGCGGGAGGAAATCAAACGATTGAAGGTAATTTTAGACTTAATTAAAAAGGATGTATCATGATAAACTCAAGAGCTAAAGGAGCAAGAGGAGAAAGAATGTGGCGTGACCAACTCCGCGCCGAAGGTTACACCGCTAAACGTGGACAACAACACGCAGGAGGACAAGACTCCCCAGACGTAGTATGCGAAGAACTTAAAGGTAAACTCCACTGGGAAGTTAAGTGTGTTCAAAATTTAAATTTAGATAAGGCTTGCGAACAAGCAGAGCGTGATGCTAATGGCATTGCGTGGGCGGTCGCGTCCAAGAAAAACAACAAAGACTGGAAGGTTACAATCTCTGCCTCCACGTTCTTTAAACTATTAAGAGATGGAGTAGACGGACTATGATGCACGAATTTACAATAACAATTGACGATCAGTATCGCGTATATCAATATATTATAAATATTTCAAAAGAAAACTCAATAAGCAAAATTATTAATACAATTTGCAAAGAAAATAATATTAATACTCCAAAAGGAAAATTTTTAGGATTTATGGAAAAACCAACAACTAAAGCAGGTAAGGCCGCGAAGGTAGCTAAGGTCATAAGTGAGTACAAACGTGGGACACTCCACGCTGGTATCAACCCTAAAGGCCCGAAGAAAGCACCACTAGCAAAGAGCCGTGCGCAAGCAGTGGCAATTGCAATGAGTGAAGCAGGAATGAAGAAAAAGAAAAAATAATATGAAAAAAGAAAACGGAAAGAAATGTTGTGGCATGAAAAAAGGATGCAGCAAGAAGATGCACGAAAAGATGGAATCTAAAGCCATGAAGAATATGGAACGTAAGCGTGGCAAGAAATCCTAGTTATAACAAGTTTAGTGAGTTTACAAAAAACTTATAATATATGGAAAAGAGATTTGCTAAAGTAGTAAAGAACCCAGCTACTGGCAGGACTAAGACTGTCAAGTTTGGGCAAGCTGGGAAGGCTAAGGATGGTGGAGATCGTATCCGCCCCGGCACAGCTAAAGGAGACGCTTACTGCGCTCGTTCAGCTAAGATCAAAGGAGATTGGAAGTCAGACCCAAATAGCCCGAATAACCTATCCCGTAAAAAGTGGAAGTGTAAGGGAAGCAAATCAACTAAATGAAAAGATGCCCTAAGTGTGGTTCAAACTCAAACGTCTGTGATTCCAGAGAAAAAGGAAACAAGATCATGAGAAAACGCGATTGTAGTAAACTTGGTTGCAGAACAAGTTGGACAACCTATGAAGTAGATTCTTCTTATATTAAACATATAGAAGACCTACATGAGAAGATTAAACAACTTAAAACATTTATGATTACACTATGAGGTTCCACATCTTAGGGCTTCCTCATACCGTTTCATCTAAACAATTTAACGCCTGTGCTTACACACAGAAAGTAGTTAAATTCGGAAAGATGATGACCGAACGTGGGCATGAAGTCATCCACTACGGGCATGAAGATTCTGACTTACCATGCACTGAACACGTTACTGTATTAACCAATGATGACTTTAAAAAATCCTATGGTAGCCATGACTGGCGTAAGACATTTTTTAAGTTTGATACTAACGATCATGCTTATCAAACCTTCTACAAAAACGCTATTAAAGAAGTAGGTAAGAGAAAACAAAAGAACGACTTCCTGCTACCTTTTTGGGGATCAGGAGTCAGACCGATATGCGATGCCCATCCAGATATGATTGTAGTTGAGCCGGGCATTGGATATGCTGGTGGTCACTGGGCTAGATTTAAAGTGTTTGAATCCTATGCCATCTACCATGCTTATGCTGGTATGCAAGGTGTAGGTTCCTGTAAACAAGACTGGTATGAAGTGGTCATACCCAACTATTTTGATATTGATGATTTCGATTATAACGAGAAAAAAGAGGATTACTATCTTTACCTTGGTCGGGTATATTCTGGTAAGGGAGTGGAAATCGCTATTCAAGCGACTGAAATCCTCGGCAAAAAACTAGTCATAGCTGGGCAAAAAGAAGAAGGTTACAAACTCCCAGATCACGTTGAGTATGTGGGGTACGCAGACGTTAACAAAAGAAAGAAGTTAATGTCCAACGCAACAGCTTCCTTTATTCCTTCGATGTATGTAGAACCCTTCGGTGGTGTACAAGTAGAGAACTTACTCTCTGGTACTCCCACCCTAACTACAGACTGGGGCTGCTTCGCAGAAAACAACCCACATGGTATTACAGGATACCGATGCAGGACTATGGGTGACTTCATAGATGCCATGCATAACATCAAGAAGATCAGACCAGCGGACTGCCTAGCCTTCGGTAAGAACTTCACCTTAGATAAGGTAGCACCAATGTACGAGAAGTACTTCAATGACATCCTTGATATATACACGGGTCGGGGATGGTACGCAGACGGAAATGGACTTAACTCACTCTACAAATACTATCCATGAGCTTTGAATCAGAATACTGGGGAGACTGCTGTAATACCTTCGACGAGGATCAGAAACACTACGTCTATGCACAATACATGGGACTACATACCGTAGGATATTCCTTCTCTATGTCAGGGAAGTCGGTAGTAGATATAGGGGGAGGGCCAACTTCGATGTTACTGAAAACAACTAACCTAGAAAAAGGGTTGGTTGTCGATCCGTTATTATACCCACAATGGACTTACGCTAGGTACGATGCTAAGAAAATAGATTGCTTAGTCATCCGTGGGGAAGATTTTATCGGTAACGATAAATTCGATGAAGCGTGGATTTACAATTGTCTCCAACACACAGATGACCCAGAACTGATTATTAACAACGCAAAACGCGCAGCTAAGATAGTCAGACTCTTTGAATGGGTAGACATCCCACCCCACGAAGGGCATCCCATAGAACTCACAAAAGAAAACCTAGACCGATGGTTAGGTAAAGAAGGTGGTACAGTGCAACTAGCAAGATCAGGCTGCTACGGAAAAGCCTACTACAATATAGTATGAACTGGGACGAATACGCTATGAGTATAGCTGAGGTAGTAGCTAAGAAAAGTAAAGACCCATGGAGACAAGTCGGGGCAGTCATACTAAGAGAAGATAATTCCATAGCCTCAGTAGGGTACAACGGATTCCCCCAAGGTATAGAAGAGGACTGGTCAGACAGAGAAGAGAGAAGAAAGTACGTCATCCACGCAGAACAGAACGCCCTCAGATACACCCAACCCGGCGAAGGAAAGACACTCTGCTCAACATTACTCCCTTGCTCAGACTGCTTAAAGACCATAGCCGCCTATAAGATAAAAAGAGTTATCTATAAGGACATCTACCAAACTGACCCATCCGCCCTAGTAACAGCAGAAAAAATGGGAGTCACCTTAATCAAACTATGAAACACAATAACCTCAACCTAGAATCTAACGTATCCCAAGATGACGCTCGCGCTGGTTACAAGACTCCAAGAAGGACAGACGAGATAAACAAAGCCTGTGACAAATTCCTAGACTCCCGTGGAGTCAAACCATCCTTCTTCCAGAAAAATAAGAAATGTCCTACCAAACCCTAGTCCTATTCCTAGCTTGGTTAACCCTAGTAGTCTGCCTCCTACTAGAGAACCGCTATCGTTAACACAAAAACAAAGGATGGTTACATCCCAGTATTGACACTGGTATAGGGGCCAAATAACTGGTTTCTCTAGATAAAGAGGAGTATCTGGATTTTGGAGTCGCGCGAGTTTGGGGTGTGCCGGGTGTCCCCCCATGCCATCGGCCGCTCCATTAGAAAAGAGATTCCTTTGAGTCCCTGTGTGCCATGCTGTGCGCTGCTGCTGCCTTGTCAGGTGCAATCGCTCGCTGTCGTTGTCGCTGGTGATATTGATCTGTCCTGATCTTGGCTGGCGGGATTGCATCGCTTGTCATTGGCTGGCGGGATTGCGTATCATTGGATCATTGACTGGCTGGCTGGCTGGCTGGCTTATAGTGTCACTAGATCATCGAGCTTGTCACCGGATTGGCTCGCATGCTTGGGGTGGAATTGTGTCAATGTGAGGCATGAGAGAATGGGGCGCGATATTGGCAGAAAATGCACTTTGCTATTTAGTAGAGCGATGCCGTGATTTCACAGCATGATGGGAAAAAGGCTGCTTTGCTGTATATGGCGAGACAGGGCAAAAAACATTGCGCGAGGTTGGCCGTGTAGGGCTTTGTTTGAGTGGAGCGCATTAGTGGCATGGGGGATTTTCGCGCTTTATCTCGAATCATGTTGGCATGGCTCTTGCTAATAAACTATGTTGACAGCTTGGCATGGGAAATGCTCGCCATGTTGTAAAATACTACGAAAAAAACTCAAGATATTGAGTTGACATAGCGTGAATGCTCTATATAATAAAAAGCGTGGCAGTCGTCAGAGCCTTTGAAATACAGGGTTGGCGAGTGAATCCGCAAATTGATCTTTGATTAAAAATAAATCTAATGCTGTCAGATGATAGCACTAGGGAAACATAACTAAAACACTATATCGCTACACAGCGATATTTGATCACATTAGAAAATCATCATGGAAAAACTATTCTCAATCGTTAACACAATCCTTCACTTGGTCGGTTGCATCGCTTTGGGTGCATCGGTTCCTGCTCTTATCATCTGCTCTTATATTGTGGAGGTATCGCGCTAATATGAACGAACAGACACTAGATAAAATCGTTTCAATCGTTGCTGCTCTTTTGATGGGTGGCGCATTAATCTATTTCAATTATGCAATCTCTCTCAAATAATATGACAAAAACACACACACAATGGAGCGTCTCTGATATTCGATACGCTGGTAATCTTGGCACACTTGAAATTGAAAGCGGGGAGTATTTCGACGTAATAGAAACAGAAACTAAGCTCGTTTTCGGTGGTGCAACGAATGCGGGCTTTTTAGAATCCGGCTACATCTTGCGGGAAGATGGTGAGACGTTGGGTGAGACGTTGCAAGAGTTACATTCCGATCTGGAGGTTTACTATCGGGACGGGGCGCAATATGTTTCCCGTATCGTTTGCAATGAAAGGATGTAAAATCGAAACGGGTTCCGGCCCGTCTTTGCACCTTGGCACGTGCGAACTGATGAGAACGCCAAAAACTAAATAGAATAATACGAAAATGAAAATAACACTTAATACCTATCAAATAGCAGATGAATTGAAACGCGACACTAATGCAAGCTGGTCTTATAACGGATCACTTGCCCTTGCGGAATACTTGGAAGAATACGAAGATGGCACAGGTGAGCAGATGGAGTTGGACTTGTGCTCTATCAGGTGTGATTTCTCCGAAACGACCAGCTTACAAGATTGGCTGATTGAACATTTCGGCGCAAAATCCCTCTTGTTCGCTTTGGAGTTGGCTGACATTGAGTTTGATGATTTGGAAGATTCAGACGAGATTGACGCTAAGATCAAAGCGTACATCGAAGACCACGGTACACTCATTGAGTTTGAAGGCGGAATCATCGTTTCCTCGTTTTAATCCTATGACTACCTTCGATAAAATAGCTGTGTTCTCAATCTGTCTTGTGTTCGCCTATGGGGTCTTTTCCCTGTTTATGGCGTTCGCTTCCTATGTAGAAAGGTTCGGACTATGAGCGTAGAAAAAATAAAAGACCTCCACGCCTTGGGTTCTTTGTCATGCTTTGAATTTCTGGATTTACTGGAAAAGCGTTGGATTGCTCTTGATAAAAAAATCAGGTCTTGCACTTGTGGCGATTCCACATGGAATGAGTTTCACCTCTGGAAAAGTGAACGGCATGACATTGATTCCATCCTAGAGAAAATCTAATCCCTCCACATTGCGGGGCGGTTCAATCCCTCCCCGCTTTTCCTCTTAAAAGCCAATCCTAGCCCTTTTCAGCCCTTCACCCTATCATTCACCCTCCGATTCCTCCGCTCCACCTTTGCGCGGTTTTATCGGTTCCGATTATATGAAAACATACAATATCTACACATTCGACACTCCACGATCCGCGACAATGCTTCGCTGGGGCACTCACCCCGTTCCACATTCCACCATGATACCGGGTGAATATGTTCGCTTGGCTCCGCGCACTTGGGCCGTTTGGCTCGGCTCCGCGCCTTCCAGCAAATATATTTACCACGTTCCAAAACGATAATCTTTCCCTCCAAAGCAAACCAAAAAACACAATGAATCCAAAAACAGTCCATCCACATTATCAATTATTGCGTGATTCCGGCTTCGCAGATTGCGTCGATTATCTGGAGTATTGGAATGATGCGAAAATCCCTCCGCCGCGCTGGCAGGGTGCTTTGAATGTGCTTAATGCTTTACCATATGGCTCCACATTGCGGGAAAGCGTAGCGCATAAGCTACGATTATCTGAGCGAGGCCAAATCTAATCCACAAGCGGGACAAGTCCGATCCTTTCCCGCTCCTTTCCACTCATGTCACTCTGTATCCGATTTCCCGTCATTTTCCAAGCCCTCCGCTGCATCGACATATTGCGTGGATACAATTTCTACCTTATCCGCTTTCGTTGGGCCGGAAACGTGCAGCGAAATCATAGCGTTCACAGATAAACCCTTTTTGTCGTGCATATTATTCTCATCCAATCCCAACGCACGGGTTGCAATTTTCTCATATTCAGCCAGCACATCGAGGCGTTGCGCCTGATCTTTAATGTTTCCCGATTTGTGTCTCGTCTCAATCTGCACCCTCTCCGCTGCAATCTCTCTCAGCATAAACGCATAATGGGCAATAGTTTCGCTTGCCATTGCGTCCTCCAACTTAGGAGCGACTACGTTTGCCACTTCTTCCCTCAGCCTTTTCCGCTTGTCGATCCATTTTCCTTTGACCATGCAGTTTTTGAGGTAGAACTTGGACATGAGGCTAAACTCAGGCAGTTTCAGAATGTCCGACATCTCAGCCCCTCCCATGAATAGGCTCTCAATCTTATCCATGTCCCACTTTTTACGCTGTCCCCTACCGAGCGTTTTTGCATCTAACTCTGGCGTTTTGTTCATACTTTACTATTCACAAGAATATGCCAGATTGTCAACAGATTTCCCTCCACAACACAACAACACAACACAACAATGAAAAATACAATGAGAACAATAGACAAAGCAATCATAGACCAAATACGCGGAACAGAAACACGCCACACTATCAGGCTGACAAATTGCCTAGATGGTTACGAGACTTGCATCCTGTTAGATCAGGAATGCGGAGATATGTGCATTATCCAGTCATATGATAATAAGATAACGACCACGCACATTGATGAAAACGAACTTACAGCCCTCAAATCTGTCCTACTATGAGCTACACCGAAAAAAACCAAGCAACGTGCCTTCCACCAGAAGCCTATATCCGACTCTGGCAAACCTCTTCCAAGTCACAAGAGATGCCAAAGTTCAAATCAACCGTCTACCCAGACAGAAAGATCACCTCTATCAAATTCGAGAAATGAGAACCCACACACTCCACAAACAGAAGCCATTCCGAGTTAAGGATACTTACCTCGCTGACCCAGTTCGTAGAGAGATCGTCGATGCCCTGCAAGCGGTAGTCGATACATTCGGAGATTCCGACTCTCTCCTAGCCCTCCAATGCAGGTCAGCCCTACTTAAAGCGAAATTATGAACGTCCACGATCTACTGGCAACGGTTGAATGGTCACATCCCATTCAGCTAAATACTAAACGAGGGGTCAGACTCCTACGCAAAGCTCCGATAGAGGATGCTTTCTGGAAGGTCTATAAAGAAGACCGAGAGACATTCAAAGAGCAGTTGGCTAAGGCTGGCATCTCTATGGGTAAGTTCCGAGACGAGTGGGCGTTGGCTTGGTGGTCAGATGATCAGCTCAAGTTCAAGTCCGTTATCGGTTCCGATAATGTTGAGGAGAAAGTAGAGGAACTTAATCTAATCCCTCTACTGCATCCCGAAGGTTTGTTTGAGTATCAGCAGACCTCCGTTCAAATGGGCGTTGCTTCTATGGCTAAATATAACCGAGTGCTCTTAGGTCACTCTACGGGTGTAGGGAAGACATTCTGTGCTTTGGGTATTGCTAGAGAGTTAGGTAAACGGATCGCGGTGATGGCTCCCAAGGCCATCCTCAGCGATTGGCATCGGGCCGCTAAGATGATGGGCGTTGAAACATTTGAAGTTACAAATTGGGAATGGGTTAGAACTGGCAAATCTAAAATGGGCAGATGGACAAATGATACGAAAAAAGAATTTCGTTATTATTTGCCTGATGATGTTCTACTTATACTGGACGAGGTTCATCGAGGAAAGGCAGAGGGTTCTTCCCAGAACTCATACCTTGTTAGGGATGCAGTAGTCCAAAATATCCCTGCCATTGCTCTATCTGCTACCATTGCAGATGATCCAACTAAGCTATGGGCAATCGGTCAGTTTTTAGGCTTGCACCAAGGCGGGAAAGACTATTTCCGTTTCTTATCACAGAACGGATGCAGAAAAACCCGATTCGGTATGGAGTTCACTGGTGGTCATTCGGTGTTGAAGAAGTTGCACTCTCGTATTTATCCAGAGCGAGGAAATCGCCTTCGACACTCTGACCTTGGTGATGCGTTCCCTGAGACTTTAATCAAAGCAAAAGCCTTTGACATGGACAATGCCAAGAAGATCGCTGGTGAATATGATGAACTTTGCAATCGAATCGAAGAGTTGCGGATGGCTGAGAATTTCAGTGCAAATGTTTTGGCAGAACAAACTAGAGCGAGACAAAAAATTGAGTTATTGAAATGCCCTGCTGTAGCAGCAATGGCGCGTGATTTAATCGAAGAGGGTAATAGTCTCTTCATTGCCGTGAATTATACTGAGAGTCGCCAATGGTTGATGGAAGAGTTAAAAACAACCTGCTCCATTCACGGCGGTCAGTCAGATATTAATCGAAGAGGCAATATTGATTCGTTCCAGCGCGATCAGTCACGAGTCATCATTGGTATCATCCAAGCTACCCGCGAAGGATTGAACCTTCATGATATTAACGGGAATCATCCGAGAGTTGCGCTAATCATGCCGACTCCTAGTATTTTTGATACACGCCAAGTATTGGGACGAGTTCACCGCGCTGGCGGAAAATCCCGTTCTGTCCAATACCTCGTTTACGCCGCTGGCGTTCCTATCGAAGAAAACATTTGTTCAAAGTTAGATGAAAAGTTGAAGAGACTTGATCTCCTAAGTGATGGAGCTATAGACCCAACTATTTCCTTTCTTCCTAAAGAAGAAGAAGAGAATCTAATTTAAAACTAGTTTCACAAAACTTAGAACCAGATTGGAAGAAATTCCTTTCTGGTTTTTTTGTTTTCTAAAATAAAACTAATATCTCTGGAGTCTTATCTGACTTAGATAGATTTTCATGTGCCCAAAGTGGGCGAAGGTTTCTGTAGTGATTAAGTCGAATAACTTCATCTTCTGTTTTAGCCATTGAAACTGGCATAATATGATCTATGTGCCATTCGCCTCTGTTATCCCATGACATACCATGTTTGAATTGCGACTCAATGTGTGATTTAAATTCATCGAAAGAACATCCAAGTATTTGCGTTGTTTTTTCATTCTTTTTAAATGATTTTCTTTTAAAACATTGTCCAATCAAATTTCTTATTGCAACTTTCAATTTAAATTTTGGTTCTTTAGCGCATTTTTCTTTAAACAAAATTGCGTATTGTTTTTTATTTTTAGAATACTTTGTTCTTGAATATTCCCTTATCTTATTTCTGTTATCATTTCTCCAAATTATTAGTCTTTCATTTTGTTGCTTTTGGTTGACGTGATAGTATATGCTTTTGTTTTTTTTCTTCTTTTTAACAAGTTCTTTATACTTGCTTTTCTCATACCAATACTCGCGTCCATTAACATCGTATCTAAAAAAAACTTTACCATCGCTTCGTGTATCACCTTGTTTTAGGTTTCCATATTTACTCATATTAGAAGGCCACCCCCCCTATACGGCTACAAGACTGTCTGAATGACAGGTGAAACCTTTACCGCATAGGTAGGATGATATAGTTAGAGTTCAAATTTAATCTTGTATTTACATTGGGGTTTCACGCCAATGAGCTTTCGCTAATCAGAAGATAAATGAATGAATCTGAAGGTCAAGTTATTTTATGACGCAAAAAAGACCCACAAGAATTAACCTGTGGGCCTTTGATTGTTTCTATCTATTACGTTATGATACGAGGAGCTTCTTCTTCTTTCTCTTCCGTATCAAACCGCTTACGGAATTGTGATTCACGGTAGTAAAAAAACGCCAATTCCATGTGCTTGATCGCTTCAAACCCTTCACCCTTGCGGGATTCAGACTTGATCACCATCATGCTTGCGGTATGCAAGAGGCTGGCAAAGGCGTGTACTCGTTCGTTTAGTTTCTCATCGTCGCATTTAATGAAGCTAAAAGCCTCAAGAATTGTTTTGGATGTTTCGTTTTGTTGGTTTTTTTCTGACATAAATTATTGTTCCTTTGAGAATTTGACCCACTCACCTTGTGCTGCGTCGAACCATGACATATCTTGTCGGTCGATGAGGAAGTGATGGGCTTCTAGTTTATCTGGGACTGAGCGTTTGACTTCAGAGTTTCCGTAGTTTCCTACGTTCAAGACTAGATAACGATGTGGTAGGACAGACTTATCATCCTTACCTTGCTCGTTCCTGACCCTGTTCCTGACCTCAGTAGAGGACAAGCCTTCAGCTTTAGCTACCTCTAGCATGGCTTGTTGCTTCTTAGCGTTGGTCTTTTCATCACCGAAGTTGGCGTTTCCGATCTCACGATAGACCGTAAATGGCAATGCAGCGTCACGTTTAGCAGCAGGGAAAGCCCTACAAGCCCTCGCGTATCCCGAAACTGTGCTGTAACTCTTCTTAAAGTTAGCGCAAAGTTGGTTCACTACATCATCATGTCCGGCGTTATCCAATGCCACCACTGCATCACCGATGATCCATTGTGCGCCTGATTCTAAAGTAAGACCGAAAGCAAATGCTGCTACCCAGTCTTTCATCTCTACCTTACCACGGGGTACGCATTGGGTCATCCCCGCGCCGATGTCGAACTTCTTGGTGAAGGAAGACAACTCTAATCCTTGTTTGACACTCTCCACTAGGGCCAAGGATTCGTTCTCTGGTTCTTCTTCTACTACTGGCATATTAGCTAGGTTAATCCTCTCTTCTTCCATTTCGATTGCCATATCCCAGTCAGCGGACATCTTTTCGTACATCTCTAGCATCTCATCTGGAGCGTCATCTTCAAGGTACTCGTTCTTCTGGAGCTTGGCCCATGCCTTCTTGATATGGGTTTCGTTAATAGTAATCCCGCGCCATTCTGTTTTTGCGAACTCCACCATCTGGCGGAGGTAGGTTGTTACTGATACAAGGATTCCTTCTTGTGTTGGACTGAATAGTTCTAGTTCTTTTTTCATTAGTGTTAGTTAAGGTTAGTTCTGGGAGGAACCGAGGGGGATTAGTAGGGGATGTCGTCAGTTTCTACTGGCGCATCGAGGTCGAGGTCAGCGGCGGCTTGCTCAACGCACTTAGCGAATGGAGTACTGAACCCCTTCTCCAAGTAGAACTCATAGAGTTTAGTGAGTGCTGGCTTACCGATCTCAGCGAGCTTCTTGCCTTTCTGCGATCCACTAGGGACTACAGCAGATGCCCAGTCAGCAGGGTCTAGCTCTTGTTCTACTACCTTTGGCTCCGCTTTGGGTTCAGCTTTAACCTCAGACTTGAATGCGATCCCCTTGCGATTGGCTTCGATGAAGACCGAGGAGACGTAGGCTCGCAGGGTTTCTTCGTCTTCCACTCCCTTGTAGGCATGGCGGACGAGTGAATCTACATACTTGTGTAGTTCAACGATCTTATCCAATGCCTCCGTAGGATTATCGGTAACGATAACTTTGGGTGTTGAAGTAACTCTAGCTGGTTCTTCACTCTCAAACTCAATCTTACCAGTAGCCGTTACCTTGATGATGTCACGATCTACCTTTCCATTCTTACCTTCGTAGGACTCATGCTCCAAGGTAACGCCAGTTAGCCCATGCTTGCCTCGTACGGAGGACAGGGTGACTACGTTGTTCTTGATGCTCTGTTCTTGATTGTTATTGAAGAACTTCAACCCGTAGGTTTGTCCATCAATCTCAATCTCACCGCCTTGGATGACAAACTCACCCTTGGGGCCGTTGAATGTCTTAGGTTCCCACAATTTAGTGACCTTACCAGTCACTCGTTTGATGATGTCTTTCTGTTCGATTCCGTCTAGTTGATTACTCATTAGTTTTATAGTTTGCTTGGTAGTAGTGGCAGAAGGGTGCTACGGAGCAATAACGCTCACACCGCATATCTCCACCGTTTCGTTTCTCTATCGAATGGTTAGCCCCGTAGGTAGGTAGAAGGTTCTCTGCCTCTTCCTTGGACTCACACACTTTTGCTGCTCTCTTGTTTCCGTTTTTCTTGATGGCGTAGGTATCTGCTTTAGCCCAGCGTTCACTTGGATCACAAGCCGGGATGTGGTCATCTGCCATTGCCGCTGCTGCTTGGTGCATCTTAACACGCTCAGTAGCGTAGCGGATAACTTCTTCATTATCCCAGAGTGGAATGTCAACGATGTGGACTGCACATTGAGGATACTCTTTGTCAAACTCAGCCTTGCTCGCTTGCCAGTCCCGAAGGATAGCTACGATCTGACCTTTCTTGACTTCGTATCCGTACTCTCTCCAGAGCATAGCGTTCAAGTTGATCTGTGCTTCCCACTCTTGCTTGGTTCCAAGAAGGAACGAGAAGACCGATGTCACCTTGAAGTCTGAGATAGTATGGTTCTCTGTCTCGTAGAGATCAGTCTGACCAGTTATTGTCCAGTCATTGATCTCCATGTAGAGACGCTTCTCTGTCATCTCAGTCTCACCGCCAGCCAGTTCGACTACTTTATGTACGGACTGACCGAGCAATGCCCACACTCTGTCTGCTGCGTCTTCTACGATCTGCTCAGAATAACGCTTCTTGAGTTGGTTGATTTTCGGTGGCCCGATTAAACTTGTCACCGAGATATTGGCTTGTCTTGTGCCAGCCATATACCCATCGTGCGACAATGCTCTATACATTGGGGCCGGAAGCCCGTGATTATTCGTTATCGTCATCAGAAAATAAGTTGGGGTCGATGCCTTGATCCATGTCACGCATAGCGCAAGCGTGAATGAATGCTTCGTGCCTTGCTTCTTCTACTTCTCCCGATACATCCGTTTCGTCCCAGTCTCGTTCGCTCATTTGAGACATTGGGTCAGCAGTTCGGCTACGCCACGAAGGTGATCTCCCTGATTAACTACTGCCTTTGCATTCGGGAGCTTGCCGAGGTCGAACTTTCCGTCCGCCGCTGATGCTGAAACTAAGCGAAGATAAATCTCACGCTTGAGTGCGAAATCTATCGCTGGTTTTACTTCTGTTTTCACTTCTGGTTCTGTTGTTGTTGGTTTGTCTTTCATTAGTTTTTTGTGGACGGGTGTTGTGCCGTTCACAAGGGCAAATCTACAACACATAATTCTAGTGTCAATAGATTATTTTTAGAAATTATCGGTAACGATAAAAAAAGAAGCGCACCTCAGATTTCTCCAAGGTGCGCCACTAATGAATGAACACGAATGAAAACAGCAACAAGCTGCGGAACTAGATTACATCTGCGTTCTCAGATGTCAATCTATTTCTTTCTTTGTTTATCAATATTGAACAACGCTTCGTTCTTGGAGCTTGTACTTATAGTTGATATTGCTGTCCTGTAAGTTTCTGGATCGAGGTCATTGAGAACTTTGTAGTCAGTCAAAACTGTTTTTCTGTTTTCTCTAGCATACGTCTCAGTGGCTGTTCTCCACTCCTCATCAGTTAATGGACTGCCTAGCTTCTTATCGAACTCGCCCCTATTCAATGGTTGTGGCCCATCACCATTTTTGAGCGTTATTTTAGTTAGCTTTTGCTCATCCTCTGTGCCTACAGAAACCACTGTGACTGGGATTCCGATTGACTTCTTGATCTTTTCTGAGATTTGAACATCACCTAATGGTTGACCGAAAGCATTGATTGCTGGCTTACCAAACATAGGGCCAACGATTGGGATGTTGTTTAAGATCGCGCCTTCTTTGGTTCTTGTATCTATCGGATCAGATAAAAAGTCCGAGAAGTTTTTGGTCGCGCCATAACCAACCAGAGGAACAAATGGAATTAAAGAAAATGAGGCTTCTTGCGCTATAGCTGCAATTGGATCATCTGGATATCTACGGAAGTCAATCAATCCCTGCATCAATCCAGTAGCTGGGCCGCGCCTTGCAGCAGTCAACGCAAATGAGCCAGCAATTTGACTGAGCGTTGAAAGCAACCCTGCGTTTTCTTGTGCATTTGTTAGATCGCTTTTCTTTATTTTTACTTTGTCTTGGTAACTTCTCACTTGCCAGTCATCAATAGCACCCAAGATTTCAATCATAGGTTTTAATGGCCCCGCTGATTTCGAGTCGATAGCATATTTAGTATCACCGATAAATAATTCAATCGAACCCGGATTGTGTTTCTTATGCCACTGGTTGTATGTCTCTGGGTCTTTCGATTTAACTGGGCCGAATCCCGTGAAGACAATGCGAACTGGCTTTTCTTCGTCATCATCAAATGACATTGATCGCAAAAATAAAAGAGGAGCAAGCACAGCAAGTCCAGTTAATTGTTCTACCAAACGCTTCCGTTGTTGGATTGCTGTTCCGTAGGTAAGAGGGTATCTGCCTGTTATAAGGTGACGATAAAGCGAAAGCGGAGTGTAACCATAAGCAACATTTGCTACTCGCGCCACAATCAATGGGAATCCCAAGAACATTCTTTGGAAGACACGCATAACTTCACCCTCCGTTCCTTTTACACCAGAGGTCGCTTGAGAAATCAATTCATACACCTTGATAAAAGGATAAGATAATGTTCCCTTATCTTTTGTTTCAGACTCGGTTGATAGTTGTTCTGTGAATCTCGTCTTACCAATACGAGATAATGAATCGTTGATAGCAGAATCAATAATCTCATTAGAATTAAGGTTCAATCCAGACATGACCCTTGAAATTTCAGCCTTCATCCGCTCATTAGCGTAGATAGTAGCGTCATTCTTGCTGATTCCATCAGCCATCATGTTAGCAATGTCCATCTGCCTCGCTTGAGCTATCATTCTTAAAGCACCAAGCTGTTTGCTCTTGGGAATCTTAGCCATGTTCATCGCTGAAATCATGTATTGATTCAAAGCATTCTGCTGTAGAAGAGAGAATGAAGCGTCATCGAGTGCCTTCAAAACTCTGGATGTTATTTCGGGATAACCAAAAAGATATTTCTTAATAGCTTGTTTATACTGACCATTTTTCCACAAGTTATTAGCGTCATTGTTAAGACGCTTTAGTTTTCTGTCTTGAGTCTCAAGATAATCAACCAATCTACCACTTCTGGTAACATCATTCTTGAATGAAAAAGCAAATTCTTTTGCAGCATTTATCAGGGAGGAACCAAAATTTTCCCATATTTGCATGACTTGCGATGGGCTTGTTACATTTCGTGCGCTCGCAACCGCTGCATCCCATGCAGAAAAAAAGATAGGATCAATAACCTGTACTGTTGCAGTAGTAAATCTACCAAGTGCTTGACCAATATAGAACGCTGAAAGTGAATCTCTCACTCTTGTCGGTAGCGCAACTTTATCAATGATCTTTTTGATTCCCTCAAGTGCTACTGCTTTCTCTGCATCAGTGATAGTTTCATCGTTTATCTTGGAATCCAATTCATTCAGAGCTTTCAGTTGCTCTGATGTGAATCCCTTCCATCCCAGTGATTTGCCAAACTCCTTTGCAACATTACTGCCGGGGTTTAAAACTTGAGCGCGGATTGCTTGGATCAATGCTACGAATCCTCTGTTTGATTCTGGCTTGATGCCTCCTAGAATTGTTTTTGCAATGGATGCCGCCGCTTCCTCTTGAGCTTTAGCGAATCGTTTTTGGAGCGATATGTCCATTAACTTTGCAATACGTTCTGCTTGCTCTT
>Ga0208974_1000137_pt1 | contig 31629 bp, 17 predicted proteins | sample GreLakmeER15MSRF_FD_187699 | JGI IMG/M metagenome (GOLD analysis project Ga0208974, IMG submission 187699) | Freshwater lentic microbial communities from great Laurentian Lakes, MI, USA - Great Lakes metaG ER15MSRF (SPAdes) | ecosystem: Environmental > Aquatic > Freshwater > Lake | place: Great... | reverse complement strand
GGAGGGTGCGCTCGACTTGCGTGACGGCGACCTGGTAGCCCATGCCGTCCGACCAACTGCCCTGCTGGACGAGGCCGAGCATGGGGGAGGTCATAATGCCGCGGTGAAGGATTTCGCCGGGGAGCATACGCCCGGTTTCATTTAACAGAACTTGAGTAATATTATCAACTGCCATGTAGTAACTGTGAGTTTCTTGTGGCGCCTGAAGCTGCGATGCAGAAATCAAACGCCGATGTTTGAAGGTGAAAGCGCAGAGAGTTCCCCGAATGGGGCTGGCTTTTTGTTCTGACGCAGAGAATTTGGTCGGCCTCCCGCTTGGCCGCTCGCATTAAACAGATGCGAGGCGTGGGGGCTTTTTACGGTGAATCCGTAAAAAGTCAACAAGTATTTTTAGGGGGTGTCCGTTTTTAACGCTCCGCGCCGGGCGATTCAGCGTGCCGCTTTACACCACGAGAGTCAGTGAACTCGGCGGGACTCGCACCCGCTCCTCCCGGTAGATTATTTCTGGCCGAACGGATTCCACTTCGTTCCGGAAACAGGCTCCGCTGTCCGCCTCTCCCGCGCAGCCGGATCGCCGCCTGCGCTCGGTGTCGCGCCTTTGAGTTCGCCGTTGTGCCGTTTGAGGCGGGCGATCTCTGCGTTGGCGGCTTCAAGCTGCCGCACGGCGAGCGGGAATGCCGCCGCCTGCGCGGTGAGGCGGACGCGCTCGGCGACGGGCTGCTCGGAGAACCACTTGTCGTCAGCCGCGTCCACAAAGCTGCGCACCGAATTGACGCGCTCCGCCAGTTCTTTGTCGGCGGTGTCCTTGAGGAACGGCGCAGCGGCGAGCACGGATTCGTCCCACACCTTCGGGATGGCAGTCTTGCGCTCGCTGGCGTTCTTTGCCGCGGCGAGGTCACGCTGTTCGCGTTCTTGGGTGATCGTGTTGTTGTAGATGTCCTTGGCCTTGGCGAGCACTTCGTTGCGCTTCTCCTGGAGCTTCGCGTGGTCGTCCAGAAGCCCGGCCAGCTTGTCAGCCTTGCGCTTGGGCCAGTCAGCGGTCACATCCTCGAACCTATTGTCCTGCGCGCGGCCTTTAAGTGAGGCGAGTTCGATCAGATCCTCGGCTGCCACGTCGTAGTCGGCGGAGAACTCCTTGAACTGCGCCTCGATTTCGCTCATCGGCTTGGCGATTTCGTTTTTGAACATCTGCGTCTTTTCCACGCGGCTGCCGGCGAGTTCCGATTCCTGCTCGTCAATGCGCTTTTGCAGCGCCTCGCGTTCCTTTTGAAGTGACTGCACCGCATCGCTATCCGGCGCGGTTTTCTTCGCAGCCTCCAGTTCAGCGCGGATGGCGGCGGCTTCGGCGAGCGCGGCCTTGGTTTGCCGCTTGGATTCCCGCGCATCAAAGTTGCTTTGCTTGAGGTGTTCGCGTGCCGACTTCGACATGCCCTTTGATGCGTCCTCGATCCGCTTGTTGAGTTCGTCGTCCGTCGTCTCGTCCGTGATCTCAGACTTTGCGGTGGTTTCCTTGACGGGCTCGGCTTTCGGCTTTTCCGGTTCCGTGATCTCAGGCGCTTCGACCTTCTCTCCGCCGGGCGTTTTCTCCGCCAGCTTTTTCAGGTTTGCGAGCGTCATCGGCTCGTAGTTGTTCGGAGCCGGATCGGGGTCTTGGAGTTTCGCGGAGCGCGCGGTGTGCTCTTTCAGCACGGCGTCGTCTTTGATTTCGGCGAAAGGCTGAAACGTGAGCGGTTCAGCGACGGGTAGTGTGGCGGTTTCGGTAGGCATGGTGTCAGGGTTCTTGTTGTTGTTTGGTGAGATTGTATGTGTCCTCTGGCGTCATTATTGTGTGCGCGTCGGACTCTTGATGCGGCTTTTCTGGCTTTTGAGTCAGTCGCACTAGGTCGTCGAGTGCGTCATGCTTGCCCGCGATTTGCGCGGCGCGGATGGCGATGGATTCGATACTGAGCGTGCCGATCACGTTTGGGCGGCTGACGCCTCGGATGGTGGCGAATGCCTCGCGGAGAATCGGCAGTTCGAGTACCTTTTCGAGTTCGCGCTGTTTGCCGCGGTTGGATCGCCATTCGGCGGGTGTGGTGAAGTCAGGCATGATGTCAGGGTTTTAAGGGATCAGACGTTTGGCGTGCGTGCCGTGCGGTTGGTCACGAAGTCGCTGCGGCTTGCGGGAGGCAGTTCAGCGGCCATCGGTTCGCCGACCGCCATCTTCGCCAGCCTGTCGGCGTTGGCCTTGTTGATGGCGATGGACATCTTCACGTCGCTTTCGCGTTTGCGGATCTCTATCTTGGTCTGAACGTCTGCGACTTTCAGTTGTTGCTCGGTCTGGAATTTGCGCACGCTCATTTCCATTTCAGCCTGCATCTTCGCGATCTTCGCCTGTTCCACCGGATCGGGCTGTTCTTGTTGCGCGGCTTCTGATGCGCGCTCGTCGAGTGCCTTCTGGAGTTGGCGCACGTAGGTCATCCACATGGCGGAATAATCACTGAGCGCCTTCCGGTAGCTGGCTGCGAGTTCCGCGCGTGTCGGGTCTGACGCCATCGCCTGAACGTGCCGCTCAGTGTGTGGAATCAGTAGCGCGAGAAATGCAATCTGCGGTTGAAGCTCGGTGATGTCGCCCTGCTCGCCGTTGTTGCGCCAGTCCTCCAGCGTCTTGATCGCGGATGCGATGTCCGGGCCGGGGTCGTTTCCGCCCATGTGAACCATTGCGTGAATGGTGTGGTTCTGGCCGTCCAGCGGGTCAATGTTTCCGCCGCCGAACATGAGCGCGTTCTCCATCTGCGCGAATCCTTGGTCGAGCACGGGGCGTGGCTTGTCTTGCAGCGGCATGTAGCGTTGCGCCCTGCGGTTGCCGACCAGAAGCGTCACGCTGTCGTGCAGGAACATCGCGCGCCCGCGCTCGTCAAACGTCGGCATGAGCTGCGTCATCCGATCCATCGTGGCCTGCTGCGCACCAGGTGAACCCGCGCCGATGGCTCGCACTTCGTTCACGCGCTCCACAGCCATGATCATTTCCGCCGTGATGCCGCGCCGTTCGCACCGAATCACAAACTGTTCCACTTCCGGAAAGTCGTCGTATCGCTCGTTCTTGATGATCTCCTGCGTCCTGCGGAACATTTCGCGAAGTAGCCGCTTCCACGAACGGTTGAACATATTCACCGATGATGTGTTCAAGGCCGAGCCTGTGTTCTGCTCTGCTTGAAGCTGGTATTTCGTCATCACCGGACTGCCGGGATTGGCGTTTCCTGCGCCGATTGTGGGGCTGACAGCATCGAGCTTGTTACCAAGGAAGTTCATCACCGGCATCGTGGTGCGGGTGTGATCCTGAATACCCTGCTCTACGTAGTCCACTTCCGGCGAGATGATCGCCATGCCGTTACTGATTACGATGGGAGATTCGTCGAGTGCGTTTGCGGTCGACTTTTTCAGCATCGTGGTGGTTCCGAGACGGAACTGGTTCACCAGATCATTCAGCATCTTGTTCTCGGTTTGAACGAACGGGAACTGGTCGTACCCCTGCCCGCGGATGCTGTGGTAGTAGCCGTCGCCGACGTTGAGGCAGAAGATCGTGAAGCAGTTCGATTCAGGAGGGAACCGCGAGACTTTCTTGTAGAGGAAATCTGCGCTGTTGTCCACGCCGTCGCGAGATCCAGCCGGGTCGCGCTCGGCAATGTAGTGCGAGAAGCTGCCGTCAAATTCTCGTATCCAGCCGTGAACCAGATACACCCTCGCATTTGTGGAGTAGCTGCTTTGCAGATCGTTCCCCTTGATCATCTGACTGAGCTTACCCCATTCTGGCCCCCACCTGTTCGGCAGCCGCTTTCCGGCAAAAGCCGTGGCGCGAACCAGCGCCCTCTTTACCGCATCCACATTCCAGCCAGTTTCCTCGGCGGCTTTCTCGTTCTCGATCATCTGATAAAGCGCGCTCGGGATCTCGTCTTTCGTCTGCAAAAGGATGTCCACGAACTCCTCGGAGTTTCGGGTGTCGCGAGGAATCAGGAAGTTGTCGAGGCCGGCAGCGTCGAACCGCCAGTCGAAATCCTTTGGGAAATGCGCCAAGCTGACGCCGTGTTCGATGAACTCCTTTGCCAGCAGTTGAAATCGCGGGTCGAAGTCATTCCAGTCCCGGATCATCACGGTCCACTCCTCTGCCACCGTGTCCTCCGCGTTCTGGCGTGCCGTGTCGTCGTAAAGGTTGATCGGAATCTCAGCCGCGATGAACGCCTTGAGGGTGTCCAGCATGTCGTTATAGACTGTGGTGGAGCGGACGATGCGGGACTTTGCGGAACCGAAGTTCAGATTACTTCCGCCGAATGTCGCGGCCCTTTTCTTCGTCGATGTCGCGTATGGGGCTGCGCCGTTGATCTGTTGGCGGATGCCGTACCGCTGCATGGCGGAAAGCGAATCGTCCTGCAACATCCGCCAGTAAATACTCTGGAGCGCGGCGGCATCCTTGAGCCTCGCACCCGGCGGCTTGCCCTTCATCGGGAATGGAGCCAACTCGTTTGGGGTGCCTTGCGTGATCTCGTTGCTCATGTGGATTTAGGGTGTGCGGCGATTTGGTAGCCTCTGCGGCGCTTGGCTCGCCTGCCGCGCCGAAACTTTCGGCACGGATTGGGTTTTTCCGCTTTTGGCGTAAAAACCCACGCATGTCCATCATTTTCCTCAGAAATCTGCATTATTTCCGCTGGAATCTCGCGTTTTTTCGTTTCCGCTGAAAGCAGGCGCACAAGGCTTCCGTCCTTGCAGCCATGAAGAAACACCGCTTCCGGTCGCACAGGCCGCGTCATTGACCGTCCAGACAGCGCCACGCGGAGCGTCGCCGGATCGCACTCGATGCGGTCGCCTTCCCATCGGTAGTTCGCCGTGCTCCAATTATCCTGCATGAGCGGGCAGCTTCTGGCGTGCGGGCGAATGTCCTTCGCGATGGCGAGATCGAATGCGTCCAGGCATGTAAGATGCGCCATCGTGTAAGCTCGCAGCGCGGGCGGATACACCGCGCAGCCGCACATGTGCTCGCCGATTTTGTGCAGCGTGTTGCCACCGAGATCAACGTAGGTGTCGTCAATCACGCCCATGAACGGCACTGCTGGATTCTCGTTGTAGGCGTCGGCGATCATGTCCGCCCATCCGCGGCGAATCGGCGTGCAGTCTGGCTCCACAAACATCCACGGTCGCCCCATTGTTTCGGCTGCGACGACGCACTGACGGAAGATGTCGTTCGGGGCGGTGGGCCACGATTGATGCGTGATGAGGGCGTTGATGGCGACGGGCGGCGTGCGCCAGCCGCACTTGCGGGCGTTCATCGCCACCGTCTCGCGTTGGAGTGGAGAGAGTTCTTCGGAGTACGCCAGCAACAGGTCGTGCCTCGGGTAAGGTCCGAGCTTGCGAATCCACTCCATCAGCGGCACGGCGAGGTGGATGTCGTTCTTGGAGAATGGAAAGACGATCAGCATTATTGTCCGAATCCGTAGTCAATCTCCACTTCGACTTCCGGCTCCCAACCGCCGGACGACTCAGCGCCGTCGCCTTGCCCGATGTCCTCAAGGTTCATCGGCAAAGCCATCCTGTCGGATCGGATGGCGTGATCGCGCAGCTTCCGCCAGTTATCGGCGCTCGTGACGTTCTGCGCGACCGCAACTTCGGAACGAAACCGGAATCGCTTCCGGCAAAGGTCGAGCAGGATCGCCAGCGAATCTCCTGCGTCCGGGCTTCGCCTGATTCGCTTACGCATGACCTTCTTGCTCTCCACCGCCCGCTTGGTGCCGTTGAGTCCCTGCTTGCGCAGCACTTCCCTGCGCGCCAGCAGGTCGTCAATAATCTCGGTGGTCAGCCCCTTGATTTGACCGCTGCGAATGTAGTCCTTGATGACCAGCCAAAGCTCCGAAACCCTGTCGGCGTAAAGCTCGTTGCACGGCTTTGAGTCGATCCCGTGCGTCAACTCCGACGCCCTGCCGTTGAAGTCCACCGCATGAAGGACGGAGTTTCCAACCATGTTGGAGATGATGGGGCCGATCTCGCCCGCTGGCCCGGTGGAGTCGTATGCCATGTTCTCCGGCGTGATACCGTGCTCGCGGCAGATGGCTACGAACTGCGCGGCGATCTGGAAGTTGTATGGCCGGGGGTCGCCCTTGCTGTCGTTGAGTTGGACGCTTTTCGTGACCAGTAAGACGCGACTTCCTGACAGCGTATTGCCGAGAAGCCCAAGCGTCATTTTACAGGCGTCTCCACCGCTGCTGCGCGCCGGGTCTATCGAAGCGCATGGATTCGGTGATCCAGCCCACTCCACGGTGGTCGCCATCACGTCGCCCTGCACCAAGTCCGCCTCAGATAAGATGCACTCCGGGTCGCTGCCTTCGGGCGGCCAGAACCCACGGCATTGACTCCAATGCACAAGCGAGTCCTCGCCGTTCTGGTGCTTGCTCATCGCCACGTCCTCGATCTTCGGAAGGAACGGATACAGCACTTCGCCAGCGAGGATGTTCGGCGAAAGCTCTGAGTCGAACCGGATGCAGTAGCCAAGCTGCGTTTGCCACTCGTAGTCCTTGTCTGAGATTTCACCCCATCCGTTTTTCGGCGTGCAAAGCATTCCGTGCGGATCGTATTTCGACTTTGGGTTTCCGATGCCGATGAACTGGAACCACTCGTTCTTGGAAAGGTTGCCCGTCGCGAACTTCACAAGCCCCGGAGACAGCTTCGGAAGCTCGTCCGCGATCATAATGACGCGCTTGTTGTGGCAGCCGTCCAGCTTGTCCATGCTCTCCTTTTCGTGAGCAGCTTCGCCGGCCACCAGCGAGATACCTGATTTGTCGGACATCTTCGCTTCGTTTCCCGGCATCCTTGTCCGCACGATGCCGAGGCTGTCCACCAGCTTTCCCGGCATGTCCGGCACGGAGTTGTAGTAGTCCACGATGCTGCCCCAGATGCGCTTCCGTGAGGCTGTCAGCGTGGTGGACGTGACGATGACCATCGTGTTCACTGGGTCGCAAAGCCAGTTCACGATTGCCCATAGTGCCATGCAATCCGACTTGCCCACGTTTCCTGGCCCCGCGATTCCGAGGTATTGCCATTGGCACGCCTGCGCGATCATCGTCTCGGCCCACGGATGGATCTGGAAATGCTTCCGCTTGTTTTTCTTCCCCCACAGCAGTTCGACGATCCGCCAGAAATGCCCCGCCTTCCCGAGTCCTCCTTCTTCCTCCTTGTGCCCATATCGGAAGCACTTCAATTCGATGTTCAGATCATCAAATTCGTCAGGCCAGTCGAGTTCGTATTTGCGAGGCACGGGTGGGTTTTTACGTGAAAAGCGTAAAAAGGCAAGACAAAGTAAGCGGTTTGTGCTTTTCTCCCTGAAATGCCTAAAGAAGACGAGAACGTACATCCGTGCCATTGGGGGGTTGATCGACTGGCCGCGTGGTCGAAGGGGACGGATGTTGAGATCACGATAGAGAGCGGACTTGACGAAATCAAACTCGCCCGAAACCGTGCTGCCAACGAGTTTCTAAACCGGATGCGGATGGACAAAAAGGCAGCGATGGAACGCGTAAAGGAGCGGGTGAGGATGCACTACGAGTCCGGCGCGGCCATGAAGATGATTTGCGACACCTACAAAGTGAAGCGCGCGCTTGTCGAGCGATGGGCTGAGAAGGAGAAGTGGAAGCTGCCGCCTGCGCGCGAGCCGGACAAACCAATGACCCCGAGCGCCAGGGCGTACGATCAGGACGCGATTGCGGAGGATGTGCAAACCGGCATCGTGACGCATCAAAGCGAGGCGCGACTGCCGCTGGCGGTGAGGGAACTGAACGAGCAAAAGCGGCTGATGAACATCCGCGGTGCGCAGTGGGATGAGATTCCGCACGAGAAGGTTGCCCTCGCGCTACGGATGCGCCTCACTCGGCAGGCGCGGCGGATGATCGAGAAGATGGAGACGCTGGACGAAGACGAGATCATCGCCCCTGAGATGATGAAGACGTTCAAGACCATCGCGGAAGTGCTGGATAAGGTCGCGCCGATTCCAGAGGACAAGGCGGTGCGGACGAATTCCCTACTGCACGTCACGCTGTTCAAAGACGACGGCCTGCCGAAAAAAGCGCAGGCGATTGAAATTCCCGCTTGACGCAGTATCGCAAAGCGGTTAGCGAGAACAAATGCAAGATGACACAGAAGCAAATGAGCCAAAAAGGAGGGCGGTCGAAATCGGCCAAAAAGCTGCGCGCGGTTCGTCTGAACATCAAGAAAGCTGTGGCAGCAAGGTGGCCTAAGAAACCCGCGAATGACCTTCCAAGTCCTCAGTCCTGACGCAGCTCGGCGCGTTGACCCGCCTGTGTCGCGCTTCCTGCAAACGCTACCGCAAGGCCGCGACATCGCCGTGGTGCCGATCACGCGGCTGGACGGCTTCCAGTTCCGCGATGAACTGCGCGGGACGCTTGAAGGCAAGCCGTGGGTGCTGCTGGACTTTTCCGAGTTCGGCCCCGAATGGGATCAGCAAACGAGTCACCTGTGGGGGCGTGACCGCCTCGCTCATGGATGGTTCGGCGGCGATGAGTGGGCGAAGCTCGACGCCTTCATTCGCGAGCATCCGCCGCTCATCACCTTTCAGCGCGAGCTTCTGCTCAAGGACGTTTCCGACACGATGCAGCCCGTCGAATACCTGAACTACTCCGCGCCGATTCAGGCGGAAACCGAGGATCAGTTCAACGCGCGACCGATTGACGTGTTCTTCCAGTGGGGGCTTTCTAATCCGTTCCGCCCGCATCTGCATGGCGAGATTTTCAAGCACTCGCAGCGACTCGGCTACGACGTGTGCAGCCAGCTTGATCACCTCGACCGTTGCATCACCCGCAAGGACAGACCGAGCATCTGGGCGGCGATTCACACTCCGCACTACGCCCGCGTGAGCAACGACGAGACAATCCGCTGGTTCGGCAAGTCGAAGGTCGTCATTGCAGCGCCGGGGTGTGGGGTGAAGACATTCCGGCATGGCGAGATCAACAACAGCATCATCGCGATGCGGTCGGACAAGCTGGTTTACTCAGTGAACCAGTGCGGGATCGCGCTTGGCGACGCTCCTGTGGATGCGCTATGGGAGGCGGTGCGTGGCCGCGATGCCGACTACCTGTATCGAACCTACCTACTGAACCACGCCGCCGCGGACTCACTCCGGCACGAGCGGTATGTGAAGGAGATTTTCATGCCTGCCATCCAGAAAGCACTCCAATGCAAATCGTAACCGTCGCCAACGCTGCTCCAAAAGCCGATTACTACTGCTTCCGTGAAATGCTCGCATCGTGTCGACGCTTCGGGCATGAACCGCTGATTCTCGGATGGGGCCAGCCGTGGGGAGGACTCGGAAACAAGCCGCGACTGCTGCTGAAAGCCATCGAGTCCGGCCAGATCACCGACGACCACATCCTCTTTCTCGACGCCTTCGACACGGTTCTTGCGCGCCCGCCGTGCGACATCATGGCGGCATACGCGGAATACCATGCGCCGATTGTGTGGGGCGCGGAGAGGAACCTGTTCCCTGACATCGGGTGCGACCGCGATGCTGTGTTCCCTGCGTCACCGGGAGGCTTCCGCTACCTCAACAGCGGTGTGTGTGTGGCGCAGACGGATGCGATGCTGGCCTACCTTCAGCACATTGACGCGGCCAACATTCCCGACGATCACAAGTCGGCGGATGGGTCGCGCGACATAAATCCAAATGACCAGGAGATAGCCTTGAAGGCGTTTGTGCGGCAATTCACATGGACGGATATTTCGGAGAAACAGCCGATGTGTCCGCGTATGGCGCTCGACATCGGATGCCACATCGCGCTGAACATGCACAGCGTCACGCCGGATGAGATTGACGTGAGTGGAGAGCGCATCAAGGTGCTGGCGACCGGCGTTGAACCGTGTATTTTCCATGCCAACGGGAACGCCAAGGACAGCGGAATGCTAGCGACGGTGCTGGCGAAACTGGGATACTGACCATGCTGAGCTGCATCATCAACCTCGATACCCGCCCGCAGCGCACCACGATGGAGGCGCACAACATGGGCGTGACGTGCTCCGACCTGCTGGTTGGCAACGTGGTGAATAAGCGCCGCTTTTTCCAAGGCTTCGACGCCGAGTTCATCGCCTACATTGACGTTCACGAACCCGTGCCGGAGGACGCGCTGCGCGAACTGAACCGGCTGTGCGACTGCGTAGTGCTTCGCAAGCACTCCAAGAAGTATCGCGGGGCCGATCCGTTCAACGTATTCAACGACATCGCGTATTTGCAGGCGCTTTCGCAGGCACGCGGAGAGATCGTGGCGCACTTCGATATGGACAGCGTCTGCTTCGCTCGCGACAAGGAAGCCGTGGAAGCGTGGCTGTCTAATCTGGAATCATACCGCTTCGTCAGCTACCCGTCGCCGTGCAGTCCGCGCCCTGTGGGCGACGCCAGCTTCGGAAAGCACACATGGGCCTCGACGCGAGCGTTCGCCTGCAAACGCGAATGGCTGAAATTCGACGTGCTGGAGCGGATGCTGCGCGAGCCTGAGTGGGGATGGGAGCAATTTGGCGAACCAGTGCGCAAACTGAATTGGCTGGAGCACATGCTGGCCCTGTCCAACAACGAATCCGTCATCTACCCGCCCCGCTGCGACGACCGGCTGCTCATGTTCTGTTGGAGCGCCTATCACCGCGGCGTGATGGAGAAGCTGAACGGGATGAGCTTTGACGAGGTGCGCGATTACGTGCGTCGCTGCGGCGAAATCCAATATCCAAACGACTGCGTAGCCATACCATTATGAACCCAACCGCTCTGTCCCTATTCAAATCCACACCCGGCGCGATGTCATGCGCGGAGGGCGAAGCCCTGTCTCGCCTCGCCGCATCCGCGCCTGTGGGAGCCTGCGTAGAGTGCGGGACGCATAGCGGCAAGAGCGCGATTGCGATTGCAGCAGGGCTAAACAGGGAGCAAGTCCTCAACCTGATTGATCCTGACTTTAAGGTGTCAGAACGTCAAATCACGGAGGCGGTATGGGAGGCTTCATCGAAGAAGGTGGTCGCCGTGCTCTATCAAGGAACTTCCGAAGAAAGAATGCCGCCACTACGAAAGTTCTGCGGCGACTTCGCCTTCGTGTTCCTCGACAGCGGCGACCACTCCTACGAACTGTGCCGCGCCGAGTGCGACATCGTTGCGCCGCGCATGGTGAAGGGCGGCATCATCGCCTTCCATGATCTGGATTCGCAATTTAAGGGCGTGCGGCAGTGCTACGACGAACTGCTGGCAACTGGCGAATTTGAGGAGATTAAGATTCCGTGGGATGATATTCTTAAGGAAGTGATTCTAGGCAGGCTGGAGGATGGAAACCAAACATACCATCACACCGAACTAGCAAATCCAATGTTTCTCGGAGCACTTCGCCGCAAATGAATATCGGCATCCTCGCCTTCACCACTCCATCCTTCGCGCCCGTCGCCGACATCACGGTGCCGGCGTTCAAGGCTTACTGCGCCATGCACGGATACGCCTTCTGCCTCGCTACCGGCGACGACTGGAAGCCCCGCACGCGGAAGCTTGGCTTCATCAAGACGCAGGCCGTGTTTGACGCGCCGCCTCAGTTCGACGCGCTGTTCGTGGTGGATCTCGACATCCTCATCACGAATCCGCTGGTGCCGCTCGAAAGCCTCATCCATCCGACCGCTGACATCATCGTTACGACCGACGTGAACGGCTTCAACTCCGGCGCTTACATCATCCGAAACACGAAAGCAGCCAAGAGCTTCCTGACGATGGTGTTTGAGATGGAGCACGAACCCGGAATCAACGGCGAACAGGACGCGATGAATTCTGCTCTGAAATTCCAGAATCCGGGATTCGCCGCATGGCTTCCGCAGCGGGCTATGAACTCCTACCTTTACACCGAGTATCCAGACACGAACGGCGCGGATGAGCCTGGACACTGGCAGCCGGGAGACTTCCTGCTGCACTTGCCGGGGCGCAGCAACGAAAGGCGCGTTGAGATTTTCAACTCGCCGGAGATTCAGTCGAAGATCATCAAATGACGAAACCCAAACGAACGCGAACCATGACGCCGGCGGCATTGGCCGGACTGGAAAAGGCGCGCAAGGCGCGGATGGAGGCAAGGCAGGCATTGCTCTCGGTTGAAGCCGTTCCGCCGCTGCCCTTCATTGACCAAGTGAAGGCCATGTCCACGCCAGTCACAGTCACCGGTAATTCTGAGCGCACGTTCGCCATCGCTGGCGACATCGGCGACTGCATCGCCATGCTGCCGAGCATCCGGCACATGGGCGGAGGTCACGTCGTCATCACGCCACCACCGCCCGGCGTCGGCACAGGTCAGGGCTTCTGCCGTGAGTCAATGCAGGGTACCCGCTACGAGTCGATCAAGCCGCTACTGGAATGCCAGCCCTACATCCACAGCGTGTCGTGGGGGCGGCTGCCAGCCGGCGCGATTGACGTGTCGCACTTCCGCACGCCACCGCACTTTCAGGAGAACATCATCCAGTGCATCGCCCGCTACTTGAAGCTCGGCAGAGTGTCCGAGGAGCCGTGGCTGACCGTGCCGTTCGACGGCGAGGTAGGGAAAGGGCCGGTCGTGTTCTCGCGTTCGCCGCGATACCAAAATACGCGGATGCCGATGCCGGGGTATGCCGCTGAGTTCAGGGACGCGCTGTTCATCGGGTCGCCGGATGAGCACAAGGCATTCGAGAAGTACGTTTGCAGGGACGTGATTTATCAGCCGACAAAGAACCTGCTCGAAGTCGCGAAGCTGATGATGGCGGCGCGGTTCGTGATCTGCAACCAGTCATGCCCAGCATGGGTCGCGATGGGGCTTGGCCGTCCATTCGTCTTGGAGGTCTGCCCGGACGTGTCCATTCAGAATAGCATCGTGGTGCGCGAGAACGGGCGATGGGTCGGAAACGAGGATCAAGTCGGCGTGAAAAAGAATTGGTATTGACAACACAGCCGCTTGTGTTAAACAAGCGCATGAAAAATGACTCACAAGCAAATCTCACAGAAGGGCGGGCGCTCGAAGTCGCCAGCGAAACAGGCTGCCGGCAGGATCAATGTCGCGAAGGCGCTGGCGGCGAGGTTGGCGAAAAGAAAGCAAATCAACGGTTTCCAAGGAAGCTGACTGGAGTCCGTTTCGGAAGACTGCTTGTCGTTGAGTTCGCGGGGATTCGGAACACAAACTCGCACTGGATGTGTGTTTGTGATTGCGGAACCCGCAAGGTTACGAGCCGCTGCACGCTCGTTCAGGGGCGAACCAAATCATGCGGCTGCCTCGTAAGGGATTTCCCGATTAACACAACGCACGGTCACGCCGCATCCAAGGCGAATGGAGGATCGTCTGCGGAATACAGAATATGGACCAATATCAAAACCCGCTGCTATAACAAAAACGCCATAAATTACGCAAGGTACGGCGGGCGAGGGATTGCGATGTGCGACAGATGGAGAAACTCGTTTGAAAACTTCTTCGCAGATATGGGGAGAAGGCCGTCCAAATTACACTCGATTGAGCGAAAAGAAAACCTTGTTGGATACTCTCCAGATAACTGCAAGTGGGTTACCTCCTTAGAGCAAGCTAATAATAAGCGGAGCAATGTATTCCTGACTCTAAACGGAGTCACTATGACTATTTCGCAATGGGCTGTAAAAATAGGCATTAAACCAGCGGTGATTACGAAGAGAAGAACTAGGGGTTGGTCTGATGAAAAAGCACTTAGTACGCCAATAGTTAATTCTAGTAAGTTCAGGTCACCTTAGTCGCCTTCCAGCACCACGGCGGAGACTCCGAAAGACTCGTCTCGTTCTTGACTAGCACTTCGAGCGGCGACCAAATTATTACAGATGTTTGGCATCCGCAATGAGCGCAGGATTTAAGGCTTTCGTCGGATGGTGTTTTTTTATCACCTATGAACTTAAAAACTCGCGCTGCCAAGTCAGTGCATCCCGAGCAACCAGTAAGATAAACGGATTGATTCAGCGGGCAGCCGACGCAGATTTCCGCGCGCCTATTTGCCTCATCTTGCGATACGCACTCACCGGCGTGCCACCAATCCCGCGCCTTCAAAAAAAAGGAGGTTATGTCGCTCCACGTGATGAGGCGTTGCTGTTTCAGGAACTCTGGCGTATCTAAACCAATACGGCTACAGGCTTCGTTTCTCAGTGAGACTGGAAGAGCTTTGCAACAAGCGTCACTAAAAACCGCCAGAGGATTCGAGAACGTAAGACCAAGCTGCTTACACCGCGCGTCGTAAAGCTCGTAGCACTGCTCCGCGCTACCTGCCCTCACGATCTCATTAGTTCCCGGGATCAGCGCGGCGTCGCGCGGGAAGTTCCTGTTGCGCCACCAGTATTCAACGGCGCTCACCGGCTGTATCTCCGCTCCTTGGGTGCAGTCTTGTCTCTCGTCACACTCACGCCGACACCGATGGCTTCCTGCAACTTCGCGCCGACAGTCTTTGCGAACCCAGCCCGCTCGAAAAATTCATCGGCACTCCGCCATGCCAACGGCATCGTCAGGTCGCGAGCAATGCTTGGCACGGTTGGCACCTTCCCGTCGTAGTTGCTACCTGTGAAAAGGTCTGTCGCCACGCCCACCCACGGCGCAGAGATCGAGCGAATCTCGCGACCGATAGTTGCGTATGATTTGAATGCCCGCTGCTTGTCGGCTTCTTCTTGGTCGGACAGCATGGCCTGGATGGTTGTGGAGATGCCTTCAATGAGCGCGGCACCTATCCGAGCGAGCTTAACCTCGCCGCCAGTGTAGTCATACTCCATGCGGGCGTCACTGTCTGTCACCTTCATCTTGAAAAGGCGTTTAGCCTTATCGAACATATCTTCGTCATCCCCAGTGTCTCCGTAAAAATAGCGCGAGATGGCTGAAACCACCATCCATCCAGCTATCGCGCGGAACTGCTCCTTGAGTGCTATCTTGCGGATTCGCATAGAGGAATTGCGCCTCCAAATGTGGTAGCCGGAAAGGTTCTTCGCCCGCGCCGCGAGGAAATTCGCAGAGTAGAAGACGAATTGCGCCAGCTTTCCGGCACCGGCCTTTAGTCCGCGCCCACGCCCGCTGTTGATCATGTCGCCAAGCGCCTCTTTCTCGATTTTCGACATCGGCTTGTCGCGCAGTTCATTGATGCGATAATCAGCCACGTCAGCGGCCAGTTCATTCAGGAAGGTGGTGAAGGTTCGACTGCTGGCGCGAACGTAGTGACCGAGCAACTTGGGAACAAGTTTAGGCAGAACAAGCAGCGGATTACCGGACAGCTTGATGTCCGCCCAGTCCTCGATGTTGGAGCGCACTCCTTCTTCCGCCATGCGATCATGCGCCTCCGCCTCAACGGACGGCATCTGTATCTTCATGGGCTTGTAGAGAGCGTAGTTCGGGCGCAGTTTCCGCTCGGCCTCGTAGCTCACCGCCTGCTTTTGGCTGAAAATTGTGCGGATCGAGCGCCACATGGCCTTTGCCGCCATTATTGGATGAGCTTTAACCATGCGTATGCCTTGGCGTGGAGCCGACAAGTCGCCGCTTCCCATGAGTGAGCGTTCAGCGGTAAAGGCAGTCCACAGCGCGTCAGTGAACTTCTCGTAGCCACCCCGACGCTCCTTGATGTAGTGCAGGAGTCGCTTTGCGTAGTTGCTCTTGATCTCCTGCAAGTCCGAGGCGATTCGCACGGCTTCGGGGTCTTTGGATAGGTCAACAGGCGGCCTTGGTGGACGCTTCTCAAAGTCACTTTTTGCGAGCCGGTCAGTGAGGTCGGCGATCTGTCGCAGCATCGCGGCTTTGCGGTTTGCGATCTTGGTCTGTTCAGTCACTCCGGCGGCGTTCTTTGCGGCATTGTAAGCAGCAAGCGCAGCGTCGCGTAACGCGCGGGCTTGCGCCACGCGCGCCGAGTCAGCGGTTGTCGTTTTGCTTTTTGCCGTGAAGTCAGATTCGTTGACTCGCCGCTCGTATTCAGCGGCAGCCGCTTCCAGCGCACGAACCCTTGCGTCATCCGGGTCTGTCGCTGGCTTGGCGTCACGCCGAATCTGCGCGGCGAGTTCCCTCATTGCGGCGATCTCCATGCGTGCATCTTCCTCAAGCTGCGTAAGCGATTCCTGCGGCTGCCTGCTTGTCGGCTGCTGCTCTCCGGCAAGCATCTGTTCCCACCGCTCCCGCGCCACAAGCGCGGCGTCGAGTCGCTTTTGCGCGTCACTCAGGGGAGGACTGGCTAGTTCCTTCAAAGCCTGCGTCTCTGCGCGTGCTGCGTCTGCTCTGGCGCGGATGACCAGAACTTCATTTCGCGTCTCCGCCCCCTTCTGGACGGGTCGCGTAAATACTCCGCGCTTCGCTGCCTCCAGTTCAGCCAACGCCTTCTGTTCCGCGCGTTCCGCTGACTTGATGGCGGACTTGAGCTTTTGCTCTGGCGTTGCTTCGCGCCGACCAAACACCGCCAAATGTTCCGCCTCAACTGTCGCGAGTTCGGCCCTTAGTGCCTCAAGGTTTGGGGATGTTGGAGTGACGCCGCGATTCTTGATGGTGCGCTCACCCTTCGCGATCTCGAAGCGAAGGTCTTTGATGCGGTTGCGTGCGCGCTTCTCCAGCGCGTCGAGCGCGGACTGTCGGCGAGATTCCGCCGTGCTTTGTGGTGGCGGAATTTTCTTCTTTAGCTCGTTAAGCTGCTGCGCCAACGCGCGAGCCTGATCCCGCACTGGAACTCGTTGTTGCCCTGTCAGCTTCAAGTAATCGCCAACATCCTCGCCAGCCTGCGAGCGCACGAGCGCGGCCTCGGCATCTATAATCTGGCGCACTATCAGCGCCTCTTGCCGGATTTGCGATTGCAGTCTCTTGAGTGCGTCCTCTGTGGCGGCCTTGCCCCCGCCGTAGTCTGTCCACAAATCCAGCAACACGTCATCAGTCGGATTCCCCATGACGGGATCAAGAAATGCGTGCAGCCTAGCCATCACTCCCTTCACGGTCGTAGCCCCGGATTTCACGTATTCATTGGCAAGCTGCTTCACGTAGCGGCCCATGTCATCCGGTAGTCCTTCTTCCGCCATTGCCCGGATGCCGTCCTCAATGGATGCGGCGTCTTCCGTGGCGGCCTGCTGACGGGCCTTCTGTTTGGATGACACCTTCCTTTCGGGCTGGTTGGTGTTCAGATACTTCATCGCCTTGTCCCATGCGGGCTTGAGATACGGCCTCACCCATTCGCCAAACTCTGACGCTGTGCTTGCGGCGAAGTTTCCAAAGGACTCCATGCCCTGCGCGATCTTGCCGCGAGCAAACAGGAAAATATCGCCAAGGATCGTCGGATCAACGCCGACGTTCACCTGCCCCGCGCGGGCACGCAGTCGCTCACTGGCAGCATTTCCAGCGGATACCCACTCGTTCACCTTCTGCTTTGCGTATTCCAGCACGCGGGACGGAATCTTGCTCCACTCCGCAATCTTCGCTTCGGCATTGGCAATCCTTTCAGCGGCCTCGGTGGCTGCTTTTCTTGCATCTAAATCAGCCTGAGCCTTGGCGATCCTTGTCGCCTCATCCCTAATTCGATCCACTTCCTCTGGCGTCAGGCCGGACTGCTTGGCCTTGCGCTCCCTCGCTTCCATTGCGGCTAGCGAGAAGTCTTCATTCGCCATAAGTTTGAGCGATTGCAGCGCCGCTCCAGCCTCGCTGCCGGCCATCCCCTTAAGGATTTCGGATGCCTGTAATTTCTTCTCGTAATACTGAAATTGGTCAAGAGCGTCACGCTGCTCTTCTTCGCTGAGATTCGGGTCGCGCGCACGATCTGCTGCCTCCTGCCGCTTGTTGTGCAGATCAATTTGCTGCGCAAAGACTCCCGCAAATTCCTCATCTGTCAGCACGGTTTTTTCGCCACTGCTGATCTCGTCAACCAGTCGGTCTGCCCATTTTGGTTCCGTCTCGAATCGCTTGACGGCGGCATCCCAAAGAACGCGGTTTGCCTTCCTGAATCTCCGCGCCAAAGGCGGCAATCCTCGTTCCGCCCGCTGTGCGTCCATGCTGTCGAACTTGCCACCGTATGTTCGCGGGCCGGATTCGCCTGTTTCCTCTCGGTCTGGCGGCACGGCGTTCAGGTCTGCGATGTTGATTTCTGGCGGGGTTGCACCCTGCGCGACATTCGATGCTTCCGCCTGAATCTCCGCCTGCCTTTTTGCGATGATGCTGTCAATCGCCGCTATCTGCTGCATCTCCTCGACGGTGGGCGGCCTTCCGCTTTTTCGGATGTCTTGCAGGAGCTTGTCCGCGCTCCCTTGCAGCATGGCGACTTCGCGCTCTTTATCCATGACGGCTTTCTTGGTCGTGGATGTCGCTTCGGGGTTCTCGTCCTTGAGGCTGAACAGCACGTTGCCGCCACGCTGCTGCGTCTTGAGCGCGTCGGGAATGGGGAGGGAGTGGACGGTGGCTGTGTCCCCGTTACGGTGGAGTTCTCCGAGCAGTTCGGCATCCGAAAGGTCGTCCACCCGCTTGGCGTTTTTCGGGGTCGCAATTTCCGCCGTCCCCGCCTTCACCCCGAACTTCTTCACCCCGAACTCCTTCGCCAGATCGTTCGCGATGGCCGGGAGTATCTGGTCATAGACGCGCTTCAAGCCTTCGCCGCCGACTTTCAGATCAAGTCCTGAAAGCGTCATGCGTCCGCCACCGGCCCGGCCTTCGCCGTTGATGATCTTCTGCGCGACTTCTTTTCCTACAACCTCGGGAAGCTGCTCTTCGGTAAAAGTGTCGGTGTCTCCCATCGAGACGCCTTCTCCGTTTTTATCCACAGCCCCAAGCTCGTAACGAGTCCCAAAGGAGAGTTCCCGTTTCCGGTAGTCGATCTTGCTGATGTGCTTCTCCAGCAAATACCGCTCCGCCTGCTGCTCGCCGGTCGTCCACGCAATCGCGTCCGCGCCCTCGTCCACGGCATCGCGCAGCGCCCGCTTCATGCCGATCTTGTAGATGCGCTTGCGAAGCTCCGGCGGCATCTTCTCCTGCTCGCCCTTGCCCGGCCCCTGCATCTCCTCGATGAAATACGTCCGCTTGCCCTCGGCGTCCGTGCGGATGTTGCGCCGGATGCGGACGATGGGGTTCGCGATGTCGGAGTATTGCGAGTGGCCGTCGCTCCATGCGGTCTTGCCTTTGCCTTTCTCGGCAAGCAGCTTTTCAGCCTCTTCGCGAGTCTCGTATCCCTCTGATTCCTTCCCGGTGGTCAGGTTCTTGATCGTGAACCATTCCTCTCGCGGATCGCTAATCTGCCCCGTGCCTTCTTCGTGATGCTGGATCTGGTAGCGAAATTCATCCTTCGCGCCCGGCCACGTCACAAACATCTCCCGGTAGCTCCCCTCGTCCGCGCCGGGGAGTTGGTATTGGGTAAAATGTGCGCCAGTGCGGGTAGCCTCCGATCGCCAGTGCGATTCTTCTATTTGCGCCTGTTCGCGGGCTTTTCCGTATTCAATCAATGCAGCTTTTTGCGCGCCTGTGAGTTTAGAGTATTGGAAAGGATCATTGCCTAATCGGGATCTGGCGGCTTGATACGCCGACTTTTTCATGTCGTCTGTCGCCCATTCTCCAAGACTTGCCTCGGCCCCTCTCATGCGCTCCATCGCAGCATTGAACCTGCCCTGCTGCTTTCCTTCTGTCTCTCCCCCCAGCACCACATCCTGCACCGTCGCCTGCCGCTCCAGCGCGTAGCCGGTCAGTTCCGCCTTCGTCACCTTGTCGCCCGGCTGCTTGCCCGCCAGCGGCGAGAGCGGGTCCGTGAAAATCCCGCTCATCGCGATCTCATCCTTCTTCGCGCCCTTCTCAATCGCCGCCCGCGCCTGCTGCACCGTCATCGTCTCCTGCGGTAGCCCCTGCACGGTTTTCGTGAGCGCGGAGTAGAACGGGTTAGATTGCTTGTCCTTCGCACTCATCCGCACCGCCCCAGCCTCCGGCGTCACCGCCCTCTGCTTCCGCACGGCATCCACGCCGCGCCGTAGCAGCGCCATCACGTCGTTTGTGCTCCACTGCTTTACGCCGAGCTTGTTCAGCGCGTTGCGGAGCCAGTCCACCACGCGCTGCCAGCGGGTGCGGTGCTGCGCGGACATCTCCGGGCCTACGCCCTGCATGATCCTCGCCAGCGTCTCGCTCACCTGTTCGTGCGGCTCGTAGCTGCGCTGCACAGCGGCGTAGTCGTCGGGGAACAGCCGCTTGAGCATGGCGTCCAGTTGAGTCGTCGCTTTCTCTCCAAAGGCTTGCAGCAGCGCGTCCACGCCGCCGTGCCCCGCCGCTTCGTGCATGAACGTCTCGATGGCCTGTCGCGGGTTCTCAATGGCGGCTGCGTTGATCCAAATCTTGCCATCCACCACGACGCCGCGGATGCGGTTCAGGTCACCGGATGCTCCGTACCGTTTGAGGAATACCTCCTTCACTCTCTGCGGATACTGGCTGCCGTCCGCAATGACTTCGTGCGGCATCGCGCCGGCCAGCCGCTCGGCGACGACACGCACAGCCCGCTGCACGGATGCGACGGGAAGGCTGGTTGCAGGGGCGGTGTCGGCAATCGCGAACGGATCTTCGTCGAACAGGTTGCCCTGCTCCTTGTCCTGCTTCGCCTTCGCATCGGCGGCGTCCTTGGCCTCCTTTGCGACCTGTTCAGCAGCCTCGCGGGCTTCGCGCTTGGCGATGTCGGCGGCAGTTTCGGCTACCAAGTTGAACGGCGCGGCTTCGCCCTGCAAAAGCTCCCCGGTGCCCTTGCCGTCACTCGGGCGGAGCTTTGGGGTGGCGGGTTCGGGTGTCTGCTTCGCAATTTCGCGACGGGCAATTTCCTTTGCGGCGTCAATGGCCTCCTGTTCTCCACGCGCTTCATAGGTCTGCTCCAAGTCTGGATGCTGACCCTCGGCTTTGCTGTACCCTTTGACCTCGTAGGCCATCTGACCGCTCTTGCGTTTGATCGTGCGGACTGTTGCGTAGAGTCCACCATCCGCCGTCCCGGCAATCTTGGTGCTGTCGTTGTATTTAAGGACGTTGATTGTCGGCGTCTCCGGCTTAGCGGCAACTGGTGCAGTCGGCGCGGGTTCGGGTGTTTCGCCCTTGATCATCAGGGACTCATCGGGATGCACTTCCTGCGTTCCGAATTTCTCGCCGTCCTGCAACGTCACCACGCCGTCCTTGTCAATGTCGGTGACGCGCATCTCCTCGCCGCCGATATTGATCGTCTCCCCGTATTTTAGATCGCCGGCCTTGATCTCGCCGTCGCCTTCCTCTTTCGCCTCCTGAAAGTCCGCATACTGCTTGCGCTCCATGCCGGGCTTCTTCGTGAGTTCACGCATCTTCTCAACAAGCGAAGCCTGCGTGACTGCATCGCGCGCATCCGCCTTGTCTGGATGCACGCCGAGCGCGATCATTGCCTCCACATACGCATCGGCGCGCGCTTTCTTTATTGCGGCCTCACCCTGCGGTCCGGCTGCCACCGCTTCAAGGTGCCCGCTGTAAAATCCAAGCTCAGGGTACTCGATGACGAGTTTTTTGAACTCCGCAGCCGCGGCTCGCGTTTTTCGCGCTTCCTCTTTCGTCATGCCTTCAAACTGCTCATTGGTCAGCATCCGCGACTCCACTCCGGGGCGCAGCGATACGTTGCCGTAAGGCACGGTCTGTGTGATGCCTTTCTTTTTGCCACCATCGAACGTCACGCTGACGGACTCAGGCTTTCCCTTGCTGTCCAGAAAAACATCTCTGACTATCGCCGGATGCGCCAGCTTTGCGCCCCTCACGAGTTGTACGCTCACCTTCGCGCCGGGCACGATCTTGGCACGCACCTTTTCGGTGAATGACTGCGCCGGAGGCTTCGGCTCCACCGCCTTCTTGCTCGGCCTCTCCGCGGGCAGTCCAAGCCGGTCAATGATGCCGACCTTCTCGTTGTCGTAGAGCCAGTCCATGCCGTGCTTCTCCAGCACAGCGAAGTCCGATTCCGTGGCCTTGGGCGCATTGCCGCGAATCAGCGCCGCCAGGGTGCCGCCCTGCTGCTTGCCGCGGATGTCCGCCCATGAGTAGCCGAATATGCCGCCCTCGGACTGCGGGGTGGCGGGGGATGGCGCGGGTGTGGGCTTCGGTTCAGCTTGAGCTTCGGAATTACTCTCCCGAAACGACTTGGACTCGAAATCCCAATTTTCAATCTCTGCTGCGCCACTTAGCTTCTCGCCGTGAACAACCGCACCCATGTCAGCCATGCGCCCGCCGACGCGGCTGCCAAGCGTCCTATCAAACGGGATGTTTTCCGCGAACAGCCATTGCATTTCCGCCTTGCTGGCTAGTCCGTATCGGGCTGAACGCTGCGCCACCTGCACTACGCCGGTTGCGCTCCAAGGCAGGTTAATGTTGATCTGCGTGGTGGGATGGTTGCCATCTTTGTCGTGCAGTGAAAGCCCAGTGCCGCCCTTTGCCATCGTAGCGACAAGAACGATGTCCTTTGCGCCCCTCCAACGCGCAAGATTATCTTGCGCCTTCTTTGGCGTAACCGACCCGGTGAAGATCGCCACCTTGTCTTTTCCGAAATGGTTCACGATCAAGTCTTCAGCGGAAGGGATCTCGACGATCTTGATTCCGGTCTTTGCCATGAATGACTCCATGACTTCCGTGATCCCTCTCGGCGGCAGACCATAGGCCGCTCTGGCCGGCGGCTTGTCGCGATCCGCTAGCGCCTGATTGCAAGCGCGTTTCCATTCCTGCTCTCGCTCGATAAGATCAGGGATGTCGATCTTCCGCTCGGCCTTTGTCTCCACGAAAATGATTGGAGAGCGCCCGCGCTTGAGCGCGCTTTCCGCTTCCTCGATTCCTTGACGAACCTTACCTGCCTCCAGTAGTCGCTTTTGAAAATTAACAATCCACGCAGGGGCGAACCCCATCAGCGAGTTCTCGTTCTCGGCTGCCGCTTCACTGAATGCGGCGTACATTTCAGCGATACCTTTGTCGGCCTGAACCTTTACCAGTCGCGAGTCCACCATGCTTTCCGGCAGTCGGATCTTTCGGGAAGTGAACACGCCTTCTTTTTGCAGGTAGTCACGCGCCGCGGCCTGATCTGTGTCGCTTGTCGATCCGCGCTTCCAGATCAGGATCTCGCTGCCGTCCTTGAACTTCATCTTCGTTGCCCCGAACGCCATCGCGAATTGCTCGTGACCCCCGACCGGATCGAAGATTCCGGTTGGTTCCAGATACGCAGCTTGAACAGGATTCTCAAACGGCGTCGCGGTTGAAAGTAGTGTGAACTTAGACTTGGCGATCCATTTCCTTGCCGCCTCTGCCTGTTGAACTGTTTCGTCACCCTGTCCGACATTCTTGATGGCGTGCGCTTCGTCGAAGATGATCACGTCCGACGCCTGCGGTGCGCCTGTTCGCATCTTGGGATACGTGATGAACTCTACATCTCCAATCCCGTAGGCGGCAAGGTCATTCTGAATCTGCTGAATCAGCTCCTCGCGGAGCGTGACGTAGTAGATTTTCTTCACGCCACTCTTGCGAAGCTCGCGAATTGCGGCACCGAGCACGAACGTCTTGCCGCTGCCAGGCTGGCTAGCGAGAAGGAACATGCCCTTCCCGTCCTGATATGCCCGATTGATACGCGCGACATCCTCGACTTGCTCATCGAGAACGTCCTTCGGCATCCCGAATTTCGATCCGCGATGAATCAGCGCGGCGGTGTCATCGCCGATATACCGTTGAACAGACCCTTCAATTCCGCTTCGGTCGGGTCTTGCTTCTGCATCTGCTCGAAGCTTTCCAAGGATAGGATTTGTGGTGTAAGCTGGGAGGCCACCGCGCTGTCCTCCCATAGCTGGCGCAACTCCTTCGAGCTTTCCGAGGAATGATTTGAATTGGTCGTGTTGTAGCCTCCAGCCGGTCGAGTTGCCGTCGAAACGCCCGCCGAATTGCTTGATGGTGTCTTTCCAGTCATAGGTTTTGCCTCCGACGATAATACTGCCGTCTTGTTGTGGTTCTGCTGTCAGGTTGTGCTTTGAAAGCGTTGCAATCGCCTCGTCGTTCACCGCGTCCCTGCCTGCGCTGATGGCGGCATCGCGCGACACGATAAAGTCCGGCTGATTGGAAATGTAGTCAGCGATTTGCTGGCCGCGCTTTCCTGATGCGCTTCCGACAAGCCACATCGCGTAGTTCGGGTCTTTCCTGAAAAGCTCCTTCACTTGCACGTCTGAGTATTTTCCGAATCCGACATTCTGCTCGCCAACGGAAACGCGGTCGATCCCCATCAATTCCTTATCGGAAACCTGATCCGAGAGCACGCCCACGATCTTCGGTACGGTGATCTTCTCTTTTCCTAGGAACGCGATTCCGGTCAGGTCGCCGGATGCGATTCGATTTGCGGCTTCGAGCGCCCTCGCGTTCGCCTGCTCGCGGTTCTTTCCGAGGATCGAAATGTAGTTCCACCCGCCCCATCTGCCGTCCGGCTGCTTCTGCTTCATCCAAAGCGTAAAGTGATTTTGCGCAGGCGAGACACCAAGCTGCATGTCTGCCGCGCCGATGTCCTTGCTGGTTCCTGAAATCACTTCGGCTTTCGGCGATGATTCAATTTCAACCGGACCTGTTGAATCTGGAGCTACCGCCTTCACCGGCGCGGGTGCCTGCTGGGCGGGTGCGGGGGTGGGCTTGCGTTTCAGCGCCTCGCTATTAAGGCGATTCAGTTCTGGAATGATGACATCTTGAAGCGTGTTGCGAGCATCCCTTTCAGCGCCTAGTTTGGAAAGTTCGGCTGCTGCTTTTTTCCGCAATGCTGGCGTCTTGCCGTTCTTGGACTGATACTCAAGCGTGCCGATTTGCTTGTTCCATTTGTCCAGAAGCGCCTGCGCTTGATCGAACTTCCCTCCGGGGCGCGTCAACTGCTCCGAACTTGCAATCTTGATCGGGATGAGGTTCCGAAGGTCTGCGTGCGAGACTTCATGTTGCGGGTGCCCTTCGACGATGTTGGAGTAAATCTCGCCCTCTTGCGCTTTCGGAGCGCCTTCCAGTTCCGCAAGCCTGTTCACCCATCCTTGCGGGATCGGCTTCTTGTTCTCGCGATTTGTCGCCATCATGTCGCGAATCGTCTGCGCTTGCTCTGCGCGCTCTTCTGCCGACATATCGGATGCAGCGCGATACCCCGGCGCGGGTGCCTGCGGGGTTGGCTTGACATCCGGCGGGTACCACAGGTCGCCGCGCTTCGTCCAGCCTTCGGGTGTTTTGATGTTATTTGCCTTCAACGCCGCATCGGAAACCGGGCGTTTTCCATTCAGCGCATCCACTAATGCGTTGAATTGATCGCTCTCGGGCATCCCTGACTCATCGCCAAACCTCCGCTCGAAAATCGTTTTGGCGAGTTGTTGTGTTTCAGACTTTGTTTTTTGATGCTCTTCTTTTGTCTTATCGTTCCTGCTGGACAATTCTCTGGCTTGAGCGCGCTCCTCTTGAGTCGCGTGTTCAGTGAGGTCGATCCTGTAATCTTGTACTCCGATCGAAATATTTCCATCGCTATCAACGCTGACTGGAAGCGTAGCTCCGCGTTCGATTTTCGCCTTGTGCGAGGCGATAGCCATTTGAAGTGAATGCTCCTCCGGCGTCATCTGCTCCACCGGCTTCGCCGCCGCCGGGGTTGCTGGCTCCGGCGACGGCGCTGCGGGTGCTGGGGTTTTGACGACTTCGGTGATGTGCTTCGGGTCAATGTTCAGACTGCGACCGCCGCTTGTCACGGCTTCGTAGGTGCCTTCCCTTGCGCCGGGGCCAATGATCGTCATACCCCCCTCGCTCTGATATACATTGGAGCGGATCACGGTGCCATTTTCGAGCGACGGTGCTGCGGGTGGTTGCGCGCCCTTGGATTTTCGGGCGGCCAGCCACGCGGTGAACTCCGGGCTTTCGATCTGTCCGCCAGCTTGGTTGGTTGAATTTGTCCAGGGAGGAATCCCGTCCGCTACCCGCACCAAGCGCACGGTGTCCTCGGTAATGCCAAGCCTTCCCGCGATTTCTTTTGCGGTAAGCCTTTGCGCGCTAAGGTCGGCAATTTGTCCGCGCACGAGCGGCGAGGTGGAGTCAGCCACGCTTTGAGCGGATGAGCTAATCCAGCTTGGAGTCGAAGGTGCGGCGGCGGGTTGCGATGGTGCTACTTCCTTTTGTGGCAGTCGCACTGGCTCATCGGCTTTTTGCACCGAGGGCACGCTTTGGGCTTTTTCATTCTTGGGTTCACTCTCCTTCGCTGGTTCTGGTTTGTAATTTGCGTCAACGGCTGCGTCCCTCATCACAACTGGAATCCGCTTAATGCCTAGTTGCTTTGCAGCTTCCGCCCTGTGCCGCCCCTCTTGAGCGGAAACGTCTCCGTATTCATTATAGTCCAGAGTCGGCGGATCGAGTGGAACCCCGGCCAAAATCTTCTCCTTTAATGCGTCAACCTTTTTTTGGTTAATTGTTGTAGCTGAATATCCTCCCGTCTCTTTAAGATAAGCATCGGGAGACATCTGTTGACTCTCATACTTCGTTCCTTTGAGAGACTTATCCTGAACTTCATCGCCTTTAGCCTCAACATAAACGGGCGTTGCTTGCGCCTTCGGTGTGCCTTCGGGATTCCCTGCATCCGGCAGTCCGAGAAAACCACCTGCCTTTCGTTGGACGTTTCCAAATGCGTCATAAACATCGCCTGTTCTTCCGTAGGCCGCGCGCTCTGTAAGCGGGCCTTCGTTGGCCTGCGTGTGCTCTGCGGCTCTTTTTTGCGCCTTGGCGACATCCTTCCAATACTGCTCGGTGGCCGCAATCTCAGCGGTCTTTTCCGTCTCGGCAGCCGCCAATGGGTATCCAGCCGCGCGCATCTGATCGGCGGTTTCTAAGATTGGCTTGACCTTGTCGGCGTACCTTTTGACAGCGCCAACGACGCCGCCGCCGACTGCTCCCATGAGTCCGCCGTACACGACGTTCGAGACGGCGGTTTTCATGTCCTTTGACGGATCGTATGTGAACTTCGCAGTGATCTCGTCCGACACCGCCTGCAATGCTTCCTCTAGTGCTTCATCGCCGACATCCGCCAAAAGCTCTCCGCCCCACTTTCGATATGCGGTTTTAGCAGCGGTTTTTGCGCTGTTGATCTGCCCGATGGACTCCACGCCTCGCGGCATCATGCGGGCCAACGCGTAGGTGGTCAGCGCGCTCACAAGCGCAGGAAGCTGCGCCTTCATGTGCGCGTCTTGGTCGCTCAGTCCTTGCTCGCTGTATGCGGCGGATGCGTCCGCGTACTTCCCGCCGTAGCCTTGCGCCGCGGCGGTGACGCCCATAAGTCGCATCGCGCCAAGGTTCGTGGTGGCGAGCCTCGCCAGCGGAGAGAACGCAATCGTCGGTGCCAGTCCGCCAAACAAATCCACGGCGAATCCGGTCGCACCGGCTCCGCCCATGACGCTCCGTATCTGCGCGTTTGCCTGCTCGATCTCGCCGGCTGTCGCAGCGGCTTCCTTCATCATGGCGATGTTCGTGATGCCGCCGATCAAACCGAAGAACTGCTTCACGAAACTTGCGGCGTTCTGATCCACGGCGCGGTCAATCGCGGACATTTTCGCGCCGCTTGCCTTGCGCCACTTGATGAACCGCTCCACTTTCTCGCCGACGCTGGCGTTTTTCATCTCGCCCGCCATCGAAGCGTTCCACTTCTCCCATTCAGGATCAACCGCTGCGAGCGAGAACTCGATCTTGCCAGCCAGTTGATCGCGCACCTTCAATCTGTGCGCCTTGGCCTTGGCCTTTTTCTCGGGCGTGGCGTTGGTGGCGTCCACCGCACTGTTCCATTCCGCCTCGTCCATCGCCTTCTGTGGAGGCACAGCAACGTCTCCGGTGGTTTTCATCACCACGGCATTGTCTTTGAGCCTTTCAAGCGCCTCCCTGTCGTCCATGAGCCTGTCAACGTGCTTCGGTTGCAGTCCTGTCTTCTTGATGAAGTCCAGCCGCTCTTTCGGGTATCGCTCCTGCGCGGACGACTTCTTCAACTGGACGGCCTCAAGTCCGTACTTGCCGTAGTCCTCGGCGTTCGGCTCAGGGGCGTTGGCGTCATTGCGCGTCTGTCTGAGCGCGTCTGCTGCCTTTAACGCATCTTCGCTTGGAGGCTCGAAGCTCCAGTCTAGCGGCTGAACCTCGACCGTCGGACTCTTTTTCGTGCCGCCAGCGCGCATCACGCCAGATCCGATAGTCTGCTGAGCCATCCCTTGCGCGACTCCAAGGCTCTGCCCGAGCACGTTCACAGCTTCCGCCCCGGTGACGCGCTTGTTGTGCTCGGCCATCTTCCCCTGAAGAAATGCCGTCGTGCTGTTGTAAAACGAATCTGCTTCGGCTGCGTCCAAAGACGACTCTGCGCTCTTGAATGCCTCGTCGAAAACTTCCGCAGTGCGCTCCAGATACTTCTGGCGAGTCGGCGCGTCTGCATTTTTATAGTCGTCGGATGCGTAGAATTGATCTGCTTCGAGGGCCAAGCTTTTCAACTCATCGCGCGGATGCGGAGTCGTCGCGATTTCGGATGCGGAGGAAGCGGTAGGCATTGGATTGATGATTACGACGCGGTGCTTGACGAGTCAATGCTTACGACGGCTTCGGAGGCTGCTTTTTTAAGCGGCGTTCTGGCACCGTCCGGATCAACCGTCACGGCGACGGGTTCTCCGTCCTCGTCTTGCTCAAACTCAATCGTGCTGCCGTCCGCCACGTAACCACCGGATGCGGCTGCTGCATCTTCGTCGTAGCCGAGCGATTGAAGCGTCTGACTCATGGATTCCGATGCCGCGTTGAACTCGGCACTCAGGTCTGGATCGGAGTCAATTTCTTCACGCCTGCCCGAAAAGCGCGAAAAGTCGCTCGCGGACGCAATGAGAGTGTCCATGTCCGGCGAGGCAGACGCCTGCGGCTGCGATGGCGGTTCCTTGAGGCGATCCTTGAAGGGAATCCGCTTCGCGGGCGCTGTTGGCGTGGTGGACGCGGGTGGCGTTCCGGTCGTTGTCGGGGCGGGAATGACGGGTGCTGCGCCTGTTGCTGGCGGCACGGGAGGCTCTGGCTTCTTTTCGGGAGCCTCCTTGGGCACTGGCGGGGCGGGGGCTTTCTCGGGTGCTGGCTGATCGGGAGTCTCGTCGTAGATGGTGTCCAGCAGTCGGTCGCGCTCTGCAAGATGTCGCTGCTTCTCTTCTGCGATCTTCTCCTTGGACCACCCTTTCGTCTTGGTTGTGTTGGCCAAGTCGTCCAAGTAAATGTTTATGCTTTTCAGCTTCTCCTTTGCGACAAACCGACGCGCTACGGCGTCCTCTCTTTTCTTCGCGGCTGCGGCTGCGGCTGCGACCTTTTCTGGATTGACCTGTGGAATCACTGGCACGCTTTTCCTGTATTGCACCTCTCCGCCCGCACCCAAGCTGACTGACTCGCCCGGAAGCGCGGCGAGCTTGCGCGCTTTCTCAACGCGCTTTTCGAGAACCTTCTGCTCAACCTCAAATGCGTCAATCTCCAGAAACTTTCCAGTGCTGCGCGAATATGTGGCTAGGTCGCGAAGCTCATGGAATCCAAGGGTTTCTTCCGCCTTCCTGTATTTATCCTGTAACTTGCCTGGGATATACTCGATTCCGTGCGGACCGAATTTCATTCCGGCGTCGGCCATTTTACTGGACGCGATGATCTGCCCCTTATCCGTCACCGAGATATTCGGGTATCTGGCATTCACCGCTGACAAGTGTGAAGGGAAGTCGGGATCGAACACGTTCAACCCATGTATGGCGATCCGGTATGCAGGTTCCTCGCGATCCTGCGCGAAGGCTTTGTCGCGCTTTGTCCGCGCTTCCGTTTCCGCGATAAGCAACCTCTGGTTCGCAATCTGCTGATCGATGTGCTTCTGGAGGATGCGCTGGTCAGCCCTCTTTGCGTCATCCTTGTGCTGTTCGTCCCTCACTTCTTCACGGTCGCGGTCGTGCTGCTCTTTCTCAGCCCTTGCCTTGGCATCTTGGATTCTGGCTGCAAGCTGGAGCGCAGCCGGGCCTGAACCGGCACCCATTGACGCCCGAGGCAACTGAGGTTGATTGCGAAAATTTCCCATAGGTCAATACTTGGTGCGGGTCGCCTTTACTGCGCTGTCTATCGTTTCCGTGTCCGGCGCGACAACCGGAGGCTGCCCTGCGGCCTGATTCCCGGTTCCGACTTGCGCTGGCGGCGCAGCGGGGAGTTTGGTGGTGGTGAATCCGCTGCCGTATTGTCCGCTGACCATTCGCGCACCAGCAGGCACAGGTAGCCCCTTCATTCGATCTACGCTCGTTCCGTCTAGCGCGGCAATGCCTGCACCCACTTCCGCCGCGGTGTCAGTCGGAGTCACCCACACTTGCGGAGTCGGGATTCCGGCGTCCGCGCGAATCATCGAAGCCTTCTCATCCGGTGTTGCGCTACTCCACGCTTTTTTCGTGAGCCAGTCTTTGCCTCCAAAATGCCTGTCTAGAGTCAGCGACATGGGGGCGGTAACGTCGCCCCACCTTCCTTTATCGCCAAACGGCACTTGAAACCGCCCGTCAGCGGACACCCTGCCTCCGGCAACCTCGGTCCAGCCTTCGTCCTGCTTTCCGCTGCCCTTGAAAAGTTTATCCCAAACTTCCGGTTTCGTGAGTCCGGTTTTCGGGTCGGTGTCTCCGCTTTCAGTGCTGTAAACCCCAAGATCCCGCATCGCCTTGGGAATCGTGGCCTGATCCGCGAGCACGTTTGTCGGTGCGCCACTGATCCAGTTTGGCGGCGGCGGCCTTCCGTGGCGCGCTTCGTACTTCGCCTTGGCTTCCTCGTGTTTCGTCCACTGAGGTTTGCCGGCGTTGTCCTCGGCCTGCTTCTCTTTGGCGAGTCGCGCGTCGCGCTTCACTTGATCGTCGGACTCCTTCTTTATCGCTTCGATGTGCTCTCGCAGCTCTTTCGCCGTATAAGGCTTCCCTGTTTTCGGGTTGGGGGCTGGCATGTCGTCTGGATTCGCCGCATCCGGCGGCACTGGAGGCTTTTCGTCCGGCTTGGGAGCATCCGCGGGCGCGGGCGGCGGAACTAGAATGACCGGCTTATTTCTGAACTCCCTGCTATCCTTGCCCTTCACAATGTCCTCCGGCCCTGCTGGCGCGGCAGCGGCTGGCGCGGCATCCGGTGCATCGTCGGTGAAGTCCGGTTCTTCCGCCTCAAATCTCCATCGCCTGATCTCCTTGTCGGTGACACCGTGGGCTTCCTTTAGCGCAATGGCGCTCGGTTCGCTCGGGATCGAGTCGTGCCATGCCGCGCTAGCCTTCGCCATTTCAGCAATATCAGGATCGCGACTGGTTAAAGCCTCTTGGTGTTTTTTTCCTGTTACTTCGTAATCGCTGTAATCTACCCCCTTTTTACGGAACTTTTCTTCGGCTCGGACCCTCCTTTCCCTTGCGGGGGTGTCACCGAATGATTTCTTGTATTCGTTTTGATCCCTCTTGAATTGACGGATCGCCTCTTCCTTTGAAAGCCCCTTGTAGTCGGATGGTTTTTTCTTTTCAGCCATGACTTAATATGTCTGGTAGCTCGGCGTCTCGATCTCGTCGAGGTTGATGATCGGCGGCGGACGCTGGCTGGTCGGGTAGAACTTCACCGCCTGACGGCTCAGTATGTCCATCGCCTTCGCCATCGTGCGGTCGCT
>Ga0208974_1000136_pt1 | contig 31631 bp, 36 predicted proteins | sample GreLakmeER15MSRF_FD_187699 | JGI IMG/M metagenome (GOLD analysis project Ga0208974, IMG submission 187699) | Freshwater lentic microbial communities from great Laurentian Lakes, MI, USA - Great Lakes metaG ER15MSRF (SPAdes) | ecosystem: Environmental > Aquatic > Freshwater > Lake | place: Great... | reverse complement strand
GTACTTTAAGCATTAGTTAGGATGATTGAGAATATACATTTATGGCATGCGGATAGAGGTACTTATTTTGATAGAAACATTAACATAATTTCTTGGAGTAATGATTACCATATACACGTTGGAAAATACTGTTCTATCGGTAGGGATTGTAACTTCTTTTTACATGCAAATCACAGACCTGATTGGATAACAACATCTTCTCAACTGTGGGGACCTGTCACACCTGAGATTGCTTCATTACATATGGATATGGGTCATCCATCTTGTAAAGGTGATATCATAATTGGAAGTGACGTTTGGATTGGTGCAAAATCAACAATAATGTCTGGTATTAAAATAGGGCACGGAGCAATTGTTGCGGCAGGTGCGTTAGTAACCAAAGACGTTGAACCATTTTCTGTTGTTGGTGGTAACCCTGCGAAACATTTAAAGTACAGATTTGAAGAACAACAAATTAAAGACCTCTTAGACATTGCTTGGTGGGATTGGGAAGAAAGTAAGATTAAAGAAGAGGCAATGATATTATGGAGTCAAGATATAAATTATTTTATAGAAAAAAATAGGAAATGATAACGGTAACATATGATTCAGACGGCATAAAAGTTAATGTTGGGCACATTAGTAAATACAACAAAAATTTACCATTAAAGTTAAACATTAAAAAACATGTCAGTGGTGAAATACAATGGTCATCAAACTTAGGAGATAATTGGTTTGCAACTTATCCTAATACAGAAATGTTTGATGTAGAAATTCTTGACTCAAGAGGTCTTGTATTGTATACCAAGAAGTGGGACATAATGGAACATGGAAACCATTTCTACAAATCTTTATGGACGTATAATAAATCGTTATTATCGAATGGAAAATTCCCAACAGGCTTAGTTATTGGAACCCATGATGGTGAGTTTGGAGAATGGGTTCCAAGTGTTCAAAATCGGATGTGTAAAGTGGTTTTAGTTGAGGCTTCAGATAATCAATATAGTAAGTTACAAAAAAATTATTGTAAAAACTCACTTGTTAAAACAATTCAAAATATAATAACACCAAACGGTGGAGAAGTTGAGTTTTTTGAAGGGGGTGAAGGTTATACAAATACCGTAGTTGAAAATGTAATTAAACATTGGGAGACAGAAGAGATTCACTCAACTAAGAAAAATTCGATTGGTATTACCGATTTAATATTAACAGAATGTAACGGGAAAATTGACTGGTTACATCTTGATGTTGAAGGATTAGATGCCCAATTAATAATGGGGATTGATGAGAACAAAGTTTCATTACCCGACTTTATTATTTTTGAGGACTATAATTTAACTCAAGATAAGAAAGATGAAATTTACAATTGGTTAAAAGACAGAGGATTTGAACTTAAATCCGAGGCAGGTATCTGCGAGGCAATCAGATAAAAATCATTTCTTTTTAAATTGTTTCTTTTTTTCTTCAGATTGGTACAACTTCAACAACTTGAGAGAATCTTTGTAATGCTTTTCAAGTCTGTCCAATTCTTCCACAGGAACACATGAATCACAAGCAATGTTATATTGTTCTTCAGCCTCTTTGATGATATTTTGAATTGTGTTTAGAAGTTTCATACGTTTATAAATATAAACTGAACCACACTTTATTTGACAACAGTAAAAACTATTTTTTTTTTGAACAAAATCAATTATTGGGTTATTTATATTGAATACCCTCTATTCTCACATGTGTAATTGTTTTAAATTTACTGTTTATATTGACCAAAGTGAGTTGGATGACGCATATGACAACACCGACCCCGGTAAATTAGATAATACATTATATGTCAATTATTATGACTGTGATTCAAATTTTCAAACAGCACAATATTCTATTGCGGGTACATATATTGATAATATTTGTGTAGATACTACGGGTTCTCAACCGAGTATCTATTATTACCAAAACAATTTTACTAATAACGCCATACTTTCAACATTAACAAATACAAATGTTGAGTGTTGCCCCGCAACTCCTACACCAACACAAACACCAACACAAACACCAACACAAACACCAACACAGACACCTACACAAACACCAACTCAAACACCTACACAAACTAATACACAAACTCCTACACCAACGTCCACAACCATTTACTACAATTTATTACAAAGTTGTTTAGATAGTACTCTGACATGGTATTTGGATCGAAATGTTGCCGGAGGTGATACACAATTACCTAACAACAGAAGAGTGACAAATGATGTTCCTCCTCATTTGACTTATAAAGTATACGGGTATAGTTCAAACATTGCAGGGTATACTCAAGTAACGGGTTTTGTGACAAGTTCTTCTGATTGTGTTGATCCTTCGCCAACACCATCAAATACTCAGACTCCAACCAGCACTCCAACTCGGACTCCAACCGCAACTCCAACTGTCACTCCTACTTCGGTATATAGTTGTTTTACAATATTTTTTAGGACTGACACTGGTACTGGATGGAATTCAAGTTCTGAGGCTTGTTATAGTGTAGGTTCTCCAAGGACTGTTTGTGTACTTGGTACTTACGCAACTTTAAATGCCGCTTATTTGGATGGTAAGGCATTATATACCAACAATACCTTTACTACATTATTTACTTCTGACAACAAATGGTTTCAAGACGGAACAACAGGAAATGTATTTCAGTTAGGGAATGACGGATTTATTCAGGCATATAGTAATTGCCCGACTCAAACCCCAACAATTTCACAAACCCAAACTCCTACCCCATCAAATACCCCATCAAATACTCCGTCAAATACTAGGACACCTACACAAACTCCAACTGTTACCCCCACAGAGGGAAGTTATTGGACGTTAAATTCATGTGAAGTGGGGGAACCCCTATATGATACTACAATCGAGCCATTATTAACTAACCAAAGGTACATCGACCCAGTTAGTCAATTTGTTTGGGTATGGGATAATGCTGCGAGAACTACATTTCCACAACATACCGTAAATGGTTCATTACAATTAGTTAGTGGTAAACAAGATTGCTTTGACCCACCGCCTACACCAAGCAACACGTCTACACCAACAACAACTACAACACCAACAAATACTCCAACGTATACTCCAACAAATACTCAGACTTCAACTCCAACTCCAACTCGGACTCCAACTGTTACTCCAACTTCGGTCTATAGTTGTTTTACCATATTTTTCAATACCAACACTGGTACTGGATGGGATTCAGAAACGGAGGCATGTACCAGTGTAGGTTCTTCAAGAACTGTATGTGTACTTGGGGCTTATGCGACACTGAATGCCGCTCGCTTGGACGGTAAAGCTTTATACACTAACAATACCTTTACTACCTTATTTACCTCAGACGGTAAGTGGTTTCAAGATGGATTTGGAAATGTGTTTAAGTTGGATGTTAATGGATTTATGGAGATATATAATGCTTGTCCAACACCGACTCCAACAAGCACAACAACTCCTACGATTACACCGACTCCATTTCCTGTGGTCAGTTTAGATTTCTATTCTCAAGGTGATACCAATGAACTAGCCAATGATGCTTGTACTATTGGATTAACTTTTCCATTTACAATAACTAATGGAACAACATTGTGTAATGCAATTACAATAGACTCAACAACAATTGGTTCAGAAGTTTCTCCAAATGGTTATTTTTGGCTATCCGATACAAGTGGGGTAAATGTAAGGTTATTTCAAAGAAATGGGTCGACCAATACTGCAAATCAAGCAGGAAGTTGTCAATCGTGTGGAGCTTTCGTAACACCTACAACTACACCAACAATTACTCCAACACCAAGTACAACTCCTGCATGTAGTGAATTCACACCAGCAACAGGAACTGAAATTTCTATGGGTTGTGTGTATTCTGCATTTGGATTATTACCTGTTCCTGGATCTAACATCGGGTTGAATTCAACTTTGGGTGTTAATAGGCAACCACCTCAGGCTTTGGGTGTTACTGCTATTGCTGCTAGTGGTACTACAACCCTTTCTGCGGATATGGGAGGATTAGATACACTAAACGATTACTGCTGTTAATTAATTTTTTTAATATCTTTATTTAGTTTTCAACAAAACTATATTATTCAAAGTATAAAAACCTGATGTCTGGTTATTTATATAGGAACAATTCTTAAATGGATATAATATCAATAAATTTTTATAGAGGGGAAACAGATGGCTAATTGTTATACAATAACAGGTGTACAAAGTGCTCCTGGCGAATGTTTTGATTGTCCTGGATTTTTTGCAAGCACAACAGATACGTTTATAGAGTTCTTTGATGGTTGTAGTGGAACTACAATATCTGCTCCATTTGATATGAATGTTATAGCACATTATAGCGATAGTTCAACAGGAAATACATTTATATCTGGTGGAACTGTTGGTAATGTAATTATTGCTACAAGTGATATACAATGTGCTGTACTACCTTCTTGTGGTGAAGTCGCAAGTCCAACATTTGACTTTGCTGATGTAATACCTGTATCAGGAACTATTAGTGAATGTTGTACGGGGGTAACGCCAACACCAACTCCAACACCTAGCGTAACCCCTTCAAATACCCCAACCCCTTCAAATAGTCCAACTCCATCAAACACTGAGACTCCTACAACCACACCAACTCCCACCGAAACACCAACACAAACGGTAACTCCATCAACTACACCTCCACCTGATGGTTGTGTTTGTTATCAATATGCAAATGATGGAGAACCTACCGGTATAAATTCAATAACTTATTTAGATTGTAATCATGTACCGCAATCTATAAATAACGTTCCTTTTAGCCCTACGGTTAACTATTTTTGTGCTATACTCGGAAGTGTTACTGCAACTGTAGGTTTAACTATTATCCAAGTTGATGAAAGCTTTTGTGGTGGATGTATTGAAGGACTAACTCCGACTCCTACACCAACAAATACTGCTACCCCTACAGAAACACCAACACAGACCTCAACTCCTACTGAAACACCAACAAGTACCCCTACTGAAACACCCACACAAACACCTACAGAGACACCGACAAACACTCCGAGTGAGACTCCAACTAATACTCCGAGTGAGACACCAACTCAGACGGCGACTAATACTGCAACGACAACTCCAACACAAACACCTACCGAGACGCCAACTCAAACTCCGACTAATACTGGTACACCTACCGAAACTCCGACTCAAACTGCAACCAATACTCCTACTGAAACTCCAACACAAACACCTACAGAGACACCAACGCAAACAGCGACAAACACAAGTACTCCTACAAATACTCCTACAAATACTCCAACACAAACACAAACACCTACAAATACCGCAACACAGACTCAAACTCCTACTAATACTACAACACAGACTCAAACTCCAACTAATACTGCAACACAGACTCCAACACAAACACAAACACCCACGCCAACAAAAAGTATTGTTGTACAATTTCAAGATTGTACAAATGGTTCAAACATATTCAGATTTGGAGGACCAAGTATTCCTACTGTAATTGGTGATGTATATTGTATTACTGATAGTATTGAATTTGAAGGATGTGCAACAATCGTAAGTGGATTTACTATCGGGACATTATATGATTCTGTTGGTGTGACCTTTACCAAGGTTCCAACATGCGCAGATTCTTTATGTCCAAGAACCGCTCTAACTGCAGCATTACTTTATAAGTGTTCTGACGGTAGTGTATTATATGCTAATGTAAATGAAGATACTGCATTTGTTGGGGCGGCATATCTTTATAATGGAGAGTGTTATAGTTTTGTTGAATTCTCAGGGCCAGGTGGGCCTGATTTTGGTGACCCTGATTTTGATGATTGTTCTTTTTGTATTCCAACATCTACGCCAACAAATACACCACAACCTACACCAACTAATACTCCAACTGTTTCAGCGTCTCCATCGGCTTGTACATTCTCAGATTTCTGTTTCTATACAACTTTACCTTCATTCTCAGGTTATAACGGAAATTATGAAGTAGCTGGAACTTACAACTCAAGGTTATATTATTCTGGTGATGGAGCAACTTATGCTGTCATTTATCACACAACTCAATATTGGTGTTTAAGTACTTCTTTGGGAGGAACTTGTTTATTAAAAGGTTCTTATCCATGTAATTCACAATGTCCTGACATTTCTGCTAATGATTTTGAAGGTGGAATTTGTCCAACTCCAACTCCAACAGGTGTAGATTGTTCAATTTTTGATTTCAATGCTTATTTTGATTGTGATTGGGAACCATTACCAACACCAACTCCGAGTGTTGCTTGTGATGATGTTAATTTCATCATAGATTCAATAGGAGTTACTCCTACACCAACTCCTTCAGGTAACTTCTGTTCGGGTGTCGGAATATCTTTTAGTATAAGTGGATATAGCCCATCAACTCCATCAGTCACATTGACTCCTTCGGTGACACTTACAAGAACCGTTTCAATTGGAGGTAATGTAGTATTTGAAATGTTAGATGAAACATTCAGTTGTGTTTCTGCTAAGGTATTTACTGATTGTCAAAACGGCCAAGAGTACTACACTTCGGATTCATTATCGTTCTCAGGTATTCCAATAACAATTGGTATGATTATTTCAGCAAATGTTAATGGACAAATTCGTTGTGTGACTTATACAAGAGATGATAGTAATTTGTCATCAAATACAAATATAGGAAACATAATTCAGATTTATGGTAGTTGTGGGGCATGTACTACAATACCTACATCAACGCCAACTCCAACTTCTACTCCGACAAATACACCATCGGCTACAGGTGGAGTGACACCTACCGTAACAAGGACTCCAGCTGTAACTCCTTCACAGACTGCAACTAATGGAACTACACCTCCACCAACACCAACTCAGACCCAAACTCCAACGGCAACACAAACACCGACACCATCTATAACCCCTTCACCAAGTGTAACTCCGAATTTCCTATATGTTTATGAATCATGTATTCGTATTGGCGGAGGTAGAGGCACCATAACTCAAGTAATCCAAACACAACCAGTATCTTTCGCAATTGCGGTTAATGAGGTATTTAAGGACAATGATGGAATTTGTTGGTATTATATTGGTCAGTTCAACACATCTTACATTGCACCTCCAAAAGTTACTCCAATCAATTATGGAGGCAACTATTTCACAGGAGTTCCGAGTCAGACCTATACCGATTGTGTAACTTGCGCAACTGCTAATACAGGTACATTTGGAAATAGTGGTGTTAGTGATATAAGTGTTTTTGATGCATGTTCAGATGCAGTCGCAAACCCTAAAACATTATATTCAAATTGTCAGACAATTAGTTCTGGATGTATATTATATACAGATTTTACATTACAGAATGTGGTTAGTGAAATATATGTATTCCACCAAGGTGCAAACTGGGATTTAAACGGATCTGGTGTTGTAATCGGACTATCATCAACTCAATGTTAAATAAAATATAGATATGGAAGTACAAGTAACAATCAACAATATTACAGGACAAACTCCATTTGACATATACGTGTGTCAAGTGGACGGTTCGGGTTGTTTTTATATTTCAACTATAACTAATTCCTCATTTCCATATATTTTCGACATTCCTTCTCCAAATAATTCCTCACCGAACTATATGGTTAAGGCAATTGATAATAATAACTGTGTAATTTCAGGTACAAGTGCTGTAGTATTATGAGTCAACAAGTAACAATTACATCGGTAACCGCAAACACACCAGTAGAAATATTCTACTGTGATTCATTTAGTGCGAACTGTGTATATGTTTCAACCGTATCAGTTTTTCCATATACTTTTGACGTACCACCACCTTATAACGAAAACAACATTGTTATAAAAATCGAGGATACTGAAGGGTGTATTGATGGAGAAATAGTTTACATAACTCCAACTCCTACCGCAAGTATTACACCAACGGTTACTAAAACGCCAACAAATACTCCAACTCAGACACAAACTTCAACAAATACTCCCACTGTAACTACTACACAAACAAAAACACCTACAAACACTCCAACCTTCACACCTACTCCTTCTACTACACCAGCCTTTTCATTACATTTGGTGGGTCAAAATACATTTACCACTTCAGCGAACACCTGCAGTGACACCTTAACATTTGTAAATTATTATACCTATTTGAATGAAGCGGATGCAGTACCAGTGATTGGGGTAAAAATATATCAAAATACTTTTGGGGGAACTTTATTTAACCCGTACAACGGTAATAGTAGATTTACTAAGTTTACATTTGGAGGAAACAATTATGCAGTTCAGGTGGATAGTGGAGGAACGATTCTAAGCTTTGTTGCATGTTAATAAACTTCACAAAATATTGTGGATTAATATAATTATAAGATATAATTAATTTATAAATGTCGGTCTGTACCTGTTATTACATAGAAGTACCTTATTCATTAGCCACAAGTGAAGGCCAAGATTTATATGTGGTTTACACAAATTGTAATGGACAATCTGATAGTAGTATTGCTCTGAATTTACCAAATACAAATTTAGGTGATTCGTTCGCGTTTTATATATGTTCTTCAGCTCTTGGTACTCCAACATTTAAGTATGGATTTTTTGGTGAGACAGTATTAGTTGAAGGAATTACCGTGAATGATACTGGAAACCCTTGTACTGAAAATACTGATTGTTATCCTCCAATCACACCTGAACCAACTACAACTCCAACGCAAACTCCTACAAATACACAGACTCAAACTGCGAGTGTAACACCAACCCGAACACCAAGAGCGACTCCAACGATTACATCTTCACCAACACAAACTCCAAGTCAAACAAGAACTCCGAACGCGACTCCTTCTTCAACTCCAATTTTATGTGGACAAGCTTTCACTTCGGTAAATCCTGGCAGTAGTTATTTCTATACTGATTGTTGTGGTAATTTCCAACAAGGAAATCAAAGTGGATTATCCATAACAATGGATTATACCAAGCCATCAAATGGTGTTGTAAAATTGAACATAACTGCCTCAGTCAGTTGTCCAACACCAACACCTACACAAACTCCAACCCTCACACCAACCAATACAACAACTCCGACATTTACCCCAACAAATTCTCCTAGTCCAACACCAACTTTATCTTCGAGTCCTACTCCAAGTAATAACGCGGTTGTTAAATTAAAAAACAATTGTGACGTGTTTACCCTTTTTGATATGGGGGTTACATGTAATCCAATTACTTTCCCAAGCTCACAGACTTCATTAGATGGAGTATTGTCATTGTTAATTACTGGCGGAACAACTCCATATTCAATATATTGGGGGGGAGGGCAGAGAACTCAGACATTGGTTGGAATTCCACAAGGAAATTATCAGGTTACTGTTGTGGATTACTATGGTGATTATACCGCATCAACAGTATGTAGTTTGTTCCCACCAACACAAACTATGACACCAAGCCCTACTGTTACACCGACTGTGACTCCATCAGGTGTTTGTCCTCCACTTTGTTTAATTGCCATAAGTACATCACTCGCTTATGGGCCATTACAATTCAATTGTAATGGAATGAGAAATGGAAGAACTACATGGAGAACAAACGACGGTCAGTACAATATTGTATGGAACTCTTCTCTATCAAGATGGGAAGTTACTGGATCGAATCCAACTATACCATTCAATCCTTCAGGTGGAGGTATATTTATTTCGAACTCTTCGTCTTCTATACCATTGACAGGATGGGTAATTGCTGGAGGATTGAATACATATAGTGTTACAATGACTCAAGGAACTTGTCCATCAGTAATTCCAGTACAAGTAAGTCTATCGGTTAATAATAATTCTTGTAACAATGTTATTAATTGTGACGGAGACATTATAGTAAATGCTCAGTACGGAAATCCTCCATATCTATATTCAATAAATGGAGGTTCGACTTATCAATCAACAAATACATTCCAAGATTTATGTACGGGAACTTATAATATTACAGTTCTAGATTCCGCAGGAAATACTGATATTGAAAGTGCAACTGTTGGATTCGACCAACAACCGGTTACTTACCAACTTTCGTTGAGTGCTAATACTGCGGCAACTCAAGATATTACTTTGAGTAACTATAATTCTCGTACAACATTCTATCAGATTGTGAGTACTCCATCACTACCTCAAGGAGTTACCATACCGTTCAATTTAACAATATCATCAAACAAAACTTTCAATGGGCCTGGTACAGGAACGATTACTGATACGTTCTTGATGTTTGAGAATGGAGTATTAAAGACACCTTCAACAACTCAGACAATCGTTCAAACGGGTGGTAGACCTAATTGTAGTCCTGAAACATTCACTGCGGTTACTGAAGCGGATACCTACCAATTACAAATTGGAAACAACTATCCTGTGTTTATTGAAAATACATCGGTGTTGACAATAACACAAGGACAATCAGGAGCACAAAGTAATTGTTTGACTAACTTAACACAACAGATTACGGCACAATTTACTCAACAAAGTATTAACGGATGTAGATGTTGTGAGGTAATTGCTGATTCGGCATCTAATATAATCAACTCAAACAGTGTAACATTCAATTCGACTGGTAATATTCCTACAAAACCTTTATTTGCGAAATCAACAATAGAATGTGGATTTGGTGGAGTAGCATTGGTAGTCCTTACGAATTTTGCTGGTGGTTCAGGACAATATGATGTCACTGACACATATTACACAAATTGTAATGATGCGTTGACTGGAACATTCAATTTCTTAAATGGGACTTCCAAAGATTATCTTTACGTACCTAGTGGAACTTCGTATGTTGGAATAAGGGACGCAAATAATCCATCTAATGTTACTTGTCTCACTCTTGTAGTAGATTGTGGAGACGGACCCATAGCATAAAAAAACAGAACAACTATTTATAGACAATGGCTTATATTATTAAAAATACTGCAGGACTTATCAACACTCGTTTGACCGATGTTGGAAGAAGGAACCTATCTCAGGGAAACTTTGCTATTTCTTATTTTCAAATTGGAGATAGTGAAGTGAGTTATACTGCGGTACCGAACTATAATCAAACAAATAATAATATATTGATGCCAGCGTTTAACGCACAAAACGACACAGGTTCTCCTCAGTCAAACAAACAGAACATCAAGTATCCATATTATGTTCAAGGTTCATCAGGTAATACATATGGTATTCCATTCATGGATAGTAATTTTCAACAGGTTTATAACTCCGCTGGTGTGAAAGGATTCTTCACCACGGGAACCACCCAAATTCAAACAAGTACCGCTTATACATTGACTTCGAGTTATTGGGTCGATATGTCAACACTTTCAGGACAAACTTCAATGGTAATAGAATTTGATAGTTCTCCAACAAGTTGTTTGTTCTCAGGAACTCCATCAATAAATGACTTTGTTACAATTGTTTATGATGGTAATGGAGGATGTGGTGACTTTGGTACTAATCAGATTTTGACTTACAAGATTCAAAACATGAGTCCTGTGACGGGAACAACTGGAAGTACTTTCACCTTGACATTAGATAGAGATTTACCGACATTCGATTTCCTTCCAATCCAAACAAACTTTGCAAGGATGTATGTCTATCCATCAGGTATGACAGAATTATATGACTTTGTTACACCAGCACCTTATTGGGAGACAGATACCCTGAACTTCGAGTCACCTTGTGATGTTAGTAGCAGAGAGAATACTCCTATTTGGAACATGAATATTCCTTGGACTGAGAGCCCTGCTGGTTTATTCAGTAGTACCTATGAGGATTATACAAAGTTCGGGTCAGTATCATACATTGGTACGAAGGAATATTTAGGTTACAACGAGCCATCAGGTCAAACAGACACTAGTCAAGTATTTTATTACAACTCATTCGATGAGAAAATTGTAGTGAGACCTCAAGACCAAAAAGCCATTGCTATAATTCATTATACCAATCAAGACATCGACCACATTTACGGGGAAAAGTTTTCAACACAACCTTTCGATCCACAAAACCCTACAGATAATATTGGATTGGCGAGACACTTCAAGTTAAGTATGCCAACCTTGATGTGGCACAAATCAACAGGAACTACAATTGGACAAACATTCTATATTGACCCACCTAATTATGATTTGTGTAAACCATTCTATATCAAATCTACGAAAAATCTTGATATGAATGACCCTGGTATTAGATATTTCCATCTATGGGATACTAATGCGGATAGTAACAATAATTTGAATAGAATAGGAAAAGTATTTCCTGACCAAGAGATTATTGTAATTGATGATGAAGAAGTAGTCGCAGCATTATCTTATAAGTCAAATAGAAATTTCACTTTGCCAGCTCCTAAGTTAAGTTTGATTACTCCAAACGTTTGTAGCACGGGCAATAATTCAACAGGATTGATGAACAATCCAACTCAGAGATTTTGGGTTAGTTATTTATTTGAATCAGAAACGGGTGTAACAAGTTCTCTACATTGTAATTATTATTCTGTAATTCAACCAACAATTTCGGTAACAGCAAACACTCAGAATGTTGCTGTAAGGTTTGGGGGTGAGTTCGGATTTTTAGGAACCAATCAATTTACAGGATATACCGCAAACTCGATGAAAATAATTTGTCAAATGGTTACAGGTGATACAAGACCTTTACCTACGGCTTGGAGGCAAATTGATGTGACTTCAGCAATGACACTTTCTAATGGGTATATTACTCAATCTGGTTTGACTGGAACTACTTTCCAAATTGGGATTGATGATTATACGAACGCCGCAGCTTACCAACTACAAAACTATTTGGATATTCCGTTAAACGGAGAAACCAATCAGTTGAACTTTGGTGACGAATATTATTTTTATGGAAATTTTGAAACTGACATTTCCGCAACCATTTATGAAATGAAATATTTGATAAACTTGAATAGAAATCAATTTACAAATACTTCCAATCCTACGTGGTCGGCTGGTACAAAATCATATATTACTGAAATAGGACTTTACGATCAGAATAAAGATCTTATTGTTATATCTAAACTACAATCTCCTGAATTAAGACAAGGAATTCAACAGTTTGTGGTTAAGTTAGATTTCTAAATATGCAAAGAAACATTAAGAAGGATTCACCCAAAATACTTGGGTTAGACGTTTCCACAAAAACAATAGGATGGTCTTTATTTGACATCGAGAGTGGAAATTTATTGGAGTTGACTCATATTTCACCAATTCCAAAACCAAAAGTAGAAAATAAAATTGAAGAACTTTTGTTGAAAGGAAAAATTTTCCGTGAAAAGTTGGAATCCTATAGGGGTATGGGAATTCAATATGTTGTTATCGAAGAACCTTTATTGAACTCCAATAACGTTTATACTGTCAGTACTTTAATGAGATTTAATACATTGATTTGCAAAGAAGTTTATGATGTGTTGGGTGTAGTTCCTGAATTTATTTCAACTTACAATTCAAGAAAATTTGCATTCCCACATTTAGTTCAACCCAACGACAAAGACAAATATGTTTTATTCGGAGGAATGCCGAAAGATATTGATAAGAAAGTAGTTATTTGGGAATTAGTTGCAAAAAGAGAGCCACAAATCACGTGGCAATACACCAAAAATAATACTCTGAAAAAAGAAAATTTTGACCAAACTGACGCTTATTGTGCCGCACTTGGTTTCATGAAGATGAAAGAAATTTGGTAGAATAGAATTCTTTTATTATCTTAGCATCATGAGAACACAAACTATCAAGACTGCTGAGGTAAAAACTGTTAGACGTATTGTAAAAAAATACGGAATTATACCCGTCAAAAACAACAGAGTTGACGGGGTTTTACAGATTGTTGGGTACCGTAAGGTTGAGTGTAACAAGTGGGGATATTCTCAATTCGATGAACATGTCGACGTTGTTTTCAAAGGGAAAATATACGCGAGTATGAGCGGACATACTAAATGGATAGAGCACTCTGATATTCTTCAGAATGTTAAGATAGTTTCGCAAACAAAACTCAATCGAGTTTTAAGAAGATTTTTTTTCGATGACGTACAATCTAGAGCGGCTTTTTTTAGCATTCGTCTATTTCAACCATCAGATATTAAAAAAGTGAAATGGGCTTGTTAATCTTATATTTCATTTGTCTTTTCTTGACAACCTTATTTATCATTTCATTTCATTTAATCGAGAATTTCTTAGATGAAACGCATCCTGTTATGAAGTGGTGGAGAAAAAACATTGTTGGTTTGAATCCTTATCCTGATGATAATGAGGAATAATTGATTATACTTGTATAATGACAGACGAGGTTGATGTATTAGTAGAATTACTCACGGAGTTTCTTGGTGACTTTCACCAACACTACGAATCAAAAGGACAAATATCTTTTGACTGTCCTGTCTGTGCGGAAGAAAAAGGATTGGAGAGTGGAGACGGTAAGGGTAACTTGGAAATCAACTACGGTAAACACGTTTATAAGTGTTGGAGTTGTGGTGAGACTCACGGAACTCACGGGCCATTGGGAAAGTTGTTCGACCAGTACGCTACCAAAGGTCAGAAGAAAGTTTACAACTTAATTAAACCTGAGGAACTCAAGCAAGAGGATATCAAACGACCCAAACTCAGATTACCCGAAGGGTTCACCACTTTTCAAGATTCAAACCCAAGATTCATTCCACACATCGAAGCCTATCGGTACCTTCAGTCAAGAGGTATAACCGATGAAATGATTGAGAGATTCAAGATAGGGTACACAGTGTCAGGAGATTTCGCATACAGAATTATCGTGCCCTCATTCAACCAAGAAGGGGTATTGAATTATTTTACTGCAAGAGCGTGGGTATCCAAAAAGATGAAGTACAAAAATCCATCTGTACCCAAAGATGAGATTATTTTTAATGAAAGTTTGATAGACTGGGATAAAGACATATATTTGTGTGAAGGTGTGTTTGATTCATTCTTCCTAACCAATTCGATGGTAATGTTAGGTAAGAAGATGAGTAAGTTGTTGTTTGAAACCTTATACACCAAAGCCAACGGTCAAATCATCATATGTTGTGATGGAGACGCGTTCCAAGATGGACTCAGAGTCTATCACGAACTCAATGGTGGTAGATTGTACAACAAGGTGAAGATAGTCAAGTTACCTGTGGATAAAGACGTTTGTGATCTACGTGGACAAATTGATGAATATTATTACGAAATAAGATAAAATGATAGATTTGAAAAGTGTTGCCTCGGAGATACGTGAAATTGTTTCTGAGAGACAAAAAAGTTTGGGACTGGTGTTTGAAGAAGACAAACACGTTTATACAATGAATGGTAAGAAAAATTACCCTTCAGTATCCAAAGTCCTGAAAAGTTTTTACCGAGAGTTTCCATTGGAGGAAGCTGCATTGAAAAAGGCGGGTGGAAATCCTCAGGAAGCCGAACGATTGAAAGAAGAGTGGGCTGCCGCTGGTACTTATTCCACAAACTTAGGTAGTCGTGTCCATTATATCTTGGAAAAGACTTTGATTGAAAATAATGGGAACTACAAAGAAGTTCGTCAACCAATATTTGATTGTGACCTTACACAGTTAATGAAGAGTGACAATATGATTTTTGCTGGTAAGAGATACCTTGAACTCATGGAGTCAAGAAATGTTGAATTACTTGATACTGAAATGGTACTTGGTGATCCTGAACTCGGATATGTTGGACAACCTGACAAGGTTTGGTTAACAATGAATAAGAGCGGAGATGAGTTTGGATTGTTGATTACTGATTGGAAAACAAACAAGAAAAAGAATTTCCAAGAGACAAGTTATACCGATAGAATGTATGAACCATTCGAGAAATATCCTAACACGGCACTTGGGCACTATTACCTTCAATTACCACTTTATGGCAAGTTATTACTTAAAATGTTGGAAGGAACCAAATATGAAAATATTAAACTTTATGGATGTATCATATCTCATTTACAAGAAGATACATTTTTTGAAGAATACAGAGTTCCCAAAGAAGTTATTGATACTGTCCTTGAGATGGACGTGAAAAAGTACATAAAGAAATGACCACCTATCGGTGGTTTTTTTTTTGAAAATACAAAAGTTTTGATTATCTTTATACCGAACGTTAAATAAAAATTCATATGTCAAAGGTAGATGATTTGAGAAACAAATATAAGTCAGTGTCCAACTCGAGCTTTTCCAAGTTTGAAGAAGCTGATTTAACGCCGACAAAAAAATATTTGGACTTCATGTTGAAGACATGGGAGGATAGAAAGACGGAAGGACCTTACAGAACTACAGGTAGTGTGATAGATGCTGTCAATAAGTTTCATAATTTGATTCCATGGGTCGAAAACAAAGACATTTATTCCAAAGAATATTACGGTAATTTTGGTAAACTAATTGATGTTATTGAAGTTGCTGAATTATTAAGAGAGGAAAAGAATTTCAATAAAGAGGAACACATTAACGTATTACTCGAAACAGATGAATTTTTGTTGATTCAACCTAAGACTCATAAGGGGTCAATTAAGTATGGCGCGAACACAAAATGGTGTACAACTACCAAGAACAATGAATCTATTTTCAATAGATATACAAGAGATGGATTTCTTGGATATCTGATTGACAAAACAGAGACAAAGACTGGCGACTATAAAAAAGTTGCGTTATACTTGGAGTATAATAGTGGGGGAATTAACGACAACGTCAAACTATATGACGTAAAAGACAAGTACGCTACAGAAGATGATTTAATACAAAGTGGATGGGACATTGAAAAATTGTTTGAAATAATTACAATGTTCAGATATCATTTCATCAAAGTCAAAGAAAACAAAAGAAGTAAAGATTTTGTAAATACCTTTGTCAATACACTAAATAAACTTGATTTTAATAAATTTGAGGTTCACATGAATAAGCTTGATGATGAATGTGATTTGTCTTATATTAAAGGAGCTCAGTCAAAAGTAGAATCATTCTTAGAATCATTAAACAAATCAAAATATGGAGTTAGAAAAGCCTAAAATCAATTTACGGGACGTACCAACAATTAAATGTGAACAGTGTCAACATATGTACTTCAAAGAAGTAATTTATTTGAAATTAGTTCCGAAGTTAATGACTGGTTCTTCCGAAGATACCACAGTACCTTTCCCGATATATGCGTGTGATTTCTGTGGTCACATAAACAAAGGATTTAATCCTTTTGAAGAAGATATGAAAGTTGTAATAAATGATTAACAGATTAATTCATTTCTCTGACTTACACGTAAGACTATTCAAGGACCATGATTTATATCGTGGAATCCTTGAATCTGCGTTAAAGGAATGGAGGACCTTACAACCTGACCGAATAGTTTTTACTGGTGATTTAGTCCATTCCAAAAATCAGATGACACCAGAGTTGGTGGAGTTTGTTGCTTGGATATTGACTGAGTGCGCAAAAATTACAAAGACAATTGTGATTATTGGTAACCACGACTTCTTGGAGAATAACAATACTCGTTTGGACGCCCTCACTCCAATCATCGATTCGTTGAAGAATGATAACATAGTTTATTACAAGAATCGTGGTGTATATGAGGATGAGAACATCAACTGGTGTGTTTATTCTTTGATGGAACACAACATTCAACCTGACATACAGAAGTCTAAGAATAAAAACATTGGATTGTTTCACGGACCTATCACTGGTTTATACACCGACATTGGGTACAAGTTTGAGGATGGGTTTGATGTGAGTAAGTTCAAGGGATGTGACTTGGTACTTTGTGGTGACATCCATAAGAGACAGGTGTTTGACATCCCTGGTGGTAAGAAAGCGTATATGATTGGGTCAACCATCCAACAAAACTTTGGAGAGAAAGTAACCAAACATGGATATGGTGTTTATGATATTGATAAAGACCAGTACGACTTTGTTGATTTACCTAACCCTAAACCTTTCTTATCATTCTATATAAACTCAATTGATTGTTTAGTTGAAGGAACCGAAAAATTGGTAAACTATTAGCATGGAGATTAAAATTAATCTTTCGACCGCCGAGCATAAAGACCTATTATCTTATTGTAATCTTAACGATTTACTAATAAGTTCAGTTGTCAAGGATTCCTTTACAACTGGATTCAACATTGAGAGGTATGGATTGTTAAATACGGGTGGGATCCGTGAAAAACAGGTGGAAAAGGAGGTTATTGTTGAAAAACGGGTGGAGATTCCTGTGGAGGTTATTAAAGAAGTGGTGAGGATTGAATACGTTGAAGTTGAAAAACCAATTGAAGTAATCAAAGAGGTTACTGTTGATAGAATTGTCGAAAAGGTTGTTGAGGTTATCAAAGAAGTTCCGGTGGAGAAGATTGTATATGTCACGGACCAAGAGGAAATGAAATCAAAAATTTTCCAAAAAGAACAAGAATTTGAAGAACAAAGACAAATATTTTCCACTAAAACACAAGAATTAGAAAATATTTTCCACAATGAGAAAAAGGAGTTGTTGTCAAAAATACAAGAACTCGAAACAAAAGAACCTGAGGTTAAAGAAATTATTCGAGAGATTGAAGTTATTAAAGAGATAGTTATTGAGAAGGAAGGTGACATTAGTTTGAAACCAAAGTTAGAGGCACTTCAATCGACAGTTCAAAAACTCAAACAAGATAACATCGAGAAAGATAAAAAAATAAGAGAGTACGAACAAACCATTCAAGATATCCAAAAATTTCAAGAAGAAAAGAAGGCGATGTTCCTGAGAGGTTCGAACTTAGATGATAAATTATATAAATAAAAATTATGGTACAAATATTAATATGGATGATAATGGCTTATGGTATGAGCAACATCCTCGTTTATGGTAGTATTTTTAATAGACCAAGAAATGCGATAAACAGATGGGCAGCAGATGTTGACTCAATTCTCCAAGATTTTTGGATATTCTTATCCGATATGTTAAGATGTATGATGTGTACATCAACTTGGGTTGGATTCTTTATTGGAATTTTTGTATATTCTCCTTGGAATATAATTATTGGGGAATCATTATGGTACTCTTGGTTTTTTGATGGTATGTTTGCCTCAGGAGCCGTATGGGCAATAAATGCAATCGTAGAATGGTTTGAAGTTAATCGACCAAAATCAGAATAAATAAAATAACAATACAAATGGGAAAATCTAAAGTAAGAGGTGGAGCTAAAGCTCACAGGAAAAGGGTTGAAAATAGAAACCAAAATATTAAGACACAACAATCTGCAATTCAGAAATTATTTTCTGAGACTATGAAACTTCAAATGGAAGAGTTCAAGAAAAAACAAGAATCTGAACAAGACGGAACTTCTGAACCACAACAATAAAAATGAAATGGGATTTGTTTAATCCATATCCAACTTACAACTACACGAATATGCCAAATAATATAGATACGTCTATTTTGGAAAATCCATACATCCAAGTAATTTGGGAAGACACTCCTGAAAACTTTACTCAGGAACGAATTAAGTCTGTAAAGCAATACTTTATGAAAAAGTATTCTTCAACAAACATTAATGTTATTACCAAAGTTAAGACTTCTGATGATGACTCGTTGCAGACTATTGATGTATCGGTAAACATCATGGATAAGAATTACCAAAAGGAGTTGGTGAAAAGTTATTTGGAATCCAAAGGTCAAGACCAATACTTCGACCAACTTATGAACATCGACCTTGCGGTTGAAAACAGAATGTTAGCGAATGAGGTTGAGGTTACTCCATTCAAAAGATGGTACATCAAGAAGATTGAATTCAGTAATTTTCTTTCCTACGGACAGAATCAAGTAATTGATTTTGAAAAGTGTAATGGGATAACCGTCGTTGAATCAGACCCACCAAACTTTGGTGGTAAGACGGTGTTGACAGTCGACCTTCTATTGTTCTTATTCTTCAACACAACAACCAAAACTCAGAAGGCTGAAGAAATCTTCAATAGGTTTACAGATGTAAATAAAGTTATTGTTCAAGGTGATATCACTATTGATGGTGAAGATTATGTAATCTTACGTCAAATAGAAAGAAAGAAGTCCAAGGCTGGTGAATGGAATATCAAAACTGAATTGGAGTTTTTCAAAAAACTTGCTGACGGACAACTACAAAACTTTACAGGGGAACAAAGAAGGGAGACTGAAAACTTCATGAAGAAGTCCATCGGAAGTATGGAGGATTTCTTGATGACTATTGTTACGACTGCATCCAATCTTGAGGACTTGTTGGAAGCAAAACCAACTGCGAGAGGACAGGTCTTGAGTAGATTCCTTGGATTAGAATTCCTAAAGAAAAAAGAAGAAACTGGTAAAGAAATTTATTCTGAGTTTTCAAAAGGGATGGTGTCCAATGTGTATAATACAGAGTCTCTGAAACAGGATAATATCAACTCTGGTGAGGAGATTGGTAGAATGAAGGATGAGATTACGCAGATGTCCAAAAACATCTCAGACGTGGATGCAAGACTTCAGAAGGGACAAGACTACAAGGACAATCTCCTCAGATCTAAATTCATGGATTTGGATAAGGATTTAATTACTTTGAACCCATTGATACTACAGTCAACAATTAGTAACCTCGAAGAATCCGAAAATAGTACCACAAGACAAATCAACGAAATCAAAATCGTTGAACCAAAAGAGTTTTATCATGAAGATAAACATGATAATGTAAAAGAGGTAATCAAATCAAGATTTGCGGAACTTGTTACCTGTGAGAATAAAGTTGAAGAAATCCAAGACCTTATAGAAAAATATGGTGATGGAATCCAATGTGAACACTGTGGTATCAAATTGATGGAGGCAAAATTGATTAACGAGAAAATTAAACAACTCGATTCATTCAAAAGACTTGTGAATGATTTCAAAGAAGAAATTGATGGTTACGAGAAGAAAGAACAATCTTTCACACAACTCAAAAAAGACTTTGATGAATATGAAAGAAACAAACTCATCAAGGAGAAGTATGAACTATCTTTGGAATCCACTCAACTCAAATTGAATCAAGTCAAAGATAAACTCAAAAGGTACGAGGAAGTTCAAGACAAGATTAAGAAAAACAATGAGGTTGATGCTCAGTTAGTTAAAGCCGGTTTACGTATTGATGAACTTATTAATGAAAAGCGAGGTTATGAAAGAACTCAGACCACAAATTCAACACGGATAGAATCTTTGGAATCAAGAATCGAGAAGAACAACGACATCATTCTTAAGATTGCTGAGGAGTTTGAACGTGAGAAGATTTATAAAATCTACGTTGAAATCTATGGTAAGAATGGAATCACCAAAATGATTATGAAGACAATGATGCCATTGATTAACTCTGAACTTCAGAGATTACTTCAGGACTCAGCATACTTCAGTTTGGAAATTCGTATCAATGACAAGAATGAGGTTGAGTTCATCATGATAGATAATTCCACTGGTGTTGAAAAACTAATGGTTTCAGGTTCAGGTTACGAAAGAACAATTGCTGCGATGGCGTTGAGAGCGGTGTTATCAAAAGTTTGTTCACTTCCAAAACCAAATATTATTGTGTGGGACGAAGTGTTTGGAAAAATATCTAATGATAATCTTGAAATGGTTGGGGAATTCTTTACCAAGATGAGAGATTACTTTGAAAAGATATTTGTAATAACTCACAATCCACTCGTAAATAACTGGTCAAACAACGTTGTCAGGATAAGTAAGGTTGATAACATTTCAAAAGTCTCACAATGATGTGGGACTTTTTATTTTGACATTAGGGAGATAATAACTTATATTTATTATATGCTAAATTACAATCAATTATATAATGAAGACTGTTTGACAACGATGTCAAATATAGATGATAACTCTATCGATTTGACATTAACATCACCACCTTACGATGATTTAAGGACGTACAATGAACATGTTGGTGGTAATAAAACTGAGTTTAATGGGTATTCGTTTCCCTTTGAACAAATTGCGTTAGAGTTATATCGAGTGACAAAAAAAGGTGGGGTAGTTGTTTGGGTTGTTGGAGATGCTACTAATAAAGGTAGTGAGACAGGAACATCATTTAGACAGGCTTTATTCTTCAAAGAATGTGGATTTGATTTGTACGATACCATGATTTATCAAAAGACAGGAACTCCATTTCCTCAGAAGACTAGATATAACCAAACATTCGAGTATATGTTTGTTTTTTCAAAGGGTAAACCTAATACTTTCAATCCGATTATGAAAAAAAATATTACAGCTGGAGCTGTAAGAAATTCAAGAAAGTTCAGAAATGCGGATGGAGATATGATTCCTGGATTCAATGGAAAACCTGTTAATGAATATGGGATCGAAAACAATATATGGTTAATTAAGAATGGAATGAATAAGTCTACTAAGGATTTAGTTGCTTTTGAACATCCTGCAATTTTTCCTGAGGAACTTGCTGCGAAACATATTATTACATGGACTAAAGAAACCGATTTAGTTTACGATCCTTTCATGGGATCGGGGACTACCGCCAAAATGTCGATACTATTAGGGAGGAATTGGATTGGATCTGAGTTAGATACAACTTATAGTGAGATTTGTAGGAGAAGATTAGAGGGGGCGATCAAACAAATTTCGATGTTTGATGAATACATTACTAAAGAAAGTTTATCAAAAGATAAATAATTTGTTTATTAGAAATTAATTCCATACTTTTATAAAAAAAAGATATGGGAACTTTCTACGAATATTATTTGGAACAAAATAGAATTAAGGACATTCAGAATCAAAAAGAATGTATTAACGCTGCAAAATCAATCAAACTACTTTTAACAGATAACATTCAAAAACTTCCGACGAAACACAAGTGGTTACACGAAAAATTAGTCAAAAATATTCAAAACAATTTTCGAGGACAATTGGTAGAAAAAGATATCTTAGGGATTATTGATGAAATCATTGACATCAATAATTCCTCCTCGAAATTATTTTGGTCTAAAAGTCCCCGTAAACAAAAAGTGGAGGAACTTCAAAGAGATTTCATCTTGTCAAACTATGGTTTAACTATTCTTGCGGGTAAAAAACATGGAATATGTGCGAGTGGTGAAAATTCTTACAGGTTTATTTTTGATACTGCCCAGTTCAAAAAAGGAATTAACAAAAAGGAAGGATTTACCACTAAAAGTATTGATGGGCTTCTTAAATCGGAAAAATTAGACACAACCTTAAAATACTGGATTTTCCAAAAAGTGACAACAGATGATGGGGGGGGTACAAACTCTGTTGAAGAAGAAGTCATAGAGACTATTAAAGTTGCAAACAGGAATGTAAATAACTTTAATGAAGAAAATGTTTTTATATTTTTGTTGGATGGGCCCTATTGGGGAAGGAAACAGTTCAAAACAGACAATAAGACGAGATTTGAGAAAATTAATGATATGTCTACAAATCAAGTTATTGTGTGTAATTCTAACAATATTAAAGATGAATTGATTAAAAGAAATTTTATTAGTTTGGATAAATAAAATCCTGTAAATTTTCTTATCTTTACCTCTATGAGAGCAAAATTAAATAAAAATCAATTATCCAATATTGAGGAAACTTTGGAGGACTTCAAAGCGTTGTTACCAAGGTATAGAAATCTCAAGGATGACGAAACCAAGTCCAAACAGTTTTTTGTTAGGAACAGAAATCCAGTTTGGGATATCACCAACTGTAAGTATTTTAAAACTGGACTAATGTCTGAGGATGCAAAAGATTTACCCTTAACCCAACTTGTGGATGACCACTACATTCAGAGGAGTAAAGCGATGAGGTTTATATTCTCTGAGTTGGATAAGGATGAAAACATGACTATGGATAAATTCATTTCACTTTTGAAAAAGTATTGTTCAACTGTCAAACTATCTAAGGGTGAGCATAGTAAGGTTACGGTAATTGCCAAACAAAATCCGACATATCTGAATTATGAAAGTTATCTGGCATGTAAAATTCAGATTGATGGTTTATCAGATTTGATGTTGAGTTGAATAAAAAATTAGTATCTTTGTAAAAATTAAACATAAAATATGAAAAACTACTTAGCCACAGTTATTGGTAATTTTATTACAGACGAAAGTTGTAATGATATGGTAATGTCAGTCGCACCATTGGTGGATTCACCAAACATGAAATATCAATTCGGAGGAGGAATTATAATGATGCACTTCGCAACAGAGGTTCCTAAAGACGAAATCTTTGAATATATCACTGGACTTATCCATGTTGATAGTGAAATATTAATTTTGACAGAAGTATCTGACAAAGTGTCAGTTCACGTCCCTTTCGAAAAATCTGGTCACTTATTTGATTTAGATAATCCTGGCGAGAATAACCATTATTCAATCGACATGAAAGGTGTTATTGAGAATACTGATTTGTATGATGACTTAGATGAGGACGATATCGACATTAGTTTTTCAAACGAGTTAGAGTCACAGTTCAAGTCCAAGGTACAAGCTTGGATGGGCACTCCGGCAGTGAAAACAACTTTGGATACCATCTTAGATAAGATTAATGTCTTAGGAATGGATTCTCTTACCAAACATGAATTAACTCTACTTCAAAACTACAGCAATAACTAATATGAAAGAAAAATCCTCAATTCCAATCAATCAAGAAGAGATTAGTCATTATCTGAAAGACATCAGAAAGATTAAGGTCATGACTCCTGAGAGGGAGCGTGAACTTGCAGAGCGAATGCTTTCAGGTGTTCTTACTGAAGAAGAGACTAAGGAAATCCAAAAAGAGTTGTTGGAAGGTAACTTGCGTTTTGTTATCACCGTATCAAAACAATATCAAAATCAAGGTTTGGATTTGTGTGACTTGATTGCCGAAGGTAATCTTGGGTTGATGAAAGCGATTGAACACTTTGATTGGACTAAAAGATTAAGATTCATTTCTTATGCTGTATGGTGGGTTAGACAATCCATCTTGCAATCTTTGAATGAGAATGCGAGAACCATTCGTCTTCCAGTCAATGTTGTTCAAGAACTTCATAAGGCTAAGAAGGAACTTGAAAAGGCTGGTGTTGAATTACCTGAAAAGATGTTGAATCTACCTTATACCATTAACTTGCACAACCCACTTAATGAAGAAGGTGATACATTATTGGATATTTTGGTAAACCCTAATGCTGATTTGGCTGACAAAAATTTGTCCACCGAAGATACTTTGAAAGAAAAACTTTTGAGTATGTTGGATGTGTTGGATGAGAGAGAAAAGGTTATTATTGAAGACTATTTTGGTTTATCAGGATCAACAAGAACCCTCGAGGACATTGGAGGTGACTTCGATTTGACCAAAGAAAGGGTGAGACAAATCAAAGAAAAAGCTTTGAGAAAATTGAGGAATGAGACGGGTATTTTGTTCGATTATTTGTAATTTAGAATAAAGGGTGTATTTATTTAATACACCTTTTATATTTTAAGGATAAATCAAAATACTATCATTATGAAAAAATTTATTGAAAACAACTTTGTTATAATCGTATTAGTTATTTCTTTATTGGGATTTTTCAAGTCCTGCGGTGATTCAAGAGAGCTTACAAAAGTGAGACAAGAGATTGAAGTAATCAAAGACTCAACATATACAAAACAAGAATTGAATATTGAATTACAAATATCTGGACTTGAGGCGGAAAAAAGAATGATTCAAGCGACTGACAGAAAATTACTTGACGTAAGAAGACAAACAGAAATTGAAGAACAGATAAAAAAACTTAAATCACAAGTGAAATGAATTGGATTCAGAAACATTTCAGAACCATAATTTATATTTCATTTTTGGTTCCAATTCTGACAGTTGCGTTTGTTTCCATATCTCACGTAACAAGTTGGTATGGATTATCAAATCCATTAAGTTGGGCGATTTATTTGTCAGTGGGTATTGAAATTGCAGCTCTTTCTGCATTGGCGGCAATCTCAGCGCAAATGGGATCTAAGGTATATTTCCCGTTCGGTATTGTGACTATTATTCAATTCATTGGGAATATTTTCTTCGCTTATCAATATATTGATATTAACTCAACATCATTTAAGGATTGGGTTGACTTAGTTGACCCTTTTGTTAGTTATTTGGGTGTTGAGTCAGGAGACCCTGTTGGACATAAGAGATTCTTGGCATTGTTCTCAGGAGGTATGTTACCGATTATATCGTTATCATTCTTACACATGTTAGTGAAGTTTGAAGAAGAGGAAAAGAAAAAACTTCCAACAGAACAACCTCAAGTTCTTAATATTGATGAGTTGAGTATTCAAGCTGGTAAGATGGAAGCTGAATCAGACAATAAAAAATATACTCCAACCAAAGAGGAATTAGAAAAGTTGGAAGAAGAATTGAGAAAACTGAACGAACAAAAATTTGGTAACTTAAAATCTGAACCAATCACAGAAGAATTGACTGATTGGGATGAAACCCTTATGGACGGAATTGAGGAAGAAAATAATCTTGGAGATGAGGGAGTAAAACGACTTAGCTACCTAAGAAGTCATGGTTAATATTGAAAAACACGGAAATTTCAAACCATCAGGAAAATACAAACAAAAAACACAAATAATTTTGTGCCATACTTCAAGGGAAGTCGAGGAATACTTGGCTTCCCTTATGTTTAGGTATAACTCCAAGTATGATAAAATACCCAACTATGTTGTAACTCGAGACGGAAGGGTATTACAATTATTGTCCAATGAAGGGTACGGTAATTTCTTTGATGATGTAATAACAAACAAACTTTCGATAGTTGTGACTTTGGAGAATTTGGGATGGTTAGAAAAGAAACCATTAACCAACCATTATATTAACTGGAAAGGGAGTATTTATAATGAACAGGTGTACGAAAAAAAATGGAGAGACTATTATTTTTGGCAACCTTATACGTCTGAACAAATTCAAAAGACGGCTGAGTTGTGTAAACATTTAATAGATACTCTCCAAATTGAAAAAACGTGTATAGGTCATAACACGAAAGTGGATGGTATAGAAAACTTCGAGGGTATTTGTTCGAGAAGTAACTATAACTCCACGTTCACGGACTTAAGCCCATCATTCAATTTCGAAACCTTTATTAAATTTTTAGAAAATGAGCAATTTGCATAACGAAAGGTACGACGAGATTAAATCTCTATTAAAGAAGTCCAAATTACTCTTTGAGCAAGACGGACAAATAAACGTTGCTAAAGATGTTGAGAGTAGAATGGCTCAAGATGTTGAGTATGATACTGCAGAGACTGAGGTTGAAGCTGGTGAAGAGCCAACTCCAAAGGACAAATCACAGAAATACAGAATTTCTGGAGGTATTTTGAAACTTCACGGTAAGGACAGAAGTGATTTGGATATTACCACTGACGAGAAAATTGCATTCCAAGAAACTATGGATGAATTCGTTGAAGAGGTTTCAGACTTAGTTGATTTCAACACATTGAATGTATATAAGAATAGTGTTGAGTGGTCGGGAAAACTTATTGATGAAGACATTGATTTCATCCTAACAATTGGAGAGAATAGTGGAATATACATCAATGGAGAAATGATAAAAGTTGATGAGGAGTTCTTAACTTTAATAAATAAACTTCAACAATTCTACCAAAAATTTAAGTCCAAGTGGGGTAAAGTTTTGGCGAATAGAAAGAAGACAGCGGAATCACCAGTTTAAGATGAGAGAGAAAATAATCAATAACAGGCAAAACATATTACTAGTGATAGTAATAGTGTTAGTGTTATGGAATATTTTGAATACAAATGGGATTAAAACTGACGTGAAATCCTATAAAGAAAAAATTGAGAATATTCAAGTTGAAGTGGATTCTGCACAATTGATTAACAAAGAGATGGATGAAAAAGTTTTGGTAATAAAAGAGTCTGTAAACTCTATTACTAAAGAAATTTATGAAATCGATAATAATATAGAAACGGTAAAAGAACAAACTAATGAAAAAGTTATTAATGTTGGGTTTATTGGTAATGCTGAGCTTGAAAGGCTTTTCACAGAACGTTATCCCAACTAAAGAAATTGATTCTACAAAGGTAGTATTAAGTGTTAAAACTGCGAGATTAGTTTACCAAGACTTATTGAAGTATGATGGGCTTAAGGAAGAAATGGGATTGATGAAATTCAAACTTGAAAAAGTTGAGGAAAGAGAAATTCAGAAAGACAACATTATTACAATTCTCACGAAAAAAGATGAGAACAATCAATTTATTATATCAAAAAAAGACGAACAACTTCAAATATCCAAACAATTAACGGATGCTTTACATAAAGAATTAAAAGGTCAACGGACCAAAACTTTCTTGTGGAGATCCGGCGCGTTTATAGGATTGGGATTAACTACATCATTACTAATTATCTACTAATGGCACTTACAAGTTCAGATACAAGAGAAATAGAAACTTTAATTCGGAAAGAAATAAAGTCTTTTATGAATAACAACACGGTAAAACAATTCGAAGACCAATTTATGGATAAAATTCAGAAAGAAATCAAGAGAGGGAAACTTGAGGGAGAAGTTAAAGAAATTACTTTGAGAATGTTCCGTGAATTTTATCAATTTATGTGGACCAATAGAGGTTATTGGGAGCCAAGACTTAAAAACGCTTAATTATGAAAACTTCGTCAGCAGATTTATTTAAAAATAGTTTAGATAAGGCTTTTTCAACTATTACCCTGAACACGTCTACAATGGGAGACCATATGAAATACAAGGGAGGATTTAAAGAAGAAAAACTTGAAGATAGTCCCAATCAAAATGATAAAGAAATGGTTGATGGGATAATTGAAATTATCAAGCAAATCAAAGATACGTCTAATAGAAAAGAAGTTACTCAGAACATGGTTAAAAAATTGAAGAGAGAAAAAGTTGATTTCGACCACGTAGAGTTTTTGAAAAGATGCTCATTTAAACAAATTAAAAAATCGGAGCCCAAAGAAGCAACTGGGTCAGGTTCTTCAGGAGCTTATTCAGGGCCTGTGTTCGGAGGAGACGACGCTTTTTGGGAAAGAAGTAGAAGTGAGACACCAAAACTGGGAGAGAGTGAAGTCGAAAAGGTTGAAGCAAAAGAGGCAACAACAACAGGTTCATCAGGAGGATATGAATCACCTGCAATGTGGGCTAAATCAACTAAGAAGAAAGATTGGGGGCCAAGTCGAAAGACACAATATAAAGGAGGGTCATTTGTAAAGATTAAGAAAAAATGTACAACATTCCCATATTGTAATCAGGGTGATATCACAAACTTAAAACTAAGTAAAAATGAATCAGTTAAAGAAGCGATAAAGAGAGTGGCAAGTAAATTGAATATTGATGAGTCTGTGATTATAACTATTTTGGAACATGAATACCAAAATAAGAATAAAAGTAACAAATAAAGATATTTATTATAAAAAATAAAAACAATGAGTAATTTCAAAATCAACATAGACAAATTAGTTTCCAAAATATTGAATGAGGAAATTGAAAATAAAGTTAAACAAATTTCTGAACAATTAGAAGAAGGAGAGTGGACTGAAATTGAAGTTGACGAACAACAACTTAAAGGTGGTCAAAAAAAGATTGATGTTGCCGAACCAAAAGGTAAAATCACAGCGGCTGACTTCAAAAAACTTAGAGATAATAAAAATCACAAAAAAGAAGTTGATGAGTTTTATTTCTACGATGATGAAAGTGAGAGTGGAGATGACTTTGAAGAAGATATGGGTATGGAAATGGGTAGAGATAAGTTTCATGTGACTCGAAAACCAAAAATGATGGGTTCATTTGATGATGAACACGGATTTTATGACGAAGACGACAGACAATATACTGGAGATTTTGACTTTGATTATGATGAAGAAGAGTTTGACGATTTTGATTCATTTGATTCTAAGTATGGTGGAAAACAAAGATTATTTGCACAAGGTGAAGAGGGTAAAAAATTCTTTGACTTATATAAAAAAAGGTATGGAAAGCCATTCAGAGTTAGAACTCCAAGAGATATGGGAGAGGCTGAAACTGAAGAAGGAAATGCATTTAGTGGAGCGTTGGCTAAAGCAAAAGAATCAGGTAAAGATTCTTTTGAAGTTGACGGAAAAAAATACAATGTAAAAGAAAGTAAGAAAAACTCTTTGAAATTGACAGAAGAAGAATTAATTGACTTGATTGAACAAATTGTTTTAGAACAAAAAGTTAAGGATATTGCTGAGAAAGAAAACATTAGCAAAAAAAGTCCTGAAGGATTGAAAAAGACTGAAAAAGTTTTGGGGCTTAACAAGAAAGAAAATGATGACTACGCTAAAGAGGTTGTCGAGAAAATGAAAGACTATATGAAAGATATGGTCTCAGGAGGTAAAGGTTATGATGCAAATCCTGAAGATTTTCCTCAAAGTAATTATGATATGGAAAAAGAACACAACGAAATGAAATATCATCCATCTGACGCAGTTGAAGAATACATTGAGGCGTTTGCTTACCCTGGTATGACAAACTTAGTTTATGATGAAATCAAACCTGACGATAAGAGAATTGACAAGCAATTAAAAGGTGATGTAACTACAGGAAATGCAGTTACAGATAAAGATGGTAAAGCGTTAGGAAATGTTTCTAAAAGAAGCGAGAAGGTTGGAGAAAGATTCAAGAAGAACTTCGAGGAAAATTTATATGGGGCAGAACAAATGAAAGCATCTTATAAGAGACAACCACAACCTGTTGAGGTTGAAGGTGAAGGTAAATCAAAAGGTTCTTTAAAGTCTAAACAAGGAGCTGACAAATCAAGTTCAATTAATAAGGCAACTAAAATACTTAACACCTTAGAATCAAAAGAAGATAAAAAGTTAAAAGTTATCTCTGAAGAAATGGAAAAGATGAAAAATCTTATTGGTTACAACAGAAAAACACAATAAAAATTCACATTTTCTAAATTGTTAATATATTCTCCATAGATGAACTCTATGGAGAATTTTTTTAATTGGGTTACTAAACCAATTCCTAACGAAGAAGTGGTAATGTGGTTTAATGCGCATAATATGATTCACGAAAAAATTGAATTATTCGGAGACATATTCAAGTCACTTGATTATTTGATTGAAGACACTTACATGGGGGTTACGAATGGAGATTCGATAGAAACTAAAATTGTTTTATCTCAACAAGATAAAGAATTACATTTTGATTGGTGTTGGAATAAAATGGTTGAAAATTTTGTTAAGGAAAATACTGTTATTACTTCTGACGGAGAACACAAAAATTATTTGAAATCATTTTATATGGACATTTATTACAATCAGAGTAATAATAAAGTAAGAAGTTCGGTTTCAGTATTTCTAAGCGAAATATTTAACATGTCCAAGCCATTCAGTAAATCAGATTTAGAGATGATTACAGAAATTTATAAGATGATGGATAAAAATGTTAAGTAGAAAAATTCATTACTCTATTTACACAGAATCAAATAAACTTATTTTTTAATAACATAAACTACAAACAGATTAAAAATGGAAACATTAGAAAAAATCAAAGAACTTACTGAATTATTGTCAGTTGATACTGTAAAATTCTATAAAGGAAATAAGAGTGCGGGAACCCGTGCAAGAAAATCCGCTCAAGAACTTAAGGCTTTATTACAACAATTCAGAACTGAAATTCTTGAACAAAACAAAAGCGATAAAAATGCATAATA
>Ga0208974_1000134_pt1 | contig 31929 bp, 29 predicted proteins | sample GreLakmeER15MSRF_FD_187699 | JGI IMG/M metagenome (GOLD analysis project Ga0208974, IMG submission 187699) | Freshwater lentic microbial communities from great Laurentian Lakes, MI, USA - Great Lakes metaG ER15MSRF (SPAdes) | ecosystem: Environmental > Aquatic > Freshwater > Lake | place: Great... | reverse complement strand
CAAAACGCTTTTCTGAACCGTGCCTTACCACTCTTGCTGGCAGCCCTAATACTCATATTAGGAACCATGGCGGTAATTGGTGTGGTCTGGGGACAGACATGAGCCAAAAGTCTACACGCCAACTTGATTTTCGGGGAAGGGCCCACTGGTCTTACTTTGCATACTATTTGCATCGTATATCGGGTCTACTATTGGCCTGCTTTCTGCCCCTGCATTTTTTCTTACTCTCGCGATCCTTAAATGGCGAGGCAGAACTTGATCGTTACCTCAAACTGACCGACTTTCCCATCTTCAAGTTTGGGGAATGGGCTTTAGTGACTCTCTTGGCATTGCACTTAATCGGTGGGACACGCTTGCTCGTGATTGAGTTTGGTGTTTGGAAGGGCTTACGGAAAGCATGGATCCAAATGGCAGTTCTTGGATCGCTCGTATGTGGCGGCTTATTCTTAATCTTGTCACGCTAGATCACCCCACGGCTTACTTTATTAGGATCGGATATGGAACTAAATCTGCAACACGTTGAGGACGCATGTAAGGAGTTGTATATCCGCGCGCTTAAATTACTCCCCGATGATGTGAAGCAGGGGATTGATCGACTGAAGAGCACCGAAACTGACGCACGTGCCCAAGTAGTTCTGGGCACCATGGTGACCAATATTGCGGTAGCCGAGCGTGAAGATAATTTGCTGTGCCAAGATACTGGATTGCCAATCTACAACGTTTGGATTGGTAGAGGCGTAACAGTGGATGGAGTGCGCCTAAAGGAGGCCATTCGCAAAGGGTGCGAACGTGCCACCACAGAATACCCACTTAGGTCCTCCGTAGTTCATCCCATTACACGCAAGAACAATCACACCTCGAGCGGCATTGAAATGCCTGCCATCCATATTGATTTTATGGACAAGGCCGATACGATTGAGATTGAGATGATCCCAAAAGGTAGTGGCTCGGAGAACAACTCCTTCTTAAAAATGGCCATCCCAGCCGAAGGAATCTTAGGGGTCAAAGCCTTTGTGATCGAAAGCGTTGTGAACGCCGGTGGTAAAACCTGCCCGCCGACAATTGTGGGAGTTGGCGTGGGTGGCACCTCGGATCAATGTGTCGCCCTAGCCAAACGTGCCGCCACCCGAGCGTTGGGAACACGCTGCAGTGATGAAGAGGGTGCCAAATTGGAAGTGGAACTGAGCAGTGCCGTTAATCAATTGGGGATTGGCCCTCAAGGGCTTGGCGGTGATGGTACCGCTTTTGCAGTCCATGTAGAACTCGCTGCTACGCATATCACCATGAACCCCGTTGCTGTAAACATGCAGTGTCATTCAGCGCGACGTGCGCGGGTTAGCATCACACCACAGGGTGTGGCATACGGATTTTAGGAAGATCATGGCCCATTACAACTTACCCACCCCTGTTAGCGAAGCTGATATTCGGAAGCTCAAGATCAATGACACCGTAAGCTTGCAACAAACACTCTTTGGGATCCGAGATGCCACCCAGATCCATTTGTTTGATCGGGGACGTAAAACGAAGTTTGATCTTCGCGGTCATGCCGTGATTCATACGGCGCCTAATGTGCGTAAAGTGCCTGTCAGTGCAGAGTTTCCCGCAGGGTATCAGCCTATTTGTATTGGCACCACCACCTCAGATCGCATGGAACGATTTACTGAACCTCTTATGAACGAGTATGGCGTACGCATGATTGTGGGGAAGGGTGGCTTACGCGAGTCATCGGCAGCAGCATTTACAAAGCATGGCGGTGTTTATCTCGCCATCATCGGCGGCACGGCAGCCTTAGAAACTACGTGGATTGATCAGATTGAAGATGTAGATCTCGACGATCTCAATCCAGAGTCACTCTGGAAGTTCAAGATTAATCAGTTTGGCCCACTCTTGGTAGCAATGGATAGCCACGGTGGCAGCATTTATCAAGACGTGAAAGCCGATGTGGCGATCAATAAAGCAGCAGTACTAAAACGTTTAGGGATTGTGTAACCATGACAAGTATTCAAACACTGCAAACCGATATATTGGTCTTAGGCTCTGGCGGTGCAGGACTCTTTGCAGCCTTGCATGCACATCAAGCTAATCCTGATCTACACATCACCATTGCCGTAAAAGGACTGTTGGGTAAATGCGGGTGCACGCGCATGGTTCAAGGCGGCTACAACGTGGCATTGGCAGAGGGTGATTCGGTTGAGCGTCATTTCATGGATACGATTGAAGGGGGTAAGTGGTTATCGGATCAAGAGTTGGCCTGGACCTTGGTGACCAAATCGGTGGAACGTATTCGGGAGCTCGAGAATGAGCTCGGATGCTTCTTTGATCGCAACCCAGATGGCACCATTCATCAAAAAGCATTTGCAGGACAAACCTTTGATCGCACCGTCCATAAGGGTGACCTCACCGGTATTGAGATTATTAATCGCCTAGCTGAGCAAGTATGGGCGAGAGGAATTCATCGCTTGGAAGAACATCGCGCCATTGAGTTAATTAAAAGCCAGGATGGCAAAGCACTTGCTGGAGTCTTAATGCTCAATATGCGTACTGGTGAGTTTGTGATGGTGCGCGCTAAAGCCGTATTGCTAGGAACTGGTGGCGGGCCCACGATGTATAAGTACCACACCCCCTCGGGTGATAAAAGTTGTGATGGCTTGGCCATGGCCTTGCGAGCAGGATTAACACTGCGCGATATGGAGATGGTGCAGTTTCATCCAACGGGTATGTTGGCTGGTCCAGATACCCGGATGACCGGCACCGTACTTGAAGAGGGCTTACGTGGCGCGGGTGGTTATCTACTTAATGGAAATAAAGAACGCTTCATGGGTCATTATGACCCTCGCAATGAACGTGCAACCCGAGATATTGTCTCTCGATCGATTATTTATGAGATGCGCGCAGGACGTGTGACCCCAAATGGTGGCGTCTACATCCAAATGCATCATCTTGGTCCTGATAATGTGCGCAAGTTATTTAAAGGCATGGTGGAACGCTGTGCTGACTCAGGGTTTGATCTCGCCAATGATCTTGTGGAAGTGGTACCTACAGCACACTACATGATGGGGGGTGTGGTGTTTAAAGCCGACACCAGTACCGATCTACCAGGTCTCTTTGCTGCTGGCGAAGATACCGGTGGTGTGCATGGTGCTAACCGCCTTGGTGGCAACGGTGTGGCTAACTCTACAGTCTTTGGTGGCATCGCTGGTGATGCTATGGCGCGGTATGTCATGGGCAAGAGCCACCTGGCGTACGATGACGAGTCTGTTGAGCAAAGCATTTCTGCACATCAAGCACCATTACAACAAGCGCCTGGTGATATTGAGTTTATTCGTGACGAGCTTGCCGCCTGTATGTGGGATCAAGTTGGTATCTTGCGAAATCAAGCCGATCTTGAAGCAGCACGGATACGTCTAGACAAACTCGATAACATATTACATACGATGGGGGTGGGTGAGACCAATCGCGCATTTAATCTAACTTGGCAAGACTGGATGAACCTACGTAATCTCATCCTCGTCAGTCAGTCGGTGGTCGAAGCGGCCTTAGCGCGTGAGAACTCGCGCGGAGCTCACTATCGGGAAGACTACCCAGAAGAAGGTGATCTAGAAACTTCCTTCTTCACTGCGGTACACATGAAGGATGAGCAACTCGTGATCGAGAAACGCCCAGTGACATTTAGTATGGTACGCCCTGGCGAAACAATATTGGTTGAAGCTTAAATAGAATTACCAAAAAAATACCCAGCCTAGAAAAATTCTAGACTGGGTACCAAGAGATACTAAAAATTAGTTTGGTAAGTTAACGCAGTACCTTCAATTAATTCGCGCTGAGGTTACGCGCCTTAATGACTTTCTCCCACTTGGCAGACTCGGAAACAATTTGAGCCTCTAGTTCCTTTTGGGTATTGAGCACAGGAGTTAAGCTATTGAGCTCTAAACTCTTTTGCATCGCCTCCGATTTCACTGCTTTAATCGCAGCAGCGTAGATCTTGTCAGTAATCAACTTTGGAGTATTGGAGGGGGCCATTAGAGCAAACCAACCCACGTTTTCAAAGCCAGGGATAGAGGCTTCTGCCACGGTTGGAATATTAGGAAGAGCCGCTAAGCGTTTTGCACTAGTTACTGCGAGTGCCTTGATCTGACCGCCCTTAATAAAGCCCATTGAGGCAGGTACATTACAAGCGCAGAAATCAATTTGGCCTGCAATTAAATCACTCAGGGCTGGATTTTCTCCTTTGTACGGAATGTGCGTAGCATTAATACCGGCAGCCGTAATGAAGTTCTCACCCGCAAGATGCACCTGACTACCAATACCGGCAGAGCCAAAGTTCAGGTTCCTGGTCTTTGCTAGCGCGATTAAATCATTGAGATTATTAACCGGTAGCTTTGGATTAACCGAAATGATCATGGGGCCGCTAACCAAGGTAGAAATAGGCGTGAAGTCCTTGGCATAATTAATCGACATCTTCTTATACATATAAGGATTAACGGTCAACATACTGCCTGAGGCGAGGAGGAGGGTATAGCCATCAGCAGGCGCTCGGGCTACAGCCTCAGCACCAATATTGCCGCCTGCACCGCCACGGTTTTCAACCACAACGTTTTGACCCAAGATAGGAGCCATTTGCTGCGCCAGAATACGCCCAATAATGTCAGTGGTACCGCCAGCAGCAAACGGAATCACTAATTTAATTGGCTTATCGGGCCAACTTTGTGCTTGTGCCGGACCAGTAAACCCCAAAGTGGCTAGTACGACGATGCCAAGCACCTTCGTAAAGCTTCGATAAAAATATTGGTTCATTGCGTATCTCCTTGTTGATCCTGATTGTTTTTTATATTACGAAACTGTTCTAGCCTATTTAACCATAATTTTTCTAGAAAACCCTCTTGCACCAAATCTAGGTCATCTATATGATATGGATATGTCTGTTATTTTCATCTCAGAGTTTATCTCCCGTCAAGCCCTAGAAACCCTTAAACACGTTCACCAAGTTCGCTATGAACCAGAGTCGTATGCTGACCAAGCCAAACTAGCCTCAGGGTTAATCAATGCCGATGCCTGGATCGTACGCAATCTCACCAAGGTAAGCGCTGATCTGGTCCAGGGTGCTAAGCAACTTAAAGTAGTGGGGCGCTTAGGGGTTGGTTTGGAGAACATTGATCTCCCCGCATGTGCACAAGCCAATATCAAGGTCATTCCTGCTACCGGTGCAAACGCCGACTCGGTAGCCGAGTATGTACTGGGTACATCGATGGCACTTATGCGGGCTTATGCACCCGCTAGTATTGAGACTCTCTCAGGCGCTTGGCCAAGACCCAAATACTCCAAATGCCATGAGATAGCCGGTAATACCTTAGGGATTGTGGGCTTTGGCAGCATTGGTAGAGTGGTTGCACAAAAAGCCTTAGCCCTAGGATTGCATTGCATCGCCTATGATCCGATGCTGAAAGATAAACAAGTGGCACTCCAGAACGGCACCGTTCATTTATATCCCTTAGCAGAGATATTAGCCAAAAGCCAAATTGTGAGCTTGCACCTACCGCTATTGCCCGAGACCAAAGGATTATTCTCGGCAATTCTTCTCGATACGATGCAAGCCGGCGCCTATCTCATTAATACCGCACGCGGTGGCATTGTCGATGAGCACGCATTGGCAGAGCGCTTACGCTCTGGACGCTTAGGGGGAGCAGCGCTTGATGTTTTTGCAAGCGAACCTGCCAAAGACCTATTGCATTTCAAAGATGTCCCTAATTTAATTCTGACCCCGCACATTGCCGGGGTCACTGAAGAAAGTAATGAACGTGTGAGCCATATGATTGCTCGCGAAGTGAACATTTTTTTGGAGAACCATTCGTGAGCCATTCATTTAATGAGATGGTGCAACTGGCCTATCAAGGCTTACGAGCTGCCGATATTGCACAAGATGCCGCCGCCGATACCGCGCTCTTTCTGGCTCTTGCAGAAGCAGATGGCCTAGCATCACATGGTCTAGCCCGCGTTCCCCAATACGCTGGGCATGCCAAGCATGGTCGTGTAAATACCCAAGCCAAAGCGAAGGTGCATGCTTATAAAGCAGCCGCGGCCTTAGTGGATGGTCAAGATGGCTTGGCATTCCCCGCCATTAAAACAGCAACCGACCTATCCGTACGCTTAGCCCATTCACAAGGCGTAGGCCTAGTTGCTATTAAGAACACCCATCACTTTGGAGTTGCCGGGCATTACACCGAAGCAGCCGCACGCGCCGGTTATGTCTCGATTCTTTTGGGTAATACACCAGCTGCGATGCCGATGGCGGGTGGTAAAAAAGCACTCTTTGGAACTAACCCACTAGCAGCGGCATTTCCGGTGAAGGGCAAAGACCCATTAGTGATTGATATGTCTTTATCTGCGGTCGCGCGTGGCAAATTATTAGTGGCTTCTAAGAAAGGGGAGTCAATTCCCCAAGGCTGGGCATTGGATGCAGAAGGTAAGCCCACCACGGATCCAAATGAGGGTCTTAAAGGATTGATGGTTCCACTCGGTGGTGACAAAGGCGCTTTACTCGCTCTCATCATTGAGCTCTTAGCGGTTGGCTTATCAGGTAGTCAGTTCTCGTATGAGGCCGATACCTTCTTTGCCATGAAAGGCAATAAGCCTCGTCTTGGACAACTACTCATCACGATTGATCCAGGCCTATCGGGTGCAGGGACCTACAATAAACGCATCGCGGCATTCTTGGCCATGTTGGCGAGCGATGATGGGATTCGTTTGCCGGGACAACGACGCTTTGCGCAACGTGCACAAGCGCTACGTTCGGGTGTAACCGTCAACGATGCGGTCGTACAAGAAATTAAGAGCGGTATTAGTAAGCGTTGGAATAATTAATAGCAGTACCTTAAAGGAGAGAAAGCATGATTCATTTCGTCGTACATGAACCTGGAGATGTTGTGGGAGTCGTCGTAGTAGAAGGCGTCAATTCTGGAACCGATTTAACCGGTTGGGTAATGGAAGGGGATAGCACCCTCAAGATTAAATCGGAGAGTGATATCCCGATTGGTCACAAGATTGCCTTGCAAGACCTGAAGGTCGGCGATACGGTGATTAAATACGGCGTGGATATTGGCAAGGTTGTTGCTCCCATTAAAAAGGGTGAGCACTTGCATGTACAGAACGTGAAGACCAAACGCTGGTAAGCCATCTACCTCATACATAAACAGAAAGAAAGATAAACGATGATCGATTTAAAAAAAGCCACTTTTATGGGTTACCGTCGTGAGAACGGTCGCATGGGGATTCGTAATCATGTGATTATTCTGCCCCTCGATGACCTCTCGAACGCCGCCTGCGATGCGGTCACCAACAACATTAAGGGTACTGTCAAAATTACCCACCCCTATGGCCGTCTGCAGTTTGGTGCTGACCTTGAGCTGCACTTCCGTACCCTCATTGGTGCAGGATGTAATCCTAACGTTGCTGCTGTGGTCGTGATTGGTATTGAGCCCCAATGGACTGCTAAGGTTGTAGAAGGAATCAAAAAATCCGGTAAGCCAGTAGAGGGATTCTGGATCGAGGGAAATGGCGATACCACCACGATTGCTAATGCCAGCCGTGCTGCCTATAAGTTTATGAAACATGCCTCCAAAGCCCAACGTGTCTCAGCGCCTTTATCCGAGCTGTGGGTTTCAACCAAGTGTGGTGAGTCGGATACGACCTCAGGTTGCGGTTCAAATCCAACCGTTGGTAACGCTTTTGACAAACTCTATGAAATTGGTTCGACCCTAGTGTTTGGTGAGACCACCGAGCTTACAGGTGGTGAGCACTTGGTAGAAGCACGTTGCCGTACACCAGAAGTCAAAGCCAAGTTCAAGATGATGTTTGATCGCTATCAAGGTGTGGTCGAGCGCAATAAGACTAGCGACCTTTCAGACTCACAGCCTACCAAAGGCAATATTGCAGGTGGCCTCACAACCATCGAAGAGAAAGCCTTAGGCAATATTCAGAAGATTGGTAAGAAGTGCATGGTCGACGGTGTTTTGGATAAAGCAGAAGCGCCTACTGGCAAAGGTCTTTGGTTTATGGACTCTTCATCGGCTGCTGCCGAAATGGTGACTTTGTGCGCGGCCTCGGGTTTTGCTGCTCATTTCTTCCCAACAGGGCAAGGTAACGTGATTGGTAATCCTATTCTGCCGGTGATTAAGCTTTGTGCTAATCCCAAGACTGTTCGCACGATGTCAGAGCATATTGATGTGGATGTGTCTGGTATTTTGCGTCGTGAGGAGAACATGGATACAGCGGGTGAGAAACTATTGGATGCGCTCTTGCGTACTGCTAATGGTGAACTAACCGCTGCTGAAATCCTTGGTCATAACGAGTTTGTAATGACCCGTTTGTATGAGTCAGCCTAAGTAGTCTGCTTGGTCACCCAGTATTTGGGTGACCAACCTAGCAATGAAAGCCATTACTGCCTACCAAGAGGTAAAACAGAAGATCACCAATGATTTGGTGAGTGGACGTTTCTTCATGGGTCAGGCATTACCTGCCGAGAAAGACCTTGCTAAGGAACTCAAGGTCTCGATCGGTACTCTGCGCAAAGCAGTCGACGAACTGGTTGCCGAAGGGATTGTGATTCGCAGGCAAGGCAAGGGTACCTATGTTGCCGAACACGATGAACAACGACTTTTGTATTACTTCTTTCATGTTGTCAAACACAATGCCGAACATAAAAACTACCCCAAGGTAGAACTTGTTTCCTTTCAGAGCGCTAGTGCTAACCAAGAGGAAGCCACTAAACTCGCAATGAAAGAAGGCTCGCCTGTTTGGAGAATCGTCAATCGTCTCTTTTTAGATCAGACCTGTGTCTTGGTTGATCACATCACGCTGAGTAAGAAACAATTTCCGACGCTGACCAAAGCCGCCTTTGCGCAACGCGAGGGAAGTATTTATCAGCTCTATCAAGCCCAATATGGACAAACTGTCGTGCGCACAAGCGAACGACTTCGTGCGGGAGCAGCTAGTAAACAATATGCAGAATGGTTGGATCTAAAAGTAGGTGCACCAGTGATCATGATTCGGCGTCTTGCACTAGGCATCCAAGATGAGCCTATCGAATGGCGCATCTCAACGCTCAATACCGAACACCACGAGTACTTCAGTGAGCTCGGTATTTAAGTAGCTAAGCGATCAGTTTAGCTAATTCGTTGGTAGTACAAGTTTTGAGGATGATTGGCTTCTGCAAAGAAGAGCCAACGTTCTGCCATCAAACCAACACAGTGCACAACAAAAGCGATTACCAATACGCTCAGAGTACCGTTACTTACTACAATAGTTAATAAAAGAACGGGTAGTAAATATGTTCCAAAGAAGGCAATCTTACGGACATTAGCCACAAAGAAGCTACTCTGTTGATGGAAAAACTCACGGGTATTAAAACTACCCCCCATCATCCCCATTGAGATCTGGCGCACAAAGCCGGTCTTGATACCAGTGGCCGACTGTAAATTAGATTTGGGCTTAAGACCGCGATTACGTTTCCAGATCCAGAGCTTGAACGACAACGATAAAAGAATTAAGAAGCCAGTAAAACCGGCCACCCCCGCAATATTGGAACTGGTTACCACGGCTTGATTGGGATGTAGTATCGACCAAAGCGTTAGTACGGCCATAAGTAAGAACCAACCCGAGCTCATTCCTAATGCAATGAAGTTAACCATCGTCGCTGGATGAGCCCATTCCTGAATAAAACGAATGCACTGGTAGATCATCGCGGTACAAACCCATAGAGCAAGTGAAGCAATGCACAAAACAAGCCATAACCAATTGGGAACACTAGCTTGCCAAGAGAAGTAATAGGCTAAGGCAGTGAGTGCAATAAATGCTGGGAGAACCAAAACCTCACGCGATAACCATGAGGTGCGCCACATCATGATGGCACGCCAAGCACGTTCAGGATGCCCCAAATGAAAGGTGGAAGCAAGTAACCCACCAATTAGTAAAGCCAAAATCAAGGGAAATAGATAAACGTTTAAGAGCTCACTTGGTAATTGATCAGAACCTGAGTTGAGCACCGCAAGGCTCACAATCGCCCCCTGAGCCATCCCCGCCATACTTGTAAAAAGAATTAAAGAGAAGCTTGGATGCATTAGTTTTCTGCTTTCACGGCGGCAATGGTCTCAGTAATAGAGCGCGGTAAGTAATGATTAGCTGGTTTGGTCTGCCACTCTGGCATCAGTTCATAGCCACCACGCTCGGCAATCGCTTTGCTCGCATCGGAGAGTGGATCATGCACGTCACCAAAGATACGTGCACTGGTAGGGCAGGCTAAAACACAAGCTGGCTTACGCTCTGACTCAGGCAGGGTCTCACTATAAATACGATCAACACATAAAGTGCACTTGGTCATGACCTGACGTTCTTCATCAAGTTCACGTGCGCCATAGGGACAAGCCCACGCACAATATTTACAACCAATACACTTGTCGTAATCCACCAAGACTATGCCATCTTCTTTACGCTTATAGCTTGCCCCCGTTGGACAGACCGGAACGCATGGTGGATCTTCACAATGCAAACAGGATTTAGGGAAGTGCACTGTATCCATTTTGGGGAAAATACCTGCTTCAAAAGTTTGTACTCGATTAAAAAAGGTACCGCTTGGATTTGCTCTATACGCATCTTGATCGGTCATGGGACCGGCAGAGCCTTGCGTGTTCCACTCTTTACAGGAAGTTACACAGGCATGGCAACCAACACAAACGTTTAGATCAATCACGAGAGCGAGTTGTTTACTCTTTTGAGGAGAAGCTGACATATTATTTTCCATGAATCATTCCAGGTACTATGGCAGTGAGTGCTTTTGGCCAGGTATCGTGCTCTTCATGAGCGCCAGCAGGACTCAACTTAACACGTACGTCATACCAACCTGCTTGCCCAGTGATAGGATCCGAGTTGCTCACACGGAATGTGCCGGCGCTATTAGCCAGAGGAATCTCCTCGGTAATGAGGTGATTGAGCAAGAATCCTTTTTTAGACTCATCAGCATTGGGGTCTAAATGCCAAGCAGACTCTGCTTTACCAATCGCGTTCCAGGTCCAAACGGTACCAGGTTCAACCGCCTCAGTATGACGAGCCATACAGCGTACCTTTCCCCACTGTGACTCGACCCAAATCCAAGCACCATCTTCAATGCCATGATCCACTGCGGTCTTTGTATTGATGTGTAAATAGTTATGACTATGAATCTGTCGTAACCATGCATTTTGGGAGTCCCACGAGTGATACATTGCCATCGGTCTTTGTGTAATCGCGTTCATCGAAAACTCGCTGAGTTGCGTGACCGCATCCTCAAGGGGTGGATACCAGAAGGGGAGTGGATCAAAGAATTGCACAATGCGATCTTTAAGGTGCACAGGTGGCGTTCTGCCCGGACGCTGGCCCTTAGCTGCTAAACGAAACTGTTGCAAAATATCCGAGTACACCGCCAAGATAATAGGATCGTTCTTCTGACGTAGAGCGTTAGCCTTCGCAAAATCGAGATAGCCTTGATTCCAATTGCGCATGTAGTGATGTTCGGGTGGCATGCTGTAATGAAACACACAGTTATTGTCTTCATACATCTGCCACTGATTAGAATTGGGCTCCCCCCGAATACTCTTGTCACCTTCTTTACCGCGCCAACCCATTAAGAAGCCAATTCCGGAATCCGGTGCGGTCTGGAAATTAGTAATGAAGTCAGGATAGTCCTTAAACTTACGTTGACCATCTGCGGTTGTAAATGCTGGGAACTTAAGGCGTGATGCCAACTCAATCAACACCTCTTGAAACGGTTTGCATTGGCCGGTAGGCGGTAACACTGGGATGCGCACGGAGTCGCAAGGCCCATCAAACTCAGAGATCGGGCGATCGAGCATACTCATCGCATCATGACGCTCTAGATAAGTAGTGTCAGGCAAGACCAAATCGGCAAAAGCTACCATCTCCGATTGAAATGCATCGCAGATGACTAAAAACGGGATCTTGAACTCGCCGTTCTCATCTTTAGCATTGAGATGCTCGCGCACCTCCATGGTGTTCATGGTGGAGTTCCATGACATATTGGCCATAAAGATCATTAGCGTATCGATCGAGTAAGGATCACCCTTAACCGCATTGGTGATTACGTTATGCATCAAACCGTGCGCTGCTAGGGGATGCTCCCAGCTATAGGCTTTATCGATGCGCAGTGGTTGCTGATTGCTATCGAGCGCGAGATCCTCTGGGCGGGTTGGCCAACCAAGGGGCGCTTTACCCAGCGGAGTATTGGGCTTAATGTCTGCCTCCGAAGAGGGTGGTTTGATATTGGGCGGTATTTGTCTTGGGTAGGGTGCTTTGTGCCGAAAGCCGCCAGGGCGATCGATCGTACCCAACAAGGTCATCAAGACCGCCAAACCACGCGTGGTCTGAAATCCATTGGAGTGAGCAGACAACCCGCGCATTGCATGAAAGGCAACGGGTCGACCGGTCACAGTGTTGTGTTTATGACCAAACGAATCGGTCCACGCGATTGGTAACTCAAAGGCCTGCTGAAATGCGGTATGTGCCATCTCTTTTGCAAGTAAGCGAATACGCTCAGCCGGTATGGATGTAATTTTTGCGGCCCACTCGGGTGTACATGCCTTGACCTGGCGGCGCAGTAACTCAAAAGCAGGGGCAACTCGTTTGCCTTGATGTGGGCCGGCGCCCATGACAAACTCACCACTCAATACTGGCTTTACAGTCTGATCAAAGCAAGGCTTGGCACTTTGTGTGTTTTGATCCCACACGTATTTATTGTGCGGAATATCGGTATTGATTGGATCACTGTCGGGATCAAACAAGAAGAGTCCCTCCTCAGGACCAGGCTCAAGACAAACTAATTGCGCAGAGTTGGTATAGCGTGACAAGAACTCATGATCAACGGTATTAGCAGCAATTAACTCGTGCATCAAGGCCATAAAGAGCGCGCCATCGGTACCGGGCTTAATGGGTATCCATTCATCGGCAATGGCTGAGTAGCCTGTGCGCACAGGATTGATAGAAATGAAACGCCCACCATTACGCTTGAACTTGGATAAAGCAATCTTCATGGGATTGCTGTGATGATCTTCAGCGGTACCAATCATCACAAATAATTTAGCTTGCTCTAAATCAGGTCCACCAAACTCCCAGAAGCTACCCCCGATGGTGTAGATCATGCCAGCAGCCATATTGACCGAGCAAAAGCCGCCATGCGCTGCATAGTTGGGAGTGCCAAACTGGCGTGCAAATAAACCGGTGAGGGCCTGCATTTGATCACGACCTGTGAATAGCGCAAATTTCTTGGGATCGGTATCACGGATCTTAGCCAAACGAGTAGACAGCAGATCAAAAGCCTTTTCCCAACTAATCTCCTCGAACTCTGATGCGCCTCGATCAGCACCTGCTTTGCGTAACAGTGGCTTCGTAATCCGGGCAGGGGATTTCTGTTTCATGATGCCCGATGCACCTTTGGCACAAATGACGCCTTGATTAAGGGGGTGCTCTGGATTGCCATCGATGTAAACCAACTCGCCATCACGCAGATGCGCACGAATACCGCAACGACATGCGCACATATAACAAGTGGTGGTCTTTATTTCAGTAGCAGGCCCAACCTTGGTAATGGGATCGTGGATTGGATCAGACGAGAATATTTTGAACATGGTTATTTAGAGATGAGGTAGGAGGATTATTCACTAATTTTTAACTAAGTGCAGAGCAAGCGCAGTCGAAGCAAGACGCGAGAAAATAGAGTCAGAGCGCGAGGTCAATATGATTGGGACACTAGCACCCAAAATCACGCCAGCGCACTCGGCACCTCCCAAATAAACCAGTGCCTTATACAAAATATTACCCACCTGAAGATCAGGTACCAATATTAAGTCGGGGTCACCCGAAACCGAAGACGTAATCCCCTTGGTCTTTGCAGAGATTGCAGAAATAGCATTATCAAAACCAAATGGTCCCTCGATTAGGGCGCTTGGATAAATCGCATCGTGTCGATGCTCTTCCACCAATGCATGTGCATCCGTAGTAGCTGGCATGGCTGGATTAACAACTTCTGTAGCAGCAACAATAGCAACTTTTGCAGGTTTAATATCGAGTCGCTCTAAAGCCTCTAGGCTATTGCGCAAAATATGTTTCTTCTGGGTAAGGTCTGGGGCAATATTCACTACGCAATCACTAATACCCAAAAGTTTAGGATATGTTGTGATATCAAATAAAAATAGATGGCTAATGCGACTTTGGGTTCGTAGACCATCCCGACTCACTACGGATGCCATAAGCTCTTCAGTATGCAAAGAGCCCTTCATAAGGGCTCCAAAGACACCTTCCCGAGTAAGTTGAACGGATTTCTTGGCTGCTTCAATGGGATCTGAAGACGTATTGATGATTTCAATACCGGCTAGATTAATCTGCGCATCTTTCGCAAGCTGTTGGATCTTTTCCTCTGGACCAATTAAAACCGGTATGCAGAGTTGATGCGTAACAATATGCGCAACGGTCTCGAGTGCTGGGACACTGAGGGGATAAACCACCCCCAGCTTTGTCTGAGTTTTAACGCCGTCAATCAGTTTTTGCAGATGCGGATAAGAGGGTTTGGTCATACTTAGTGGAGGGTAGCGCTAATTTTCTCGGCCGCAAGCAATAGCTTCGGTATGTACTCCATCGCTTGATTTAGAGGCAAGCGCGCGGTAGCGGCATGGATCGCAATCGCTGCAACCACTTCACCCGACTGATCTTTTACAGGAACAGCAACGCACGACACGCCTAAAACGTATTCTTCGTTATCAACCGCATAGCCATTGGCAGCAATGCGATCGAGTTCTGATAGAAGGACATCGCGATCCACAATCGTACGGTGCGTAAATTGCTCAAGGGGTAAGGTGTCTACTAATTTAGTGCGCTCATCTTTAGGCTTATAGGCCAAGAGTAATTTACCGCTCGCACTGCAGTGGGGTGGCAAGACTGTGCCAGGGGGCAAGTGCAAACGTAATGGCCAATTAGCTTCGACCCGATCTAAGTAAAAGAGCTCTCCCCGACGAAGGATGGCTAAATTACAGGTTTCTTTTAAATCGGTAACGAGTTTACGCAAAATACCGTGACGAATCGCTGAGACACTGTCGTGGCAGAGTGTCTCTAGGGCCAATCGGGAGAGGCGCTCACCCGGGGCATAGGTTTTTCCACCGGGCTCTCGCACCACGAGGCCCGCTTCTTCAAAGATTGCTAATGTACGGTGCAAAGATGCCTTGGGCATTTTGGTAATTTGCATCAACTGAGCCAAGCTAGCAGGCTCTCGTAGGCTTGCTAGGGATTCAAGGATAGAGATGCCTCGCAGCATGGAGGAGTTTTCAGAACCAAGATCTTTCTTGATTACCTCCCCAAACTCCAGGGTATCTAGTTCATTCATGTCTCAATTAATCCTAATAAATTAATGATTTTGTTCATTTTAACTGAACATTTCAATAAATATAGCATTATTAGTCAGTATTTATACCAATATGAAACAAGTTGTTCAGTTCAATGAGATATATTACTATAGCGTATATTGCTATTAATATAGTTAAATAAATATAAACCCCATTTAGGAGCTATCCATGAATCAAATGTCTAATCCCAACCGAATCGTTGTTGAAGGTGTGCAAAAGATGACACCTTCGGAAGCCTTTATCGAGACCTTGGTCTCACAGGGTGTGACCGATGTGTTCGGCATTGTCGGATCAGCCTTTATGGATGCCCTAGATATATTCCCAGCAGCAGGTATTCGTTTCATTCCAGTCGCGCATGAGCAGGGTGCTGTGCATATGGCCGATGGCTATGCCCGCATCTCGGGACGGCATGGTGTTTGTATTGGTCAGAATGGTCCTGGTGTTACTAATTTTGTGACCGGACTAGCAGCTGCCTATTGGGCACACTCGCCTGTGGTCATGATTACCCCAGAGACCGGCTCGATGACGATGGGCCTCGGTGGGTTCCAAGAGACCGAGCAATTACCGATCTTCTCAAAAATTACTAAATACCAAGCGCATGTGATGAACCCACGCAGAATGGCGGAGCTTACTGCACGTGCATTTGATCGTGCGCTACTCGAGATGGGGCCAACACAAGTCAATATTCCACGCGATTTCTTCTACGGCGATATTGAGTGTGAGATTCCGAAGCCAATTCGTGTGAAGCTCGGCGCTGGAAGCGAGAAGGCCATAGAAGACGCAGCAGATCTTTTGGCGAAAGCAAAGTTTCCGGTGATTTTGGCAGGTGGCGGTGTGATTATGTCTGGCGGCACTAAAGAGGCTGTAGCTCTTGCCGAATATTTACACGCGCCAGTAGCAAATAGTTATTTGCATAATGATTCTTTCCCGGCCTCCCATCCTCTCTGGGTTGGTCCATTAGGCTATCAAGGATCGAAAGCTGCGATGAAGTTAATCGCTAAAGCAGACGTTGTCCTAGCTCTGGGCACCCGCCTTGGGCCATTCGGCACATTGCCACAACACGGTCTCGATTACTGGCCAAAGAATGCCAAGATTATTCAGATTGATGCCGATGGCAAGATGCTAGGTCTAGTGAAACCAATTTCGGTTGGTATTAATGGAGATGCCAAAGAGGCTGCCGCAGCACTCTTGGCTAAGTTAAAGACACGTGATGTAGCCTGTATCAAAAATAAGGCGGAGCGTGATACCGCCATTAAGGGTGAGAAGGTGACATGGGAAGAAGAGCTGACCTCTTGGACTCATGAGAAGGATCCGTACTCGATCGATATGATCAAGGACAGCAAAGCAATGCATCCACGCGAGATGTTGCGCGCGATTGAAAATGCTTTGCCCAAGAACTCGATTGTTTCAACCGATATCGGTAATATTTGCTCGGTATCCAATTCATATCTGCGCTTTGACGAACCCAGATCTATGCTTGCCGCTATGAGCTTTGGTAACTGCGGTTATGCCTTTCCAGTAGCAGTGGGCGCCAAGATTGCCTCACCAAATCGTCCTGTCTTTGCCTATGTAGGCGATGGCGCATGGGGTATTAGTCTTAATGAGTTGTTAACGTGTGCCCGCGAGAAAATTGGCGTCACCGTGATTCTCTTTAATAATGGACAGTGGGGCGCTGAGAAGAAGAACCACGTTGATTTCTATTCACGTCGCTATCAGGGTGTAGAGCTTGTTAATCCAAGTTGGGCTGCCGTTGCTAAATCGTTCGGCTGTGAGGGCGTAACCGTAGATAAAGTCGGCGATATCGGCGCAGCAATTCAAGCGGCAGTGAAAAATCAGGCGGAAGGTAAAACAACCGTGATTGAAATGATGGTTACCAAGGAGCTAGGAGATCCATTCCGTCGTGATGCTCTCAGTAAACCAGTGAGGCATTTAGATAAATATAAGTCGTTTGTATAAAGCCTGTTGATACAACCATTTAGGGAGACAAAGATGCACACTATTCAAAATAAAAAAGGGTTGAAGTTCCTCATTGCAGCAACAGCACTCTGGGCAGGCGTCGCGCTTGCTCAGTCTGGAAGCTATCCCAATAAGCCCATTAAATTCATTGTTCCCTACCCACCAGGTGGTGGTACGGATGTGATTGCGCGTATTGTGCAAGAACCCTTGAGCTCAAATTTAGGACAACAAGTAATTATTGAGAACCGAGGTGGTGCGGGTGGATCGATTGGTAGTGAGGCAGCAGCACGGTCAGCAGCTGATGGTTATACCGTTTTATTTACCTTATCGTCGCACACTATTAATCCTGCGATTTATCCAAAACTGACATTCAATACAGAAAAAGATTTTCTGCCGGTGGTCACGATTGCATCCTTGCCACAAATACTGGTTGCCAACCCAGACTTTCCGGCTAAGAACGTTAAGGATGTCATTGATATGGCAAAAGCAAAGCCCGGTACGGTAGCCTATGCATCGGTTGGGAATGGATCCCCAGGGCATTTAGCAGGCGCGATGATGGCTGGTGGGGCTAATGTGAAAATGACCCATATACCGTATCGCGGAGGCGGCCCAGCTGTAACCGATGTGATGGGTGGTCAAGTGCCATTACTTTGGGTATCGATACCAGCAGCAGCTAATTTTGTTAAGGCTGGCAAACTAAAAGCTTTGGCAGTTTCTACAACAAAACGTTCTGCCGTGTTTCCTGATGTTCCCACCATGATTGAATCGGGCTTTAAAGATTTTGAAGTGGATTCTTGGTATGCCATGTTTGTTCCCGCCAATACACCCAAGGCTGCCGTTGATCGCTTAAATGCCGCAGCTAATAAAGTTCTGGCCTCGCCTGAGGTTAAAGAAAAATTACTCAATCAAGGTGCTGAAGCTGTTGGTGGCTCACCAGAGGCCCTCGGACGAGTTGTAAAAGCAGAGCTTGTCAAGTGGGATAAGGTTGTGAAAGAGAATGGCATTAAAGCCGAATAATGAACACCAGCACAGTCTCACCGGTTGTTGATCTGATCGCTCGAGCACGCTCTGCACAGAGGGTGCTCAATGCATATACCCAACAACAGGTTGATCTGCTAACCCAAGCGGTTGCCTGGGCAATTTTGGAGCCAAGACGCAATCGTGAGCTAGCCGAACTTGCTGTTGCCGATACAGGCCTTGGTGATGTAGAGGATAAGGTTAAAAAGAATTACCGTAAGACTTTAGGTCTGGTTCGCGATCTCAACGCTGCAAAAACGGTCGGTCTGATTGCCCATAATCCTGAGACAGGTGTTAGTGAATATGCAAGGCCCGTCGGTGTTGTAGCAGCCATTACGCCGTCTACTAATCCAGGCGCAACCCCCATTAATAAAATACTGAATGCGCTTAAGGGTCGCAACGCGATAATCGTAGCGCCATCGCCAAAGGGGCAAAGCACGTGTGCACGCTTATTAGAGTTTGTGCATGCGCAATTGGATTTATTAGGAGCGCCACGTGATTTAGTCCAATGCTTACCGGCACCCATTACAAAAGAAGCAACACAAGAACTTATGCGTTTAGCAGATTTAGTGGTCGCAACCGGATCACAAGCCAATATTCGTGCAGCCTATGCGAGTGGTACCCCCGCATTTGGTGTGGGCGCAGGAAATGTGACTGTCATTGTTGATGAACACGCGGACCTAGCATCTGCCGCGCAGAAAATTTTAGTATCCAAAACATTTGATAACGCCACTAGTTGCTCCAGTGAGAATGGCCTGATCCTAATTGATTCCGTCTACGATGCTGGGATTAAAGCGCTTGAGTCAGTAGGGGGTGTGATGCTGGATACTGCTGATAAGCAGCGCTTGCAAGCAATCATGTTTCAAAACGGTAAGCTCACGGCAACACTGACCGCTCAATCTGCCAGCTATATTGCTAAGAAGGTTGGTCTTTTGCACCCTAAAGCCAAGGATGCGAAGTTCTTGATGGTGGAGGAAACAGGGTATGGGCCATCTGCGCCATTTTCTGGAGAAAAATTAAGTCCTGTTCTAACAGTATGGCGGGCAAGCGATTTCAAACAAGCTAAAGAGCTTCTGGCTCATATTTATTCGTATCAAGGCGCAGGGCACTCCGTGGGACTTCATACCGCAGCAAAAGGAGAGATTTTGGAAGATCGCGCTGCGCAATTAGCGCAAGAACTTCCGGTGGCGCGTGTGATTGTGAACCAAGCACATGCCATTGCTACTGGTGGTAGTTTTGATAATGGCCTGCCATTCTCCTTATCGATGGGCTGTGGCACCTGGGGTAAAAATAATTTTTCTGAGAACATGAACTATCGGCATTACATGAATATCTCAAGAATTGTGCGAGTGATTCCAGAAAAGCTTCCTAAATTGGAAGATTTGCTTGAACACTACTTTCACCGCTTTCCTAAATAGTCTGAGTTTTGTCGATTGCATACGAAAGCGGTTCATCTACAACAGGTATTAGAGTATTGGGCGCAACAGCAACCTGACCGAGTTTTACTATTTGCACCAGAACCCAATCTAACGATCAGTTACCATCAACTTCTCAATGAAGCCCAACATTTGCATGCTTGGTTTGATCAATTAAAAATTAGTAAGCACGGGCATGTTGGCCTATTTATGCACAATGGGCGGCAAACGACGAGTCTCTTTTTGGAAACGATGGTGGGTGGGCGAGTTATTACGCCTTTTAATTTATTAGCACCACCAGAGCAGTTAGCGTATTCACTAGACCATAGTGATATTGAAATACTCTTTTACGCTCCCAATAATAAAGATGCGTTATTTACTGCATTGCCTTATGTGAAGCGCACAGTACCGCTCATCGAGCTTGATCCCGATGCAGCTGTTGGTCCCTATATGCATACAGAGCCTATTCATCTTCCAGAGATTACTGAAAATCATCCAGCATTATTAATGTACACCTCAGGAACTACCGGAACACCGAAGGGGGTCTTATTAAGTCACCGTAACTTAATGCATGCTGGTAAATCTGTAGGGGAGTGGCATTCTCTAAACCAAGATGATGTGGTTCTCAGTTCTTTGCCGATTTATCACATTAATGGCCAATGCATATCAACTATTACACCGTTTTATACCGGCGGCGCAATTATTTCCCCGCATCACTTCTCGGTAAGTGCGTGGTGGAATTTGGCACAACACTATCAGGCGACCTGGATCAATATGGTGCCAACCATCATTGCTTACCTTATCAATGCAGCTAAATCAACAGGTAAGAAACCAACTCGCGAAGCCTTAAAACGGATTCGTTTTGGACGATCGGCATCTGCACCTTTACCACCGGAGCACCATAAGGAATTTGAAACTCTTTTTGGTATTACCGTAATAGAAGCAATGGGTATGACCGAGTCTTCCTCAATGGTGTTCTGCAACCCGCATGATGAACGTCGCCGTTATGGCAGCCCTGGATTGCCGTGCGGAGTTGAAGCAAAGGTTATTGATCCTAATGGGATTGCACAGGGCGATCAAATCGTTGGTGAAATATGTTTGCGTGGCAATAATGTTATGAACGCCTATTACAAGGGAGAGGCTGAAACCCAAAAAGCATTTGGTGAGGATGCTTGGCTAAAAACGGGTGATCTTGGTATGCGCGATACCGATGGCTTCTACTTTATTACAGGACGTCTTAAAGAATTAATCATTAAAGGCGGAGAAAATATAGCTCCCCGAGAAATTGATGAAGCGCTTTTAAAGCATCCCGCAGTACTAGATGCGGCAGCGGTTGGTATACCCGATGTAAATTATGGCCAAGAAATTATGGCCTGCATTATTTTGAAAGATGATATGTCGTGTGATGAAACTGAGTTGCGTGACTTTTGTATTAAAACCTTGGGTAAATTTAGAACCCCCAAAATAATTAAGTTTGTGAAGGATCTGCCACGAGGCGCCTCTGGCAAAGTACAGCGCCTGAAATTGATCGAATTAATCGACGCCTAGGGTTAATTCTGCTCACTTAAAATAAGGTCAGACGCTTTCTCGCCTAACATGACTGCTGGCCAATTAGTGTTACCAGAGGGCACGGTGGGCATCGCTGAGCAATCTACCACGCGTAATCCACTAACACCTCGAACACGTAGCTTCGAATCTAAAACGGCATTGGCCTGATGATCGGGCCCCATCTGGCATGTACCCGTTGGATGAAAAATGGTGGCGCCATTGTTACGGCAAAACTGTAATAAATCTTCATCGGACTGCGGATTATCGGGTTTCAGTTCACGCTCAATCAAACCCTTCAGTGGTCCCGTTTGGGCTAGTTTGCGAGCAAATTTAACAGCCGCCACACTGGTATCACGATCGTGCTGGGTAGATAAATAATTAGCCATCATCTTGGGAGGCACTAATGGATCGGGTGAAGCAATGCGCACATAGCCCCTTGACTCGGGTCTTAATTGACAAACAGACATTGTGAAACCTGGGAAAGGGTGTACTTGACCACCTGCCATATCCGCAGACAATGTAGCCATATGAAACTGAATATCAGGAGTCTTAGATTGCGGCATCACTTTAGTGAATAGCCCACCTTGATTAATGCCAATGGAGAGCGGGCCTCCGCGAAAGAGTAACCAGTCAAGCCCAATTTGTACTTTGCCAAGGAGGGAAGAAAGCTGAACATTGGTAGAGATATTTTGATTGAGCTGGTAGATCAATCGATATTGCAAATGATCTTGCAAGTTCTCGCCAACCCCTGGAGAGTCATGCAATACTGGGATGCCAAACTCTTGGAGTAACTTAGCCGGCCCAATACCAGACAGTTGTAAGAGTTGTGGACTTTGAATGGCACCCGCACTCAGTAATACCTCACGCTGGGCTTTGATGGAATATCGCTGTCCTGCTTGAATGTATTCAATACCAATTGCTTTGCGTTCTGCAAATAGAACTTTACTAGCCTGTGCATTCGTAATGATGGTCAGATTTTTACGAGACCGTATGGGTTTTAAATATGCAACGGCAGCACTGCAACGCAAGCCATTATGTGTACTTAATTGAAAATATCCCACACCCTCTTGTTCTAAATTATTAAAGTCTTCTGTTTTTGGAACCCCCAACTGATTGGCGCTGGTAATAAATGCTTCTACGAGGGGATGTTTTTTCTTAATAGAGGAGGCGCGTAAGGGTCCGTCTTGAGAATGAAGGGGTGCGCCTAATCGATCGTTTCCTTCCGCTTTCTTGAAGTAGGGCAGGACATCATCCCAGGACCAACCCGCATTGCCAAGAGATGCCCAATGATCGTAATCTTCTTTCTGACCACGAATAAAAATCAGTCCATTGATAGAGCTTGAGCCCCCTAAACATTTTCCTCGTGGCCAATATATTGGACGACCATTCATGCCGGGGTCTGACTCTGTATTAAATTTCCAATTAACCTTAGGATCCCACATGGTCTTGCCATAGCCAATGGGCAAATGGATCCATGGGGAGCGATCTGGTGGTCCTGCCTCAATCAAACAAACACGATGGTTTGAGTTAGCAGAAAGTCGATTGGCTAGTACGCAGCCTGCCGAGCCAGCACCAACAATAATGTAATCAAACTCTTTGGAGGCTGAAGTAATCACGCTAATGAACCTGCCTTAGCCCCAAGATTTGCCTAGCCTCTTTGCCGCTTGCAACTGAGCGCCCTTGCTTACGCGCCAAGGTTGCAACGCGAGCTACCAGCTCAGCATTATCTTTTGCCACGCGTGTTTCGTCATAGCGTAAGTTATCCTCTAAACCCGTACGTACATGGCCACCAAGCTCTAATGCCCATTCGTTCACCGTCAGTTGGTGACGACCAATGCCTGCGGCAGTCCAGGTAGCGGTAGGCATCACATCATTTAGTTCTTTAATCAAAAACTCTAAGATCGATCGCCGTACAGGCATTGCATTTGGAACGCCCATCACAAACTGCACATGAGGAGGGGCTTTTAACAATCCTTTCTTAATCAAATTAGCTGCGTTATACAGCATCGCCAGATCGAATATTTCTATTTCAGGCTTAATTTCATATTTCAGCATCTCGCCAGCAAGACCTTCTACAAAATCAGTCGGGTTTTCATATATACCTACTGGAAAGTTCGTGGAGCCCGTTGCTAAAGAAGCCATATCAGGTCGATGAAAAAGCATGGCACCCCGCGCTGCTTGATCTCGACCTCGACCGCCTGTAGAGAACTGGACAATCATTTCAGGGCAATATTTTTTTACTCCCTCTTGCACTTGGGCATACAAATCGGGATTCGAGCTTGGGCTTTCATCGGGATTTCGAACGTGGATATGAACCAACGATGCACCGGCCTCATAGGCTTTATGTGTTTCTTCGATCTGCTCAGACGGTATAACTGGCAAGCCCGGGCAATCCTTTTTTCTCGGAATGGCGCCTGTGATAGCAACAGTAATAATTACGGGTTTAGTCACTCTTACTCCTAAATAAATTTAGTCGGTCTTAAAGCTTATTGCCGTAGGCTTTCCTCAAGCTCTGTTGCCGCAGCAATTAATATTGGCACCGATTGTTCTGCCATCTTGAGTGTGAAGCGAGGGGTTGGACCATGTGCCGCAAGCGCTGCAAATATCTTATTTTTAGCATCGCGCACCGGCACAGCAACACACACCGAGCCCTCTAGATATTCACAATCGTCTAAGGCGTAACCTTGGTCAGCAATTTTTTTTATCTCACGCAACAAATCATCGTAATACCTTAGGGTCTTCGTTGTGTAACCATCGAGGGGTTCTTTGCCAACAACGCGCTTCATTTGATCTTCATGCATAAAGGAAAGGAATAATTTGCCACTCGCCGTACAGTGCAGTGGCACGCGCATACCAGAGTCGATATGGAGGCGAATGGGTGCAGTAGTTTCAATACGATCTAAATAGAGCACCTCGTTGCCATCCAAAATATTGAAGTTGCAGGTTTCTCCAATGGTCGCCACCAATCGCTTCATGACGGCTAAGCGTTGTGAGCGTACAGAATCTGCGGAAAGTAGGCCAATACCCATTAAGCGAAATTTGGCACTTGGTTGAAACCGCCGGCCGTTGGCATCCCGCTCAATAAAGCCCTGACTCACGAGGGTATTGAGTAGTCGGAAGGCGGTTGGTTTTGCTAAGCCAATCCCCGAGGAAATGTTCTCTAGGGTGAGCGGGAATTCTGAGTTAGCAATGAGTTCTAGGATTAGCAAGACCTTTTCGGCCATGCTGGACTTACTACCCTCAAGAACGGTGACAGAACCCAAGGATTCAGTAGTTTTTAGGGTCTGAGCACTTGATTTATGCATAAAAAAGCAATTTACTTGTTTTAAAGGATTTTAGGTATTAACCCTTAAATCATTTCATCTGATGATACTTTATATTTCATTAGAGAAAATATCAACCCTTTGTTTATTGCCATGGCCACAAAAAAAATACCGCAGCCCAAAAGGCCTAGAGCCAAGCCAATTTCTAAGGTAAAGAAAAAAATAGCTCCGATGATGGGAGCTACCACTCTAACTATGGCGCAAGTCAAAGAGGCTATTGCTCTATTAAAGAATGCTGGAACATTTAATACGTTCTCGTATAAAACCCCAGACTTTGAACTAGAGATTGAGCTACGCAAAGATTCAAGTGCAAACGCAAGCTCTAGCATCCTGACCGCTGCACCCACACCCGCTAAACAAGGCATTGCCGCAACCCAATCATCCAATTCGGAGGCCAGTAGTAAACCAGCGCCCTCACAGAATACCTATGAGATATTAAGCCCCATGGTGGGGACCTTTTATCGCCGACCGAACCCTGATTCACCCCCGTTCGTTGAAGTTGGTGACAATGTGGATAAGAATACCCCTGTGTGCATCGTAGAGGTCATGAAACTACTCAACACCATCGCTGCAGCCCGCCAAGGCCGTGTTGCTGAGATTTGCGTTGCAGATGGTGCAACGATCGAGGCAGGGCAAACACTTATGGTATTAGAGTTAGTATGAGCAAAAACCTAAGCACATCTCGAAAAAAAATGCCCTTTGGCATGATTGATGTGACCTTACGGGATGCCCATCAGTGTCTCTGGTCAACACGCATGACCACGGCACAAATGTATCCGGCTTTAAACCAAATTGATCAGTCCGGATATGCGTATATTAATATTCTGGGTGGCGCGGTATTTGATGTAATGGTACGGTTTTTACGAGAGGATCCTTGGAAGCGTATGGCTTTTTTAAGTCAGGAGCTCTCAACGCCAACGGATGCCTTGACGCGTGGTCAAAGTATTTATACCTTTGAATTGTTTCCAGACGATGTGGTGGATTTAAATATTAGTTTATTAGCCGAGTCGGGCGTTAAGGTTTTGACTGTTTATGACGCGTTAAACGATAACCGCAATATTCATTCTTCGGTTGCGTCGGGTAAAAAAAATGGCATGTTAATTAATGCCATGCTTACCTATGCTCTAAGTCCAGTACATGACGATGCTTACTTTGTTTCTCGTACTAAAGAATTAGTTGATTTACAGGTCGACTTTATTTCAGTCAAAGATCCTACGGGTTTATTAACCCCAGAGCGTGGCGCTACCTTATTTCCAGCGCTGGTTGCGGCTGCCAAAGGCATTCCGCTTAAGTTGCACTCTCATTGTCAATCCGGTCTTGCTCCTTTAGTTTACGAAGAAGCCATTAAGGCAGGTTTTCAGTATGGCTATGTGGCAACTAATTGCTTGGCAAATGGCGCCTCATTACCATCGGTCATGGATGTCTTAGCAAGTGCAGAGCGCTTGGGCAGGGCTCCCACGATGAATCGCACTGCCTTGCAAGAAGTGGACGACTATTTCGATTGGATTTGTACGCGTGATGATTTACCTCGCGGCGAACGTCAAAGCTTCGATCCCGCCCTGTACGAGCATCAAATTCCGGGTGGCATGATTTCAAATCTGCGAGCTCAGTTAGCCGCTATGGGGATTGCCCATCGGGAACACGAAATACTTGAGGAAACCGCCCAAGTCAGAAAAGATTTGGGATACCCAATTTTGGTTAGTCCATTTGCTCAATATATTGTTACGCAAGCTGTATTAAATGTGATGCAAGGGGAGCGATATAAAACGATTCCTGATGAGGTTAAGTTATATTTACGCGGTCATTATGGAAAATTAGCGGGCACTCCTAGCGCCCTGGTGATGGAACGCGCCGGTGTTGACTATAACCCTAATGAGCGCCCCGGTAATTTAATTAAGCCCGCACTCAAACATCTCAGAAAACAGTGGGGTAAATCCCTATCTCGTGAACAGCTTTGTTTGCATGCGTTTTACCCCCCTAATTTGGCTCTTGGTTTGCAGGATGGCACCCTTACCGCTCTCAAGCAGGGTAAGGAATTGCAGGCATTTTCAGAGTTAATGAAGTTCCTTGCTCAGCGGAACGATTTTTCAAGGGTTAAAACCCGCTTGGGTAGTGTAGAGTTGACTTTTAGTTAGTAGGCAGGACCAGCAGTAGGGCGAGTTATCGCTTTCATCATGCTGGGGTTGTGTTAGATTGGCAGTGCGTTTTTGTAGTTGATTGGTGTTTAAGATAGTTTTTTAATAATAGATAAACAGGAGACAACGATGAATGAACTAAAAATTTCTCGTAGGATATTTAGCGCCTTAGCAATTGCGATGGTTGCGGGACTTGCTTTACCCGTAAACGCTCAAACCACAAAGTTTAGTGATATTGGTTGGCCAGAGAGTGCAAACGAAAAGGTATCTGCTAAATCAATTGCTTGGCTTAAAGAAAAAGGCTGGTGGCCCATGCAGGTAGCCTTCCAACCACCTTGGTCTGGGCAAAATACCATTATGTTGGTTATGGATAAAACCGGTTTACTAGCCAAGCGCGGTGTTGATGCAAAGTTTCAAGCTTTTCCATCAGGTCCAGCAATCAATGAGGTGATTATTTCTGGACGCTTTCAGTTTGGTAATGGCGGTAATTTTCCATTTACATCATTATTTGATAAGGGTGTTCCAGTTAAATCGATCGCTATTATTAATGTGAACTTGATGCACGCTATGTTAGTGCCATTAGACTCTCCCATCAAATCGATTAACGATTTTAAGAATCGTAAAGAGCCTGCAACCATTGGTTTGGTAACTGGTTCCTCGGCAGAGTTCTACGTTCAATCAGCCTTTAAAGCACATGGAATTGTTATTGGTAAAGACGTTATTTTAAAAAATATGCCCCCAGGTGAGCAAATGGCTATGCCAAAGGGAATCGATGCTGTAGTGCCTTGGGATCCAACACCTACCATTATGGTAAATGAGCGTAAAAATGCTCGTATCATTAATGATAGCTTCCCGTATAACATCTATGGCTCATCGTTCTACGTGCGCCAAGAGGTCATCGATAATGCACCCGATGTAGTACAAGCCTTTACCGATGCAGTCGTGGAGGCATCACTATGGATTCGTAAAAATCCAGATGGTGCAGTAAAAGCAATGCAAGAGGATCCAAATCTCAAGAATTTCTCTCCTCAGATTTTGCGTCAGCAAATTGATGCTTATAACAATCTTTATAAGCCGACCTACCTCCATCCACTTCCACAGTTCTGGGGCAAGGCGAATGAAACAACCTATGAATGGTTATTTGATAATAAGAGAATTCAAACAAAAGCAAATGCTGCTACGTATGCTGGTGCAGTCGATTCTCGGTTTATGGATCGTACCTTCGCTAAATTAGGTTGGTCTACACCGAAAATACCACCATTTTTGACTGCCTCATGGAATGCTCCGCTGGATAAAGTTCCCTATCCAACATACTCAACTCCTTTGAATACAAGTAAGCCTCAAGCTTTCCCAGAAAAGGGTGATTTAACAAGAGATTGGTCATTTGATGGAAAGATGTTCAAGCCCTAATGTTTAACCATTTTTTTCAGCTTCGTCGCTTAATTCTTTTCTTGGTACTACTGGCTGGCTGGGAATTTGCCAGCCGGTTTATTTTAGATAAGACTGAAGCGACACTTTTACCGCCACCTTCTGGTGTTGTCAATGGCTTTATTGAGTTGGGTGCCTCAGGCGAATTATGGAAACATGTTCGAGATAGCTTGAGGCGCGAATTCATAGCTTTTTGTTATGCCAGTGTGGCAATTCCTTTAGGAATTATTATGGGTTGCTTTAAGTGGGTAAACGAGCAAGTTGACCCCATTATTGAAATACTGCGACCCATTCCACCGATTGCCTGGATTCCTTTGAGTATTTTATGGTTTGGAGTTGGTAATACCCAGAACCAATTTATTATTTTCTTAGGAATCTTTTTCCCCATCCTGCTCAATACGATTGATGCTGTCAAAAACATTGAGCCAAACTTAATACGCGCAGCCCGTTGTTTAGGAGCACGTGGCTTGAATGTCATTACACGCGTTGTTTTGCGAGCTGCTTTGCCACAAATTGTGACGGGTATACGGATTGGTCTTGGGGTTGGTTGGATGGCATTAGTGGCTGCTGAACTAGTTGGTGCAAATTCAGGCTTAGGGTTCTTAATTAATGATGCGCGTACTGTGTTACGTACCGACTTCATATTAGATGGGATGCTATCAATTGGAATCATTGGCCTAACAATTGACCGTGTGATACGTTACTCAGCTAAAAAATTAATGCCATGGTCACGTGCCCTAAACGCCTAATACTTGCAATAGAAAGCGATTACCTTAATGTCAGCCTTAAAAGTAGAGAACGTCAGTAAGATTTTTCCAGCAATCAATAAAAGTCATGCCGTACAAGCCCTACAAGATATCTCTTTGGAAGTAAAAACCAATGAATTCGTTTCTATTCTGGGTCATAGTGGTTGCGGTAAAACGACTCTGTTGAATCTAATTGCTGGTTTTGAGAAGCCGACTTCTGGCCGAATTGAATGTGCTGGTAAGGAGGTTAAGGAGCCTGGGGCAGAGCGCGCAATGGTGTTTCAAGACTATGCTTTATTTCCTTGGCTTACGGTACGCGATAACATTGCATTTGGCCTGAATATTAAAGGTATTGATTCAGCCACTATTAACCAAAAAGTTGATCATTTTGCAAACCTAGTTGGTTTGGGTGCTTTCGTTGAGAGCTACCCCCATCAATTATCAGGGGGTATGAGACAGCGGGTTTCCATTGCGCGGGCTTTTGCAGTGGATCCTACAGTCTTATTAATGGACGAGCCATTTGCTGCGCTTGATGCTCAAAATAGGGCAATGATGCAAAAGGAAATGATTCGGATTCTGGCGGAGGAAAGCAAGACTGTTGTATTGGTGACCCACAGTATTGAGGAGTCCATTAATTTATCAGATGTCATCATCATAATGACCCGTAGACCCGGTCGTGTGAAAGAGGTAATTCGTGTACCAGAACCTCGTCGTATGGTTGAGGATACCCCCAGCTACCTTGAAGTCCGCAGAAAAATACGCGACCTAATCAGCGATGAGCATGATTTAAGTGATGTGAGTTGAGTCCAGCAGACTGGTTTACTTTTGCTTTAATTATCTTCAGCGCTACCTTAGGTGGCATCTTGCGACGCTTAAGCGGTTTTGGCGGGGCGATGGTGATGTCTCCCATGCTGATGGGATTTTTCCCCTTAGTGTCATTGATACCTCTAATAAATGGGATTGAGTTAGTCGGGGGATTTTGGTTAGCCAAAAATTGGCGCGTTGATCCCGCAGATCGCGCCAGACTTTACAGAATCCTTGCCGTAGCAGCAATATCGTTACCCATTGGTATTTTGATTGGGATGCAGTTTTCTTCCTACTCTCTCAAGATTGTTGCTAGTTGCGTTGTTTTTTTATTTTCTCTCTATCTTTTACTCAAGCCGCACATTAAGTTATTGCTGACGCCAATTAAAGATACTATTGCGGGATCTGGCGCCGGCCTTTTGCTGGGAAGTTGTGGCTTTGGTGGCCCTGTGGTGGCATTGTATTTAAATGCAAGTGCTTTAGAATTTAAAAGGGCACGTTCTTTACTGTCTCAGGTCGCGTCAGGCTTAGCGCTCTTTGCAATCATTACCGCCAGTTTTTTTGGTACGAGTTTTGCTTGGGTATTTTGGTTGCTAGTGGGTGTGCCTGCATTTTTCTTGGGCATCTATATTGCCAGTCGCATTGATAGCTATCATTTAATAAGTGAATCCAAAATAAGATTGATCTCTATCTATTTTTTAATGGGAAGCGCAATTTTTAATATTGCCGTCGGAGTATTTTTGTAATGTTATTACACTAGCTCATTTAATGAGCTAGTAGCTTTGCATACTGATTTCTTAACAAGGAGAACGTATGCGTACATTATTGGAGTGGGCTATTTGGCTTATTTTTGCAGAACGTCCAGGAGAGTGGGATAGAAAAGAATGGGTCTGTCGCATTAGCCGTCAATAAGTTCTATGGGCGCCAGCCCATTTCAAATGCCTTAGGTATCGCGGGGGCTTGAAAAAAGTCATTGTTTTATAGCAAACTTCGTCTATATTCATAAATAATGGCGTGCCTTGACGTCGATATCGAGGCAGAAAGGGGGGTGTGGTGCTTAATATTCTTAAATTAGATGCCGGTGGCATTCCACAGTGCTGGATTGATACGGAAGACGCTACGCGACATTACGCCGATAACAGCGTCCTTTGGACCTTAGGCGACCCCGTTGCCATTATGCGTGGAGGTATGTCGCGCCTAACCGGTCGCCAATCGATTATTGAGTTGCACTCCATCATTGCTGTAAAAGGCTCTGCAAAAATTAATCTTTTTGATGTGGTTCCTGCTATCACCAAACGCAAACTCTATCGACGTGACCGCGGTCTTTGCGCATATTGCGGTTGCCGCATTTCTGAAAATGATGCCGAGGCCGAACATATCGTTCCCAATAGCAAAGGTGGTAATTACACCTGGATGAACTTAGTAGTCTCATGCCGACCCTGTAATCAGCGCAAGGGTAATCGCACTCCGGAACGCGCGGGGATGAGTTTGCTTTATGCACCTTACACCCCGAGTTTGTACGAGGACATGATTTTAAAGGGCAGAAATATTCTGGCAGACCAAATGGATTTCTTGGCAGCCAACTTACCAAAAGATAGCCGAATACTCCAAGACCCATTTTGGGTTTAGCCGATTGCGTTTTGCAATCACTTTACTTTCTAGTTTCCTCAGATGAACGGCTTACGCATCCTGAAGCCTCGATCGATCGCACTGATTGCAATTCTTGTTTCGGTAATAGGACATCTTTATCTTTTTATTGGGTTTCCAAGCTTCTTATTCTCTAAAGCAACTCCGCTTGAAGAAAACATAGTTGCAGAATTACGTGTGGAGCCCGTTCGCAAGGTACAGCTCAGCAAGCCTACCGCACCTGCGCCTTCTGTACGTGACGATAACTCGAATGCTGTGGGTGATGGCGCTAAGATTGGGGCGGGTGATGGGGAAAAGAATGGTGGCCAAGGTGGTGATCAGGCCGGACAACCATTTCGTATTCCTGAACCTGGCATTTATTACTACGATGCCTACCTTGATGGGCAATATCTTCAAAGCGCATCAATTGAATGGCAGGTTGATGCAAAGAATGGTTATCGTTTATATATTAATATTCCATATGCATTTTTTGGGCC
>Ga0208974_1000132_pt1 | contig 32131 bp, 39 predicted proteins | sample GreLakmeER15MSRF_FD_187699 | JGI IMG/M metagenome (GOLD analysis project Ga0208974, IMG submission 187699) | Freshwater lentic microbial communities from great Laurentian Lakes, MI, USA - Great Lakes metaG ER15MSRF (SPAdes) | ecosystem: Environmental > Aquatic > Freshwater > Lake | place: Great... | reverse complement strand
GATCCGAAGGCAAAAACCCAGCAGGCGGACTCAACGCCAAAGGACGAGCATCCTACAAAGCCCAAACAGGCGGCACCCTAAAGCCACCCGTCTCAGCCAAACAAGCCTCCAAATCCCCCAAATCAGCTGCACGCAGAAAATCATTCTGCGCACGCATGGGCGGAATGCCAGGACCAGCAACCAAACCAAATGGTAAACCCACACGCAAGACACTAGCACTGCGTAAATGGGACTGCTAGGGCCTATCCAAACCCCACAAAAACCATACCACATATAGCAAATACAAAAAGGGACCCTTACAAAGAAGGTGCGCCCCCTATTTGCATACCCCCAAACCCCCAACCTATAAAAACCATAGCCCTCGCCACAGCTTAGAGGAACCCTATTTATAACGGTGGGCGTGGGGGGGCGGTGTCCCCTAGTGCCATGCGTGGCTGTGTATGTGTGCATCTAACCCATACAGGCAAATACCCGAAGGCGGAAATCCCCGTACAAATCTACATATGAAGGGCGCAACGCCTGCCACCTATTCATACAAGATATTGAGTGGGTCTATCAGAATAAACACATCATCTCCGTGTTAGACATCTAACTCGGCTAGTGAAAGCAGAAACAAATTACAACGAAATCAGGCAAGGGTACTACACCCAAGGCAACACACATCATTCTTGCGAAAGGATTGTCAAGTGCCACTCGTGGTGTCGTCAATGGTTACATTGATTGCTACAACGAATGGATTACGACTGACCTTTCCGCTAAGGAATGGGCAATGGAACATTGTGCCAGCATTAAGGGATTGGATTGCGATGAGCGACCTATGAACACGGTGCGCATCAACATTGGTTACATTGCGTGGGCAGAGGAGAACATTCTCGGTGGCGCTTCGGCGTGTGCGTCTATGGCGCACATTGTCAAGACCATCAGTAATGGCAAGACAACTAAGGTTGCTGAACCTGCGTACGAGTACACGACTCGCACGCTTGACGGCAAGACTCTTGTTAAGGAGTTGGTTGCGAACGGTGTGAGCCGTAAGCAGGCTGATGCCATTGCGAAGAAGTTGGGCTTCCGCAAATAAAGTTAGACCTCTAACTTGACTAGATGCCAAGCGTTCTTGGTGTCACGCATTAGTGCGGTGAGCACACACGGGTTTCGGCTCGTGTGTGTGACTCTCTACTAATGGAGAAATAAACAGAAAGAAATATTGGAATGATTACTAAGAAAGATATCGTTGCCATCGTCAATGGTGAGGTTGAGTGGTACATGGTTACTGCGGATGCTCATGCGTGTGCTGTTGCTAAGGCGATTAACGAATGTGATGGTGACTACGAGTTAGTCAGAAGCACAAACCGTGACTGGGTTGGCTTTCGTAATTCGTTGTCTATGCCTGCTCAGCGTGATGCCATTAAGGCGTTTATCAACTCCTCAGCGTGGGATATGTAACACACACTTGTGTGTTTGGTTTATTGGAAATCTACAAGGAAAGGAGAAAGCCATGTTGCCAACAGAAACAGAACAGAACATACTCGCAGAGTATGAAGCAATGATTAACTTGTTGATGCCAGCCATCACAGAGTCAGAGCCTGACACCGAATCATTCAACGAAGATGCTGACTACGCACAATAGTGCGTGTTAGACCTCTAACTTGATGTCCTATTCCCCGAAACGCCGTGAGGCGTACAACCTTAGGTGGTTGCTGACGATGGGGTCAGATAGTAGAAAGGACATAGCAATATGTCAACAACCAAAGGAATACCTGAATGGCAAACAGGTATCGCAGACATTGCGGACTATGTTGATAGTGAGTACAATCACATCATCAGCGTTCTCAATATGTATCAGGAACAACCAAGCCTGTGGGAGTCTTACGACAAGTACACTTGGTCTGAGCCTGTGCGCTCAAAGAACATTGACTTCTGTTGTCGCAATCGTTGCGATAGCGGTCACCACAAGTCACAATGGAAGCCATACCCAACTAAGAGAAAGGAGGTCAAGTGATGAAACACTTTATCCAGCACTTTACCTTCTGTGTATTCGTACACATAATATTCCACCTAACAGAAAGCATGGTATTGCCATGAACAAGCGTTTACGCTTTGCCCTATTCACCGTTCCAATCAAGATGCGTTTGCGTAATCACACCGTGTGGTTCCTTGAACAATGTCTACACAAACTAGACATCGATCGTTATTCAAATGAGCAACCTATCCGTCTGCGAGACTTCCTTTCAGACTACGAAATGTTTACCTTTGAGGAGGATGACTATGACTACTAATAATTATGAGCATTACTTTATGGTGCGAGCCACAATCACCGATGGTGTTGTGTCTTTCGCATTGGATTCATCTGTGAATGTTCCGTACAACAAACCATTATGGAATGACGACACGGGAAGTTGGCACAAGATACTTGACACACCATTAGATGTACAACAAGACGACGAGATGGCTTATGCTGTGTTGTTTGACAGGTTGTTACGCAGATACAAGCCTGACGGCATAAGCAACCTACCTACACATACAGGAGATAAATAACATGGAAACCAGCAAGCATTACGAACCACGACCAGTACATAGAGACCAAATCATTATTAGTTTGGGTATCTCTAACTATTGGATTTCTATTGTGGAAGAATGTGATAACGGCATCAAAGAACTTGCTTTAGTTCATTATGTCAAGAACACACATGGTCAAGCAATAGAATGTGTACCCCTGAACAAATGGTTTGATAGTGCGCAACGAGATTGCGAACTTACTATTCCATTACACCTATCCGCACGAGCATCAGATACTAAGTATCATTTACTTGAACGAGATGCGCCAGAAGCACAAATTATTGTGGCTGCTCTTGAACGAGCATCCAAATATGTTTACCTAACCACAACAATCTCAACAGAAACAGAGAAATAAATGAAACCACAACAATCCCGCAAACAGTACGACAACGACCTGGCTCGTTGCGTAGAGCGTGCACGCAAGGGAGGTGTCAAGCCTAAGTGTTGGCAAGTAATCAACACAGAGACTGAACATCTAACTTATGTTGAGGAAGATGATTTGCTTTCCTTTGAGCGTGATAACAATGTTGGTTTGGCGTGGCGTATCTCACCTATCTTTGACAGGAGGTTGTGTGACATAAACGGAAATGTGTACACGAAATCCCAGTAATCATTGACGATTTGACTACCTTAAATATCCACCGTGTTAGACCTCTAACACAACAAATAAATACACAACACCCAGGAGGGTACAATGACAACACAAGAAACAGAACAAGAACCACCAAGCCTGCTAGCGACATGCTGTATCTGCGCTGACGAACATCTAATTGAAGCATTAGTTATTCGTCTTGACGAGAACACTTCATACTGGCGACGACAGGACATCAACGAAGCACGAGAGTCAGGTAACGCACAGTATTTCTGTTCGGATTGCGATGACGAATACCAATACTGCAACGACTGCCAGTTGTATGTTGAGCGTGACGAGATGATGGACATCGGTTGGGACGAGATGCGTTGCCCATCGTGTTACGACCAGTACGGAAGTTGTGAATACTGTGACGGTGTTTACAACATAGATGACGGACCTCAATGTTCATGTGACGATGAACGAGAAGAAAGTTCACGACTCATTCACGACTACAGTTTCCGTCCTGACCCTGTCTTTCACGGTATGCGTCCTGATGTTCTAACCAAGGAAATCAAGATGTTTACAACAATGCGAGAACCACGACGCATTAGTGTGACTGGCTTTGAGTTGGAAATGGAAGCAGATGGTTGCGACATTAGCGATGGTGCAGAACTTGCGACAGATATCTTTGGTGACTCTTGTTATCTCAAGCATGACGGTTCTCTTAGCAATGGGTTTGAGGTTGTATCTCACCCCATGACGAAAGAGTACATACAGAGCGTGTTGCCTCTCGCACGATTGCGTGAGTTGTCTGACATGGGTATGCGTTCTGCTACTACAAGAACCTGTGGGCTTCATGTTCACATCAACAAGGGTTTCTTTGAGGGCAGAGAGTCATCGCTGTATCGTTTCATGTCTATGTTCTACAACAACACCGAGCAGTGGAAGATTCTTGCTGGTCGTAGTCGTTCAACATACGCACAATGGGATGAGCACGAAGCGACACAGATGTTGCGTTACGCCAAGGGCTTACGCCCTGGCAATCAACGACAAGCCAACAACGACCGTTATGTTGCGCTCAACTTACAGCCACGCCACACATTAGAGTTGCGTTTCTTCAAGGGTACGCTTAACCCTAAGACAATCCAAGCACGACTAGAGGGTGTACACGCTGTTGCGGAGTACGCCGTCACACAAATGTTCAACATCAAGATTCGAGAGAGTCATGACTGGGATCGTTTCCGTCAATTCACTAAACAGAACGGCTACGAAGCGTTTGACGCTTACGCCACAACGAAAGGCATATAAGAAATATGTGTTTATTAACATTCATGCAAGAGTACACAACAGCGGATGTAGATTCATTAACTATTGGTTCACAGAACAACCCTGACGGGTTTGGTTACGCTGTTCATGCTGGTACACACATTGTGAAAGGTAGCGGTCTCAACTTTGATGCCGTGTTAGATAACTTCCTCAAGACACGAGAAATTCATTCGGGTCCTGCGTTGTTTCACTCCCGCATCACAACACACGGCGGTACCAACATCAACAACTGTCACCCATTCCAAGTTGGCAGGGACACTAACACGGTTGTAGCACACAACGGCATGTTGCCGATTGCGGCTCGCAACGGTATGAGTGACACCGCTATCTTTGCTAAGGAATTATTCCCTAGTTGGGGTGGTGCGTCAACACTCAACAGCAAGAAGACACGCAAGAAACTATCCAAGTTCGCTGATGGTTCTAAACTTGTGTTCTTGTCTGCCAATCCTGATGTTCAAGATGACTATTACATCATCAACGAGAACGACGGGCATTGGGTTGAGGGTGTGTGGTGGTCAAACAATAGTTACAAGTATGACCGTTTCAGTTACTCGGGACATGGTATGTACACTACTGGCTGGACATCTACTGGTAAGACACCACCTGATTCACGGTACAGTATTGACACAACCAAGTATGCCAAGTACGACAACGACATATGGGACAACCAATCTTTACTTGTTGAGGATTGCACTTATGTTGACAAGGACGGTAACGAGGTGTGGGGCGAGTTGTGGCGTTGCGCCAACTGTGACCACATTGAGTATGTCAGCGAGGAAAGCGTAAACTATGCTGACCTGTGTTCACAATGTGACTGCTGTTGGTTCTGTTCAGAGGACAGAATGTTGTGCAGGTGTATGGGTGCACAGTCTGATGTTGTTGACGACTTCAAGCAGTCGCAACTGTATGTGCCGTCACACGCCAAAGGCAATTACGACTCTACCAACGATTGGTTCTTCTAGGAGGGAACAATGAGAAACAAACATACAGACATCTATGCTTACGCCAAACAAATGGCTGAGCATTGGATGAGCAAGAACAAATACAACGACTACGATGATGTGTGGGATACATACAACATGGAAGACATCAATCCTCTTAACAGGCAAGATGTTAATCTTTATGTAGATGACAACCGCATCAGCGTCACAGCATACCCACTTGTTTATGACGACGGTAATAACCTCGTCATTGACACAGACCAAATGTACTGCGTGTATTACTGCTCGTGGTACCCGAAACAAAGAACAAACCTACTTAGGAGAAACAAATGAAATCATACCAAATCAGCATGACAATAGAATTCACTATTGACGCCAACAATTCAAACGACGGCTACAACGATATCACAGATTGGGAAATAGAACGACACGCATTGGCTATTGTTCGTAACGGCGTACGATTGGAGGGTGAGAAGTTCAGCACAGAGAACGAGGACTTGTTTACTAGCGGTCGTGTGCGCACCATACAGACAACAGTAGCAGAGGGACTTGGTGGTATCAGTTATGTAAACACTGATCCATTAACAATGAACAACGCAATGTCTATGTGGAACCACATGGCTAGAGACATCAATGTGTTTGATGAGGACTGGGAAATTGTCAAGACACACAAAGAGTTGATGCAACAAACCCGTGACTCTGTATGGTCTCTACCTGTTATGGATGAAACAACATTCAGGAGAATGTGGCAGGAACTAGGAGATGAGTACCAGGAACGCTCACGGAAACTGCTGTGGTCAAGCATGCGTTCTACTGTGTGTACTCACTTGTCGGGTCGTATGGATGACAATCTGTATTCGCTACCTGAAACCTTTACGCCAGAACCGTTCTAGGACACAATGCCATACACACACAACACAATAGGTAACGACATGGAACTAACCATAAACACACAACTCACCATTGACGAACTGCGAGCGACCATCAAGTCCCTGAGTATCGGCTGTGACCAAGTAGCCAAGAAAGTTGGCAGAGTATCATCCACCAAATGGCAAGACGGCGTATCAGAGGAGTACGCTCTACTAATGACATCAAAGCATAAACTGGAACTTGCCTTAATTCAGTTTATGAGGGAGACCAATTATGAACAAATCTATAATACTTAAATTACTATTAGTATTAACACTAACGCTAGCCTTCTGGCTGTCGGACAACACACCTGCCAAAGCAGTAACACAATCAACAATAAAGAAAGAATTTAAATATGTTCTTGTCACATCTACCACACAAGCACCACAAGTCCACACCAAAGCGATACAAGCACGAAACAGTAGTAAGTGGGATATATCGTGGCTGGCTACACTCAAACGACCTAGCAACAAATACTGGGACAAAGTCGCTCAATGCGAAACTGCGAGCAATTGGAAAGACCGTGGCAAATTCGCTGGTGGGCTCGGTATTTATATACAGACATGGCGGGGCTGGGGTGGACAAGAGTTCGCACCCAAGCAATGGCTCGCAACACGGCTAGAGCAAATCACTATTGCGAACAGGATTGCGTTGCATGGATGGTTGGCTCCTAACGGTTACTTTCAACAGCCAGTTGGATTTAACGGCTGGGGCTGCATCAAGAACAACGACTACCTCAAACCACCCGTCCCAGCGCCTTGGACAGCGTGGGACAAGGTGGTCGCCAAGTCCCGTCAGAGACGCTGAGAAGCCTCCTAAGCCACGAAAGGTGGTAACCAGCCATGAACTACTGGCAGTGCCCTAAATGCACCCATTGGATAGGTACAGACCTAGCCTTATTTAAGCCCCCAACCCACTGGCATGAGCGAGGAAAGAAAGCCGTTGAGATGGAGCCCGTTGACAAGAAGCCTAAGCCTAATGCTAGGCTGTGAGCCTGGGGGGAACCAACGGAGGGGGGAAGTACCCGACCACGCAGGTGAGCCACCTTAGGGGTGGCGCACCACAAGACATGAATAACAAATACATGACAGGAGAACATGACCTTATCACCCGAGGGTTGCGATGTTATATCGCACGACCCCTTATGCTTATGCGATGTAAACATCACATCCCCAGTATCCCCAAAGTATCTAGCGATACCACACGAAATGTTAAACGGTGAAGCACTCGCTTACTTTGGCAAATGGGATGGCACAATACCACACTGGTGTGAACTGGTAAACAAAGCGACACCACCAATTAGATTGTTTAGGAAACATCAAGAAGCAGAGAACCTGCGAGGCAAGATTGACATTGCGCCAATGATCGAACATACCATAGCACCATCACGCTTCCTACCAGCGGATGTATATGCGTATCTCGTCAGAGGAATCAGGCAAGGCATGATGCCAACACCATTGCGTCAAGCAATCATTGACGAGTTCGGATACACGATAAACAAATCGTATGTAACTCATCTAAGAAAACGACTACAACACAAAGGAGAACTTTAATGAGAATTGAAGAACTAGACACACACAGAAAAGTATGGGTACGCCAATCATGGCTTAACGATGTACTTATATGCCCAGAGCGTGCACGACTCGCCGTAAAGCTTCCAGAGTGGAGGCAAGGTTCAGATGCCACACACATCGGAACCGCCGTACACAAAGGCATTGAACACTACCTGACAGGAGGCACAGTTAGAGATAGTTTCAAAGCAGCAAATGAAGAACTAGACAGATTAATCTGTGACGAACCGTTTAAGATTAATTCTACAAACGGCGTTCCACACATGCGTGAGTATGTACAGAAACTAATGAGCACCTTTGAGCGTGACATCATGGAGCATGTAGTTCCAGGTGGTCAGGTTGAAGCCAAGTTCGGAGTTAAACTGTTTGACTTTCCAGACGACACCTCGATACCTTTTGATGCACAAAAGAAAACGGAAGTGTGGCTTGGTGGAACCATGGACTATGTAGACCCGAATGGGTTGGTGTGGGACTGGAAAACAGCAGGACGTAAATACTCTCAAAGAGAGAAACAACTACAGTCCATTCAAGCGACAGCATATTCGTATGCCAGCGTAGAGATGGGATGGGCACCAGGGTACCCAGTAAGATTTAACTATGGAGTGATGACACGAGCCACCACCAGCGTAGGACAGATAGTACCGATCATTCGTACTGCTAGCCACGTTGACTGGTTTAAACATCAGGTAGACTCTATAGTACAACCATTTGTTAAACTCGGACTTGAAACTCCGTGGATGACAAACGACCAGCATTTTCTCTGCTCTGAAAAGTGGTGCACATACTGGTCAATTTGCAAAGGTTCTCGTATTAGCGAGTTCGAAAACAACAACACACAGGAGATAGCCCAATAATGGACAACTCAAAAGCAATCATCACACAAGTAGCCGCAAAAATTGCGTCAGAACTTACAATTAACAAAGCAGACCTTGGTTTGTATGCGGACAACTTTGAAGCGGTCACCGAACTGCTCATGCAAGCAATCTACGGTGGCGCACAAGCAACACCAGAAGCAATGGTAGCCAAGGCATTCCCACAGGCAACCAGCGGAGGCTTCACAGTCAGCATTAAGAACGACCAGCAAGGTCCAATCCCTGAGTGGCTAATCAGTTCATGTCAGCGTGACGGTGTTACAGAAGTGTACGACAATCGTGCAGACCTTGCAGCCAATCCAAAGCGTCCTTGGTTCAAAGCAGTGAACGACAAGGAAAAAGCATACTGGCCACCAAAGGGAGCGTAATTGAGACTCTCGCTTGATCAAATACAGGCGGGTTGGAACGAAGTTGAGGCAGGGGGTACCACGCCCCCTGCTTCTTCTATTCCTAAAGAGTACCGCCATTACGTACCACTCACAGAAGCAGCACACTCGTATGTGCGTTGGGCACAATCACCGCAAGACAGAGTTTATCTAGGCATAGAGCCATTAGATGCTGAGATGCGTGGCATAGCCCCAGGAGAACTAGCAATGATGCTCGGATACAGCCACGGTGGTAAGACACTGGTGCTGTTGCATGCGTTGCGCAACAACAGAGACAAGAAGATAGCGTTGTTCATCCCCGATGAACCCAAGACACTCGTGTTAACTAAACTGACATGCATGCATCACAACATTGATGCACGTCAACTAGAGATGCGTGTCGCTAACGACGACAAGGAAGCCATTGACCTACTGCGCCAAACAGCAGAGGAGGACTTCCCCAACCTTGCAGTCTTTGACCAACCACTGATACCAGCAGACATGGAACGAGCATACAACGAAGTGTGTGATGTGTGGGGCGACAAGCCCGACCTAGCAGTAGTTGACTACCTTGAACTTGTAGAAGCAGGAGAACAAGTACCCGAGAAAGCAGGATTCCTAAAAGGATTCGGCAGACGACACGACATCCCAATGCTAGTACTACACCAAACCTCACGAACCTCAGGAGCAGATGGACGCAAACTAACCATCTCCTCAGGTGCCTACGGTGGAGAACAACAAGCAACATCGATCATTGGCGTACGCCGAAAGAAGATGGAAATCGGAGCAGAAATAAACGACCTAAGAGAACGCCTAGATAGAAACCACACAGAGAAAGCACAAGAGCGTCTAGAGATGCTCATGTACGACCAGAAAGTACACGAGTACACAATCACTCTGTCTCTGCTAAAAAATAAACGACCAGCAGGAATGCTAGTTGACGATGTGGATTTCGAGATAGATGTTAAAACAGGACGACTATGGGAACTCAAGAACGGAGAACTACCCGACCAGTATTTAAGGAGCGCACAATGGAGTCAAGCGGAACTACCATCAGCCCAGCCATTCTAGAATCGTTTACAAAACTATTCAGAGGCAGAGGCGACGTATACGGTTCATGGGGTGGTGGATGCGTCAAGCAGCCACTAACACAAGACAAGTTCCTGGAACACCTACAAGGTGACGAACTAATCGGTGTGTACCCACTACTACCATACAAAGCCAGCTGGTATTGTGTGTGGGGATGTTCAGACATTGACGTAGAAGACCTAGATGCAGCACGCAACTTGCAGATGTCTTTCGCCGTTAAAGGAATAACATCATGGGTGGAACGAACACGCAAAGGATATCACATCTGGGTGTTCGCAGACTCGGTAGTGCCAGCCGCAACAATGCGCAGAGCATTCCTTGCAGCCCACCAAGCAATCAACTACCCAGCCAAGGAAGTAAACCCGAAGCAAGAGACAGCAGGAACAGGCTACGGCAACTATGTACGCCTACCCTATCCTAACGCCCGCAAGGAAACACCAGCAGAACGCTACATTCTCGACAACGATGAAAACATTATGTCACTAACAGACTTCCTGAATGAAGCCAACGCCAACCTAACCACGGAAGCACAGCTGGACACACTAGCCAACCTATGGCGTCCTCCGCAGCGAGTACATATAACCAACACCGAAGACAACGCAGACATCAAACAAATCCTGCGCAGAGTTGGAGCCATACCATACATCATGTGGAGAGACGGACCAATAGAAGGAAACGATCGTTCCTCCACATTGTTTAGGCTCGCATGCAAGATGCGTGACGCAAACATACCACCCAACGAAGCGTTGGTGGTTGTGCGTTCAGCAGATGCACGATGGGGTAAGTTCCAAGACAGAGCAGACGGTGAATCAGAATTAATCAAACTAATAGAAAGAGCATACGTAATTACAATGGGAACACCATGACCGAACCAATCAATCACAAACAAACCATTCCCGTCAAGCCAAAGGTTAAACAACGCCCACGGCTTGGCAGGAGAGGCAGAGTATTCACCCCTGAACAGACCCTTGTATTTGAAAGATACATTGGGTCATCTTGGCATGGACCATGCGCTGACACCCCAGTCAGCATGGTGATAGGCTTATACAAAGACAAGGTAACTATTACAGTTAAAACGCTAGATGGACCAGCGAGTAAACTGCGAGGAGATATCGACAACTATGCCAAATCAATCCTGGACGGATTGAACGGCATTGCATACACCGACGATAAACTCGTCCAACGACTACTGGTAACAAAACATGAGTAACGCATTTCACCAATCACCATTCCACGTACGCTTCGGCGCAATGGGGGACGTAGCAGAGAAAGTCTTTGAAGATGTATTCCCTGCACACCACCGACTCGGACTTAACCGACCAAACCTGCACACACAATCACTACCGTACATCATGCGGTTCCTGCCAGACTTCCTGACGGTTGACGGCATGATTGAAGTCATGGGTGTAGGTCGTGACAAGACACTCAAGTTTAAGATAGAAAAGATGAACGCACTTGCCCGTTGGCAACAAATGGCCCCCGTACATTTGTTTGTTTACGACTCCTCGAAAAAACGATGGTGGATATCACCTCTAGAAGCATGGCAAGAAGCCTGCATCTCCAAGGGCACAATCGATCATTTTGATGACAACAAAAAAGCGTATGTTAAACTGTTGGTAGATGACTTCCCATCTGAACCAACGAAATACGATGCCACCGCCAATGCAGTACACAGACAGCCCCAATAATCACGACACTGAAAACTACCGTAGTCAAATAAGGTCTACTAGTTACAGGCTTCCAGAAAACGAATACCAAGCGTTAATGGAAACCATGCCTCACGAAGAACCATACGAACCACAAGATGGTTTAATGGAACTACGTGACGCAGTGATGATGCATGTAGACAAACTACCCCCCAGGGAACAATGGATTGTGAACGCCCTCATGAACGAGGGCCGTTCACTCCAGTCCATAGCGGACGAACTATCAATAACCAAAACACATGTTTGGCGTTTACGAAACCAAGCATTCAAGAAACTCAAGGAAACAATGAGCAACGACACAACAATCAGAAAATCAGTACGAGTAGCAACCACATGGGACCAGTCAGCCATGCAGTGGCTGTCATACCTATCACACATTGAACCAGACATGTACGTCCTCGCAGGAGCAGACATCCCATCACTAAGGACATGGATCAGAGCATTAATAGTAGCAGAGAGAACCACATCCCCAGAGCATGGCGCACAAAAACTATTTGAATACATGGCTGTATCTGCTCTTAACGAACTAAAAATTATTGAGTCATGGGATTTAGAAACAGTGTTCCAAACACTGTGCAGTAAACAATATGATTACGGTCACGAAAATATAAACAAGTTCGGGCTGTACGGTATCATCGTACGCCTATCAGACAAAGTAGAACGGTATGCAAACCTTAAAAACAAATATGCAAAAAACGAATCAGTGTTTGACACGCTTCTCGATATCGTAGGATATTGCGTAGTAGCCCTAATGTTGATTGACGAAACATTCAACCTTCAGTTAGGAGAAGATTATGACAGAACACCAGGACATAGCTAATACAGAGGAGAAAGAACCAGTAGATGTGTACTGGATTGTTGCAAACATCTTTGCAATCATCCACTACCTTGAAGACAGGTTTGGGGCACCAGCAGTGGAATCAATTGTTGAAACAGCAACCAAGATTGAAGATTCAATGCGCAAGGAACAAGCCGAAGTAGAATGAAATCCACACAGTTCACGGTCGCCTTCCACATTGCGGTAAGCGTCCAAGAACTGCAGACAATCCTAGCCAAGCATTACGGTGTTTCAAATACCGAACTCGGCTTAGGAGTGTTTGTAAATGGATTGCCACACGATTGGATAGTGATTAAAAATGACAGATCAAAACGACTGGATTAAAAACTTTCTTCCCGAAGAAGATATAAACCAAATATCAGCAAAAGCTGAACGCATCATCAGCCAAGACTCAGAGTATTACGAGATGAGTGTTATGATGACACAAGCAGACATGCTAGACGCAGTACGTGCAGGCTATGGCATGCGAATGGGAGACCCCACATCGTGGATGATAGGAACAAGCGTCCTGATGTCTCTGCTAAGCACTATGGAGTACGCATTAAAGCGTGACAATATAGATATCTGGGAAGATTAACCCTTGATACGTTCTGAAACCTTGCGTTTGTCTCCCCAAGACTCACGTGAGGTTTCAACATGTATCCACTTAGCCCACGGCTGACCAAAGCCTGTAGAGTCTGGTGTAGCTGCTTTCCAGCCACGACCAGCAATCCAAATACAACAACCAACATAGTCTTGTACGACTTGGATTCCCAGTACTTCATGATTGAGTACTATCCAATCCATGACTTCTTTACCCTCCTCACGGGTGTCGTAGCGCCAATCAAGAGCCGCTCCAAACGAATGAGTAGAAGGAACAGTGCCACCACGAACAGGGCGCTTCACAAAAATCCCCAGGTTAGTACCACCCCAACGCTTCGCCAAATAGCGATTCAACACCTCAAGGTTCGGTGACGCAACACGAAACTTCACGTAGTCAAGTTTCGTTGGTTTCTGCCAATTATAATACTTCATGTTAACCCGCCTTATTCATTTGGTTTTGTTTAGCCTGCAAAGCAAGCAGTTGATTTAATTTTTGCTTCAAAACATTATCCTTAGCTTCAGCGTCTACACCACGAACAGGCATACCAAGATACCTCTGGAAAGCATAACCATCCCCACCAGACAAGTCAGAACTAGGAAACAGACGGTCAGCCTGACCCAAAGTTGGGATCATAGAAGTCAAACCATAAATGGCTTTATCAGGAGTGATGTACTGCCCCTTATCGTTTGTTTCAACCTGTCCAATAGCTGCAAGCAGAGGAATAAGAGGAGCCCACTTTCCCTCAAGCACTGTGTATTTGCCAGAGAACTTAGAATCATTAAAGAACTTAGTACCACCAGCCAACTCCAAAGGAACACGCATCAACGGGTTCACATAAGAAAGCATTTTCTTAGGTGAGTTCAACTGTTGAATCATTTCCTGCGCTTTAAGTTGCGGCATGTCTGGAGTTAAATACTTACTCCCACCAATACTCAAAGCACCCTGTGCTCTCATCCAATCTGGAACAACTTCATCCTTGCCCACACCAAAGTTAGCGGCAAAATGATTATAAATCATATATGGCTTAGGGTTATTCCACTGGTTAGTAATTTGAAGAGGTAAGTTGCGACTCATCCACGTCCAGAAAGGAACAATGTTTTTAACTGAATCATCCAACGCACTTGTCTCACTGTAGTCAAACAAGAATCGTTTTGTTTTGTTAAACGAAGAATAGAAATCCATTCCCTTTTGAGCAGAGTCAAAAGCCAAAGTGAAACGAGCAGAACCCTCAACACGGTTACCAAGCTTTCTAGATGATTGAGTTAACTTGTTGTCAGCCAAAGCAATCTTGTTAGTAGAAACGAAGTCACTAAAAGCATCCTCAACTCTACCGCCACCTAAAGCCATGTGTACGTCAGAAGCAATCTTGGCCTGTGGCCTTAGAGCCTCAGGAACGGTCAATAGCCACTCGTCAATGTTTCCACCACGACGCAACGTTTCACCAAAGCTAGTGTACAAACGCAAACCTTCGATCATGTTCTTGGCTTCTGCACCTGCAGCAAACATTTGGAATGTGTTGCTCATTGCGTTTCTGACATGGAAACCAGGACTCAAAGTAGAGTACGCCTTAAAGAAGCTTGTGTATTTGCTCAAGAACTGTCCTAGTTCACGTGCTGTGCGCCCATCACTGATACGTGCCATGTTGGTAATGATGTTTACTGCTTCTTCGTTTGCTTGCAAACCAGGAAGATTAAACTTAGGTCCAGCAGATACAAAACCATCAGCAAGTTGTTTAACCATCTTTGACGTTTCTCTAGGAGTCAATGCATTGTTTAATGCTATCTGTGCTTCACCAGCTCTTAGTTGTTCAGTGAAGAACCTACCTTCAGCAACCTGTGCTTGTGCAATAGCAGAAGCAACTGCCATTCCTTCAGGGTCGTCAGCACCATCAACGATAGCACGCATGACGGTATTGTTGTCAAACTTCCACTGATTAATCCTCGTAGCCAAATCGTTATCCCAAAGACCAGCAGCATCCAACTGGTCAAACATCGATTGACGATGTTTCAATGTTGCAACAAGGTTGTTTGGGTTGCTAAGAATTTGTTCAGGTGTTAAAGTTGAACTATACAGTTGTTTAATTTCTTCAGCAAACTGGAAGAAGTCTTGTTCGGTTTCAAGTTGAGAAATATTTATATTCTTTCCACCAGATGTAGTAACAACCATTCCTGGCGGACCAATTACGCTTTCAAGACTTGCCTTGGTCAACTCTTTCTGAGCTAACTGCTGTTCAACTCTGAGTGCATCCCTGGCGGACTCAATAGACCTACTAAGAGTAGCAGCATCAGACATGTGGGAAGTTAAAAGATTCTGAATCTCCGAGATACGTTCACCAGCACCAGACAATTGGAACCGTCTAACATTCAGAAGAACACCATCATCAAATGCTGAGTGAGCCATTTGCATAGCAAAAGCAGCTTGCTCGTGCAGTTGCAGTTTCTTCACCTCAGTAAACGCTGGTCTCATAATAGGTTTAGTAAGTTCATCAAACAGTTTATACTTAGCACCAGGCTTGCCTCCACGCACACCTGGAGCAAGATACTCTCTAGCCCATTTAGATGGGTTGCTAAGCATCTCTGTAAAACTAGGAACTAAATAAGTTTTGTTACCAACAGTATAAGAAGCACGAGGACCAACCTCTGTAATGTCAACAGCTTTTTTAATACCAGCAGCTTCAAGTGCTTGAGTTTCTAAAGTAGAAATAGATCTTGCATTGCTTCTAAGCGCCATTTGAAGATCATCCAACTCTGTAGTTGATTCATCAGCAATCTTACGTGCATCAGTAGCAGCCTTTTGAAGAAGCTTGGATTCACTATTGACAGCCTGCATAGTTCTGTTTTGAGCAGCCAAACTAGCCAGTTCTTCTTCTTCACGAATAATAGTCGCCTCTGTAGTGCGACTCCAGTTTGTTTGAAGTGTGTTTCTGCGCACACCAACATCCATTTGAGAAGTATACCTAGATGGTGTAAAGTGCAAGCCGTCATCAACAATAGCCTGATTAGCGAGACGTTCTGACTCTTTCAAAGCAGCAAAATCAAGAAGAGCCTTACTTGATTTTTCTGAGTTTTGATTCAACGATTCAATAATCGTCTGAGTTCTCTGCCACTCTGTTGGGGCACTACCAACAACAGGAGGGGTTACACCATGGCGGACATTGTCACGATTAATATAATAAGACACTGTTGTATTTGCCTTCAAGTCCCCAGCTGGGGCTTCAACCCTCTGCGACGATTTAAGATCTTTGGTTAGCTTTCCACGCTTACGCTTGTAAGGAGCGTCAATGTTGCTCCAACCCTGCAAGAAGTTAGTACGTGCACTTGCGGCATTCTCTGCAGCCTTAGCTGCTTCTTCCGCCGTGCTAGTAGCAGCAACAGGGAAATGATTACCATGAACAAGTTGAGACACCTTATACAAAGCCATCTGTCTAGTACCCATATCTGAAACAAGAAGTTTGTACTCCAAAGGAGCCAAACTTGCAGCAAGCGACTCTGCTTCTCGATCCAAACCAACAAGCCTTGCATTGTTGTTTTTATATACAGCAGACAGTCTATCAATCTCTGCTATGCGTGCCTTGATAACCCGAATCTCACCCTTAACTGCTTTGACTTCCAAAGGAAGCAAAGGAGTAGCAAACAAAGACTCACTCTCTGCCTTAGAAAAAATAATACGCTGGCCATCAGGCATTTTAGCAAATACAGGTTCGTTTCTTGTGTCTATCTGTGTTCGTGCTCTAGGAGTAAACGCAGGAACTTCACCCTCTGGAAGTGTTACAGTAGTGTTGTCTGTAACTGGAAGCTCGTCAAGGTCTCTTTGAATAGAAGCACGACGTGCATCAAACGTAGGTTTGCTACGAGTTTCGTATGCCTGCATTTCACGCCTATAAGCAGTTCTTGCTTCAGCTGATTTAAATTTTAAAGTCTTATTGGCTTCTTTAGGGTCTCTTAAACGTTTAGCAGTCCGTACAGCATCGTCTTGATTTAAAACATACTTCCTACTTATCTCAAGAAGCAATCTGTTTTCTTCATCATCAACAGCCTGCATGGCCTTAGCCACGCTTTCACGCTTAGCTGCAACAGCAACACGTTGAACATCCTTAACCGTATCCTGATAAACAGGAACTTCTTTACTGCCAACAACAAAACCCTCATCAAACAAACCAAAGTCATACAAAGCCGCACTATCAAGAAACTCCACAGTTTCCTTATCACTAAGAGCTTTAGCATATGCCCCAGTGCTTGTGTAAGCCTGGTGTGCAAGAACAGCATCCCTAGTTTTTTTCATGTCCTTAGTAAAACCAAGTTCTTTAAGTGCAGCCTCAGAAAGATCAGGGTTCTTAAACGCAGACTGAAGCTCCTGAGCCCTGTATGCTTCATCAGAAGCAGCAGCGGCACCCTTTATAAGTTTAGCGTTTTCCTTTACAAGCTTCCTGCTAACAATCTGGTCTACAGCATCTTGAAGTTCTTTAGCATGTCTAGCCATTTGCAAACCATAAGAGGAAGGAGTAGTTGTAAAATATTGCCTACGAGCACCATCTAAAAGAGCACCAACATCAAGATAACCATCATTTAGATCGTTAAAGAAAAGAAAGTGTTTAGAATACGAATCATGAATCTCGCTAAGAAGGCCTGGTGTTTTAGACTCTTTACGAACCAAACGCCCAGCATCATCGTAGTAATCAATTGGTTTAATAACATCAAAGAACTGACTAAACCATTTCTCAACACTTCTAGATTCTGCACGAACACTCAAAGGGGAAACATTAGCAGCAACAGCCCTTTTGTTAGTAGATTCAACAAACTGCTTTATAACCCTCTTTGCGCCCTCTACAGTAGCAGACTCTGAAGGATTAACCTGTTTGGCCCAAGGAATAACAACATCCTTAAAATAAGCTTTAAGATTCTGAGTAGCCAAAGCTTTCTCCGCTGCAGTAACAGTACCACCACGAAGCCCAGTAGCAGCCCCTCTTTCAACAGAAGTCAAAGACTTGATCTTTAAAGCCATATCAACTGGGTCAAGAAGCATTGCATTACCATCTGCATCCACAGTATTTAAATGCTTACCAATTACTTCTCGAAGATTCTCTCCACCATCCTTAGACAACGCAACTGTATATGCCTCAACAAAGGCATCATGCTGGCTCTTTCCAAGACCCGCAGCTATTGCTTCTGGTGTATTACCAGCAGCAAATATCCTGTGATAGTCAAACTGCATTTCCCTAAGAAGATTTTCAGTAGTTACAAGGTTGGACATTTTCTGTCCAACCCCTTGACCAAACTTTTTGTGACTAGTCTTTAAAATACCACGCCACATATCTTCAGAAACGTTCAAACCATGAGGAGCTAATACAAGAGATACAGCTTCAAACTTGCGTACAGCATCAGATATTGCTGCATACTTCATTGCTGAAGCAGACAAAGAAATTCTAGATTCATCAACGGTAGTTGATTGAAAAATGTAATCGTCAGCGTTTGATTTGTCAAGTTTTTTAGCTTTAGCTAATGCTTCTCCATGTTCTTCCAAAACATCTTTTGCACTCAAAAGTCTACGCTCAGAAAGGATAGTACCTCTTTTAAGTTTACCAGCCCCAAATTCATAAGCAGGAGTTCTAAGTTGTGTGTCTAGTTCTAAAAATCTTTTCTCTATTGCAGAAAATAGGTCTCCAACAGTAGGAGTAGATGTTCCAAGCAACTCTTCTGCGTTATCAAGATAACTACCAAGAAGAAAAGCAATGTCGTCCTCATTTTTGCCATTAGATGCAGCAATTGAAGCCATTGTGCCTATGTGTTCTTCGGTGAATGGAATTATACTAGTTTTTGTAGGAACAAAATTAAGACCAAGCGCTTTGTCGTGTGAAGCAGCCGCACGCCTGACAGAGTTTAAAAGTTCTGTCATCATTCCGTGTTCTTCATTGATTCTAGTGGCAGCACGCATTGGTTTATCCCAAATGTCCTTAAACGCCTTTAAGTTAGAGTTTGTTTTTTTACTAGCCAAACGCTTAGCAATACTATCAACCTCTGCAGAGGCTTGAATTTCTCTAACTAAACGATAGTAAAATGTTTGCAAAGTTTCAGGAAGCCTACCACCATAAAGATGGGCATCACGAGCAATAGCATAAATAGCTTGTGTGCGCATCTCCGTTAAAGAAACATCACTAGCCAAAAGTTTATTTAAAGTTTCTTCATGTTCAGGCAAACTAATACGTTTAAGTCTGTCTACGGATATAGCGGCATCGTTTGCCCACGTCTCACCAGAAAGTTCATCAAGCAAACCTTTAAACTCTGGAGAATCAATAAACCCTTTGAAGCTTCTGTCAATGGTTGTTTTGCCAGTTTTGGCAGAAACTTTTTCAACACCAGGAACTTTTATTTGATCAGTAATTTTTCTAAGCTGATCTTGAGGTCTTTTTGCTGACCCATAACCAAGAATCTCACGAATGGTTTTGTATATGCCATCACCCTGTGTAACACGAGGGTTCCTACCAGAAGAAATAGATTCCCAGTTGCTTTCAATAATATTAGATATAGACATGGCGCTATTAATAGACTCATTGCTTAACTCTATATTGTCAGTCAACTCTTTCATGCGCTGCTGTAGCGAATCAATAGATTCCGCAAGCAGATAATCGTTGTTAACTTCCTGACCGCCTTTTGCAATCAAGTCATCTATTGCTGATTCATAAACAGAAATCTCATTAAGTATACTATCGTACTCACGAAGAACAGGAAACAACGTGGCAGGGAAAGCGTCAGAAACATTAGCTGCACCAATCTCACCCGCAGGACCATGAAGTGTAGAAAGCTTTATTTTGGCTTCCTCAATAGCACGCTTAGTACCAGCCACCCATGTTTGATGTTGACGCAAAGCGTCATCAATCAAAGCACCAGTCTCGTCAATAGTGTGAACATTCATAACGTTATTGTTATAAGCTTCTTTTAACGTAGTAATAAGTTCGTCGTTTTTCGTAACCATGCTAGCCTGTGCGCCATCCATAGTTGCTTTAATCTCAGTAACTCTAGCACGTGCCAACGCAACGTCATCCGCATCTACAGATGTCTGCACAATACGCTGCTCTTCAATCTGCTTAAAGAACCCAGCCTCAGTCAACAACCTATTGCGTTCAATGATACCTAACTCGTCGGCAAGGTCTGAACTGTATTTTTGCATTGCAACAACAACATCAGTTTCAAAAAACTCACCAGTAAAGCCACCATTGTTTGCAATTCGGTTTAAAGAATCAATATTCATATCTTCAACTTTTAGAATATGACCAAAAAATTCTTTCTCTGGAACAAGGGATCTAGGTGTAAACGAATCAGGGTTAGCAAAAGGATCAGCCATTAAAATTTCACGCAACTTCTGACCATGGCGTGTTTCGCTTTTAGCGTAAGAAATAGCGCCCTCAGTCATTACTTGAGGGAAATAGTTTGTACGCATAGCAATGTCAGCGGTAGGGTCAATAGAACGCCAACCGTTTTGAACAACTTCGGCTTGAGTAGCAAGCCAAGTTTTCCATGCATTAAACCCAGCAACCTCGGCATCAGACGCAGTATCAATCAAAGAAGGATCCTGCAAAAACCTATACACAGTCTTTCTATATGATTCTAAATTACCCAAATCGGTTTCCTGTTTCAAGATACCATTAACTTCGTTTGTAATTGCATTCAAGGCTGAGCCTCTGAACGCTTTCTGACCAGCACCAACCTGAAGCATTTTAAGCAAGCCCTCGGAAACAGCAGGAGAAGCAGTACCACGAGCAACAGCAAGACGAGCCTCTAGAAAATCCTTGGGCATAGTCATTCTCTGCAGACGTTCACCCAGTTTTGTATCTGTAATACCTAGACGGACTTTAGACAAAAACTTTTCACCCATCTGACCCATATGTCCAGTCATAGGAATACGAATACCAGTTTGGTTTACACCAACCTTGATACGCTTACCAAACATGTAAACACCAAACTTGTTTGCACCAACTTCTTCAAGTTTAGCAGCCTGACCAATCAACGCTGAACGCCCCTCACGGGCTACAGCGCCAGCCAACGCACTATCGCCAGTACGCATAATTCTAGTAGCAAGATCCAAACGACCAACATAGCCACCCATATGTCCAGCACCAAAAGTCATGTAAGTAATAGGGTCCAAAGCAACGTCACCAATAAAACCAAGAGCACCATCAGCAAACTTATTACCAGTATCAATATTGAACCCAGTACCAACACGGAAATTGGGGTCTTTAATTTGTGAAGTAAAATCACCAAACGAAGCTTTAGTGCTCTTGTCACCATCAATAGCATCAACAGCTTCTCTGACCGTAGAGGTTACAACTCTAGCTGGGATAGTAATAGCCTGCAAACCTTTAAGACCAGCCTGTGCTATAGGGTTCCCCAATACACTGCCAAGCAAACCTTTAGGTTCCTGAGGCTTACCCTGACCAATAGCATCAATAGCGTCTCTCAGAGACGGGTTCTTAGACACCATACTGGCAGCCTGGCGACTGTATGCCAAACCTGACGCACTAGGTGCGGGAGCCAAAGGAGCAAGTCCTTGCCCCTGCTGTGTTTGTTTCTGTTCACGCATGGCTCTAGCCATTGCGTAACGCTGGTCATAATAAGGGTTAGCCATATACTGTAAGCCTTTTCGTTACTTAAACGTTGCTTGAAATTCAAGCATGGCTTTAAGCTGGTCTTTCAAAGGAGTTCTGCCTGTTTCAGCCAATGCTCTCATCATGCCCTTCTTGTAAAGTTCTGCTTCATTTGCAGCAGCATTCTGCTGACCAGTCATCTGGCCTTCTTTACGCTTTGCTTTCTTAACCTTGTCAACACTTTCCTGACTAGGGAATTTTCCAGCATCATACAACACTTTGTCAATATTGGGCTGTTTTTTACCACGCACAGAATTGCCAACCTGTTCAGCAGTTCTAAAAACTTCTTTCAATGGAATATCAATAAGGTTCATTAAGTTCCTAGGATCAAGAGTTCTATAGCTTTTCTGTTGCTGTGTTCCAAGCCAGCTATACATATCTCCAGTTTCAGGATCAACTTTATCCATTCCGCCAGGAATCTGTTTCTCTAAATCTTTATTAGATGAAATATAATTCATCATCTGATCAACAGAAGGAGACTTCGCACGACCCTTCTCATCAAAACCATTAAACAAAGGACCAAGACTAGCCATAGCTTTAGCTGCAGCAAGCTTAGATGCTTGCACAGCCTTGTTAATGCCATCTTGCTCTTTACCAATTTTATTTAAACCCTCAGAACCTTTTTTACCTATAGGCATATCAGAAGTAGAATACAAATCCGTAGGACTACGATACCCAGCCTTAGCAAAAGGATCCTTGGAAGCACCACTGCTACTTGAAGCACCCTCTGTGTATTCTTTCAACAAACCACTAGCAAGACCTTTAAGGTCGCTAGGACTGTAACCAGTTGCTGCAACATCACCAGCATTAAGACTGTCAATGTATGAGCCAAGATAAAACTTGTTTGTACCATTCTGAATTTTCATCATCAGGTCACGCATAATAGGGTTAGTTTCACCCGCATATTGAGACCACAACGGTCCACCGCCACCAACACTTTGACCACCTTGCGCAGCAAGAGGGTCATACACGCCAGCAATCATCGTATACAAAGGATTGTCTAGATTGTTTAAAGTACCAGAAAGACCTTTGTTGTTTCCTATGGCAGAAGCCAAAAGTTTCATAAGTTCAGGATCCATTAGAACAACTTACCTTTCTTTGGTACTCCGCCCTTAGCAATGGCGGCCATCAACTGTTTAATTAAATCACTTTGCTGACTTTGACTATTCTGTTGAACACTTTGTTCAGCACCCAAAAGACCCTTAGACAAATCAAACTGATTCTGCTGGTATCCTTGGTTTAGTTTCAGCTTATCAGCAAGCAAACCTTGCTTCAACTGGGTACCAGCCGCTGCGTTTTGGTTAGCAAGTTGACGAGTAGAAGCATCACGCTGAACAGCAACATCAGAAATAGCACCCTGCTGATTAGCGCCAGCAATACTACGCATAACACTAGCAAGATTATTAAACGCACCAGCAGAACCAGCGTTCTGTGCATTCAACACCTGAGCGTAGTCCTGTGTCTGCTGATCACCAACATTCTGACCCTGCAGAAACGATGACAACTGCGCAGTAGGAGTAACAGATTCTGCCTTCAAATTAGCATAAGGATTAGCTTGCCCCTCAAGCATCGTCTTTAAACTATCCATAGAAGAATTAATAGTATTACCAGCCTGAGTGTTTATACCAGCCAAACTTGACGTTTGATCACCATACAAACTCTCAAGACCACTTACGGCAGTATTTTGGTTTGTTGTTAAATCAGTTTGTGCTGTACCATAAAGACCTTTAATTTTTTCAAGCAAACTATTATAAGGATCAGCATAAGAACCACCAGTAAGCAAAGCCTGCAGCTGACGTGTGTAATCATTCAAAACATTACGTCCACTACCGCCACCACCAGTCTTGGTTGTTAAGTCTGTTTTACCAGCATCATAACCAGACTGCTCAGTGTTGCCCAAAGAAGTATCGTAAGCACTATAGTAAGTACCGCCAGCAGCTTCAGTGTCTTTTTTAAGTTTTCTTGCATCCTTAATGCGGCTTGCATCAACACTAGACACAGGCTTGGAAACATTAACACCATAACGAGCATTGTCGTCATTCTTGGGTTTAGCAACAACTAATGGTTTACGGCCAGCAGCACGACGCTGAGCTTCGGGGGACATTTTCTTACTAGCCATGATTACGCTCCTAAAAACGGTTTCCAAGCAGTCAAAGACGCTGCTGTATTTGCAATATTACTATTCTTTTCAAACTCTAACTGATTAAACTCTGCGTTATACGCATCCAAGTTTCCAGCATCGTCAAGCTTCATCTGCTGAATATCCTGAGCAGTTCCCATTTCGTTAGTATTTATGGCATCTGTTTTTTGATTAGCAAAATCAGTTAAACCCTTGCTATAGATACCAGACTTTACACCAGGACCAGCCAAACCACGCTTAGTAAAACTGCCAACAACCCCAGGGGCGGCATCCTCAAACTGTTTGTTAATATCAAACGTTTTACGGTTGCCACGCTGCTGAGCCAAAAACTGACTATAAGCACTCTTAGCAGCTGAAGCCCCGTATTGGCTCGCCGCCTTACGCTTGCGCTGTCCATATTCTAGATAGTTAAAATTACTTGTGTCGCTCATACAGATCCTCTATATAGTGTTTATTGTTACAGTTCATTAGTTATTTCCTATACCCATACAGGGACCAAGAACCAGTATGTGTTCCATAGTCAAAAGCAATTCTTATCCTATCAAATGCCCCTGTATTGTTGCATGAGCCACCGCCTGCGTAGGAAATTGCTTCGCCAACAGAATAACCACCACCAGTAAAAGTAAGACTTCCACCACTCAATGCATACATATCATAAGACCAAATAGCAGTTGGGGAAGCAGAATCAGAGTTGCCCCAAATCCAGTTAGTTGAGTTGTTTCTCGTCCATGCAACACCTTCAGAGCCAAGATAACTTGCATAGTTCATTGCTTGGTAATAACCAGCAGTAATGTTTGATGCACCATTTCTCAAGTTTGCAGTAAAAGTTCCCATTCCTACAACATCAACTCGTCTTGTGGTTATTTGCACTTGATAATTTGTGTATGTAGAACTAAATCCAGTTATGTCAAAAGCGGTTGACGTACTAAAACTATTTGTAGTAATTAGTTCTAATGCTTGTGGATTTTGTGTAAGACTATTTGGTATTATCCACGCTGTACCATTCCATACGAGCATTTTGTCCGTGTCAGTTTCAAATATCATCTGGCCCTCATACGGAGCTGTCGGGCGTGTAGATGACGTGCAAACACCAGGGCGTAACCCAGTTGAATTATTACTAATAGCCATTACTGAACCACTTCAAATGCTGTGATTTCGGACAAACACATGTTGTTGGCATACATGTTTAATTCTCCAGTACGACCAGCGTTATCAACTTTAATATCTACACGGTAAGTTCTAGAACCTGTGCCAGCCACGGGGTCCATCCACTGTAGACACGCTTTAGTTGAGTTAACCCGTGCATCACCAGCACCGTTGTAAGTACGCAAGACAACAAGAAAATCTCTTTCACGACTGCTTACAGTTTCTATAATTCTTGCGCTTAAAGTTGTGTCTACGGCTCCACCACCGCCCGTATAAAGAGCCAATTGTGGACTTGCTACAACCCAAATTGCACTGTTTGTATGAGATTTGTTGATGGTCACAGACAAGGTAGTAGCAACATATGAGGTACTACTGGTGGTGGTGCTTGTTGCGGTAGTTGCTTCAACAATGTTTGGCAGCATCCCTGTAGATGGGGTCCATGTAGAACCATCCCACACCAACACCTTGTCCGTGTCAGTCTCATATATTTGTTGACCCTCGTAAGGCGATGCAGGTCGAGTGGTTGATGTGCATACGCCTGGTTTGATTAGCGAACTAGCACCTATTTGCTGTGAAATACCCATGATTATTGCGCCTTGATGATGTAGTTAAGAATAATAGTTGGTTGCATGTTGTCATGTGCTGACGCTGCGTTGGCAGCAGTGTTGTTTGCGTTACTCATGCTTACGGAACCCGAAATAGAACCAGCAGGAGTAATAGAAGTGTTCTGGTTTGTAGCAGTCACACCTTCGGCAATTGAATAGTTAGCAACTGCCGTTGAAAGCAGTGTGGTCATTGAAGGAATGAAGTAAGAAGTTCCTGAACCTGAGTTCCCGTAGTCACCAATCATGTATCTGTTTCCACCAACAGAACCCATGAACCTAAGCAGGTGTTCGTGAGCATTCTGTGTATGTGTATGGCTTGCAGCAGTACCACTAAATGAACCACTAAATGAAGCAGTGTTAGCATGTGAGTGAGCAGGCAAACCAGACTGTGCGCTAGTTAACGTCACATACTGTGAACCAGTAACAGTGCCCGAACTGTTAGCAATATCAAGACGGCCAGCATCCGTACCGCCCATGTTGTCTACACCAGCAATGGTGCGACCTCTCAGGTCGGGAACATTAAAAGTAGTAGACCCATCGCCAGAACCATAAACAGTACTGAGGGTGTTGAACAACGCAGGATATTCAGTACGAGACACAGCCTGACCGTAGCACAGCAACCAACCAGCAGGTGCGTTAGCACCAGCAAACGGGTTTACAACCCCAACAGGAACAGCGCCAGCAGCACTAAGAACAGCAGAAATACCCATTACAGTGTTTTATCCCAACCAACAACAGTAATGTTAACAGCGCTACCAGAATCAGAATAACCCCAAAGTCTATCGCCAGCATTTAAAACAATAGCAGTATCCAAAACAATAACATCATTACCAGCGATAGGCAAACCATGAATAAAACGACTAGATGTACCACCCGTCACCGTGTTACCAATACCCAAATACACCAGTCGATCAATAGCTGCAGTATTGCACAATATAACTTGCTTAATAACCCACACATGACTGGCTGCAACGACAGCAGCACCAAGGGCTGTGTCTGTTGCTGTCAACGTTGTTGGGTTAACCAGTCGTGTTTCTACTCTGTCACCACTTGCCATATTAAACTCCTACATCCATTAAAATAATTGCACTAAACTTAGAATCATTCATTGGATCAGTAGAAATGATCTGATTAGCCCACTGTGTACCTGTATAAACCAAAGCTTGCCCACTACTAGGAGTGGTAATCGTTACGTCCGTCAAGTCATCCAACGTTGTAGCAGGGTTGTTTGTTATCCACTGTGTATTGTAGTTTGTGCCGTCAATCTTGGAAAGAATCTGACCTGCTGTACCACCAGTAGCAACTCCAGGACCCACAGCTCCCGTGGCGCCCGTAGCTCCTGTAGTACCTGTTATGCCTTGAATACCTTGAGGACCTGTCGCCCCCGTAGGACCAGTCAATCCCGTAGGACCAGTCAATCCCGTAGGACCCGTAGGTCCTGTTGGTCCCGTAGAACCAGTAGGTCCAGTAGGTCCAGGAACAGTAGACGCTGCCCCAGTTGCACCAGTGGCACCTGTAAGCCCCGTAGCGCCCGTTAAACCAATATCTCCCTGAATACCCTGTATACCTTGTGCACCTGTCGCTCCCGTGGCTCCTGTAGGTCCAGTAAGTCCTATTGGGCCAGTTAAACCCGTAGCTCCTTGGATACCTTGAGGTCCAGTAGCACCTGTTAAACCAGTAGCACCCGTAGGACCAGTAGGGCCCGTAAGACCAGTAGGACCAGTAGCACCAACTGCCCCAGTAGAACCTGTCAAACCAGTAGGACCTGTCGCCCCTGTAAGACCTATTGGACCCTGAATACCTTGAATACCTTGAGACCCTGTTGCGCCTGTTGCTCCTATTGGACCCGAAGAGTATGACAAAGCACTCCAAGTGTTTACGCCATTACCAATCTTAAACTTACCAGTATCGTATTCGTATCCTGGTTCACCTTGTGCAAGGATGGGGTTAGCAGCAGTCCATTGTGCTGCGGTTCCTCTACGATGTTGAATTACTACAGCCATTATGCATACCCCGCATCAACTAGTGGTGTTCCACCATAAATAGAATCTGGTGCTCCACCATCAAGGTTTAAAGAAGAGAAACCATTAGGACCAGCAGGACCTGTAGGACCTGTTGGTCCAGTAGGGCCTGTAGGTAATGTCAGGTTTAATGTTTGACTTGGGAATGTTCCTGTGATAGATGCGCCAGCTGTTCCCGCAGATACAGACCCGATGTTTAGATCGTAATAGTTTGAGCTGATGGTTTGTTGTACGCCACCTAGGTAATCTTTTAATGATGTGAAAACATGCTGTAAGGTGCGTGCGTCTGCAGAACGCAACTGTTCTAGCAGCGGTGCGGTCCATCCTTGTATTGGTGGATTGTTCCTTGGTGTTTCTGTAGCCATTATTTAGATTCTAACGCAGCCAATCGTGACTCTAAAGAATCTACTTTAGCAGACAGTTCTTGTATGGCTTTTACAGCCAATGTAAGCACTGCTGATTCTTTCCACATTAAAGGAATGTATACACCTTCTTTAAGTTCGTGATGCACTAAATCTGGTAAGACTTCTGCAACTTCTTCAACAATAAAACCGTACTGGTCTTGTGTTTTCAAACTGTAAACATCTTCAGCATAATCAGTATTTACATGGCTATCTTTCCATTTGTAATTTCTTGGAATTAAAGAATTGATTATCTCTAGAGAGTCACCTATTGGGCGGATATTTTCCTTGTACTCTCTGCGTGATACAGAACTAGATGCGTTGGAACAAACATAACCGTCCGACCTTATAACCATTGCCTTAACAGATGCTGAACTGGTCAATGAAAACTCGGTGGGGAAGTTTATTGGGTCGCCACCACTTAAATATATACCTGTATGAGTAACACGGTTGTATGTGTTTAAGTCTTGGTTAGCACCAGGACCTGCAGGACCCTGAGGACCTGTGTCGCCGTTAGTTCCATTAGTTCCATTAGTTCCTGCTGGACCTGTAGGACCCGTAGGACCCGTAGGACCCGTAGGACCCGTAGGACCCGTAGGACCAGCAGGACCCGTAGGACCAGATATTGCTACACCAGCAGCAAGTTTACCAACAGTAATAGAAGCATCAGCTATCTTGGCCGTAGTAACATTCAAGTCAGCAATCTTTGCTGTAGTGACAGCCAAGTTTGCAATAGCAGCAGTAGGGGCCTGAACAGAACCATCAACTTGTACAAGAGCAGTTTCCGCAAAACTTTTTACAGATGTAAAGTTTGCGTTAACCTCGGTAGCGCTGGCTACCGTGTTGTTTGTAAATGAGTTTGGAATACTTAAACTAGCCATTATGCTTTAACCTTTCTAGGATTATACTTTAATGTGAAACTATTTACGCCCCACGTTTGTGCTGGCGAACCAACAAATTCTAACTGTACAGACTTTGCAAGTCCGACACTTCGACCATTAACAACTTGGGATCCAGGGTTTGCAGCACCCCAAGTAGCAGAACCCCAAAGAGCGTAACCCCACAACATGCTACCACCAGACGCTGGAATATCAATAACGTACTGTTTCATTTCGCCATCTTCAGCTTCTTCATAGTTACCATAAACAAAAACATTCAACTGTGAAGCAGAAGGTGTTTGTTTAACAACCAAACTAGGGCGTCTAAACATTTTATTTTGAGCATACGAACCAGCATCAAACCAGCGAGTACGGTAACGACTAGTGAACTGATTATCTGTACCAGTAACATTATCTAAAGCATTGCCGTAGTTGTCTACGGTCAATGTGTACGGCTGTGTAGGGTGAGCAACAACATGCTTAGTTGTTCCGTCTGTCTGTGTGAAAGTTAAACCAGCAGAAATACCACAACCATCGTAAGAAGAAAACATTAGCCAAGCACCAGATTCGTTTACTGTATTATCATATACAAAAGAAACGGTCGGCGTGGTTGCGCTTGTTGTTTCACTGTATGGCACCGAAACCCAAACACGACGATTAACGTAGTTGACGTTAATGGCGTTTGTTGCTGCAGAGTTAACATAACCATTAACCAAAGCGGGACGCAAAGGTTGAAACAAGTCAACAATACCATTACCATTGTAAAGCATTAAGCCATCAGGGTGTGAATAGAAATAAACACCAGATTCTGTGGTTGCAACAGAACCAGGATTTACAGCACCAACAGAACGAGACACTTCAACAACTTGAAAAGTGTCCGAATCGTAACCAAAGATAGCAAACACTGCGTCCTCCTTGAAAACAACAATATGACCAGAGAAAACAGCAAGGGCTGTAATTCCTACAGATCCAGTATTAATATCGATGTAGTCATCAGCGGCCCAGTTACCAGGAAGGTTGGGATGAGACCATCTAATACGGTTAGGATATGCTACACCGTTTTCGTTTGTAGAAGCAACAAAGATCTTGCCAGCATGGGTTACTGTGTGTTCAGCTTTAGGAAAGAACACAGCAGGCAAAGTAGGAGAAGTGTATGAGTTTTGAAACGTAGGACCAGAAGCTGTCAAAGCAGTCTTGGTGGTTCCATCCCACTTGTAAGACACACTACCAGGTCCAGTAGAAATATAAAGATCCTCACCCCAAGAAGCAAAAGAAGCACCAAAAGAAGTAGTCACAGGAATGGCAAGACTAGTGTATGAGGAACAGTTACTAGACCAAAACACGTCACCATTAGTTCCACCACCAGCAGAAGAATAAGCAGTAGACAACATCAACCTATGTGTAGAAGCAAAAAACGAATACAAACCAGCAGGGTTCCAGTTAGTAGGGGTAATAGCGGTAGTGTTAGTACGACGCATAGCTCCACGGCTAAAAATACCACCACGAGGATCAATCTCGACATTCAGCATTTTAGGTGACTCATTAGGAGCCAACTGAAACTGGTCGGCACGAAGATTCAACCCACCAGTGAAATCGTCCTGACGAAGAACTCTAAGATTAGTAGCCATTACTGACCTAGCGTTCTACCAAGAGACTGCAACCAGTAATGCTCAGATGGACGTGCAGTACCCCTAGACATAATCATAGGACGATGACCAGAAGCACGCATCATATCCTTACGAGCAAGAGAAACAGCCTCCTCAAAGGACTGTTTGTATATGCTAGCCATCTCATTATCTTCCTGACGTTTGTAAGCCTGAGATATAGCATAATAGGCAATAGCAAGATGTAAACGCTCATCACAATCAACCTCTAAGGTTGTTGTGACAAAAGGTGTATAACTTGGTTTACGATATCCACGAACAGTCAAAGCATACGCAGTGTCGGGTTTAGGATACAGCTTGATTGTTTCGCTCCACTCAGCAAAAAACAAAGGACGACTAGGTGTGTCAAAAGAACCATGCCAAACGTTCTCGGCTTCATCCAAAGAAATAACAGATAGTCTATTTCCACTAGTTGTGGTGTCCACAATTGAGACTATTTCACGCATGTCGCCATTACCAATGGCGGAAATGGCGTAGTCACGCTGACTGGCGATCGTGCTGAGCGCATAGGTTGTTTCAAGAAACGGCCAACGGCGTTCAAGATTGATTACACGCTGGAACCCATCTTTAAGATACTGATACACCAAAGCAGTTGGCAGGTCAGCAGCGTCAAGATCTAAAATTTCATAAACAAAATCTTTAAGTTCAGCAGTTGTGCTCATTCAGCTTCTTTCTTTGTGTTGGCACGTAAATGCCCGATGCAGTATTCTGTGCCTTTGGCTTTAGGGCCTTCACAGGTGTCATCGTTGGCTATGCAACGTTGACGACCAACGTAAGGCAATCCGCCAATTTGTAGTTTAGAGGTAGCAGACTGGTTTACAGGCAGGCTACCACCAACAAGGGTTCCGTATAGGGCATTAACAGTTTTAAAGGTCATACCCTATACGAATTTGTTACTTGTTTTAGTAACCCTTCATTTTGTTGGCTGCGCCACGTGTGACGCTTTTGCTTGTGCGGGAAGCACTAGCTTTTGCCGAAGCAGCTTTGTTTGCACGATTAGTTTGTGCAGCACGCTTAATGTTTGCCATTGAGCCACGACGATCACTAGGTGAAGGTGCAGCCTTTGCTTCAGCCTTACGACTTGCAGTAGCAGCCTTACGACTTGCAGAAGCCGCACGACCTTGCTTGGCCATAGTCATCATCTTGTCATCAGAAGCCTTATATGAGGCAGACACACGAGCTGACGCTGCTTTTTTAGCTGTAACAACTTTAGCCGCAGCCGCAGTTTTCTGTGTTGCCGCAACTTTAGCATTTGCTGCTTTTCGTGCAGCAACAGCATCCCTTTGGCTTTTTGCTTCTGCAGCCTTCTTG
>Ga0208974_1000131_pt1 | contig 32548 bp, 38 predicted proteins | sample GreLakmeER15MSRF_FD_187699 | JGI IMG/M metagenome (GOLD analysis project Ga0208974, IMG submission 187699) | Freshwater lentic microbial communities from great Laurentian Lakes, MI, USA - Great Lakes metaG ER15MSRF (SPAdes) | ecosystem: Environmental > Aquatic > Freshwater > Lake | place: Great... | reverse complement strand
ACAGCACAGATAAACAATTATACTGCTATGATGGTACTAGCCCATATGATGCCGCAGGATGGATTCTAGTAGGTCCAGGATACAGCGTGGTCTACGGCAAGAGTGGTGCGCTTTGGGAACAGATCAGCAACGGCACAACATTAGTCGATGTTGTTTCTATGTATCTTGATGGTACACGCACAGCGATAATCAGCTCAACAGCATTTACTCCAGCAACACCAATCACAGGATTTAGCACTATCCAAATTGGCTACAATATGAGTACCTCAAGTACCTTAGGTACTATATGGGGCACAGCTAATAATTCCAGCTATCTAGGCACACAGCCAGCGGCTAACTATTTCCGTAATAACATTAATAATAGCGGTACAGGCACACTGGCAGTTTTAAACAATGGCGGTGTTACACTTGGTAATTATCAAGTAGCTACATTATCTACTGCAAGTAATACATTAACGATTACTAACAATATTAACGGTGGTAATATCAGTGTTAAAGCTACTACAGCAGGAGTTGCTACGCAATATCTAAGCATTAATGCGGTTACGGGTGCAGTTGAAGTTGCCGCAGTTCCAACTACTACATTAGGAATTGCTACTAAAGGTTATGTTGACGATAGATTTATCAATGCTAACCTATGGGGCATTTCAACGGCAGTAACAGCACCGGCAGGCACAAGTAACACGATGATTGCTACCACAGAATTTGTATCATCAGGATTATCAGGATTATACCCATACAAGATCTATCAGAACAACAGTTGGATGTGGTTCAATGACAGTGGCACAGGCTCAGCAAATTTAGTCATTGATGGTTCTACTGTGATGACCGCTACCAGTGCTGGTGTTTATTTAGAAAATGGTGCAACAGCTAACGTTATTACGGCTAACCGAGGGGCATCAGGTGATTCTTCAGTAGCATCAACAGGTTATGTAAGAACAGCAGGCCAATGGTGGGGCAACGCGGCACATCGCAGTGCTAAGATAGTCAGCACCGCTGAACCAAATCCAGGTGTTAATGACGTAGGTTCACTAGATGGCGACTTCTGGTTCCAAATAGAAAGTTAATTAAGGCGAAAGAATGGCATATTCAATAACAACAACATCTGGTAGCTTTGTAGCTACCGTTCAAGATGCGACAATCAATACTTCTGCTACTCCACTGACTTTAATTGGTAGAGACTACGCAGGCTACGGTGCTTTCTTAAATGAAAACTTTGTGCACCTATTGGAAAATTTTGCAGCTAATTCCGCGCCTGATCAAGCAAAAAGACTCACAGGCATGCTTTGGTATGACACCAGTGTAAGTACATTAAAAGTATGGAATATTGGTGCAAACATTTGGAAACCGGTTGGTAGTAGTATCTCACAAGCAGGTGCGCCAGCAACTGGTACCGCAGGTGATCTATGGTTTGACACTACTAATAATCAACTGTATGCTTGGAGTGAAATTAGCCTTACTTGGATATTAATAGGACCTCCTAGCACACTACAAGGTTCTGGAGCCATTGTTACTACTATCAATGATTCCAGTGCCAATCCACATGTAATTATACAACTTAAAGTTGAAAATAACATTGTGGGTATAATCAGCTATGATGCTGCATTTACTCCACAGACTACATTATCTGGGTTTGCTACGATCAAACCAGGATTTAATCTAAACAGCACCAGCTCAATTGGTGCACAGTTCACAGGTGATGCTAGCAATGCATTATATCTTAACGGTGTAGCATCTAATCAATTCTTGCGCAGTGACCAAAATACCAGCACACCTTATAGTTTGGGTGTAGGCAATTTAGTAGTTGGAACAGATTTAACTATCGCATCTCAGCCCAGTGAAGTCAGCGTCCGCGGCACTACTAATCTTAAAGATATTACCTTTTATGCAAACATTGGCGGAAACACTACAACTAAATCGATAGCTATCAGTGGCAGCACTGGCAGCGTGAGTTTTGACAAGTCAGTTAGCATTACTGAAAATTTATCCGCAGCAGGAACATTATCAGTAACTGGAACTAGCACATTAACTGGGGCAGTAACGGTACAAAATAATCTATTGCCAACTACTGATAATAGTGGTAGAATTGGTCTTAGCAATCAAAAATTCCAAGAAGTCTATGCCAGCTCATTTGTTGGTAATTTAATCAACGGTAATGTAACAGCAACTACAGCAACAATATCAGGCAATTTAACAGTTAACGGTAATATCTTTATTAATACCAACGTGGTCGCTACACAAAGTTATGTGACTTCAACTATAGCTACCTCTGGTAAAAACAGCCAAGGTAACAAATACGTGTCTGCATCTCCCCCAAGTGGTGGCAGTAACGGGGATATTTGGTATCAAATATAATGTCAAAATTATATGTATGGGACAGCAACACTCGTTCACAGGTCAAAGAACTCTACGTCAACAATAGTGGTACCTGGGCCAATGTAAGATCTGCCCATGTTAATGTTAACGGTGAATGGCAACAGTTTTATCCCGACAGTATTACCACAACAACTTATAGCACTCCAGGAACATATACCTATATTATCCCGGCTGGTGTGCATTCTGCTAACTTAACCGTTGCAGGTGCAGGTGGTGGCGCTGGCGGATTTGATGGTCCTAACCCATCCCCACCAGGATTTGCAGGCAATACAGTAACAGCTACTATACAAGTTACTCCTGGAGATGTATTTACATTTATAGTTGGCGGTGGTGGCCGCGCTGGTGTACACGCTACCGGCGCTGGTGGCGGAACTGGTGGTGTTGATCCTGCCGGAACATATAATGGAGGGCGTGGTGGAAATGCAGGTCCAGTTCCTATATCAGGTGGTGGTGGTGGTGGCGGGGCTGCGACCACAGTAAGATTGGGTGCTACTCAGATAATAGTTGCTGCCGGTGGTGGTGGTGCAGGCGGTAGTGGATTATATAGTGGCGGGCAAGGCCAAGGTGCAACAGCATATAACGCAACTTCAACCGGAGCTCAAGGTGTTGATAAATCTGGTGACGGTGGTGGTGGTGGCGGTGGTGGAGCTGGGTATCCATTAGGCGGTGCAGGTGGTGCTGTAGTAGGTGGTGACAGCGGAGCATATTCGGGTATAAACGGACAAACACTATCTCCAATTGGAGCTAGTATAAGCATCGGAACTAACGGTGGCCCAGCTTCAAATCCAGGCGGAGATGGTTACGTAACCATAGCCCCGTGAGAGTGATAAATAATATAATATAAATAGGTTAGAAAAATGGCATATACAGTTACTACAACAGCAGGCGTTACCATAGCTACAGTAGCAGATGGTACCGTAAATACCACAGCAACTAGTATTACTTTAATTGGTAAAAACTATGCTGGTTATGGTATTTTCCTTAACGAAAACTACATTAAACATTTAGAGAACTTCTCTAATACTACGCCACCAAATCAACCTTTGACAGGCCAACTTTGGTATGATAATGTTAACGATATCCTTAAGGTATATAATGCTGATACCAATGTATGGAAACCAATTTCTAGTTCGATAACATCAGCAACAGCACCAAGTGCTGCTATTTCAGTAACTGGTGATATTTGGTGGGATACTACTAATGCACAATTAAAAGTATGGTCAGGGTCAGCTTGGATCACTATTGGTCCATCATACACTTCGACAGCAGGTACATCAGGTGCTGTAGTTGAAACGATATTAGATACCAGCTCAGGTAGCCATGTCGTGGTTAAATTCTACATCAGCAACAGTGCTATTGCTATCCTAAGCAAAGATGCTACATTTACACCACAAACAGCGATTTCTGGATTCAGCACACTTATCCCTGGACTTAACTTAATTAGTCAAGCAACACTAACTGGTGCACAGTTTACAGGTGCCACAACAGGTGCTAGCACACTAGGTGGATATAGTGCTAGTCAATTTTTACTTAAAGATACTCCACAAACTACCACAGGAGCACTTACACTAGGTGGCGGCGCAACTATTGGTAGTGATCTAGTATTAGATGCCAGTGGAGGCTCAGTAGCTGTAGTCCAAGAAACAACAAATAATAAGAATCTACGTTTTGATGTAAACTCAAACGGTGTGCAGACAGCATTATTAACTCTAGCGGCTTCAAGCAAACTATCAACATTTGGTGGTGCACTAACAGTTACAGGTAATTTAACAGCATCAAGTTTCAGTATATTTAATAATGCATTGCTTCCAACTAGTGCCAATGCTATTAGTATTGGATCAAGCACATTGCCATTTGCTAATGTGTTCGCTACATTCCTACGTGGTACTGCGATCACAGCGCAATATGCTGACTTGGCAGAACGCTTTGCTTCAGATATGTCATATCCAGCAGGTACAGTAGTAGCACTAGGTGGTGCTAAAGAAATTACTGCGGCTATAGAAGATCTAACAGAAGATGTATTTGGTGTTGTGAGCACTCGTGCTGCATTTTTAATGAATGGCGATGCCGGCGATGATCAAACTCACCCAGCTGTAGCAGTACAAGGACGTGTTCCTGTGCGTGTTACAGGCACTGTTAAGAAAGGTGATCGTTTAGTTTCAGCAGGTAGTGGGTTAGCTCGATCAGCTACGAGAACAGAAATCACAGCATTTAACGTCATTGGACGTAGTTTACAAGATAAAACATCAGCAGGCGAAGGCACAGTTGAAGCCATAGTCAAGCTAAATAGTTAAAAGGATTAGAGTAATATGGCATATACTGGATCAGGACAATTAATTGAAGCAACCGATTTTAACAGGTTAGCATCTACTAATGTATATACTTCGTCAACTAATGTAGGTGGAAATGTAGCTTGGGTATGGGGCACTGGATATGGTAATACCGGCTACGGTCAAAGCACAACACTTCTAGCATCAGTATCGGCAACGGCGATAATTACAGCCACACAATGGGCTGGGTTAATTTATACGACTAATAAAGCCTTAGCACATCAAAATGCAGCAACCATCGGTGGTGGACCACTGGGTGCTAATATTAATGTGGTGTCTGGAGCGACGATCACTTATTTTTCCAACGTCGCTAGCGCAGTGACACTAGTTAATAATCTACCTGGAAAACTTGGGTATTATGCACAAGGCACACTTTCAACAGGAGCTAATTTCTCTAGCACAATTTCGGCTGCCGGATCAACAACAGCACTTTCATACTCTACAACCAGAACAGTGACATTTGCCAGTGGTGATGCTGCACGTTATTTCTTCAATGCAGGCGGTAGGATCACACATGCTATTACTACTACAAATCTTAACGGTACAGCTCGAAGCCAAGACTTTGCACAGATGTTTGGAGCTAATATCGCCAGCAGTTACATACAGGCCAACCTCAGTGTTGGTAAAACCGGAACAGGTGGCGGTAACGTAACTAATTCAACAAACTTAGGCTACTATTCATTGACTACCAGCCTCCAGACACTAGCCAACGTACAACCATCAGGTCAGGCATACTCTTACAGCAATGACTGGGCAAGAGTCCAGGTCAAAACCAGTGCTCCTAGCGGATCAGCTGGTGACAATGGCGCTGTGATCACGTTTCAACTTGACGCTGCATCGCCAGCCCAAGTAAGTTCTAATTTCAATGATGCGGTCAGCGTGACTGTTAACAGTCGGATTGATATCACTCCACCAGAGACTGTATATCTTGCCAACGTCTGGGGTGTGATAGGTATTTCATAATCTGATAAATTATTAAAAGCACTCTTAGGAGTGCTTTTTTTTTAGGCTAAATTTTAGGCCGATAAATAGCTGCATGAGCGATCTAAAAAATATTACCAATCAAATCCGTCTGGCCACAGATTATCAAGTTAATAAACGCATACTGCGAGAGAAGATACAAACAGATCTTCAGATACCCTATAATGGCGGATTGTTCAAAGTTTCGATCGAACTGATATCTTTTTTAAATTCATGGGATCATGATGAATTATTTTTAGAAGACCTATATCAAAATCCTATTAAAATCAATCGAAAAGAATTACTCAATAAATGCCGTGAACATTATCAGATGGTCATGAACACATGGCACGTTCAACATGAAGAAATCCGTCGTGCAAGAAAAGTCTAAAGGCATATTATTATTTGCATTTAATACCAATGCTGTTGACTATGTTAAAATAGCCGAAAGATCAGCCCGATTGGCTAAATCTACCTTAGGTCTTCCGATCACATTAGTCACTGACTCACCTGCGACAAATACTATATTTGATCGTGTGATCCAAGTTGACAACGCACTACAGAATTACAAACCAGGACAATCAAATTATGTTTGGAGAAATGGTGATAGATATCGTGCTTATGAACTAAGTCCTTACGATGAAACTATTCTAATAGACTCTGATTATCTTATATTAGATGATTCAATCCTAAAACTTTTTGATCAGGAGTTTGATTATCGTATAATGACACACAATCAAACTCCTGATAATGCCTGGAATGAAACCATGGGGATTTTTGGATTACAATATCAATGGGCCACAGTGATTTTATTTAAGAAAACAAAAAAATCTAAGATGTTGTTTGATCTGGCGGGTAGGATACAAAGAAATTATAGATATTATGTAAATCTATATCATATCGGAAGAAGTAATTTTAGAAATGATTATGCATTTACCATCGCAAACAATATTTTAAATGGATATAATCAAGAAATGTCTGATGGGATCCCCTGGAAGATGCTGACATTTGCTAATGGAATAAGTTCATTGACAATCAAAGATACGATCATCACTGTCAAGGAACTCGATAAGGCATATCTGATTCCTAGACAAAACATACATGTCATGGACAAAAATTATTTACTAACAGACAATTTTGAAGACTTTGTGAGGACTGTATGCGAATAACACCTCATCAGGCTCATCAGGGATTTTTAACTATCGCACAAAATACTGAGATCAATTATTTAAAACTAGCGTATGTTCAGGCAATGAGCATTAAATTAACCATGCCCGACAGTTTATATGCGGTAATAGTTGATGAACATACAGAACAGCAGATAACTGAAGATCATAAGAAAGTATTTGATTATATTATTACCTTACCTCATGACTATGCTAAAGATCAAACATGGAAATTAAGTAACGAGTGGCAGGTTTTTTATCTTACTCCTTTTAAAGAAACTATCAAACTTGAAAGTGATTTAATTTTTACTCGCAGTATAAAACATTGGTGGACCGTATTCAGATTAAAAAATATAGTTTTAAGCTATGGATGCAGAGATTACGCCCAAAATATCAGCACATCTCGACATTATAGGAAGCTATTTGATGACAATGAATTACCGGATGTCTATAATGGATTAATGTATTTTCGATATAGCCAAGAAGCTAATGATTTTTTTAACTTAGCCAGACTGATATTTACCAATTGGGATCATATTCGAGATAATGTGTTGCTAAACTGTAGAGATGAAGATCCTACCACTGATGTTGTATATGCGCTGTCAGCTAAGATATTAGGCGTAGAAAACTGCACCTTACCAGGCATAGATTTTATTAATTTTGTGCATATGAAACCCAAGATCAATGGATTTAGTCGACAGTTATCTTGGCAAGAAACTGTTTTATCTGAATTAGATCTGCCAATGATACGAATTAACAATATCAATCAATATCACCCAGTGCATTATTATGAAAAATCTTGGGCCACAGACAGCATAGTCAAGGAATATGAAAATGGATTGGCAAGAAGAATTTAATCAGGCTATGAAACAATTTGGGTTCAAAGAACCCGAACCTTTGGAATTTCGTATCCATTATGATGATCATGGAAAGATAGTTATGTGTAGCATGTGTGATCATCCAGACAGTGATCAATATTTGGTGGTTGATCGTTTGGTATATGACAATTATCTTAAATATCAGGTAAACGTAACCAGAAAAAAATTAGAAAAGATTGACTTTGACATAGGAATCAGTGTAAAATTAAGAAAGAGCACCCATGGGTATGCGGTAGTTAAAAACCATGCGGGACTTCTATTAGAAAAAGATGAAATTTATAACAATATAGAATACTATGACTCAATTGATTGATATAGCAGATCTGGATTGCATCTATCTTAGCTACGACGAGCCCAAGAAGGAAGAGACATGGATTAAAATCCAAAATATGGTTCCATGGACTCAGCGTGTAGATGGAATCAAAGGTAGCGACTCCGCACATAAAGCCGCCGCCGATGCTAGTAGTACTGATCGCTTTGTATTGATAGACGGTGATAATATACCTGACTCAGAATTCTTTAATCTGCAATTAACATTAGATGACAATAATGCAAACAAAGTATTCCGGTGGAAGGCCCGCAATACGATAAATGGACTAATGTATGGCAACGGTGGATTAAGTTGCTGGACTAAGGAATTTATCTATGCTATGAAAACACATGAGAACACAGACGGTAGCGAAGCCAATGATGTAGAGTTTTGTTTTTACCCTGACTATTGGGCCATGCATGATTGCTATTCAACTACCTATCCCAATGCCACACCATTCCAAGCATGGCGAGCAGGATTCCGAGAAGGGGTTAAGATGTGCTTAGAGCGTGGCAAGCGTCCTACCTTACAAGAATTTGAAAATAAAGTTGTTAGTCGTAACTATGATCATTTGTGTATTTGGCAAACTGTTGGTGCAGATGTTGACAATGGCTTTTGGAGTATATATGGTGCACGCTTAGGCACATGGATGACCATGCTAAACAAAGGATGGGATTATCGACAAGTACAGGATTTTGATGCCTTAGCAGAATTATGGAAAGAGTTTAAGAATGATACCTCGGACCATTGTACCAGCATTGGTAATCAACTAAGACAAAAATTAAGTCTACCTATCGTAGACATGGATGCAGAAGAAAGTAAATTTTTTAAACATCACTACAAGAGTGTGTTTAGAAATAAAGGAGTGATGGAACGTGAGTAAAAGTGAATTTATGAATGCAGCAGAAGAGATGAAAGACAAATTAGGGCATAGTCTGTGTTTGGCTAAATGGCAACAAGTAAGCCTACATTTGCCCACAGGACTTAATAATAGTTGTTACCATCCTCCCTTGCATGAGATTGATGTACACCCACTAGAGTTTCATCCTGGGGCCTTACATAATACAGCATATAAGAAAGAACAACGTAAGAAGATGTTAGAAGGTGAACGTCCTAGAGAATGCAATTACTGTTGGACCATGGAAGACGCCGGACATTTAAGTGATCGGCACTATCGTAGTGGTGAGCCCTGGGCCGCTGAACACTATAACAATATTGTAAATCAACCATGGGACGCAGATGTTACTCCTAGCTATGTAGAAGTAAACTTTAGCCATGGCTGTAATCTAGCCTGTAGTTATTGTAGTCCACAGTTCTCAACAACATGGGGTAAAGACATTGATCGTTGGGGAGCATATCCTACAAAGAGTCCACATAACGATCCCATGCATTTCAAAGGTCGTCGCCAACCTATCCCTGTGCGTGAAAACAATCCTTATGTAGAAGCATTTTGGCGTTGGTGGCCAGACTTATACGGTAGTCTTAAACACTTCCGTATGACTGGTGGCGAACCATTAATGGATAAGAATACACACCGTGTGTTTGATTATATCTTAGCCATGCCAAAGAAAGATCTACATGTTGATGTTACAAGTAATTTTAGTGTAGAACCTGAACTGTTTAACAAATATCTGGACAAAGTTAAACAACTATGTGAGGGTGAGCGCATCGAACACTTCATGCAGTATGTGAGCCTAGACACGGGCAATCATGATCATGCGGCTTATATCCGTCATGGCCTTAGCCCAAGTCGCTTACATAGTTATGTACACAAATATCTGACAGAAGTTCCTAATCGCAACAGCTTAACATATATCATCACAATGAATAACCTTAGTATCTTAGGCCTTCAACAGTTACTAGAACATATACTTGAACTACGTAAGCTGTATAGCACCGAATACCAACGTGTTTGGTTTGATACTCCTGTGTTGAGAACACCTAGCTGGCAAAGCCTACAGATACTTCCAGAAAGTTACACACGTATCTTAGAGAATGTAGTTAAATGGATGAAATTAAATCGTCTAGACGAGGCTAGTGATCGTTACGATGGGTTTAAAGACTACGAAATCCAACGCTTAGAACGTGATCTTGATTGGATGAAGAAAGGTAAGAAGTTAAACGAAAAGTATCTACACGATACACGTGCTGATTTTTATCGTTTCTTCAATGAGTATGACAAGCGTAGAGAAACAGATTTTCTAGCAACGTTTCCACAGATGAAAGATTTTTGGCAAGAGTGTAAATGGCATGCCGAAAATAGCTAACGAAACCGATCTACAGTACAAACGCAGAGTTATAGATATTAAGTCTGCTAGCTTCTGTGGAGCCAAATGGTACAATGCTACTATATGGTTAGGGTCAGGACAGACTACTAGTTGTCATCACCCCTTACCGCATCAGGTAAGTGTAGAACAGGTAATGGTAAACCCTAAGGCCCTACACAATACACGCGAAAAGAAAAATGATCGCGCATTGATGCAAGATGGACTACGTCCTAAAGGTTGTGATTACTGCTGGAAAATTGAAGATATGCCAAATCCAGTGGATGTTGTTAACCCGTCAATCAGTGATCGTGTTTATAAAACAGTTATATATGAGGATAAAGATTTAGATGAAGCTTTCAATACTCCACCAGAACAAGACGTTAATTTACAAACCTTGGAAATTGCTTTCGATCGCACTTGTCAGTTCGCTTGCAGCTATTGCAATCCTGCTTTCAGCACTACTTGGGTTCGTGACATTCATCGCAATGGACCATATACCAACTTGGTTTCCGATGGTCGCAACCATTTTACTCACACTCATGATAGTAGCCAACTTTATACTATCAATGACGTTAATCCCTACGTTGAAGCCTTCTTCAAGTGGTGGGAGTCAGACCTACACAAGACGCTCAAAGAACTACGAATCACAGGAGGAGAGCCACTCATGTCAGGATATACCTGGCGACTCATCGAATGGTTCAAAGATCACCGAGGCGAGAGTAAAACACGGCTTGCTATAAACAGCAATCTAGGATTTGAACAAGATAAATTAGAGAGATTATTAGATGCTACAGAAGATATTGAGCTGGATCTATACACCAGCAATGAAAGTATTGGTAGACACGCAATTTATATACGTGATGGTCTGGATTGGGATCAATGGACTAGTAATTTGGTATATCTATTGGATGGTAGAAAACTGCGTGGCCTTCATGTCATGTGTACCATAAACGCATTATGTCTAATTAGTTTACCAGAGTTCCTGTGGAAGATAGTTGAACTTAAAAAGAAGTATGGTAAAGATAGTATTAACTTTAGTCTTAATATCTTACGCTTTCCTAGTTTCCAAAGCCCATTGGTATTACCATTAGAAGTGCGTGAAGAATGTATTAGCCAATTATTGCCGCTTGGTAATCTCAGTGTAGATACATTACATGAATTTGAAATCAACCAAGTTGGTAGGTTAGTTAGTTATTTGAAAGAAGTTGATAGCCCACATAGTGGTGCTATGACAAACAGTATCCTACAACGTGACTTTAAGAACTTTTATGAGCAATACGATCAACGTCGTGGTAAAGATTTTAGACATACATTCCCACAATTAGCTGAGTGGTATGATACACTATGAGTCGAGAAAAAGAATACTACGAAAATCACAACTATCATACACGCAAGCCTGTGTATATAGATGAAAACGATCTGCGCAAGGATCAAATTGAAAGACTAACTGCGAGTGATGTATTCTGCATGATACCATGGATCCATATGCATGCTTTTCCAGATGGCCGTGCCTATCCTTGCTGTCTTGGTGACGATAAGTATCCTATAGGTAACTTTAAACAAGACAGTATGGAAGTTGTATGGAATGATGATGCTTATAAAACTATGCGTAAGAACATGCTGGAAGAAAAATCTTGTAAAGAATGCACTAAGTGTTACGAGCAAGAAGCGTCAGGATTTATGAGCATGCGTAATAGTACTAATAAGAACTTTGGTCAGCACATTGCTCTAGTAGATCAGACTAAAGAAGACGGCACGTTTGAAGATTTTAAACTACGCTACTACGATATACGTTTTAGTAACTTGTGTAATTTTACCTGTCGCACTTGTGGTGGTTGGTTTAGTAGCAGTTGGTACGCAGAAGAAGAACAACTTTATGGTAAACGTAACTATCCTAAAATTATGTTTGCTGGCCGCACAGAAACAGACATGTGGGAACAGTTAGAACCACATATACAATATTTAGAACAGGTATACTTTGCTGGTGGCGAACCTATGATGATGGAAGAACATTATCGTATACTTAAAGAACTTGTCAAGCGTGAGATGTTTGATGTTAAACTGATTTATAATACAAACTTTAGTCGTTTGACACTTAAAGATGACAACGTCTTAGACCTTTGGCGACTCTTTAAGAATGTTAGCATTGGTGCTAGTTTGGATGGTATGGGTCCGCGTGCTGAGTACATACGTAAAGGTACTCGTTGGGATCAGATTGAACGCAATCGTGCGCAGATGATTGAGGCGTGTCCTGACACAGACTTTTATGTTAGCTCAACAGTTAGTTTATATAACATCTTGCATGTCAGTGATTTTCACAGAGATTGGGCAGAACGTGGCTTGTTAAAAGCACAAGATTGGAACATCAATATCTTGCAAGGTCCTGAACGTGATCGTATTGATGTGTTACCACGGTATTATAAAGATCAAGCCATAGATAAAATAAATCAGCACATAGAATGGCTTAAACCATTGGATCATCTTAAACGTGCAGTCAGTGGATATCAGGGTATAATTAATTTTATGCAAGATGATAAGAGTCACCTATTAGGCGAGTTTTTCCGCGTAAATGATACCCACGATGAGTATAGGAAAGAAAGTTTTGAAACAGTATTTCCAGAATATAAAGATTTAAGAAGTTATGCCACTACCTGAGAAAATTTGTATATTGCCTTGGATCAGTATAGAAACTAGTCCTATAGGAACTGCAAGACCATGTTGTCTTGCTAAGGATGAAATTACATATCACGACGATTTAGGTATTGAACAAAAATATAATCTTAATACACATACCTTAGAAGAAATTTATCATAGTCGTTATATGCAAATATTGCGCAGAGATTTTCTTTATGGGCATAAACCAGCAACCTGTCAACGTTGTTGGAATGAAGAAGCCGCAGGTCGGGTAAGTAAACGTATTAATAGTAAAATACGATTAAAAGAATATGTTGATCAGATTGAATTCCACAATCTTGACCCTAATCAGCTGTGGTTCATCGACCTTAAACTAGGAAACATCTGCAATCTTAAATGTCGTATCTGTGGTAGTTGGTCGAGTAGTAAATGGGCCAAGGAAGAAATAGATTATATACCTGGTATAGATCGTAAAACCCACCTTGCTTATACATATCTCAAAGATGGTGCTTGGCCAAGAGAAAACCCACAGTTTTGGGATAATTTAAAAACACTATTACCTAATATCAAATATTTTGAATTCACTGGTGGTGAACCATTCCTAATAGAACAACACTTTGAATTATTGCGCTACGCAGTTGAACAAGGATATAGTAAAAACATTGAAATACATTATAACACCAATGGTACTGTATTCCCAGAACAAGCAGAATTATGGAATAATTTTAAACATGTTGAAATAGCATTTAGCATTGACAATACGGGTGCTCGCTTTGAGTATGAACGCTATGGTGCAGATTGGAACGAGGTCCAGGAAAATATTTCTAAGTTTACTGCTATGCGCAGTAGTAAAATATCAACTCAACTCTGTACTACGATGAATATACAGAATGTCTACTATCTACCAGAGCTATGTGAGTGGATTTCAACACAGACATTTGATCATGTTTATTTTAATATGTTGCATGATCCTTGGCACATGTGTATCAGTAAGATGACCAGGCAAGCACAAGCCCTGGTTATTACTAGATTAACTTCACATGAGTTTATACCCAAGTTTAAAGCAGAAGTTTTGCGTATAGTACAATTTATTAAGAACGGCGAAGGTAGTGATGGCCAAGAATTTTTGCGTAAAATGCAAACTACAGACGAATATCGTAAGCAAAGTTTTTTAGACACACACACAGAAATAGCAGAGGCGATGGGATATGAGTAAATCTAAATATAATACAACATGGATTCATGATGTAAAACCTGAAAATTATGATGAAGAGGATCATGATATGGCATGGAAAAGACAAGAATATAATGTGCCATCTTTAAAAACACAGCTGAAAAATACCTGCACTATTCCAAAAAATAATCTAACACTAGATTTTAAAGGTAGAGTATTCAATTGTCGTTGTTCAGGCCATGTACCATTTACCATGGGATATGCACATGAATTTAATACATTTGAAGATATATTTAATTCACCTAAATGTTTAGAGCATCAAAAATCTGTAAGCGATAAAAAATTTATTTATTGTGTTACGCAATTCTGTGGCATAGAAGGAACCGAATATCAAGAACAACGTCCAGATGGAATCTATGTAACATTAGAGATGGATTTTAGTTGTAACTTTACTTGTCCTAGTTGCCGAACAAGAATGATATTTGTCACTGATCCTGAAATGATAAGTGGTTACGAAAAAGTTACAGAAAATCTGATCAAGTGGATTAAATCTACAGAAAAAAAAATATATGTAGAGTTATGCGGCGGTGAGCCCTTCGCTAGCATATACTATAAAAATTTAATTAGGCAATTAATACAATATAAAAATGTTGTGTTAATGATTAGAACCAACGGGTCATTGCTATTAAAAAATGCTGACATAATTGAAAATCACCTTGATCAAATAAATCTATCCATTAGCATTGATGCAGCATCTAAAGAAGTCTATGAAACTGTCAGACGTGGCGGTAACTGGGAAAATTTAATTGAAAATCTAAACTATGTAAAATATTTAATTGACAACAATCCAAATTTTTGTGTTGATTCAAGGTATACTATACAAAAAGAAAATCTCATTGATGTTATACCTTTTTTAGAATTTTCAAAACATTATGGTATATGGGCTAATTATGCAGTCATGGAAGACTGGGGAGTTTGGATTGATCAATATGAAGAAAATTGTGCTCATCTTCCATCTAGTACTGTTTACGAAAATTTTTTAAACATTGTGAATGATCCAATTTTTCTAGAATATAATGTAAGTGTTGATAATCTTAAATATTGGGGTAATGTAAAAAATAATGGAAAAGCCTAGTACATTATGTTTAGCACCCTGGGTACACACATACCTAAGTCCGCAAACTGAACGCAGAATGTGCTGTGCGAGTCGTGAACCTGCACAGAACTTTACGCAGTATATAGATACCAGTTCAGGAACAGGCACGTATATTCCTATTAGCTTAGAAGCGCATTGGAACAGCGATCATATGAAGTCAGTGCGCCGTCGCATGATGGCGGGTGAAACCTTGCCTGAATGCGAAGTTTGCAATGACAAATTGCTCAACACAGACGTTTACCGTAGTTATTTTAATTCTATGTTTGGCGATAAGTATTCTAGTATATGGGACACAACAGACGCAGAAGGGAGTACTACTATGCGGCCTGTGAGTTGGGATTATCGTTTTAGTAATCTCTGTAACTTTAAGTGTCGTATGTGTGGTGATATGTTGTCTAGTGCATGGGAGTCTGAGCAAAGACAACATGACATGATCAATTGGGAAGATCCAAAGAATAATTGGATGCGCCCTGAAATCAAAAAACAAATTGAACAGTTCCAAGATACACAGATAGAACGTGAGTTCGCACTTGCAGTCGAGAACCATCAAGTAGAAGAAGTATATTGGGTAGGCGGAGAGCCCCTGATGTATGAACAACATTGGCGTTATATGAAGCGCATTGTTGAATTAGGAGATGGGAAAAATGTCTATGCTCGTTACAACACAAACCTCAGCCGTGTCACTTACCGTGGGACCAATCTGTATACTGATATTCTTAGCGGGCTTCGTGATTGGCAGATATGTGCAAGTCTTGATGGTACGGAAGAAATTGGAGAATATATCCGAACAGGTCTCAGCTATACGCAGTGGCTTGAAAACTTTAAGGCGGGTCTTAGAGTCGCTACGCACCGCAGACAGATGAGAATTGACTTTACTCTTACCCTTCCGGGTATGTTTGAAGTCGTTAAGATACAAGAATTAGCACGTGAATTAGATGTAGATGTCCTGGCTAAAGTGGTGTTTAGTTTTAGTCCAGACATTATCCTAAGTCCCTTGGCACTACCAAAAACAATTCTACACCCATGGTTGGATGAACTAATATCAAAAACATCTGGTGCCCTACAAGATATACTAATCCAGCTTAAACTACGCCCAACCTTTTCTGACCAATGGCCTGACACATATAAAGAATCGATTGCAAAAGGCAAAGCTCGTGTGCTACAATTAGAGAGTATCCGTCAAGATAAACTCACTTTGGCCAATATTCTATTAGAAAGGAAATCTGCTTTTGAGTGGTATCAATCAATCAATTAAGGTAACATTAAGGAATCCATTGGATTACAAGGATCTATTGGACTATTATATCGTACCAAATGATCATCAGTTAGCTAAAGATTGGGTCGTGGCACTTAAAACTGCGCTACAGAATAAAAAACTCATTGAAAAGAATTTTTGTTTTTTAGGTTTTCCTAAAACTGCTCGCACATTGGAATATCTGTGCGATGAATTAAATTTGGCTGTTGAAACTATTAATCGTTTTGATTTTACACAATACGGGTTAGATAATTATATCATCGAAGAATGGTTCCACCCTAACACCGTGCGTTTTCCTGACACATATACAGTAGAAGGCACTGTAATGTCAGAGGATCTTAGAGTCTGCAGAAGGCACTTAGGTCTTGAACCTAAACATACAGTATTAAATCAACTACATAATCACTTTGAACGACTACAGGGAACTGTAAATCATTTAAGCCCGTATTATAAAGTTGCTGATTATGATACCAAATACGCTATACGACAATTAAATAACATCTGCCACGAGATGGAAAATAATATTTTAAGTCAGCGCAAGGCATTGGTAAGCCCATCCTGGATACGCCCAACACAAATTACTACATTTTTGACAGCAGATCGTCATCAGTTAACTGACGAACATAGACAAGGATTTGTTACCAATGGATATGATCGTAGATTCGCTCATGTTTATATGCATTGGACACAAATAGGTAAAACTTATTTTGAAGTATGGCGTGATGAAGGAGCTCCTAAATTAGATTCTACAGTATGTGAAGCAATTACTAATTTAGAATATTACAGCGGAGAATTTAACGTTGAGTGGGGTAAAGATGTTACACTTGAAATGGGGCATCCTTGGCATAATAAAGAACAGCAACAGTTCAAAGATTGGTTAGTTGACAATAATTTAGATCCCAGTGATGCTAAACTTAGTCTAGGATATTTACCGTTAGGACATGTAGATCTCCTGCGTAGTTTTGGTACTACAGACATGTTTGCCATATGGGATCAATTGAGCCAACATCTTGACGTCTATAGTATTGAAGTTGACGGAATTAAAAATACATTTGATTATTGTTGGACTGATAACAATTATGCTAAACAACAAATCGCAATGATGAGGCCAGGATATGATTTTAGTAGCCGGAGGTGATAGCATAATATGGGGTAGCGAGCTTGCTGACAGCCTACATGGTGGACCTGGTGGAAACAGCAAGAATACATTTACCGCACTACTGGCCGGTGATGAATATCATTGCTCAGCATATCCTGGTATAGGCAACAAGCAGATCTATTCTAGGATACGTGATGATCTAACTTGGATGAAACACTGTAAAGTTGTAGTGTGCTGGACTTGGCCTGGCCGTGATAACGAACTTGACAGCGATAAATGGATCATAGGATTACAGCAATATCTAAAATTTCATAATTATCCTTACTTGTTTACTTGTGTGGATAATTGTGTAATTACTGATAATCCAGAGATTGATTGGGACCAATGGTATCTGTTTCCATCAGGACAAGGAGCGGATCAAACTGAAACACCAAGAGGATTTTATCAATGGGCAGTTGAAAATAAGTATACAGTAGGGGCTGATGGGCATCCGTTAGAGCAAGCCCATCAAGATGCAGCAGAATTAATTAGGGAGAAATTTAATGAGTTGGTTAAAAAATCTATATAATCGAATCAAGTTAGAAATAGTGTATCGAAAAAAATTAAAAGAGTTACGTAAAAGAGATCCATTCATTTACAAATAATGCGTTTATTAGCAGTTGGTGACAGTTTTACCTACGGGGAAGAACTAGCAGATCGTAATTCTGCTTGGCCTTTTGTGTTGGGTAAATTAATAAATTATTCTGTAACTAATTTAGGATTGCCTAGTAAAAGTAACAGCTACATAACAAGACAGGTAGTAGAAAACGCACTCGAATATGATTTAATTGTTATTGCTTGGAGTCATTTTGCTAGACTGGAATTCGCTGATTCTGTTGGTACATATGAAATTTGGCCTGGGTGCAGTAGATATCAAGCTGAATTTTCAAAATGGCGCACGCATATAATTGACTATATCACTTTACACCACAACGATAAACATTTATATACACAATATTTAATGAATATAATCCTATTACAGTCTTATCTAAAACAACATAATAAACGTTATGTGATGTTAGATGCATTTGGTAATACTAAAGTTAGGAATTTAGATACGGGATTAGCACAGCAGATCGAACAAACATGCTATATTGGTTGGCCCGATGATTCGATGATGGAATGGACCTACGGATCACCATCGGGTGCTAACGGGCATTTTTTAGAAAAAGGGCACGAAATAGTAGCTGGAAAAATTTATGAACATATTAGGTATCTCGGCTGGATTTCATGATGCAGGCATAGCTCTCATCCGTGATGGTGAGATAGTATTTGCTGGTCATGCAGAACGCTATAGTAAAAAGAAACACGATAGTGAGCTTAATCGTGAGATTCTTGCTGACTGTTTCGTACACTGCGGCATACCAGATCGTATCGCCTATTATGAACGTCCTTGGTTAAAAAAAACACGCCAAATCTATGCTGGACAATATAAAGATTTATTTGACTCTAGTATCGAATATAAGATACGTAAAATTTGGCCAAATAAAAATCCACCAGACATCGAATACCACGGACACCACAAATCACATGCCGCCGCGGGATTCCAAACAAGTCCATATGATCGTGCTACTGTAGTTGTAATTGATGCTATAGGTGAATGGGACACAGCAAGTATTTGGTCAGCTGAATATGTCAACGGCAAGGCAAAATATAAAAAACTATGGAGCCAGAAGTATCCACACAGTCTGGGCTTATTCTACTCAGCTATGACTAAACGTGCTGGACTAAAACCTCTAGATGAAGAATACATCCTGATGGGTATGGCTGCCTATGCAGACTATGATGCTAATATGTACGGTGATTTTTTAGAGAACGCACATGACTTAAAATTCCGCCAAAATCTACACGTTGGTTGCGATGAGTATCGCCCTGGTGTGACTGATTTTGAGATAGCCGCCAGTGCTCAGTATACATTAGAACAATGCCTACATCATATCATGTTACGTGCTGAAGAAATAGGAAAGAGTCGCAATTTAGTCTACATGGGGGGAGTCGCTCTTAACTGTAAGGCTAATGATCTAATAGGAGCATACTTTCAAAACATTTGGATTATGCCTAATCCGGGCGACTGCGGAAGTAGTTTGGGTGCCGCGGCATTAACATATGGTAAGAAATTAAATTGGCAGAATGCATATCTAGGAACAGATATACCAGGTCCATATCCTGTAAAAGATTTAATCAGTGAATTGTTAACTAATAAAATAGTTGGAGTCGCTAGTGGGAGAGCAGAGTTTGGCCCTAGAGCATTGGGTAATCGTAGTTTGTTAGCAGACCCACGTGGGGCTGATATCAAGGAGCGAGTAAATGCAATCAAACAAAGACAACAGTTCAGGCCATTTGCACCCGTTATTTTGGAAGAGGTATGTAAGGAATATTTTGATATGCCTACTGGCTGGCCTAATAGCAGGTATATGCAGACAGTCGCTTATTGTCGGCAGCCTGATCTTTATCCTGCCATCATTCATGCTGACCGTACAAGTCGTGTGCAAACTGTTGCCGCTGATGGGTCGGGAATAAGGCAACTGCTAGAAGCATGGTTTGAGTGGACTGGTTGTCCTATGCTGTTAAATACTAGTCTAAATATCCGCGGTGAGCCCATGGTCAATGACCGTAGTGATGCTGACCGTTTTGAAAAATTATATGGAGTTCGAGTGTTATCATGAAAATATTAATCATGGGATTGCCTGGCAGCGGCAAAACTACCCTGGCTGAAAAATTATTCAATGAGCTATTAAAGAATCATCACACTGAGTGGGTCAATGCTGACGAATTACGCAAAGAAACCAATGATTGGGACTTTAGTGAAGAAGGTCGCCTACGTCAAGCATTGCGTATGCGTGCTATTGCTGATCGTGGAGTTAAATCTGGATTTGTAATGATCTGCGATTTTGTCTGCCCTACACCGGAATTGCGTGGAGTATTCGACGCTGACATGATTATTTGGATGGACACGGTTAAGAGAAGCGAATACAAAGATACTAATGCTATTTTCCAAAAACCTACTGAAGAAGAATACGATATAAGGATAGATGAATTTGCTAGTGACAAGTGGTCAGAGACTCTGGCGGATTTAATCCATATGTTGCTACCGTAATGTATGACATCTTTATAATGGACTTAGGCGGACATGATGCTAATGTTGCGACATTAGCTGAACGTTTCCCACATGCTAAAATTGTCCGCTACTATGATAATCATCTAGATACGATTAAACGCTGTACTGCTCGAGCTCGCACACCTTGGGTCTGGGTTTTAGCTAGTTGCTGTGATTACACTGACTTTGATTTTGAGTATCGTGCAGTACCATGGGAAGCCTATCAATTACATTGTTGGCACAGTGGTTACGAAAAGTTTGGTGATACGTTCTTAATCAATGTAGATGAATTCAAGGCGCAATGGGACATAGCCCTATTAGAATGGTATAAAGAAGTCAATTGGCACTATCCTGGTGTGCCTAGATTACCGTGGCCTGTATTAGAAACTACCACAGAAGATGTCACTACAGAACTTAAAAATTATAAATTTGACTCACCTTATGTTTGGATTAATCAAACTGTAGATTTCCATCCTCCACTGTGGAATAAACGTGCCTTTTACAGTTTCAATGATGCAGGTAGTATCAGTATAGCCCCACGTGACATTCAGGCACATTTAGGTAAACAAATCTACGATTATCCTTACATTATCAAGCAAAAACAGGAGTATTTGACACCTACGTTGCTGGATATTATCTACATCAGCAACGGCGAACCTGAAGCAGAACGTTGGTATGAACATTTGGTTAAGACCTGCGGACGTGTAGTTAAGCGAGTGATAAATGTCGATGGTCGTGTGGCTGCATATAAAACGGCTGCTGAATTAAGTACTACACCTTGGTTTTTTACTGTTTTTGCTAAACTAGAAGTAGTATCCGAGTTTGATTGGACATGGCAACCAGATTGGTTACAAGAACCTAAACATTATATATTCAACAGTCGTAATCCGGTAAACGGATTAGAGTATGGTCACATGGGTGTTATTGCTTATAATCGCCAATTAGTATTAGATACAGACGATTGGGGATTAGACTTTACTCTGAGTCGTGCCCATGCAGTGATTCCTCGTGTGAGTGCTGTTGCTCATTATAACACCACACCAGAACTAACGTGGCGCACTGCATTCCGTGAAGTGTTGAAACTGTCAGATGATGTAGTTAAAACAGGCAGTGTGGAAAGTGATTATCGCCTAGATACTTGGTTGACTGTGGCAGATGGTGACCATGCTGAATTTAGTTTATTGGGTGCTGCTGATGCTGTTGATTATTACAATAAGGTCGACGGTGATCACACGGAGCTAATGCGGAGCTTTGAATGGGCGTGGTTAAAAGACTATTACGCTAAGAGATACTCTGTTTGATAGCATCAACAATATATTCAACTTCGTAATCTTCTAATTCTGGATAGATAGGTAAACTTAAACAAGTGCGACTAAACTGTTCAGCACCGTTTAATATCCCCACATCATTGTTAACATATGACACAGGATGTAGATGCAATGGAATAGGATAATTTATTTTAGTTTCGATGCCTTTATCGGCTAGATCAATATTCAATACATTACGGCTCTGATGGTGTACGACAAACTTACTCCAAGCATGTTCTACGTTTGGATCTATAGGTATCAATTCTACGTAGCCATCTAATTCAGTAGTATAGTATTCTGCTATTTCAGTACGGCGTGCTTGCCACTGATCAAAGTATTTTAATTTAACCAACATCTGAGCACAGTCTGCTTCTGACATTTTGCTGTTAGTGCCGGTGACATTGTGAGCTAAGGTCTTGCCATTATCACGGTAACTACGAAACAGTTCAGCATGATCTAGATCATCAGTTAAAACCATGCCACCTGATCCATAGTTGTTTAAGTTCTTAGTAGGATCAAAACTTAAGATACTAATATCACCTAGTTTGCCACTGGGCACTCCGCGATAGTAAGCACCAAAACTCTGTGCGGCATCTTCGATCACAGGTATCTTGCTATCAGCAAATATTTCTTGATAGGTGATTAACCGTTCTTGATCAAGTATGTTACCAAATAGATTAACATACATCATAGCACAGATATTACTTGCATGTAATGGGATAGTATTAAGATCCATCAATCCACTAACGGGATCTACATCACAGAACGCAGGATCGTAGCCAGCTTCTAATACTGAATTAACCGTGGCGACATAACTTTGGCCAGGGACTAAAACATTGTACTTGTCTAATTTAGCATGATCATTTAAGGCGTGTAGAGCAAATATAAGAGCCTGGGTACCACTGCCAACTGCTACAGCATACTTGCGTTCAGTCATCTTAGCGATGGTCTGTTCAAAGAGTTTAGTCCTAGGACCATCTAGCACCTGGCCAGATGCATAGACTAGATCTGTAACATCTAAGATCTCTTCACGTAGATTGTTGTATTGTCTATCTACGCCAAAGAATGGGATTTTGGCTGTACCAGTCATAATACCTTTGAAAACCTTGTTCTACATTTACTTGAGGACTGTAACCTAGATCACGCTGTGCCCGCATAATACTTAAACGACCACGTTTAGGAAAACTTAGGTCACGTGCCGCTACTTCTAAACTACCTTGCCCTGCAATCTTAATAGCAAGTTCTGCGGCATCTTTGAGATTCCATTGACGATCTTCACTACGTGTGATGTTATAGATATTACCATTGGCTCGATCTAATGTTGCAGCAAGGACGATACCCTGAGCAGTATCTTCTACATAGGTAAAGTCTAAGATTTCATCGGGGCCATTTACTTTTAATGTTTCGCCACGCATGGCTTTAGTTACGAACTTACTAACTACACGATCTTCAACGTCCCATTCACCATATACAGCACTTGGACGAATGATAGTGTAATTAAACGCACCTAGACGATGATAGTCTTCTACTAGTTTCTCTCCCATGAGCTTCATGATTCCATATTGACCTTGCGGTTTACATGGATGTGCTTCTAATACATCAGTATTAAAGTCACCATAGACCATACTGCTGGAAATATAAACAAACTTTTTAATAGAATGTTTTTTGCTTGCTTCTAATAGATTAATCAATCCGTTTGACATTACATCACTGGCTAGTAAAGGATTCTGTTCAACTACTTTCTGACGTGGAAAGCTAGCCATGTGTATAACCACTTCTGGCTTGTATGTTTTGAATATAGTATCTACAAATACCCCTTCACGGATATCAATCTTTCTTACTTGAGCATTGATACGTTTAAGGCGATTGTCTACCAAATAGGTTAATTCTTCTTTAGGAATAAATCCATAGTCAGTACAGGTATCAATGACGATACATTCATGACCTTGCTGTTCAAGGATGCGAACAACATTGTGCCCTATAAATCCAGCACCACCTGTTACTAAAACTTTCATTTTAATGCTCCATATATATCTTCGACCTGATGTAAGGTATTTGATTCTAATAATTTGTACAATTCTTGGGTGTTATTGGGAAATTTCTCTAACTGCCAAGTTTTAAAATTCAAACCATATCTATAGATCATTTCGTGCTGTATTATTGCTTCTTCCCATAGACTTAAATTATATTTGCTAAGATCATAATGATAATCTTTAACAATACTTTCACATATATGACTAAGATTCCAACTAAATTTTAAAATATTTAATTGTTTTTGTTGCCATTGTTTGTATATGGGAAACCAAGAGATTAATCTTTCATTTTGTATTTTAATGTCCAGATATTCCATTATCTTAGTCAATACATCTTCGCCGTTATACCATAATTCTTGTGCATCTAAATAAAAATGAGATTTTGAAAAATCTGCATTAATGGTCCAATCGAGATATTTGTGTGGTCTGATATTTAATGCTATAAATTCTCTTCTATCTGGTATACTATCCATTTTTAAAATATTTTTCCAATAGTCATACGAGTTCTTAAAATATGTTTGGAGGAACCGTTCGTGTATTTCTTCTACAGAATTCAATGTGAACAATCTAGTTTCTAATGATCTCGGTGTATTAGTATAAACAATTGGGGTAGTTAATTTAATATAAATCGTTGGAATTGAATGTTGGATTAAATAATCCCATAATTTTGTATAATCGTCTTCTGATCCGTTTAACGGAAAAGAATAAAAAGATAATATATTGGCTGTTTGTAATTTTTGTAAATCTTGTACTGCTGTCGAAGTTTCTGCATATCCACAAGGATGATTTTTCTGATGGCCGTGCGCATTTACGAGGGTCAATGGATTAGTTACTAGATCAATCCATCCCAAATTTAGATTATAAAATTTATTAGCACCCGAAAGCCAATGGATACTCCAATCTAAAAAAGTGCCCCCTAAAGTACCATTACAGGTTATGGCAAATAATTTATTATCTACCACGACCAGCTGACTTTTTAGTAGGTTTATTTGTAGTAACCTGTGACTTCACAGGCGCACCTTTGCTATCAACCTTGCTACCTTTTACACCTTGTTGCTGTTGTTGTTTCTTTTTTTCCAATGCGGCTTTTAAAATATCATAACTCATTTTCTGCTTCTCCCCATTTTAAACTATAGTAAGTTAAATCTTTCTCGTTTAGATAACTCCAAATTGCTATCTTCCAACCGTAGGTGCGACTATTTGGCTGTATAGTAAACTCTAATTGCTTGTAGCTATTGGCCATGAGCCAACGACCTTTGTCAGTCTTTTCAAAAGCCAGTATAGGTTCTGCGGCATAGATCTCAGGATCTTCAACATCACCCATTTCAATGGTGTGAACGATGTATTTCATCTGCTATCTCAAAATAAAATTCTTCACAGTCAGTCCAAGCTGGGCCTAAATTATTGTAGGTCTTATTAGCTATACCATAACTAGAAAATACTTCACGACTAAATTTACCATTGGTGGCATGATAAAACGAACCTTTCAATGGTTTGTTTCTCAGTTCATGCTCTAGCGGCAAAGGTTTTAGATAAACTCTCAATCCCACAATGCTCTAAAATACTTGCCAAACAAGCGTGTACCATTGTCTATACGCTCACTGTGTTTAGTCCAACCTTTCTTGTCATACTTGCGTGTGTCCTTAGGACTCTTTTTCATTTCGTAAGTTCTAGGTCTACCTTTATCATCAAGTTCTTTACTTGGAATCCATGTATAATCACTCTTACCTGTGAAGTATTGTTCTTCCCACGTGTCATCAGCAAGCTGTTCAAATGCCCAGATCATTTCGTCCATGATCCAATCCCAACGCTTGAAGTGATTGCCATCAGTGTCCCATGACTCTTTTTTAGCCTTTTGTGCCGCAGGAGTAGTGCTACGTAATCGTTCTGGCACATCTGCATCTTCTGTGAATGGAGCACCGTGTTTGGTTTCTTTAAGCTGTTTCAGCATAGGTAAAATAATAGGAGTTAGCGTACTATCCATGCTCCATGTATCATAATTATCAATCTTAACATAGTTAATAGGTGGGTGGACAAAGTCTAAGAAATCTCTCCATACTCCCATAACAGGATCTAATATTTTAACCACACGTTGGACCCAGGGTTCATCGTAGTCAATCTCACGCCACCAACAGATCTTTTCACAGATGGTGTATGGACTTAACCAATGATCTCTATACTTGCTTATGTAAACTTTCATACCATGATCCTCTTCGTTTTACATTCATAATAAAGGTGTTGAGATTTAAATACCATGTCAAATGTTCTCTTTAGTAGCAAGAAACTCTCTTTCATTTTTTCCGCTGATAATTGCTTTTGTTCAAATAACCGTTTACTAGTTTCATGTAGTTCTTTTGTTTTAATGTGTAGGTTAATACTGTTAGCATACAGGGTTTCTTCACGCTCACAAAGTGCCATGGCAGTTAAAGGAAATATCAACAGCAAGACTAGTAGTAGTTTCATTTCCATTCCTCTCCGTGCTTGAAAAATCTTAAACTATAATCCACATACTCAGCTTCACTTAGATCTGCGTAGAACAGCACTGTCTTATGCCAGCTGGTAACCTGGTCATCAAAGAAGTAATCTAGCTCGATATCGTTTTCTTCAGCCCAACGATACTCATCAGTCTCACTAAAGTGCCCTGCACACTGTAAATAGATCTGCTTGGTAGTCAACTCGCTAGCATTCTTAAAATGGATAGCGTGTCTGAACAATCTTACACGATGGGGACGTTCATACCGCCATTGGCTTTTTGATATTTGAAATTCATGATAGGTTTTCATTTTACTATTATAGCAGGTCTGCTATACTTTGTCAACTAGAATATTACGCGATTCCAAGTTTCGTAGGTGCAGTTGTTACCTGGGCGCACACCGCTGATACGGAAACAGGCAAGATAACGTTCTAGATCGATACGGGTATCAGCAAACCATGCTCCTTTCATACGAGTTAAGTAGACACGTTCAACGATTGGTTCGGTAGCATCATACAGTTGCTGACCACCAATGATGAACACATGTTGTTTTGGATTTTGCTTTTGGATTGATTTAATATTATCTACAGCATCACCTGGAATCCAACGTACCAGATGTTGATATTCTCGATCTACATGACGACTGCTGACAACATAATTAACGCGATTGGGTAAAGGTTTGGGCATCTTGGGATCATCCCAGGTATTGCGTCCCATGACTACAATTTGATTTTCAGTATGTTCTTTAAACCAAATCATATCCTGTGGATGTTTTGGCCAGGGTAAGGTACCTCTATTGCCTATTCCACCTAAGTTGGTTGAAGCTAATATGCTACAAATCATAGCCCTTTCAGTACCTTGTCCGTTTCAGGTTGCACAGCACTAACCACTTTGTCAATATCAATTAAAAAGTCTACATTTTGTATATAGGCATCAAGCTCATTGAATTTGTCATCAAGCATGGTTTCTATTTCATTAGGAATCATACCGTCATCAAGTAATTTCTTAACATCTATACTAATGTTAGTCCCATCGATTAACTTAACGATAATCTGTTGTAGTATATCGATAGGAACTTCTTTTTTATCTACACCTTCAACGATGTCTTTCCAACGCTTGGCTGTATTCAGCGTGATTTTTTTACTACGCTGTGGCTTTTTTGGAAGTTTTTCCGACATTCTTAGCCTTAGGTTGTGAAAGTTGTGTGGCTTCTTGTTTTAAACGTTTAGCTTCGGCTAGTAATGATTTAGCTTCTGCTTCCATTTTATTAGCTTGGTCTAAACGTTGTTGTGATAGAATGTCATCTGTTAATACATCACCGCTTACACTACCAGCGGTAGTTCTTGTAGGATCACTAGCAGGTTGACCTAATTCGCGGCCTTCTTGTAGGACACCCTTCATACCACGGTTAGCATCTATATTAGCAAGTGCGGCCGCAGCATCGCCACCTTCTTCGATCTTCTTAAGCAGGTTGTTTAGTTCATCTAAACGACAAGTGCTTTTAGCTGTTGGAGTTACGATAACTTGGTTACAAGGAACCTTTTTCAACCAACCACCTTTGTGTAAGGTTGTTAGGCAATTAGTGCCATCAGCTAATGTTGTGCGGAATAGCGCATCTGCTAGTTCTTTAGCATTTTGTCCAATTTCACTTTCGATAACTTTCATCACTTCATCATGAACCATCATTGGCATAGAATCCGCGTATGCTACTAGTGCCATGTGATCTTCATCTGGAACTGTTCTATAGACAATAGCCACTCTCTTTTGATTGTGTTTACCTACGTGTTTAATCATTTTAGTTTGTTTCCTCTGTTGATGCTGCTGCTGGTGCTAGTGCGCCAGTTGATTGCAAAAATGCAATTAATTTGTTATATAAACCACCAACTTGTTCCATTTCTTCAGCACGGAATGTGCCACGTGTTGATGTTAGTTGGATGATTTGTGCAACTAGTACTAGGTCTTGTAGTGTTAAGCTAGGTGCCGCTTGTTGCTCAGCTTCAGTCTGTGCCGGAGCTTCTACTTGTTTTTCTTTCTTTGCCATTATCTAAATTCTCCTTAGGGGACAATTCTATTTAACAGCTAGATGAGAGGTGGAAAAATTTCTTAGATGGTGTTTATACTTGGCAGTATAAGGCTGAAGTAGCTGGCTTCCGCAGGTAGTTCAAAAGCCACTAATAAGTTGCGATCTATGGGCTTGCCGCCCGGAGTGCGTGCTACGTCTATATTGCCTACGTAGAAACGTCCTTCTAGGTTTTCATAAAGCCAGTCTGTAATTTGTTTTTCTGTGGCGTAAGGTTCAAACATGACCTGCTCAAAATGAGGAGGGCAGTGATGCACCCTCCTCAATTGATGCACGTTTAGAGGATTGGCCTCACCATGTTTAAGCATGTTCTTTGCTTAGTTCATAGTAGGTTGTGATACCAAACGGTGCTTCGATTGTAGTTGAACCGTGGATAACAAACATAGTATCACAGTAATCTGGTTCACCCCAGTTACCAAATGGATAACCATCTGTAAACATGATAAACTTCTTAGGTTGGATATCGTTCTCACGCATCCACTTCCAGTTGGATTCAAAGTCTGTACCACCACCACCTAGGGGTTCCCACTCCATGATCTCGTCCAAGTTTTCTGCTGTGAATACCTTAGCACCCTCTGAATATACTTCTGTGTCAAAACTCCAAAGATGTAAGCGGAAACTTTGATAGCTCTCCATGATACCTTTAACTTCACTTAGAATATCTTTAAGCATGGTATCACTCATTGATCCTGATGTATCGATGGCCACGCAGATGTCAATTTCTTTGTCCCAATCACTGCCTGGCATGATAGCATCCATGTCCCAACCTTTACGGCTAGCTCTAGCCCAAGTATAATCTGTGCGTAGAGTGCTTTGGATCTGTTGCTGTAACAGTGCTCGCCAATCTAATTGCGGTGTAGTCAGATCTTTGATCATACGCTTAACACCACTAGGTAGATTACCTGATCCTGCTGTTTGAGCTGCAGTCATTACAGCTTCTTTGATCTCATCACGTATCTGTTTACGTTCTTCTTCGCTTAGTTTAGGGCGACCCTTGCCTTCTTTCTTTTCGTCACCGTCTTCACCTTCACCTTCACCACCCTCGCCCTCACCATCTAAATGTTCATCTAATAGTTGATCTACTAGGTCATCAATATCAATTTTGTCTGCATTTTTATACAAGTCATCATAGACTTCTTCAGCCGACCAACCACGATATTTTGGCTCATATAATCCAACTGGAATCTTTTCACCAATGCGTTGATCTAATAGGTCTTGATTAACACAGTAGTCATCAGCGATATTCCAAAGCTGAGGATCACGCTCACCACGACGACCCATATGGTCATAGACACAGTGTAGGACCTCATGCCCCATGAGGAATTCTAACTGTTTAGCTGGCATTTTCTTAAGGAATTCACTGTTATAGTAGAACTTACGTCCGTCTGTTGCGGCAGTTGGACACCATTCATCAGCATTGACTAGTTGTAGCCTGGTTGCTAGGTTACCAAAGAAAGGTGCTTTGAGTAATAGGGCGATACGAGCAGTTACTAGTTTTTCACGCACTAGAGCATCTACATCGGGTTTAGTTTTAATCCCCACGTAGTTTTTAGCTTTGGTAGTTGTAGTGCCTTTTGAGTTTGGTTTTGTCATTTGTCTAGTCGCTTTCTAACTGTAATACGTATATTATACACTCAAACTAACCAAAAGTCAACCTACATCCACTTAATTTATAGACCTTAATCATTGCTTGACCAAGGGTCATGCCCATTATTCTATAATAAAATCTGGATTAGCGTAAGTGACTTTTTTCTTTTTACCAAAGCCACGTTCTCCCATACCTGGATGTCTGGTCTTACTAGTATCTTCGTTTACTGTAATTTCCAATGGTACAAAGAAACGATCCATTACACCTTTAATCTGTAACCAATTGTCAGGTAAACGATGTCCTTTGAAGTCATAGACTCCATAGTTGCCTACTGTATTGATTAAGAAGTTCCACATATCATCTGGAGTATATCCAAAGCTCTTACATTGTTTTTCTACTACTTCTATTTGGATAATAGGTCTACATCTGCGAATAGTTTGTTCTGCGCCTTGAAGTATAGGATATTCATATCCTTCACAGTCAATTTTAATAATGTCTACGTTCTCAAAGTTATAACTGTCTAAGGTCTTAATTTCTACTTGATGTAAATCACGTTTGGTCTTAGCGCGACGATCTTCTGTAAGGATGCAATTATGTCCTGCATTATTAGGATGATGTTCCATTTCCATCTGTGCGGGCACAGCACCTAATCCAACATTGTGTGTAGTAACATTAGCAGTCAAGGCCAAACTAGCAAATGAACCATCAGCAATTTTATACCACCCATCGGCATGATTGGGATTATGTATGGTACTAATAGTCTTAGTATCCCAATAACGACCTTTGAGGTCTACGTGTTGATTGAGTGTAATATTTTCTACTGCCAGATTGTATGTTTCTGGAAATGGTTCAAATCCATGTACCTGTTCTGCCCAAGTAGCATACTCCATGGTGTTGTTGGCCACATTCATACCTATGTCTACAATAGTCTTAGCATTGGGTTTGATCTTACGTAGGAATTTTAAATTACGACCTTGATATGGACCATTCTCACGAGCAAATCGTTGGACGTATAGTGCATCACCTTTCCATACCCAATAAAGTCTACCCATACGATTATGGATAAGTTCTTTAGTTGGATCTTGATTAAGTGTGCTTAGAGCTCTAAAGTGGTTAATGTCCCACTCATGCCATTGATAGTTTTTCATTCCATTCCTTGTATAATTTAGCTACTTCTTCGTTGTAATATAATAGGTTTTCGGTTGGGTCAGTGATTTGTCTTAACTGATAGTTATAATGATATTTAAGCAACGAGAATGCACAGTTAGAATATTTTACCGCAATTGCCACTGGAGGGATTCCATGTTCAGGATTCTTAAATAACTTTCTAGCAATTTGAAAAATATTTGGACGCCAGTCGTATGATCTGGCAAGAGGAATAATATGTGCATGCTCTTTGCCTACAATTTTTAAAATTTCAGCTTTGGTCATCCCCGATACATCTTCATCATTATAGTATACCTTATCAGAATATTTTGAAAATGGTTTATCTGGGTTATATGAATCTTTTTTTACTTGGCCTTTTTTCAATTCAGATCTTTTAATTAATGTCACTATAGTTTTAGTTACAAACCATTCAGCTACATCAGCAGGGGTAAATGATTTATTAGTAAGAATAAATTCTTCTTCAAATGCGAGATATTGGTGTTGGAGTTCATCTGTATGCTCTACATGATAAATCTTTTTATCCCATTGACCTTGTTCTACATTTATACAACTAGCTGTTCTGAATTTTATAGCTGATAAATTCTCATAATGCAATCCTAAACTATCGGTAATTCTTCTCATTCCTTCTTTGCTACAGTCATAATTACCAGTAGCATTTAATTTTTTCTTTGGTCTACCAACTTTAAAATCAGCTGTAATACCTCTTCCTGTACCATGTTGGTATCGTACAGGACTAGTGAGGTATTTGTCTGTGCCTATCTGTAGATGGATCTTTTGCAGATGTTTTGTTAAAACATAAAAGACACAAACAGCAGTGATAAAACTTTGATTCATTAAGCCACCGCCTGGACGATATACTTACCAAAACGTTTATGGAACTCGTCAAACGTTTTGAGCTTGTTAGGAACAAAAGGCAAGTTATAGACGGTTAGTGCAACTCTAGCACCCATGACAGTGAGTTCTGTAGTAAAGTTCTCCATCATGAACTTGAAGAAGTTATCTACTTTTTCATGCCATTGGTCTTGATTAACACTGTCTTTCTTGTTAGTGTTAATGTCTTTAAGTTCATAGCACATAGACACAGTTAAAGAATACATAGCTGAGATTTCTTTGACTTTAAGTTCACGGACTTTACCATCAAGGATGTCTCTTGGGTTAG